>Ga0307513_10012440_pt1 | contig 10501 bp, 9 predicted proteins | sample 15_EM_MG_FD_202174 | JGI IMG/M metagenome (GOLD analysis project Ga0307513, IMG submission 202174) | Populus trichocarpa ectomycorrhiza microbial communities from riparian zone in the Pacific Northwest, United States - 15_EM | ecosystem: Host-associated > Plants > Roots > Unclassified | place...
TGACGTCGAACTCGCGGTAGCGCAGTTGCCGGTAGAAGGTCTCCTCGACGGGCAAAGCGAGATAGTTCAGCTCGATGCCTTCGGGCCGCACTCGTCCGTCCTGCAGCGCGCGGGTTCGATCATAATCCCAGCAGGCCAAGGAGAGCCGCAGTCTCGACACAGTATTGACGCTAACCGATGTCAACGGCTGGCGCACTATCTCGGCGTGGACTCCAGGGTGGCCGGGGCGGTGGTGTAGGCGTTCTTTCCGTTGCGCTTCGCGGCGTACATCGCGGCGTCCGCGCGGCGCAGCAGTTCCGCCGTGTCGGCGGTCGATCCGCCCGCCACGCCGATGCTGGCGCGGATCTGCAGCAGGCCGCCGCTGGTCTGCGCCGGTTCGGCGAACGCTTCGAGCACCCGCTGCGCCATCTGCACGCCGTCGGCGTCGTCCTGGGTCAGTACGGCGAACTCGTCGCCGCCGAGGCGGGACACGGTGTCGGTCTTGCGCACACAGCGGCGCAGGCGGGCGGCCACGGCGATCAGCAACTCGTCGCCGACCTGGTGGCCGAGCACGTCGTTGACCGGCTTGAAGTCGTCCAGGTCGATCAGCAGGACCGTGGCACTGCCCTCGGCGCGCAGCTTCTGGTCGAACAGCGTCCGGTTGGCGAGGCCGGTCAGCGGGTCGTGGGTGGCGTCGAACTGCAGCCGGTCCTGGAACTCGCGGATCTCGGTGATGTCGCGGGCGTTGCAGACGATGCCCCCGACGCTGGGCAGATCGAGCAGGTTGGTGCCCATCACGGCGAGCCAGCGCCAGGACCCGTCGGCCCGGCGGACCCGGGCCTCGCAGGAGCGTACCGACTCCGGCACGCCGACCAGCTCGGCGAATGCGCTCCGTACGGCGGCGCGGTCGTCCGGGTGGACGATCGAGATCACCGGCGTACCGATGGCGGACTCGGGGTCGAAGCCGAGCATCCGCTTGATCGCCGGGCTGGCGTACGTGAGATGGCCGTTGGTGTCCACCACCGCGGTCATGTCGGAGGCGTGCTGGACCAGCGACCGGAACCGCTCCTCCTGGCGGCTCACGGTCAGCATGCTGCGGTCGAGCTGCGACAGCAGGTCCGCGTTGTCACGGAACGCGACTAGCTGGCGGATCACGACCAGGGCGGTGACCACCAGCACGCCGGCGACCACTCCCCAGGTGCGCACGCTCTGCCGCCCGTCCAGCAGGGCCACCACGAGCAGCACCTGGGCGGCCGCGACCATCGCGTACGGCAACAGGCTGTAGGGGCGGCGCCGGTCGCGCTGCCCCGATCCCGGCGGGCCCGCGCGCAGCTGCAGTTCCTGGATGCGGGGCGTGGCGACGAGTAGTACGCAGGGCAGGAGCCGGGCGAGGAGGCCGAGGTTGCCCTGCGTCGACCCGGCGATCAGCGGGCTCAGGCCGGTGCCGATCCCGACCAGGCCGCCGCTGAGCCCGCCGGCGATGCCGGCCGCCCGGGTGAACGGCGCGTTCCCGCCGAGCACCAGCTTGACCAGCGTGAACGCGCAGAGCAGCATCAGGCCGGGCCCGGCCAGGACGACGCCGATCGTGGTCCGGCCCTCGGCCGCGCTGGTGCTCACCGAGAAGTACCAGATGAAGATCGCGACGCCGGTCATGACCGTCGCGGCGTCCAGCGCGAAGCGCAGCCGGTCGCGCCCGACGACCTGCACGGGGTGGATCAGCATCGCGATGATCACGACGGTGGCGCCGCAGGCGACGAGCACAAGCTGCGTCTCCCCGCCGTTGGTGGACGCCAGCGTGGGATTGCGGGCGCTGATCATCGCCTGGATCGTGTCGCCGGCGAAGAAACACCCGCCGGCCAGGGTGGTCAGCCGCCAGAACCGCCGGGTCGCGGCGGGCACCGCGGTGAGGCGGGCGAGCCGCCACGAAAGGGCGCAGAATGCCACATCAAGGATCGGCTGGACCACCCAGAACGTGACCACCTGGAAACGGACACCGGCCAGGTCGAAGGCGTAAAAGACGGTCAAAGCGAGCGCGCTGGCGACGCACCCCAGCAGCACGGGGTCGCGTCGGGTCACGGGCCACAGGCCATCCCGTGTCGTCTCCACACCGCTCCCTTTGCTTGCCTGCCGGCGCCCCTGCCATGCGGGACCCGCAGATGCCATCGACAGCCGCGCCGTCGACCTGAGCTGGCCCGTCAGCCGAGCGTGGTACGGCACCCTACAAGGCCGCGGCCAGTCCGGGGCGCCCGGCGAGGATGTTTGGTACCGCCTCAGGATGGCGAAACATCAGCCGAGGCGCGCGAGAATATGGCAGCGCCCCCGCGACTCGAAACGGAGAGGCCCATGGCCGATCACCGTACGTTCGTCATCGTCGGTGCCGGACTCGCCGGCGCCAAGGCGGCCGAGACCCTGCGCGAGGCCGGATTCAGCGGCCGTGTCGTGCTCCTCGGCAGCGAGGCGGAACGCCCCTACGAACGGCCACCGCTGTCCAAGGGGCTGCTGCTGGGCACCGCCGAACGCGACTCCGCATACGTCCACGACGCCGACTTCTATCCCAAACACGACATCGAACTGCACGAGAACACCCTGGTCACGGTCCTCGACCGGGGCAACCGCCGGGTGCGGCTCGGCGACGGCGAAGAGATCGGGTACGACAAGCTCCTGCTCGCCACCGGCGCCACCCCGCGCGGCCTGCCGATCCCCGGCACCGCTCTGGCGGGCGTGCTGCACCTGCGTACGCTCGCCGACTCCGACCGGATCGCTCAGGCACTGACCGCGCAGACCCGCCTGGTCGTGATCGGCGCCGGCTGGATCGGCCTGGAGATCGCCGCGGCCGCGCGCACCCGCGGCGCCGCCGTCACCGTCGTGGAAACCGCCGACCTGCCGCTGCAGGCCGTCCTCGGCGACCGGCTCGCCACCGTCTTCGCCGACCTGCACCGCGAACACGGCGTCGTGTTCCACTTCGGCGCGCGCACCCGCGAGCTGCGCGGCACCGGCCGGGTGTCACAGGTCGTCCTGGACGACGGCACCGTGCTCGACGCCGACGCGGTGCTGATCGCGGTCGGCGCGGCCCCGAACACCGAGCTGGCCGAGGAGGCCGGCCTGCGCGTCGACAACGGCATCCTGGTCGACCACCGGCTGAGCACCGACGACCCGGACATCTTCGCCGCCGGCGACGTCGCGAACGTCGATCACCGCCTGCTCGGCGCGCGGATCCGGGTCGAGCACTGGGCCAACGCCCTGCACTCCGGCCCGGCCGCCGCCCGCGCCATGCTCGACCAGCAGGTCAGCTACGACCGGCTGCCGTACTTCTACACCGACCAGTACGACCTCGGCATGGAATACGCCGGCTGGGTGCCGCCCGGCGCCGCCACCGACGTGGTCATCCGGGGCGACCTCGAGCGCCGCGAGTTCATCGCGTTCTGGACGGTCGGCGGCCGGGTCGCCGCGGGCATGAACGTCAACATCTGGGACGTCAACGACGCGATCCAGGCCCTGGTCCGAGCCGGGCTGGCCGGCGCGGTCGTCGATCCCGCCCGGCTGAGCGACCCCGAGGTTCCGCTCCAGGACCTGGTCGCATGACGGCGGCCACGTCGTCCGTCGCCCGGCTGCGCCGCTGGGAGGAGTCCGGCGCGACCTGGCGGGTGCTCGCCCGCACCCCGAGCGAGCTGACAATCGCCCTGCTGACCTGCGACGCCGGCGAGGAGGTCGACCGCTTCCACTCGACCGAGCCAACATTGATCGCGTACGTCGGCACCCGCGACCGCAGCGACCAACCACCACCGCCGAGCAAGCTGCTGTCGTGACCTGGACCGGTCCGGGCGGGTAGCCTGGCAGGTGTGACCGACCGCGCCAACGATGTAGCCGCCGGGCTGACCAGCCGCCCGGGCCGGCTGGCGCTGGTCGTCGCTGACCTGGCGCAGTTGCACGGCCCGACCAGCGGGTGGGTCGAGCTGTCCCACCGGCTGGTGTGGCTTCCGCAGGAGGGCCGCCGGTTCAACCTCGACGACGGCTTCGACCTCATGCACGTCTACGAGATCGTGCTGCGCGAAGCGGTGCAGGTCGACGAACTGACCACCTGGCTCGACGCGACCACGCTCCGGCGGCTGTGGCCCGAGTTGGTCTTGCCCCGCGGGGTACGCCGGGCCTGGGAGCTGCGCCACCCGGATCTGGGCCGGCTGCGGTCCGCGGCTTGAGCGCACCGCAACTCGACCCGTTCCACGAGTTGGTGGCGCGTGTCGCGCTGGATGTCGCCGACCAGTACGGATTCGTGCTCGGCGGCGGTCTCGCCCTGATCCTGCACGGCGTGTTGAGCAGGCCCACCGAGGATATCGACATGTTCGGCCCGGAAGGGTCGAGCGTCGCCGCGGCCGCGGATGCCGTACGCGAGGCGTTGCGGGCCGCCGGTATCCGAGTGCAGGACGTGCCGACCGTCTCGGCCCTCGACGAGGTTATCGAAGGCATGGATTACTTCATGGCCGAAATGGTGGCTTTCCCGGGCGCCGGTGACGACGGTGCGGTACGGCTCAGCCTGGGACATCTGGACCGGACGCTGACGCCGGTGGTGCTGCGGGTCGGACCGGTGATGGCCATGCCGGACCTGATCGCCTGGAAGGTCGCCGCGCTAGTCAACCGCGCCGAGGTACGCGACTTCGTCGACGTGGCGGTGTTCCTGGCCGAACGCGACGTCGGCACGCTGCTGCGGATGGCCCGACAGGTCGACCCGGCGATGGAGGACGAGGACGTGGCGCGCGCCGGTCGCCGTCTGGACCGAGCCCCCGACCGAGTCTTCGCGCCATACGGGCTCGGATCTGCTGAGATGGGCCTGCTTCGGGAACGGTTCGCCGGCTGGCCGCGCTGAACCTTTGCTGCGCCCGGCGGGGCCTCCACCGCGCTGGCGCTTCCCGCCCGTGCCGCCGATCCGCCCCGTTGGTGATGATTGACCACCGGAACCGCCCGGCCCTGGCCGAGTGTCGGTATCGATCGGTTCGGCTGGCGCGGCATCGCCGAACAGCGGACGATCGTCGCCGCCCACGCGCTTGTCGACCCGTCCGACTGTAACCTGCGTCACGTTTTCCGGAGAGGATGGAGGTCTCGGCAGACGACTAGGGGTGAGCGATGACGGACATCCCGACCCGGCGCGCACGGCTCGGACTCACCGGCGGCCGGCTGGCGCTCGTCGCCATCCTGGTGTTGGGCTCGGCGGGCGGCGCCGCCGCATATGCGATGCGACAGCCGGCACCGCAGGCGTCAGCCGGGTCGGCGCCCTCGACGTCCGGGCCGCCCTCCACGGCCGCGTCGGCCGTGCCCGCGGTGCCGAGTGTCGTGCCCCGGTCGGCGGGTTCGGCAGCACCGAAGCCGTCGGCCCCGACAACTACTACTACCAAGGCTCCCGAGCAGCAGAGCACCCACGCCCAGGACTCGGCGGTGGATCCGGATGCGGTCTTCGTCGACCCCGCCTCGACTGTCGCATCGGCACCGCAATCGGACCTGAGCACGCCGCCCACCTGCGGTCAATGGCGACGCCTTTTCTCCGACAAGCAGCAGATTTCGTACGCGAAAGCGGCGCTGCGCGCGGCGTGGAAAAGCGAGGGCGCCGCGGGAATCCCGCCCGAGCGCACCGCCCGCTCGTTCCGCTCGGCGATCACCGCTGCCTGCCTCGGGAAGGGCAAGGCGGACGACAACGTGCCGGATGTCGCCCGCGTCGTGTACGCGGCCGACCCCGACCGGTGGGGGCCGTAGATCGCGCCGCGCACCGGCCGGCGAGCGGCCGCCGGGCTGGTCGTCATCGCATTGCTGCTGGGCTGCGACGGCCGGGCGGCCACGCCGGTGCCGCTGGTCCCGATCTCGCCGGCCACCGAGCCGGTGCCGCTGGTCCCGATCTCGCCGGCCACCGAGCCGGTGCCGGATGGCGGGACGAGCCCGCCCTCCAGCGCGGTCCTTCCCGGTCCGCCCGGCGCGGTCCGCGTGCTCGGCAACCGGTTCGTGGACGGCCAGAACCGGCCGCTGCGGCTGCTGGGCTTCAACCACTCGGGCGGGGAGTACTCGTGCGTCGAGGACAACGGCTTCTTCGACACGCCGGACGGCGCGCCCCCGGCCGAACCCGTGATCCAGGCGATGCGCGCCTGGCGCGGCGTCACCGCGGTGCGGGTGCCCCTGAATGAACAGTGCTGGCTCGGGCTTCCGGCGGCGCCGGCCGAGTATGCCGGCGCCGCCTACCGGTCGGCGGTCCGGACCTTTGTGGCCCGGCTCAACGCCGCCGGCATCGCGGCCGTGCTCGATCTGCACCGCAGCGCGCCGGCCGACGCCCTCTCCAGGGAGCAGGAGCCGATGCCGGACCGCGACCACAGCCCGGAGTTCTGGGGTTCGGTCGCGGCGGCGTTCGCCGGCCGTCCGGCGGTCGTGTTCGACCTTTTCAACGAGCCTTTTCCGTACGCCGAAACCGACTCCGCCCGCGCCTGGTCCTGCTGGCGCGACGGCGGTTGCACGTTGACCTCGGTGAACTCCGGCCGCCCGTATGTGGCGGCGGGCATGAACGAACTCATCGCCGCCGTGCGGTCCACCGGTGCCAGCAATGTCGTGCTCGCCGGCGGCATCCATTGGGCGGAGAGCATGACTCATTGGCTGGCGTACCGGCCCGCCGATCCGCTGGACCAACTCGCCGCCGCGTTCCACGCGTACTCGTTCAACACCTACTGTGCCGGCGCCGCCTGCTACGACCGTGATCTCGCGCCACTGGCGCAGGAGGTGCCGCTGTTCGTGGGTGAGATCGGGCCGACACTGCGGCTCGGTGCGGACGGGATCGACGACGACTGCCCCCGGTCCGCGGTGCGGAACAACGGCTTCGCCGACTCCACCCTCGACTGGCTGGACGCGCATGGCGCGAGCTGGACGGCGTGGAGCTGGAACCCATGGCCGGACTGCTGGGCGCTGGTCCGGGACTTCACGGGCGACCCGACTTCGGGCTGGGGCCACCAGATCCAGCGCAGGCTGGCCGCGGCCAGCTGACCGGCCAGCCACCGCGGGGCCTGCCTGCGCCGGGTCAGTCGTCGTGGGGTTCTCGCCTGTCGGCGCCGGTAGGTCCGCGTCAGGCTGTCGCGGGGCCTGCTTGCGGCGGGTCGGTTGTCGTGGGTTGTCGCTGGTTGGCGGCGGGGGGTCCGCGTCAGGCTGTCGCGCGGGGCTTACCTGCGCCGAGTCAGCCGTCGTGGGTTGTCGCCGGCCGGCGGCGGCAGGTCCGCGCCGGACGGATGCTCGGGTTTCGCCGGGCTGTGTCCTGTGACGGCGGGCGGCGCCGCGGACGCCGAGCCGTAGACGGTCGGCACCGGAACCGCGGCCGATCCGAACGCGGTCTGCGCCGCGGCGCCGAGCCCGACATCGTGGTTCGGCCGGGCCTCGCCCCCGACCGGGATCGGCTTCGCCACGGCCTGCCGGGGCCGACCGGACGGCACCAGCCCACCGGCTGTCCGTGGAGTGTTGAGCAGCACTCCGCTGACGTTGCCGTGCACCACATCGGCGAGCTCGTCCATCGCCCGGGCCACGCACCGCCGGGTGGTCCGGCGGTAGTCGCCGACGAGCAGCACGTGATCGCAGACACCGGCGAGAGTGATCGCGTCGGAGACGCCGAGCACCGCTCCCGAGTCGAGGATCACCAGGTCATAGGTCGCCCGAAGGAGATCCAGGACGGGCCGCAGCCGGCTCGCCACGAGGAGATCGCCGGCGTTGCCGGCGGCCGGGCCCGCGGCGAGCAGACGCAACCGCTCCACGGATGTCCCGCGCAGCGCCTGCTTGAGGGTGCCCTCCCCGGCCAGCACGCTGGTGAGCCCGACGCTGTTGTCGTCGCCGAACACGACGTGCAGGCGCGGATCGCGCAGATCCGCGTCGATCAGCGCGACCTTCAGGCCGAGCTGGGCCATGCCGACGGCCAGGTTCGCCGCCGTCGTCGTGCGGCCTTCGCGCCGGCCGGCGCTGGTCACCAGGATTGTCGTGGCGCCGTGCAGGTGCGGCTGCAGACGCGACCGTAGGTACCGGAAGGATTCGGCGGCGCTCGACTCGGAGCTCCGCAGGATGACGGGCCGGTCGCCGTCGCGGCGGCGCCGGCGTTGCCGCGGCACGGTCGCGAGCACCGTCGTACCGGAAACGCGCTCGAAGTCGTCCCGGCCGCGGATCCGGTCGCTCAGCCGGTCGCGGATCAGCGCCGTGCCGACGCCGAGCAGCAGGCCGACGGCGAGGCCGACGCCGACGTTGATCCAGATCGAGCGGTCGACCGGTGCGCTCGGCATGGTCGCGTCGGTGACCAGTGTCGCGTGCTGAGTGGAGGTCGTCGCGGCGCCCGCCGCCGCGCCCGAGTTGCGGTAGGCGACGTAGGCCATCGCGAGCGTCTCGGCGCGGTTCTGCGCCGTCGCCGCGTCGTCGCTCGTGTACGTGAACGTCAGCACGTTCGCGTCCGGCGCGACGCCGACGACCAGACCCTCGAGGAGCCGGCCGGGTGTTGTCGCCAGTGCCAGTGCGGCCGGATCGACGACGACACCGGAGCGCGCGAGTTCCTTCTCCGTGCCCATGTCCGGCGCCACCGGTGTGGTGTTCGCGCGTACCCGGGCCTCGACCACCACGATCGCTTCGGACCGGTAGAGGCGTGGAGCGGTCATGCTCACCGCGACCGCCGCCGCGATCACCACGGCCGTCACCAGCACGACCCATGCCGCGTACATCCGGATCAGCCGGACGGCGCCGCCGTTCGTCCCTGTCATGCACGATCTCCTTGCACTGCTCGGCCGGCGCCGGCCAGCCGGCCGATCATCGCGAGATAGGGCGCCTGCTGGTGGTCCCAGGCCAGAACCTGTTCGACGGCCACCCGCCCGGCCCGGCCCATCGCCGCCCGCCGATCGCCGTCGGTGAGCAGCTCGTCCATCAGCCGCGCGAACGACTCGGCGTCGCCCGGCGCCGCGAGCGCCGCCGCCCGCCCGGCCATCAGCCGGGTCTCGGCGACGTCGAACGCCACGAACGGGAGGCTGAACGCCATGTACTCCATCGCCTTGACCGGAGTCACGAACCCCTCCAGGTTCGGCTCGAGACCGATGTCGGCGGTGCAGAGATAGGCGCGGACCTCCTCCTGTTCGGCCCAGCCGGGGAAGGTGATCCAGGGCTGCAGGCCCAGCGCCGCGACGAGCCGCTCGGCGCCGGCCACGGCGTCGCCGACGCCGACGAAGGTGAACGCGCAGTCCGTGCGCCCGATGGAGCGCACCAGGTGGGCGATGGCGTGCACGGCGATCTCGATGCCGTCCTGCGGGCCCATCATCCCGACCAGGACCGCCAGGTGCGGGTAGCCGCGGCGCAGCTCGGGCCGCGGTTGCCGGCGGGCCGTCTGGGCGAGGCGCGGGCCGTTGCCGACGATCGTGACGGCGGTTGCCGGGACGCCGCCGCGGCGCAGCGCGATCTCGCGCACGGCCCCGTTGACGGCGACGACGTGGTCGGCGGATCGCAGGCTGGCCCGCTCGAACAGCTTGAGCAGCCGGTACATCAATCCGTCGGTGCGGTCGTAGCGGGCCGCGAAGATCTCCGGGGACAGGTCCTTGAAATCGAAGACCACCTTGCGGCCCAGCAGCCGCAGGGGAGCGGTCAGCAGGAAGTAGACATCCGGGGTGCTGGACACCTGGACCACGTCGACGCCGCCGCTGAGCATCGCGCGCACCGTCAGCAGCCCGGCCATGACCACCGAGTAGAGATACTCCCGGACGAAGCCCAGCTTCGTCGTGCCGTCCGCGGGCGCCGGATAGTCGAGAACACGCACGCCGGGGACGGCACGGTTGCCCGGATCGCGCCGGCAGATCACGGTCACCTGGGCGCCGGCCTGCACCAGAGCCGCGGCGTGTTTGCGCAGGCGGTGATCGCGGGCGAGCGACACGTTCTCGACCATCAAGAGGACTCTGATCGGCTTGGTCATATCGGCACCCGTTCCGGTGATGGTTCGATGGGCGTGCGCTCGTCGCCCAGGGTTCGCAGCATGGCCAGCAGCCCGAACATCGCGTCGGCGGCGCCGCGGTAGGTCAGGTGCGGGTCGAAGGCCATCAGGACGGCGTCGGCGGCCAGGACGGCGACGAGCGTCAGACCGATCACGGCCGCCGCCCCGGTGCCGTGCCGCGCCGCGACGCCGGCCTTCTTCATCGCCGTGACCAGGAAATAGCCGTACGCGCCGAGCAGCGGAATTCCGCCGCCCCAGAGCAGCCAGGTGTAGCCGCTCTCGATCCACACGAAACCGAACTCCTCGTGCGACGCCGGCACCCGGGCCGACGGCCGCACGCCGAGCAGCCAGTTGCCGTCGGCGCCGAGCTCGGGCCAGAAGTAGGTGTTGAGGTTGCGCAACCGCACGATCCAGCTGTCCGGGAGCCCGGACGCGCTCTGAAAACCGAGCAGCCGCGTCTCGATGACCGGCCACATCACGACGCCGGCGACCAGCAGCAGCGGTATCGCGTACGCGAGGATCCGGGTTGCCTTGGCGACGAGGATCAAGGCGGCCATGGCGACG
>Ga0307513_10012441_pt1 | contig 10500 bp, 10 predicted proteins | sample 15_EM_MG_FD_202174 | JGI IMG/M metagenome (GOLD analysis project Ga0307513, IMG submission 202174) | Populus trichocarpa ectomycorrhiza microbial communities from riparian zone in the Pacific Northwest, United States - 15_EM | ecosystem: Host-associated > Plants > Roots > Unclassified | place...
TACCATGTTATGTTTCCCTAAACGCACATTTACATTATCTAATGTTCTCCATGTTCTTCACATTACCAAACCATTGCTATATGTTCAAAAATTTTATCGTGATAATAATATTTATTTTGAATTTCACGCTTTTGTATTTTATATAAAGGATCTCACCATCAAAGCAGTGCTCCTTTCCGGTCAGAGCAATGATAATCTATATGTTCTCTCTGAGTCTAACGGGTCTAATTGCGGTTACATCCACAATGGTGAGTAACACATTAAACTCATGTTAAGCCTTTTAATTATTCTCAATTTAACGAGTCTAATTACGGTTACATCCGTATTTTCAAATAAATACTAATATATACTTTACATTCTCAACATAAAAAGTTTTTTGTGCTAGTGAGATTACCGTAACATTAGAAGATGTGTTGTTTACTTTTTATTTTTTCTTAGTATACTATTTTTCCAAATAAATTCACTGACTGTGCTAATTTTAAAGAAATTTTAGAGTTCATAATTTTCATGCTAGTAATCATGCTGGGGACAAGTAACAAATGCTTAATGTTTTTTTTTACAAGATTCATTAGTCTTTATTAATTAATCAGGGATAAATAACTTTTCTTTTCTCTCAAAAACTCTACAGCTTCTCTTTACCGTCCCTTCTCTTTTCTTCAACAAAAGCTGTTTTTTCGCTCAAGAAATTGCTCTTGAGAATTTTTATTTTGATTATTAAATCCGTTAATTAAATGCAGATGAAAATGAGTTAGTGCCAAAATTTGAACAAATGGAAATTGATCATAATGGATTTGTATGGAAGCATCCGAAGCCAGCAAAAGGGCAATTTGTTAAGCCAAAATGTTCAAACCTGAACATCCATTAATTCATCTTGATCCTTTTAAGATAATATCCACCATGGTTATTTGGTAAACCTCTAATACCATATGCCCTTCAAGTTAACGAGTTATTGAATTTTCAAATCTTCTTTTGTGCAGAATGTAACCATCTGCATTTGTTGGGAAGTATTTGCGTGGAGTTTCCAACTGTAAACTTCAAGTTTCTGATGAAAGAGATTGGCCTATACGAATCATTAGTCATGGCTCTAAGTCATCGAAGGGGTGGATTGCATTCTGCAAGGAAAATGGTTTAAAGGAAGGAGACGTTGGTGTGTTTGAGCAGATCGAGGGAAAGAACAACGTGCTAAAAGTTACAGTACTATTTCATGCAGATGAAGACGGTGGATCTTCGGATCGACTTCTAGGGCAAAATGAACTGTTCAGACTCTATTGTTAGTAAATGCTTGCTTATATTTATTTCTCAATAATCCAATTTAAAAAATCAACAAAAGGCTACTAAACCAATGCCTTAGGCTTAACACGATCTGATAGGTGTCGAATGAAACAGGTTTTAAGGGGTTTTTCACGTTGTAAACGGGTTTTGGCCTCAATTAAAGGGGAGATACGTTTATGTACCTGTAGATTTTTTGCCGCTGGCACCAATATTTAAGAAACTTTAGCAGATTATGAGCTAGCCACAATGTTCAACTAGCTAGGCCTACGTACAGGCATTCGAGGAATAAAACTGTGCTAAACTACAGGTGGGGATCACAAAATGTAGCGGCCGGTTCATGGTTAGCAGGCATTTTGAAGTTATGCTAACTGAAGGAGAATTGCCAAAATTAACAAACAGAAGCGTAAGCACAATTTCTGCAATAATCTTGGCGGATTGGATGCTCCCATGCTCATCAGAGTTTGTTTTTACCTGTGAGCCCTGCACTGAAGTAGTTATATATAGGACTACCATTTTCTTCCCAGCTGGTACCAAATATTTTTCAAGGGGTCAATCACACTGGTCGGCACATCATCATTTTTAGGCATGGTAATGGAACCCACACAGAGGACAATTCCTCGAGTATTACCGATCAATAATGCCCCGATCAGTGGTGGTGGGTGCCCGTTTGTCTAATAATACCTAGAGAGAGATGAATAAAGCTTCTTTTTTTATGAGGAAAAAAAATAATCAACTTGTCCCTTCTAATCCTGAGGATTGGAATGTTCCCAAAGTTTCACGTTCGCCCCATATCTGCAATGACTAGAGGCAAGGGGACAATTACAATTAAAAAAAAAACTAAATCGAAAGTCAGTGCATCTACACACATTTCATTATTTACTTGTAATTAATTATTATTTTCATTTTTTTCACAAAAAAATAATAATAACCATAGTATTGAGATATTTCAGTTTTTTCACATGATTCATTGATCTTACCGGATTAATCAGAGTAGAATTGTTTTTTTTTTTTAATGTACAAGCATAGTTGAATAATTCAATTGCTTTTAAAAATAAAATTTTTAAGATTAACATCTAAGAATATTTTTAGTAATTTTACTTTTAAAAATATAATAAAATGACTTAATTACTCAGAGTTTTTTCATCTTTTTACTAAAATTGTTTTTATTATTATCATAAGAGCAAGCTGGCAAAGAATTTTATTTTTTTCGTGTTTGGGAGATGCATGGCAGCAATGACAGAACAATTTTTCAATGGTGAGTTTTTTTTTTTTTTTTCACTCCCTTTTTTCCCTTTAAATTTATACTGACCATTCATAATTTTTCTTGTTTTTCTGCTCATAAAAAAAATAATACAAACCCAAAACGTATCACAGTCCACGTCTAGTTTAATCTAAAACGCTTTAATTCATGTAATAAAGGAGCTAATGATACCCTTTTTCATATAAAGGAGCTCATATGACCATATCAATAGAATGCAGGACCGCCCGGTCATTTAATTTTTTTTTATTTTTTTTTGAAGTTCATGGCTATTGTAGATAGAGCAAGGAGTGAGACACCGCTGAGGCGAATCAACAATGCTCTTACTACAGTAACTTTAGAACTGTAATCTTACAAGATAAATAGTCGGTGCTTATTCCTTAATAACAAATAATCAAATGAATTGGAGATACGAGGTACAGACGCCATTATTACAATATCACATATATGTGTGTTGGAAGGGCTAATGTATTGCAAGTACGATTAATTATTTCTCAAGATGAAGCTCGAGCTTGCGGGTTGCTTGAAAGAATATTTCCAAATCCTTGGTGTTGCTTCTGGAAATAAGGATGAAGACTACGAACTCCTTCCAAGTACAGAGGTGTCTGCATTTCGATCAAACGAGAAGCCTGCATAGGCAGCTTGTCTTTTAATATGATATCCACTTACTTATATAGCAAATCATCATCAATTGCCACAACCTAAATAGTTATAATATTATAGACCCCAAATGATATGATCTCTGATCATTTTTCGTAAATAAAGGACATAGCATCTGAAAATAGCAGTAAGATGAACGAGTGGCTTGCAGACACCATTCAATTTAATCCTGGCTTCTCTAAACATCATGTATGCATGCGGATAGACGAATTTGATCATGAGCTAATGATAACTGCAATACAGTGAGGCTGTGAATTTCAAACTCATGCCCTGCCTGCTATGATAGTATTATGTTCAATTTTCAGGTAAGATTTCACATCTGTGAGCAAAAAGCTAGCAACCCTGCATGCATTCATAGTACATTGCGCTCAAGATAACCTACCCGCTATGTTTCATTTTTGCAAGTCTCATTGAGTTTTCAATTTCCATTTTATTTGGATCAATTTGGACCCCATTACCCAGCAGCTTGCTCATGCTACTCATCAGCAATACAGGAACGAGGCAACTATTGGTATTTTCTGGCATGTGGAAGGGCTCATTAAGTTTCCCAACTTTTATATTCTAATGATTCATCTCCAAGCATGCCTATTATTTCAACTCATAGATTTATATATCTATTAACAGTGTTTCTTTATGCAGAGAGAGGATGGGAGCATGACAAAGTGGAATTTGTGTTGAAAACAAATGGAACACAACTTACTGCTCTGCGGAAGGCAAACATCTCTTCTTGTCCAGAAAGCATAGAAACTATCCCAGATGGTACACCTCCCGAGCCTACATTGCCTTCAGCTAAAACATTTGTGCGAAGTTTGCCACCTTCTGTCTCTGTTTCAAATTGGAAACTGGAAACCATAAAAGTAACTTGGTCATATAATCATGAAGACATCTTAATTAATAATACTTCTTGTTATGAAGTCAACTGAACATTAATCAATAGAGGCTGGCGGCCGGGGTTGATACAAGCATGGTATCATATTTTCACTATTTCTCAAGGAATCATATTTTCACCATTTCTCAAGGAAATAATCAATGAACGTCACAAACAACCCTGTATCTGGTGACCACCAAAGGGCAATTCAATTCCATGAATTGATTCTCATTCCATTTCATTTTTCAAATAACACAATTCCATAATGTTGGCATATGTTGCGCGTTGCTTTTGATTTGTTTTTTTCTGCATGTCATTACAGTCCCTTTCATTACCTAGTCCTCTTCTATGATATAGTGTTGATTTTCAGTCAAGCTGTGCATCACTTTTAATTTCCAATTTGGCAATATAATGTACTTCCAGTATTGTATAAACCCTATCACCAATTTCAATAATATGGACTCCACATAATGTTATGAGGTGAATCTCACTTCCATATATGGAGTTCAGAGGAGTCTTTTTGATACTCAGTAAGAACAAACATATAAAAGCATCAAAATATTCTCTTGAAATTCTACAGCAGAACTCTTTTTAGCTGCGGATAGTGGCAAGTGGCAACCATGTTGCACCTGAAACTTATTGTAAATAAAATAAAAAAATCAGGGGACTTCAATCAATTTGCCAACAATTTTTGCACCATCACAACCTCCATGAAAATTTCAAGAAATCACATCAACGGCTTTTTGCATGACGAGCAAAACATATAGTATTATATTGTCAAAGATACTTCAAACATGTGTAATTCATAAGGTACATATAAAATAGGTGCACTAGGTTTAGAACTTTCAAAATATCCATAATCCATAACTAATATAAAAGCACAAACTCTGGATCAAAACATTTGATTCGACTAAAATACCCTTGAAATTTTATTAACTTTATGATTAAAATAGGAATTTTAATACCTATTTTTCTTCCTTTCTAATAATAAAGCTAATTATTAGTAGTTGTATTAAATTTTCTTTTTCCGTAAAAAGCTAATTATTAGTAGTTTTATTCAACCCATCTCTAATTAAGAAAGAGACAGAGACAATAATATATATAATTTCTAAAAAATAGTTAATCCCATTTTTCTATTTTCTGCCTATTTTAAACTCTTGAAAAATATTTTCACTGTCTTAGAATTAGTTTTAACATTTTTATATCACTTTTATTGATACACATGCAACGCATATGCTAGAAATACTAGTAAAAAGAAAAGAAAAACTACCTTTCTAAGTCAAAATGTGTACCCTCTTCAGTTCCTTGAAACAAGTCATCAATAGAAGAAGCTGCAGAACAAAATAGGCAGCAATGATGATTGTACAACTCATCAATGAGAGTGATGAATCTGCGTGCCTGAAAAGAAAAGTTAAGATTTGTTATTAATGATGATAAAAACGGAAGAACAGATGAGATATTGCACCATTGTAATCTTATATGATTGTGCAGTTCAATAAAAAAAATCCCATCTCTGCAACACAGCATTAGATTTCGGGATCCCATAATAACAGTACATGTTTTGTATGAAAGCATGCATATTTTATGGTTTTATGTACATGATTCAGCAAATGTGGAAGGAAGCATGAACATTAAACCAAATAGTTACAATTCCAGTAAAGGTAAAACGTTTTCAAGAAACAAAATATATGTCTAAATCTCTCTCTCTCTTAATAATCCAAATTTGAATCAAATATAACCACTTAAAAATTAAAGCAGTTTGTATTACTTGACCACGTACAAAGCCTTTGCTAGGTCTTGCCTAATCATAAAACATGTTTGGAATCGTATTGAATTATATGAGTCTTATATGCACTGCAAACACAATTTTTACATCTTGTGTTGAAAATTAACAGTGGTACCTTGTCACGGTTTTCCATGCTCATCAATGGAATATCAGAAATGAAGACAGTGTGATAATTTTTTGCTAGTGCAATATAATCTGCTGCACCTACCTGCATGTAATCAGGCAGCAAGGTATGTGACCAACAAAAGGGTGAAAAGTAACAATAAGAAATAGAGAACCAATCACCAATGATCTCAAACCAGAAGAAGCATGTAACATCTTGGCTGTCTTTCCATCATACAAGATTGACATTAGAAAAGGAAATAGAGTTTTAAGAACTAAATTGACATTGATGAGAAGCGAGAAAATAGTTAAATCAGTTGCTAGCTTCACAAGGGAATTTCATAGAAAACCTATTTGTCTTTCAGATGTTTTTAAATCATGGCTATGTTTCCTTTTTGAGAACCTCTGTGTAACATTTGAGCATGCCTAACTCTCTTGCATGAAGGAAATAAATCTCTATAGTATCATAATAAGATGGTTTCAAATTTTTGAGGAACTCTTTTGCTTTTCATTTTTCATTCATTATAATTCCTGGTGTTCTTCTTCCAGCTCAGTTGTTGAGGGGTTACATCGATTTGCAAATGTGAATGCCTCACTGAACTCATATCAAGCAACATGAGGGGGAGAGGGGTGCACTGAGTATAAATGGCAATTTCCATACCGTCCGGCCACATAGATACTCAAACGTGAACTTTGCCACTCCATTACAGCTTTCAGGAACATCCAACACTCTGGTTTCAAAACAAAATCGCAACATTAAATTAGATAAGAGAAGTGGATAGGTGAATACAGCATATTTGGGAAGTACCTCCCAAACATAACTGGGATAGTCTCAGAGGTGATTTGTCCTCCCAACTGATTTGTGACCTGACACCACATTTTCTCAAACTCCATCAGAGCACTGCTCTCCAAAGGCCAGAAGTAGTTAGCCTGCATCATGCATCTATAATTTCAACCACTGGATACATAAAAAAACTGAAAAACAGACAGACAATTTCTACTGAACTTTTCATTTCAAAGTAGTTTCCAGAAGAGACCATCATTGATATTGTAACCTGAACTAGTATAGGAACAAAAGATACTGAAAAGAGTCAATGAGCTGCTAAGCAAAGACCATTCATTTATTGCGAAGGGGAATGTGGTCCAAAAAAGTGACGAACAGCCATAGATGATGCACAAAAAAGGTGGGAGTTTAAACTCATATGATGAGAAGAAAACCAAAATATATAATAAATCAGAGGGTGATGGAAAACAAGGATTCACCTAGCTAACCACAGGCTTCATTAAGCACTCGGTCTTCTTGAACATGGCAGAACAAGTGAACAAGTAGAGGGGGAAAGTGATATTTGTGGTAATTACTGAAACTTCCTAGTTAGAAAACAGGTATCTGGTATTTTCTATGTTTCTATTTTAGAATTCAAAGAATGTCAAATGGATTATTTGATGAAGCAGAACTAGATGACAGATAAATTAGGACTAAATAATCATCCGAGCAATTAGAATTAGAACTGATTGTCATCTTACCTGGTCATTAGATCTTTGTGCTATGAAACGGCGATAATCAATCTCACTTCCAATCAGAATTATCTCACAGTGCTCCTCCAGCTTTGAAACCAATTTTTGAAAGATATCTCGCTGCATGCCATCCTAAGAAGCAACAGGTGCAGATAAAGTTAGACCATGGTGAACAAAATTTCCAAAGCTTTAAAACAGTATTTGATTTTTGTATAAAAGTTTGGAAAAAATCACAGGAAGATCCCACAATAAAATGAAGATTCCAGCTGCAATCCAGAAATATGTCAGGTAATCATTATTAAGCTACATAAACCTTAAGAGGTTCTCACCCAGGACAACAAAATTTAGAGGAATGAATATGCAGAAAAGAAAGGAAATAAGAAAAAAAAACCTGATTTAATTCCCTCGGTGCTCGGTTACTGGTGGCCACAAGAACTGTTCCAGTAGTCAGCAATCTGCTTAGAATTCCGGATAAGGCCACAATAGCAAATACATCAACAGTCTGTAATATCAAAGCAGAAATTTTCATTCATAAAATGAGTTGCAAATTCAATCAGCCATTTTGTTTGTAACAGCTTCTCGCGGAAGATAAATACCAACTTTCAATACTCCCATATTGGATTTGTTGCTAAAATCTAGATAAGCATTCCAAGTAGAAATTTGAAGAAAGTTAACCACAGACTGCCGGAACATTCTACAAGATGCAACAAGATTCTCAACCTATGCCATACCATAAATTGATTCAATCTAGATATGGCAGCTAAAAAACAAGTTCATAATATGATAGGATAGAAGGATGAAAGCATCAACACTTTATGACTGGCAAGGAAATATAAATTATTATTTTAATACATTTCTCAGATTACCTGTATTTCATCAAAGCAAAGAATGCTAGCCCCTCTTTCATCTGCTTGCTTGTCCATGAGAAACTCATCTGCTACAGCAAGAAGAATGTTTTTCATCTGCACATCTTGCTTATATCTCTCTTCAGCAACTAACCACTCCTTGACTTTCATATCAAAGGGAAGATTTGTAATCCAACTAGATATGTTTGACTGCAAAGATTTTCCCTCTACTTGATTCTTCCAAATCTTATGCATATGTGCATTTATATTCAGCATAGCCTGCAAAAAAAAAAGCACAGTAAAATAAAACTTTTCTTTCCACAGAGTAGCATTAATGAACAGCTCGTAAAAATACCAGTAATTAATCTCCCATTAAACATACAATACATCCAAAAGCTTTAAGGAAAATTACAGGCTTATTATTCATATCTGAACAAAGTGAAAATCTAACACATTAAACTCTCTAAGCTCTCCCTTTCGCTCTCTTTCTCAATACACAAGTGATCATAAGAAATTTCACAACATCATGAAAGCAAAACAAGAAAATCACCTCATGAAAGTGAAACCTTATTCGATGTTTCGCCATTCCTTCAGTCGCACTATAAAACATGTCCATCAGCATCGTCTTCCCTGTACCAAAGAAATCATCTTCTTAAGTTTATTGCATTCATATGAACAAACAAACAAACAAACTACAAGCACATACTACTTCAAACTCCCAACACAAAACCAGATGAATAACCTTAGCAGCAACATACCACTTCCAACATTGCCGTAAATGTACAATCCTTTCGGAGCTGGAGGAACACTCGGCCTACGACCAACAAGTGAATCCAATTTCCTCTCTCTATTTAAGTATGAAACCCACCTACCCACTCCAGGTTCTATTTCTGCTCCCTTTTTCCTAATTCAAAACATATTCCATTACAAAAATTCACATAATTTACTAAAACAAATTATCCAAAAATTTTATTCCTCTAAACATCACAGAATTTACAGAAAAATATTTAAAAAAATTCCGAAAATTCAATTCCTCTAAAAATAACAGAATTTACTGAAAAAATTTTAAAAAAATTCCAAAAATTCTTTTCCTCCAAAAATAACAGAATTTACTGGAAAAAAATCCCTCACCCGAAAATAGCAAATTTTTCCAAAATTCGATTCCTCTGCTTGTTCACTGACGTCCAGATTCCTCCTCCGCCAGTTTCTTGCTTCTCCTTCGCTTCTTTGACCAAAAGCTTCAGCCTCTCCTCCTCCCTCTTCTCCTCCCATTCCGCCAACTTTACGTAATAATCCTCCATATCTTTCTCGTATTGCTGTAATCTAGAAAGCAATTTCTCTAATTCAAAAGCTACTCTTTCCTGGTACGGATCATGCTGTACCTTCCCTTGCTCAACCAAATTCTTGTAATTCTCCAATAGACTAGGAGGAGAATTAGAGTGAAAGCGAAGGGCAATCGAGAAAATTTTGTTTGATATTGTTGGTTTTTTAACAAACCCTAGGGATTTTAGTGAAGAAATTCCTCTCCTCATTTTCTTCTAGCGATTAATTTTAACCAAATTTTGATTTGATTTCTGTGTGAAGGGAGTGGGAAAGAAGTGTAGAGCGGTCATGGAGAAGAGGAATGAGAAGGAGGTGGTGACGTGGATATTAAAAAGGTTAGACACGTGGATGAAATATGGTGGTTTTCTTTTTAGTTTATTACATCTTAGTCCCTGTTGATTTAAAAAATGTTCAATTTTATCTCTATAGTTTAACATTTGTACAATGTCAACCTCGAGTTTCCCAGAAGTTCTAATGTGGTATGTTTTCGTTAAATAACAAATGGAAACCAAGACAAACCACTTTTTGATTTTGATTTTTGATGAGTTTTTATTTAAGGGTTTTTGAGATTAAATTGTTCAGGTATTTTTATGATTATTTACTAATTAAAATCTAATAAAAAATCATGCAATGAAGCATAGTTTTTAGACTCAGCTCGGTTGAAGGCCCGGGTTCCGAGTTTTGACCGGGTCACCGAGTTTTAACCAGGTCGTCATGGTTAATTTTTTTTAAATCAAAACGACGCCGTTTTAGTAAAAAAAACAAAAGTCAACAGGTTGCAACCGGGTTTTTTACTGGGTCTTATCGGGTCAACCGGGTCGCCGGGTCACACCGAGTTTTTCCTTTCCCTGTTTTTTCTTCAACCCGGTCC
>Ga0307513_10012442_pt1 | contig 10499 bp, 19 predicted proteins | sample 15_EM_MG_FD_202174 | JGI IMG/M metagenome (GOLD analysis project Ga0307513, IMG submission 202174) | Populus trichocarpa ectomycorrhiza microbial communities from riparian zone in the Pacific Northwest, United States - 15_EM | ecosystem: Host-associated > Plants > Roots > Unclassified | place...
TCCTACTCAAAGTACATCAAAGTGCTTGAACCCTACTATGAGCGTTCAGAACCTGGCTTCATCGAGGTCCGAACGCGTGCCAAGGAGGTTCTGCAAAAGGAGGAAGATCTCGCAGAAATCGTGCAGCTGGTCGGCAAGAGCGCACTGGGAGAGGCAGAAAAGGTCACGCTGGAGGTTGCTCGGATGCTCAAGGATGATTTCCTGCAACAGAATGGTATCTCCGAGTACGACCGATACTGCCCGTTCTACAAGACGAGCGCGATGCTGAAAAACTTTATCGCGTTCCACGAGTCGGCGATCAAGGCTCTTGGCAATGGAGATATCACATTTGCGAAAATCAAGGACTCTGCCGCGGACATTATGTTCAAGCTCTCGCAGATGAAGTTTGAGGTGAGCGTATTGCCGGGTAAGGCAGATAGTACTGATGAACATTTGCAGAGTCCCTCTCAGGGTAAGGAGCCAATCCTGGAGAAATTGAATGCACTACACGCGGAGATCCTGGAGAAGTTCCGCCAAATGGCGGATTAGAAAGGATGTAGTGGTACGGGCGGTAAATAATGGAATCCTGTAGTACACGCGAACTATTATCCATTTGCAAACTGTATGCTGTTGCGGTTGAGATGGAGTGAGACGTGCTGTTTTGTTTGGCTGCTTGCACTCCCCCATCGCACTCCGCCCATCGCCGACCAACCGAAAGTCAGCAATCGGAGCACGTCAGTTACATACTCCGCTCGAATCTCCGCCTGTCGTACTGGCGTAATGTTGACCATGTCCACAGACCACGGACGCACCTGCAGTCATGTCCCAAGGTTCGGAAAAGTCACTAGCGTCATCGACCAGCGAGCGGACGCCTTCGCCGATTAGGGAGACTCGCGACGACGAAGATGTCGACCAGCTCGCACCTAGCTCACCCGTTCAGCCAGACTCGCCCTCTCAGTCGACCCAAGGTCCCGCCGCTCTCGCTGGGGCAATGCAAGTCCCCGCAGGGATGCAGCTACCAGCCGGCTTTCCACCTATGATGATGATGGCAGCACCAGATCCAAATGACCCGAATGCCCCTCCTCACCCTATGCTTATACCTGGTGGTTACGCCCCTATGTTTTACCCGTACGCCGGTATGTACCCCCCCAAGTCGAAGCGGCGGCAAGTCAAGAATGCGTGCACAAATTGCCAAAAGGCGTGCAAGAAATGCGACGATCAACGTCCATGTCCTAGGTGCGTCAAGTATGGCATTGCAGACGACTGCGCCGACTCGGTCCGCAAGGAGAGAAAGAAGGGCATTAAGCGCGGCTCGTATAAAAAGAAACGTGCGTTAATATATCTAGTCCAATCACCTCGTCTTATAAAGTTGACCGTGTTCTCCTTGGCTACATAGAAGAGGGCGAAGGCGATGTACCGATGCAAGCATTTGCCATACCGCCTGGCTATCCTTGGTTCCCGAGTTTTGCACAAGCAGGCAAGGACGGACAACCTCAAGCGTACCCATACCCATACTTTATTACCCCACTGCCTGCCCCCCCTCCGGCCGCTGGCGAAAATGGCGGAGGCTCCTCAACTACACCCGGTACTCCAGCAGCGGCGACGGCTACGGCCGCCACAGCGTTCCCCTACCAGATGTACTACGGTGGTGGTTATCCTTATATGCCCGGGTGGCCTACGGACCCTGCTCAAGCTGCTGTCGCGATGGCTGCTATGCAGCAGCTTGCCGGGATGGCTACGGGGGCATCTTCGCAAACAAAGGAGAAGGAAGTGAAAATGGAAGAAGAAGACGATGAGAAGGAGTCGGAAGACGAGGATGGGGAGGGCGAGATTGACGAAAACCCCGTTCGACGCAAACCCCCCACACCGCCACCACCGAAACCAAAGGAACCGGCGAAGAAGACCAAAGGCAAAGAAACTGCAAAGAGAAAATCCCGAGCGAAATAATTGCTCCCATGACTTTGATGCTCAAATGACGTTACGATTTACAAGCTATGTATTCGCCACTCTGTTTCTTTCGGAGAATATCCACACGTGCTGTTTCCATAGTAATCCAATTTCCCCCAAGTTGTACCCTCTGAATACATCTGAATTTATCATTACAGCTTCGCTTTTGTATCCAAGTAATGCACGGAGGGCAAATCACGTAGTTGGGTGGCAGCTTGTTCTGGAGTGAGGTCTCGCTGCGGTTCTCCCATCATCTCGAATCTAAAGCAAATATTATGAGCCTCGTGAGGAAATAGAGGAAAGAGTCGGCGCACCCGACAAGATATTTGCGGACCATAGCACTCCGCAACAAAGGAGGATTGAAATGTAAATGGAGGTGCACATAGTCTTCTGGCCCGTCCGGGGTTGGTTTCTGGTGAATGCCCATCGAATACGCAAACGAAGTCGAGAACAGATTGTCATATCGAATTGTGAGGCCACTCATGATTTGCGCAAAGGACGTGACTTCTCCCTTTGTGAGTTCTACAAGATTGGATATATGACGGTTGTGAGGGAGAACTAGGAGGTAATTAGAATGAGGTGGACCAGGACGTCTGAGGGAAACATACGCATGACCTCAAAGGGCCAGACTCCCCAGTATGGGACAAGTGCTGTCCAGTGGTCATTAGAGAGAACTATCCGCCCTTCCTTTCTTGGTACGGTCCGTTCGAAAGAAACATAGTCGCACAATAGGCATTGCCGACCCTGTGCGCTTTTCGGTGCGCCAGATGTGGGACAATGATATCCCTTCCCCAAGCTATACTCCTTGAGACTTGCGAGTTCCATTGAAGGCAGCGAGGGGACTTTGCTGAGGGACCATACTTGTCCATGTGGGTGAGGATTCGAGCATCCCATCATCGCACCCTTGTTCTATTCAAGATACGCACTAGTGAATTTCGTTCATAACACCACAAAAATCGAGCGACCGCGCACCTCGAAAATCTGAACGTACTTAATGCCCTGCTGTCGACCCCGTCTGATGTATAGGTTTGTCCACTCCCGAATGATACGCTCGATATCAGATGGAAGAAGCCTCGCCAGTGTAAGGTCGTGCCTAGGGTGAAAGATGACCACATCGCAAGCTCCTTGAACAGGGTCGGACTGGAGCAGCGGATGCTGGCTCTTAGGCCCCTTCGGTGCAGGAGGTGGCAATAAAGCAGGGAAATCGTTCTCGAAAATCTGCGTGACGTGCTCGCGTTTGTGTCGGGGCGAATGTGGGGGAACAAGGCTCACCATGGTTTTCCCATACTTCTCGTTCTGTTGGCCGCCAGCACGAGAGTTACCGGGACATAAGTAACATTTTGAGTCGTATTTTGGTGGATTGGGCACGGAAGGAGGTTCTATTTGGCCTTGCCAGGGTCGTTTTGAGCGGTTTGGGGAGACGAGGATGAATTCCTTGGTCAGAGGATTATCTGGACAGTCACTGAGTAAGATATTTTCACTAGGATAGGCAGACCTGGAGTCACAGCGCCTATGTGGATGTAAGGTTGGGTCGAAGTCGGACATATGAGTGGTGGGTAGTGGGCTAAGTGTTATTCGAGATGGTATCCAGTGTTCTGATAGATTTTGCTTTGAGCTTCGCTCAGTGCGCCCGGAACGACGCACATGGGTTCTGCCGTGACCCTTCGGAATCGGAATTAATCAAGAATAGGAACTTGACAACCGGCGTTAAGGCTTTCAAGAACCATTCGAGTGTACAAGTTCCAACCTGTCAATGACATTGAAATATCCTGACATTCCATGCATCCGCAGTGTTAAAGAGTTTCGGGAGCACAATAAGTAGACCAAGCATGTAAAGCAACCCATTCATCCCTTGAAACGAGCATATGACGCTTGCCACAACTAAGGGCTCCAGAAGAGTAGCCAGGGAATAGGGCCTTCATGGCGTTGAAGTTGGTCTCTAACGAAAACAAGCATTGCGATGGCTGCCAGGAAACGTCACCGTGCACCTCAGTAGTAAATCAAGGGTCAATTACACTCGTCTAGAACCAACAGTGAAGGACCTGGGAGTGCAAGTTGGGTCTACAAAGAAAACATAGGCAGTCACGAGGTCACATGAATAATGTACGGGTAATTTACGAGAAGAAAACTTGAAACAGCTCATGGATTTCGATTTGGGAGGGGCATAGGCCGGAAGGCTCCACCCTGCCGTTTGTTTCCCCTCATGACTGTTTCAACGAGGGGCACCTTGCCTCGTCCACGGCCCCCATTCTGACCGAAAGTGTACTTCGAGCGTAATTCCGCCTTGTCCACTTGGCCAGGTGTCCGAGAGGTCATTTCTTGCCTGATGGAGGTATGAGATTTACCTCAAGGGGTGCACTAGGACTCACTGCGGGGTTCGCAGTCTAGCCCTGGGGTTTTCTTTGAGGCAGACATATAAGAGTCGTACCCCATACTCTCGAACGATCTGGCCAGCCTTGTCAGGAGTGACATTGCTCGAGTCAATGAGCACGGATCGGAGGGCAGTTATATCTGTTTCACCAAGCATTTGTCACAGCACTCCGAAACAATTAGAATCACTGACCTTTTGGACGAAGTATGCTTAGCATCTGCAACGCTTCTGTGCTGATGACTTCTTCTTCTTCCTCTCCCGCCCTATCAGCTAGCTAGAATAGCTGTTAGCATGTCTACTATGTCCCACTTGTCCGACTCACTTCGTATCGAGCGTTCAACAATTCCTGGTAGCACCATTCTTCTGATGATAGACTCGCTGGCCTTTTCTGAGTGTCGTCTGGTTCGGGTGTTCCTGAGACAAGAATGCTTTGCCTCCCTTTGCCCTTTGATCGAGTTGGCGCCTCGGAAGACCGGTTCGGCAGAGGGTGTCCATGCGGTGGGAAGGCGTTCTCCGGGTCGTCATTATCCGTGAAAGCCTTCGTCGAAAGCCGAGAAGGCCAACTCGGGGCGGCATACTCGATATCATGGCCGGTTTCATTGTCCGAGTCAAAATATAGGTCCTCTTTGGAATGGCTCACAGATGCCACCACCGCCGTTGCCTTGTTGCGGCAGCTTTTGGCAGCTTTTCGGTTCGTGGCCGCTGCTACTGGCTTACTATCGTCGGGTGTCATCATCTTGAACTCCTTTGACCCTTCTATTACTGCTTGAGCACTGGCCTTGACCTGAACGGATATTCAGTGACTTTGGCGAGCTTAAATGGCGGCACGTACCATGAGATAAGAATTATTGAAACCTGTTTTAGCGTTCCAAATCTGTTCTTCACCAATGTAGCCTTCCGCAACGAGCGCGCGGAACAGTCGTTCTACGTTGTCTCGCCCAATCTCTGTACCTTGCCCGAACCAGTCCAATTGGTCCCAGTTCTTTTGCTTTATATCCTTGAGTTTGCTCCCGAGATAAACAGCCATTGCACTGTTAAGTCCGATGGTTCGACGACCAATAGCCTGCAACCCTCGAAAGATTTCCTGTGCTTGACGAGTGAAGTCACGAACTGAACCCTTTCGTTTCGCCCGGCAGTTATCACAACCCTCTTGACACTGGGCCTTGTTGAACTTTTCGTCGAAATGCGCAAGCATGTGAACCCGACGACAATCAAAATCGTTTTGGCAAAATTGAACGACAAGGCGGACGTCTTCTCGTTGGCGCCGTTTTTCATCGCCGTCTACTTCGACATCCCTTTCAATCATACCTTCAAGACGGACCGCATCGTGGTACGTATAGTCTATTAAGATATGAGGGTGATCCTTTATACGGCGTTCAAAACGCTCACAGAGGATGCACTCGGCCGGTTGACCGTCTCGGCCCGCTCGTCCGGTTTCCTGATAGTACCTGTGAAGGATAACGTGGATCAACAGAGTGAAGGGTAGGTTATGCTATTGTGCAGTGTCCGTACCCATCGAGGCTCTTCGGAAGAGTATGATGAATAACGTAACGAACTAAGAGAGGATAAGTACTTGTATGCGAGGTGTCGACTGGCGTACCGTCTGCTTTGTCAATCCCCATTCCAAACGCGATCTGAGGAGTGTCAACCATCAGCTAAAGGGTGCAACCCAATAATTTTACGTACTGTAGCAACTATAATTTTTATTTTACCATCCTTCCATGCATCTTGAGTCCGCTTGCGGTCTTCGTCGGGCAATCCAGCGTGATAATGCCTGGCTCGAAGGTTGTACGAGTCGCGCAGCTCCTTAGCGACGTCTTCGCAATTCCTTTGAGAGAAGCAATAGACGATGCCTGTTGCCTTGGGGTGATTGGCCAGAACCCATTCTGCTATATCTTGTACGACCTTCTTGCTTCTCTTTGGAACGACAGAATAAGAAAGGTTGGGACGGTTGAAGGACTGTTTTAAGACCAGACACCCATCGATACCGAGACATGTAACCACATCGGTGAAGACCTTGTTGGTCGCTGTCGCTGTTAAAGCCATAATTGGAACGTTGGGGTAGTCTTGACGAAGTCGGGAGAGGAATTTGTACTAAAGCCAAATCAATTAGTCAAGGGTTCGGCAGAGTAAGGAAACGAGTGCCCGACCGCGCCACGGAAGTTGCGACCCCAGCTTGAGAGTACGTGGGCTTCGTCGATTACAAACCGCGCAATGTCGCCGCATTGATAGAGGTCCCTGAATACGTTCTGGATATACTGATTCGATTCGAGTTTCTCGGGAGTCATGTATAGCAGGTTGGGCTTCCTTGCGTCAGGTTTCAAGCGGCTATAGATGTTACGACTCTCCTCTTGTTTCGTATCGCTGCTAAGCAAAGCGACATCGACCCCATGCTTCAAGAGCTCATCAACTTGATCGCTCATAAGTGCTCGGAGAGGCGAAAAGACTATTGTGACTCCTCTCGTCTTTCCACCAGTACATACAGCCGGAAGTTGGTAGCAAAGGCTCTTGCCACCGCCTGTGGGCATAAGAACGAATACGTCATTGCCAGATAAGGTGGCAATGATCGCTTCGAGCTGATTTCGTCGGAACCTAGGTTTGCAGAATTTAGCGCCGAGCACAGCAGCCGCCTCCCGGTAATAGGGGCTCTTCATGAGCTGGTATGGGGTCACTGGTGTCTTGGTATGATCCGGTTGTGGAGATCGTGTTGGTTCGGATTGCTTGATCACGTCCATTGCTTTGAATACTGAGTGCGTCGTTCGACTTGTGCTGGCGTCGGTTACTTGTTGACGGTGTTGTTGAGAGGAGAATCCGGTAGTGTCGTCGAGGTCACCCACGTCCTTCCAGAGACCGTTTTCTTCGTCACCCATTGTCTCGTGCTTCCCTGGACTCGGGTCAGGCTCGCCATCCGAGTCATTGATGGAAATGACCGAGTTGTTTCTGCCCGAGAATAAGCCAGGCGCGGTGGACTTGGGTTTGGGTGCGTCAATGATGGACTCTTTCGTGAAGGTTTCAGTCACCTGCGTTGTGGTAGTCACCATTGTGGCTCGCGTCAGTACAGCAGGTGCAGCTTCGTGGCTCGGGTTCCTGGTATCCTGTACAAGCGAGGAAGGGGTCGCCGGTGTGGTCCCAGATAACATTGATCGCTCAGAGTCCGTCGATGGATCGAGTGATTTCTTCTCTTGAATGGACTTAGACCTCAACGTTGTCATTGCATCTTCTATCTCTTCCAGTCGACGCCGCATAAGAACACTCCGGAGGAGGTCAGCTCAAAGGCTCTGGGTACAATAAAGGGTTCTGCCTACGACTGCACTTTCAATAAGTCGATATCGTCATCTATTTCCTGAGACTCGTGATTACGAATGATAAGTTCGTAGATCTCAAAGACCCTCTGTTGGTTCTTCCTTCGTAAGACCTCGAGTCTTGAGAGAGAGTACTGCCAATGAGTGTGAGTGCTCGGAGGAGTCAACGCGAGCATTTGGGATACCTGGTCTAGACTCGATGCAGAAGAGGCGACTCCGATCTGGCGTGCCCTTGTGGGACTGGTGGGAGGTGGGCAAAAAGGTGACACGTGCGAGAAATCCTGAGGCTAGATAAGTATGGTGGCAAAATCGTCCAAATTTCCATATTACCGATTCGAACGGCGAAGGATCAATATTATTGGTGTTTGATTGGTGTGCGCCAATGTTTGTAAGATTGTTGGTTGCTATGAGATGTCAAAAACCAGCTGGTTCGAGAGGACCACCAGCCAGACGTACTAGTGAATGGAGGCCCGGTTTTGACGCGTTTATTCGAAGACGCTGGGGGGCTGGGGGAAGGTCGCTTCTGGGGTATGCTGCGTGGCGGTCTGACGGGAGTACTTGAAGCGTTTGGCCGACGAATGATCGTTGTAAATTGTGGGGAAGCACTGGCCGTACTTATGCTCGTGCTTGTCCTTGCGTGGTCGACTGAGCGAGGTGGCGATGCTTTACATGCATTGTTAACGCGAAGATGTATCTTGGACGGAACTGACTACCATTGCTTTCTCGGGAATTGGTCGAACCTGGCTTCTCTAATGGCTTGAACCTGAAACTCTACAATTGGAAATTTGTGAGTTTCGCATAAACATGTGTCTGATGGGACACCCGCCGACCTTCTGGGGCTTCGGCGCGTCTGTGCTCGGAGTTGTCTTGATAGGGACGTGGAAACGCTGGAGTTGGTCCAAGTTATTTCGTGGTGCGCTCATCTAAATGACGAGTGAATAATCCACCAGGAAAGCAAAGAAAATAGAGGTGGTTGTCGGGGAAGAAGTCGCGTCGACTCACGTGACATTTGTGTTTGGGCACTCACTTTGCTAGCCATGTAGCAAAACCGGAAAATGTGTTTTCAGTAAGTATAATACAATCTAGTAACCTCCTCCATCTGTGACACGATGAGCAGCCATTTGTCTCCGGTGGGTATCCTCCAGTTTCGGACAATTCGCGATCCCATGGCCAAGGCCACCACAAACAGGGCAACTCTTCAGGATACCGCCCTGTACAACCCTTGGATCCTCTACGGACTGCAAGAACGGTGGGACCCTGTCGCGAACACGTCAGCCAGCCATACTTTGAGATGACTCACAAAACCTACTTTTGACCTGCCTCCATGAGAAGATACTTGAGATCTAGCAAGGTTTGCTCGGGCGTATTCATGTTGACGAAGGTTGTGGCAATGCCGGTCTTGCCACTGCGCCCGGTTCGACCGATCTGGTGGACATAGTCCTCGATTTCCTTCGGCATGGTGAAGATAATAATATGCTGGATATCGGTAAAGTCTAGACCCTTGGAAGCGACGCCAGACGCCACCATGACATCCTTCTTCCCTGTTTTGAACGCTTTGATTGCATATTGCCGCTCTTCTTGGGCTAGATTGAGAATGTTAAATGCAGACCACAACTCACAAGAAGTTACATACATTTTGAACCATGAATAGCGACTGCTTCAACCCCTTTCAGTAGCAAGTACTCTTGTATGTCTACGTGGTGCTCTTTAGTACCTGTGGCGACCCACGCATGTGAAGGGTATCACACCATCGACCTCATTCTTGTTCTCGCTGAAAATGATCACTGGTGGTGGCGTCTTTTGCAAACACTCGAGGAGATACACCATTTTTGCCTCCTGTTTCACATACTCGATGACCTGCAGGACATCCAGGTTGGCGGCACCAGCACGTCCTACGTTGACAAGAACAGGGCGAACGAGGGACTGCTGTGCAAAATCTGAGATTTTCCTTGGCATTGTCGCGGAGAAGAGCAAAGTTTGACGTTGGCGCTGCGAGTCTCTATTAGAATCGAACCAAACTCGCGTACTCGTTATTCGGACTTGCCTTGAAAAAGCTCATAATAGTGCGGACGTCGTCCTCGAATCCTAGGTCGATCATACGGTCGGCTTCATCCATACACATGTACTTGCAGCCATCAAAGTTGATTTTCTTCTTTTCAAGCATGTCGATCAATCGGCCAGGGGTCGCCACCACGATGTGGATACCCTGACCGAGGGTATGAGATTGATCTGACATAGAAATCCCACCGATGCACAAAAGCGTCCGGAGCTGAGGATAGCCGTCCCTCTCAAGCGCAGCCGTCCATTGTTGGATGTTTTCATGGGTTTGGGTCGCCAACTCCCGCTGATTCGACGTCAATGCCATGCTCGCCAATGTTGGGAGGTCATACCGATGGACACAAGACGCATCCGACTGGTCCTTCCCCACGAATGAACGGTAACTTAGATTCTTCTTCAAGAGCCACCATTATGGCAGGCATACAGAAAGCCAAGGTCTTGCCAGAACCAGTAAAAGCTATTCCGATCATATCGCGGCCGGCAAACCTGTCAACTATCTCAGTAACTTGCATGGCTTGAACGACAAGGCATACGCAGTAGGGATGCCTTGCATTTGGATGGGAGTAGGAGTGATGATCCTATTGGACTTAAGATATTTGACTATGGCGCTTGGGATTTTCATGTCCTGAGGCCGCCGTAAGGATGAGTGTAGCACGCATTGGAAACCCTTACGGTAAAGCTCTCAATAGCGGGGGGCACGCCGTCTCCCTCTACAATAATATGGTTCTTCTCTCGAATCCTCGCATTTTGTGCTTCTGTCCGTTCCCGAATATACCGTGGAGGCCGCCATCTGAAGGATGAGAGCCTGTGTGGGAAACGTGGAAAGACGACTCACGAGGTTT
>Ga0307513_10012443_pt1 | contig 10497 bp, 8 predicted proteins | sample 15_EM_MG_FD_202174 | JGI IMG/M metagenome (GOLD analysis project Ga0307513, IMG submission 202174) | Populus trichocarpa ectomycorrhiza microbial communities from riparian zone in the Pacific Northwest, United States - 15_EM | ecosystem: Host-associated > Plants > Roots > Unclassified | place...
TTCGAATTGCTTTGTATGAAGTCATTCTGCCATTTGGAAACTAAGTCTGAGGTGCTCTTGGTGAAGTTAGGAAAAGAAATTACCCGATTCCGTGTAAATTCTTGTCAATATGAACTGTCTTGAGCAGGTTTAGGATCTCAATATCTGTCTTGCACATTTTCCAGTACGTTAGTATATGAGGAGCAATGTCTTCGAGAGGCGCTAATAAAATTATTGAGGTGAATAAATTAAATCAAATGACTTGAGACAACTCACGAAGTGGTTTATGTTGGTTTTTCTGAGGCATACCGGCCAAGGAGAATAAGATATAACTTGGAATGAGAGGACCATCGTTTTTCTGAGTATTTATAACCATTTAACAATCCATCTACGTTGTACTGGAGAGTTCTATTTTATTCCAGGAGGTCGTTCCCATGTGCTTAGCATTCGGGCGCTTCCCCAGGCTGCGCCTTGGTCATGAGCCGAGCACATGGCCCGGCTTGCATGTAATCATCATGAATAAATGCTTTGAAATTATGGAAATTGCAGACTCCTTGTAATCCAGATGAGTGTTGAATTTTACCCAATTTGCGATTAAATGACAAACACTGTCCCTGCAAGGTCGGTGGGAGAACTATAAGTACCTGCCCCACTGACCATAAATTCAACACACTGGCCCCAGGATGTCCTCCGATCTTTTACAAATCTCGAGTCAATTTACTGAGGATTGCATAGCAACTCGTGCGAGCCCATGTGAACGCCTTGGATGCAATACTGTCATCCAACCGGGTGAGAAGCGCTTTTATGTTGCACCTCATGGCAGACCAGACAAGCCCGGAAAGCACATATGCGAGCCATGCATGGCTCACTACTTGAAAAAACCATCAACCACTGCCCGTGTCATACCTACAGGCCAGGTTACGGCTATCAGATCTGATGGTAGTCTTTTATTTCTAAGAATAGCGTTGGGCGCTAATGTCGTGATAGATGCGGCAACCCAGACTACTAGTGCCAGACCAAAAACACACCGCCAAGTCATGGGGGTGCCACCTAATCCAACCTCTGGGAATTCTGGCAAGGTCATTGATATAGCTTCAATACGCAGCTTGATAAATGAATCACAGCGTCGAGGTATGTCAAGTATGAACACTGATCTTGACATTAAATTTATTTATTTTATTTTATAGGTTCTCATACTCCACAGGGTAGAGTTACTGCAATGCCCCAGCTGGTTGCCCGCCCACCCACGATATCACTTCCTTCAGTACATAATCCAGCAATCTTCCAGCAGTACTTCCAGGGTGGTGCCGTTCAGACTGCCCCTTTGGCACTTCCGCAAGCGTCCTCGGGTTATTCGTCTTCCCACTTACAGTACCAAGAAGAACGTCAGCGCTGGTCGACTTCTGCTTACAAGGGTGCCCCTGCAGGTTCAGGACAAATTCCGCTCCAAGCCCAAACCCGGAATGAGGTTCGCATCCTCCTTCAAGTGTCATATACATTATTAAGTGGCAAAGTTGAAAAATCGGTGAGCCTAGATATTATTTTTGGTGAATGCACTTTAATTTCTCTGATATTTTACTGCACAGCCCATTAAGGAAGGGATGGCGGTTGACTATGAGATCTACCCGCAAGACCTCAGTGAATTTATCAAAGCTACTCTCCTCACCCCACTTAGCAAATTTGCGGAGGGATTTCCTTGGAATTTTTCGACCATGGTTGTCCGCGAGTTTACCAGCTGGCAGGATGTTATGAAAATGAACCCCTCAATTCCGTATTTCAATGGAAGGTTTCTGAAAGTGAAACCTGGTGCAAAGTCCGATGGATCACGAGTATTCTCCACCCCAACGAAACCTATCGAATTTTCCCTGGTTGTCGACCGAGAACAGTGGTTGGCAGCCGAAGGATATCTTGAGGATCAACAATCCAACTTCAAGCCCAGTGTTTCACAATGTTTAAACCCTACAGCGGTGTGTTCCCCTTTGACTCTAAAGTTCTCTTCTTCTGAATCCATGAAAGGTGCCACAGGAATATTTGTCAAAGCGCAAAGTACCACCCAGTCCAGAGAAGGTTCGCCCTGTAAAGCCTTCCGTCCCAAAGAAAAAGCACATCGAAAAATCTGGCTCATTATTCCTCAAGACATTGAGGTCAGACAAGGTATGATTCATGGAATATTACTTGTGAATATGTACTCAGTTTCTGCCGACGATTAGAACAGTGCAAATGGTTCTTTCAAACCACTTGATCCAGACCAAGTGCGAAAAGGAATTTTCTTGGGTGGCCAAAATGCGATTATGGAGCAGCGAAAGCAATGTGAGTATTCTAAAACCTAGCTCTGACACGCAAATATGAATTTGGGTCAATTTTGCAGTCGACCTAAAAATCAGTGAACGGGTTGCATGCTACCTTATCAACATGGTACCCTTCGCAGATCTCTGTGAGGAAGAAAATGGTAACACAAGAATTATCAACGAGGGGGACCAATTTCTCGGATATCTTTCTTACGACAAGAATAATATCATAGGCAAAGGGACTTTTAAGACTGCCCACCTGGCATCTTTGAAATGGGTCTCAAGCTCCCCGTCTAGTGGTCTTGGAGCTAAAATATCTGAACCCATTACAGTGGCAATGAAGAGGCCGTACGATGACAGCAAGCAATCCCAACTCGTGAAGCGCTTCAATTACGCAGACGAAAGTCGCAAGATTATCACAGAAGGCACATTGCTGGGATGGGCAGATTCTCTCCTCCAGTTTGCATATGCATTCATTAACGACTTTATCACCAAGAAAAGACCTTCGGATCCCCCTTTCTCTATTCCACAGCTTCGCTTTGTCAAGGGAGCTATCGCATACTCGGAGAAATCTCTGGATAATGCCACCAAACTCCCCTCCACAACATCGCACCGTGCGGCTTATCTGCTAGAGGAACTTCTCCCCATGGATCAACAATTCATCAAATACATTCACAATGCAGATGCTGTCCCACTGCAGGAACTTGATGAGCCAGGATACGAAATTGGGGTATTCCTATGTTTTATTCAGCACGTCCAATTCATGTGCACCCATGGTCAAGCATATATATCCGACTTCCAAGGTTTGTGGTCATATTTTATGTTCGTAAAGTTATACTGATGATAGCTGTAGGCGCTGGAGATCTGTTGACCGATCCTCAAGTCATGACTCACCCGTATGCACCTAATTTTTTTCTGTTGAAATAAATTTCTGAGACTCAAATTTAGGTTACTATCCGAGCGGGGAAACTTCAATGATACACTATTTGGGGAGGGAAATGTTAACACCGCATTTGAAGCTTTCACCATTCAACATCAGTGCAATGAATATTGCAAATGGTTCCAGCTTGAAGAATTGAATGATGATGATCTCGCACCCTCTCCCGCCCGTGGTGAAAGCGTAGAAAGCGTAGAAATGTAGATTTATGGCTCTGACTGTTGTTCGGTTGCTAGGGAGTGCACGCTTATCTACTTTAAATAGGGGAATAAATTTGTCTACGGAACAATTCCCACTACCTTTAGGTAGGGGGTTTTGTCTGCGATTGTCTCTGGCACCTCAACGGCTCAGGGCGGTGTCCAGGCCCGGCATCGACTTTTGCCACACGTGATCTAGTGGCAAAAGTCGAGGTCGGGGGCTTACGTGAGAGGGACAGCCTTCCATCATATGTTAGTACAAACGATAAATGGTAGAAAAACAACCACAAAATGAATTAATACAACGAAGCTTGAGAGGTAAATATACTTACAAAAAGAAAAGAGATGACGGGTAGTGGGCTTTGCCGCGGAATCGGCCCTACAGTATTAACAATTATATAGAGGCGATGGCTGGGGTCCTAACGCCCTTAAAACGATCTATCCATGCTAACCCGCCTCGGCATTGATGGCCGTAAGATATTTGGCAACCGCTTTAGAGGCTTGACACTCCGGCTTTCCATATCAGACCCATCTCCCAAGGGCGATAACTACGAACCTGCGCCTTCGACTTCGACACAGCCCAATTTTAGGGCTACAAAAGAGCAATCCTAACCAATAAATAAAATGTATTGCTCCTCTGGACTCGTATCTGCCATGCGAAGCAATGGCCCACATTGGCGTCCGGGGTGCAATGGTTGACCACACCAGCGCGCCTGAAGTGTGGGTTAAGAGGGGTTCGACTGCATGTATTTTCAGGTGACCTTCCACCTTCTGCAAACCCTAACACGCCTGGTACACGTGCGTTGACTCGAGGCCCTCGAGGCGATCATGTCCTGTCGAGTCGCAATGCATTAGCACACGGACAAGTACTATGACCCGAATAACGACCATCACACCTCAACAACCTACCACCACCATCCTATGTCTATGTGTCCGCCGTTTTGTTTTCGATGGAAGAGAAAGCCACAGTTCACTGAAACTTCCCCAAGAGCAGCAAATCTTTCCGAGGCAGAAGAAACTTTCCAACTCACGTCCGATATGCCCCAAAGCGTCGTCCACCCTGATTCGCCTCCTCAAGTGGGGCAACAACGCCAGATACCTGACGTCCCGGAAAATTTACCCTCTCAGGTGGATAAGACGCTAGCGGATTGTCCAAAGTGAGTGCATAACCAACAGCAACAAAACACAGTCTGATACTCACGTGTATCTAGGTTTCGCATCGTTCTCGTCGGAAATGTGAGGATCCTTATCATGTCACCTGTGCAACTGCACTCACAAGTGGGCGTAGTCAGGTGTAGGGAAATCTTCTCTCGTTCGAAGCATTTTCAACATCGATCCTGACAAGGTTCGTGTTATCTGGCGCACTCGAACGGGGATTCAACCAAGCTCTAGATTGATATTGCCCATGATCGTGCCGGGGATGCCAACATCGACTACAAGTACGAGTTACCTGCGAACCCTCGCTTCATCCTGCACGACAGTAAGGGTTTTGAGGTCGGCTCCAAGGTCAATTGGGATACGGTCGAAAAATTCCTCCAAAAACGTCGGCAATGCGATCTCCCTGAAAAAATTCACGCCATATGGTGAGGCCTGATTCACACGACCTGTAAATGGTCGCTCATTCCTATTGGTAGGTTCTGTGTTGAGACACCCCTCGAGGGCGCAAGACTACTGCAAATTGGTGACGAGAAGCTGTTGAAACTCGCCAAAAAATGTAAGCGTGAACGCATCGTTGATTGATTAATAGCTTATCACTTGTATATTAGTCAACATTCCAATTATTGCGGTCTTCACCAAGTATGATGTGCTTGTGACACAGTTTTGGAGACAAGGCAACCGGCCAGGGAAGTCCGAGCAGGAGAGGAATGATGATGCCGAAAGAAGTGCATCAGACTCTTTTGATAGTTCCGTCAAGGAGCTGCAGGAGGAATGGGCGAAATCGCGAACAAATCTCTCGATACCTTGTGTAAAAGTATCGACAATCGACCACAGCGCAGGACGTTTGTTTATTTCACCTCTTCGGTCGCTCTCTATTAACGCCGCCCATATCACAGAGACGCTCATTGACCTCACGAACAAGACCCGTAGTATGCTACATGAGGTCGAGGTTCTCTGGGTCACGGCTCAGCAAGTCAATGCTCGGCAGAAGGTTGATGTCTCTATCAGGTGGCGTCCGCTCCCTTCCAGTATTCCGGGACCCTGCGCTCATCTTGCGTCATCAGCGAAGGTTTCAAGCGTAGGTTTATGTCTCCTCACCCATTTAAACAATCCACTCATGAGCCTGATGCAGGGTACTGGCTGGATCTTGGTCAAAGCAGCGCGTTTGAAGATAAGATTTTAATTGAGTGCATCAATCGCATTCATGACGATGTTTTGAAGGTTTGGAACTTCAATGACCCCACCAAGGTTAGTTTCACCAGGTTTCTGCTATCATCCGGCTATAGGTCCGAGACGAAAGTGTACCCTGCAACACTGGGATAATCTTGGACACCGGTGTTCAGTGATGGACCGTACGGGTTAAACTTCACTTCACTGATGTGTGTTTCAGATCTTGTCAGGCACCAAATTTTTTACTGAACTGATTGGCCTCCTCAAGCCCGTGATCGACGATAATGTTAAGAAGAGCCCGTACGTCGTCTTTGAAGGGAAATGGGATACGTGACTGAGGCATTTTGCTTCTTTCCTTTTCAGGTCGCCCACAGAGCCCATATCAGTTTTCGGTACCACAGGCGCCACCGCTTTAAGGCCTCTGTTGCGCGACTTCGGCTTCGAGCCTCAGGCTGTCCAATACCTTTGCAGCAACTATAAAAAATAGTGTGTTTATTTCTAGCCTGTGGATATTCACTCACTTACACGAAATAGCCACTCGACAGCGAAACTTCTGGCAACCTACATCATCAACCTCGTTTCGGTCATGTACTGGCTCTTCGCAGATATATTGCCTGCTGACCCTCCGAGAGCCTTGGAGGACGCCTTCGTTTTCAGCGTTTTAGCACGCCATAGGGCTCACCTCAAGGAGAACATCTTTGACAATATCAATACAGCCCCCGAATTCACTACTCACCCAGGGCAAGTTATAGAGCGTGTGATCAGGGAGCGACTCAGGCTTTCAGGGGACTCAGCAGTGTAGCAATGTCATGATCTACTTCCTTGATATACTTACTGTAATAACCACTTCGGCAAACCTCTACCCAAATTGAGGATTCTGGTAGCTTCTTATGCCCTGAGGACAAATAAAAACTGTCAGATAAATGCCTTGAATTGTTGAACTCATAGGGCAATGGAATGTACTGCATGCACCATGCATGCACATATTCATCACTGTATGCACAGTACTGATGTACTGGGTGAATGAATTGGTAAGATTGTTAGGTATCCCATGTCTGCAGATGTGTCCACTTCTTTTCGCTCAATCAATATATTTGGCTCTTATTTTAACACCTGAGCCTAGCTTTAAATGGATTAGAGTAATACCAAGTCATACATAAATTAAATAAATTCTGCAGTTGCTTTATTATAAATTGCATTTCCAGCTCGCAATCTTCGAAGCCATCTCCCAAGAAACTCTATCCTACTGCCGCCTGTCGCTCCTCTCAGGTTCAGGACTCTTCGCCTGGCGCGGCGCATCTGAAAGCAAGCTCGATGGAGCCTTGTTCTAGTTGTGGCATTCGTTGGCTCTGAAGAGGGTTTAGGCGAACTTGAAGGTCATCACGATGGTCGGGGAACAGGGCTTGGGCCGCGGTCGACAGCGACAGCGATGGCGGCGGGTAAGGCGAAGGAAAGGAGTAAAGCCTGAAACGTTCGGTGCTGCATTGAGCGCTACGCGGCTTTTTGCATCTTGTGTAAGTGTTTTGTAGGGATACTAACGAAAGTTGAGTGCGACGACATCGCTGTTGCCTGAGGGCTTTTCCGTTGCTTGGTGTGACGAGAGGCGTAGAGACTGATTCAGACTGATATGGGATTATCAAACCGGTATTATCTTCGTCCTTTTCTCCTTGTCTGAACAATTTTACTGATACATTACTCAAGAGTGTTTGTTGAGCGTGTCTGAGGTTGTGTGGTGCTGAGTGCCGATGGATAACGCTGGTTGAAGCTTGGTCGTTGGACTGCGAGATGAGAGGGAACTTAGAAGAGCTTCAGCTGCTGCTGTGGTGGATGATAACGAAAAGGTATCGAGGGTTGGGGAATGGAGTCGAGTACGATGCATCTGGGAGGGTCGCAAGATTCTTGAGCCTGAGGAGAAGGTCGTGGTTAGTAGGATGTGCGAGAGCGAAGAAAGGATAGATAGAAAAACAACGGAAGCAAAAAAATAAAGCGACATCCTAGGTAAACCAGATGTAACGGAGAACGAAACAAAACAGAGATAATGTAAAGCCAAAAGGGAAGAAAAACAGTGCCAAACTGACTGACTTACCGACTTCAGTCCACACATCGTCTCCGCCAACGTAACGCCCACTGTCAACCAATGCCTTCACAGCTCCACTTTATCAGGCAGAAGCAGAGGCAGAGGCAGCGACAGGCGGAGCTCACAGCTCGGATCAAACACAGAAGCTTGAGTGCACCATCCGGATCCTGGTCGATATCTTCGTATTGGAACAGCGCTTTGAAGTTCAGAGCCAGGTTTGGTTTCTTGACAGCGAACCTGACGTTCCGCTTCTGGGAAGGCCGATCTGCAGAGTGGAAGGAAAGGAAAGCGAAAGCGAAAGTCAGCAAGGGCATCAAGCAAAAGGAAGATAGAAAGAAAGTAAGCAAGAGGAACAGAAGAGGACGGAAGAACGAGCCTGAAATGGGGACATCAAGCACCCTGCTGAAGCTGAAAGCCAAAGCAAAGCCAACGAACCGACATGGAATCAAAGCAGCTCAATAAACTCACCGAAGTCGTCCCTTGACCTCCCATCTCCCCCGAGACCAGCATCCGCACTCGCTGGGCAGGATCAATCCAAGGCCCTGAAAGATCTTATAACTCTTCTCCTTTCCTCCCCTACAGTGGCGTACAAAGCGTATTGAGTCTAAAAGAAGATGCCTTCGAGAGTGTGACTCGAATTTGGAAGGAGCTTTCGGGCCTGGTCTTGGGAGTTTGAACTGTATCTTGCGTTGTGGTTGTGGTTGAGCTTAACTTGTGATGTGGCCTCCGACGGAAGATGGTGATGAGGGTTTGAACTTCAAGTCGAATGCTTGGTGGAGACGACGAGAATAAGTCAAGTGCACCGTGACTGTTGGAGGGGGTCTGAAACCACCTCGGGCTGGGATCGGGTCTGGGGCGGGAAAGCGACGGTATGATGTGGTATGCAATGGGAATCTGGCTACAACAGGCTACGCTACGAGGAACGGGTTCGGCCCGGCACAGCCACACTGTTTGGATAAACAAGTCGCTAGTCGGTCGGACCAGCGTGAAACCAGACGTATATGTTATGTGTGTCTGCTCTGAGTCTTCGAGCTGCCCCAGTTGGCCATACGCGCTGCTTGGGCGACGGCGAGGGATGGTTTGGAGGAGTGTTATTGCTTGAGCTTCAAAGTGAATCTCGCCTTCGTTGGGATTCGATTGGGGTGTAGCTGCTGTTTGTGGATGAGAAGGTTGGTAGTTGTGGTGGTTGTGGTGGTGACCACGATGGTGGTCGTCCAAGTAAAGGGAGACGGGCGGCGATGACCACGAGGACAACGATGAAGACGGAGGCGGAGTAGAACCAAACGACAGACTTGGCAGTATGTCGTGGGGCGACTATAAAGCCCGTTGGCGAGTCATGTACGTTCCCGTCTTCAATCCAGAGGCACGACCATTGACATCGAGGTCGACGGACATAAAGAAGTGTTGAAGGGTGGTGGGTGTGCGCGTAGATGGATGAAGTTGGCGATGGCGATCGGGAAATAACTTGGATAAAAAGTCGCGGGTTGAACCACCTGTAAACGTTTTCTCCATCTTCGACAAGCTGCACAACCAAACCGACCCATGACGCGGCCAGGTTGACGATTGCACCTTGGGAGTAAAGGTCTGAGGTCCGCGGATTCACCTGGCATGACTAGGACGTCTTCATGGTACTTGGGTAGGTGAAGGGCGTTGGGTGGGAGGCGTAACGCTCCAGCAGGTACGACAGCGGAACACGGCGTTTTCTGCAGACGATAGTTGCATGAGGGCCGTCTCCGGAGAATAGCCGCCATATACTGACATGTCGGCGTCGGGGAAATCTTCGGCTAGTGCTCAGCGCTGAGGTTACACTAGCAAAAGGATTAAAATGAGACAGATGTTGAAAAGGAGGAAGGGTGAACCCAAACTTCCTCACAGAGTCTGAATGATGCTCCTGCGCCAATATCTCCAATCATTGTAGTCTAACGTTAACGCATCGAATCGAGTTCTATGGTTTCAAAGATCATGAGCCGACATACACAGAAGAAGAGAAGAGAAGGAACTCAAAACGCACCCGAAATATCGCTCAGAGTCCAACTCCCTCTTTGTCAACGCCTATCGAAATGCCTCCTCGATCTTCAGAAGGTTTTTGGCAATTCCAGCAAATAACATGATACTCCATGGGCTCCTTCTCGGGAGCCTACGGCTGCTACATAATATGGAGGTGGAATAAGTGGCGTTCACGTTGAAGGTGGCCGATGCGAACTCGACGATGCCGAAGTCGCAATCTTTTGGTCCAGCGTGGGCAACGGAGGAGGACGATGGAAGCCGTTGATAATAGCAGTAGCAGCCTCGCTGAATTATTTCGCGTTGGACATAGGCGTCGACGTGGAGGAGGTTGGTGACGTTGCTGTTGACGTCGACGGAGGTGCTGGCGTCGCTATCTTCACCGTTGATGGTCGTGTCCCAATTCCCCGCCGTTCGACCTTCCTTCGCCTTCTCTTCTTGCGATTCAGGCCCACGCCCTCCATCCGCACCCGTACCAACCTCTGCGTCACCCTCGCCCTCGTCCTCCGCCCCCAAAGTCGAGCTGACGCTCAAGGGTGACGCCTGCACGAGCCCCAGCTCCATCTCTTCAAGCTGCTTCTTCTTCCTGAGCACAAAGTCGCGTGATGATAGCTTCACTTTCGTCAGTTGTGCCTGTCTGTGTACTTGAGCTGGTACCCTTGCATTGCTGATTCGGTCATGGCAGGT
>Ga0307513_10012444_pt1 | contig 10496 bp, 6 predicted proteins | sample 15_EM_MG_FD_202174 | JGI IMG/M metagenome (GOLD analysis project Ga0307513, IMG submission 202174) | Populus trichocarpa ectomycorrhiza microbial communities from riparian zone in the Pacific Northwest, United States - 15_EM | ecosystem: Host-associated > Plants > Roots > Unclassified | place...
ATGGCAATAGGTGCCATGGATCAGGCATGAACCAAATCCTTTTACCTGACCGATCTTAATTCTTTTACCTGACCTTGACCCTGACTCGAACCCGATCAGGCATGAACCAAATTCGATCCAATCAGGTAACAGATATCCTTCGAGTATTCATTGTCCATCCATCGGGTATTCATTAGATATCAATACCAAACCTGATCGCGAACCATTTTAACTGTAAATGTTGTATATGTAAAGATCTAGAAGATGATCAATAGACGAATTTGACTTCTAAACTTTCAGATGCTTATTGGAATTTCATATCCTTCCAACTCGGGCATCTGAATATCCAAAATAAGTATTTGGAAAGAAGATGCAGCTTGGCCAAGAGCACTAAGGCTTTCAAACCCAGATGCAACAGTAGCAACATTTCAGCCTGGCTTCTTAAGTAGTTTCTGAGCCACAACTTTGTTGAATTCATCAGCATCAGCTAATAGAACTCGCAAGCCTATGAAAATAGAGTTGGATTGTGTGTGCTCTGAAGATTCTTTGGATTCAGAGATTGACTGCAATGGATGGTCAAATTATGCTTTTGGAAAGTTTTAATTTTTTTTAAATATTTTTAATGTTTTTGAATTGTTTTAATATATGATATATTAAATATGAATTAAAAAATTATATTATTTTAATACTTAAAAAAAATAATTTTAAAAACAAACTTTATTAATTCTAAACATAATTGTAATATGTAAAAGTATTAGGAATAAATTTTATTTGCCAACAAAGCTGCCACGTATAAACAAAAGATAAGATTCCGTGTCTTGTTTGAATGGAAACATGAACTGCGACCTCTTGGCATGCACATCTGGTGGTCAGTCTTATTTCAAGGCAAGTCCCCATTTATTGTATGCTGCTCATATTCCAAGGTAATGCGAGTTAACAATGTAAGTGTGAAAATAATGGAGGCATGTGAACTTTGGCACATGGAGTTGAGATATCGTAATTGTTATACCTCTTACCTAACATCATATATAAATAAAAAAAAATAAATAAATTAAGAGAACTCAGTGTTTTAGTGTACAAATATACTCCTACCACTATGGATTGCTATATTATAAAGATGTTTTTTTTTTTATTAATCACACACAAAAGTAGGTAATAAAGTATTTTATAATATTTATTAGTTAGTATCAAATTGATTAAAAATAAATAACTCTTTTTAACTTTTTAAAACATAGTAAAATAACTGAATTGTTCTTAAAAAAATTTATTTAACTAGTGCCTAAGATATTGTTCAATTTTTTATTTTTTTAAACACAATAAAATTACTAAATTACCATGAACAACAATTGTTTTTAAAACTGGCGACCATGGTTTTTTTTTTTCATCTTAGTTTTTTTTAATTAAAATTAAGTTGAATAAGGGACAATTTGATATTTTTCATAAATATAAAATATTATAAAAATTAAAAGTGACTGGTGTGTGCAACAAACATGTCAACGTGTGGAGAGCCTTCACCATCTTATGGCAACTAAACACTGCTTTTCACAGTGACATTGGAATCGTCTTGGTGGCCCCTTCCTCTTTAGGTGACAAATATGGCTTAGTGACCTTTGGTTTGATGTCAATGACCATTTTTTTTCCACCTTTTTTTTTATACTCTTTCTCGATTTCAATGTCTTACCCTCTAAATTTTTAAAGCAGCCTATCAATTTATTTTTTTTCTTTAGATTTGATCTCTGTTTTTTTTATTACTATTTGTTTAATTTGAAATAATTTATAAAATTATAATATTTTTATAGTTTCATCCTACTTTAACTTTATCATTTGTCAGATTTGGTGTTCATTATTTTAATTGCTATTTTATTATTTGAGAAAAAAATTTAAAACTGAATATCTTTTACAATTTGTGCCAACCTTATCCCCTAGAAGCTAAAAGGAATCAATCTAAAAGGGGGGCGAAGTTACGGGCCTCTTTAGAGATAGGGTATGGGGGGGTCAACATCCTTTAATTTTTTTTTCTATAAGATTTGATCCTCATTCTTTACTTTGAAAAACTTTTTAAATTGATTTTTTTTTCTGATTTCATCTTTCAACATTAAATTGGTTGAGAATTGAGTTTTTTAATTGAGTCTGGACATAAGATTTCATTGGTGGTGGGGCGGTGTCCAAAGCGGAGCGATGGTGAGTCTTCAATAGGCTTTTCCTTTTTTTTTTTTTTTTTTTCTCATGAGTATGATATTGACAACTTATTTTTTATAGTTAATTATTGCCAATTTTCTTTGTTCGTTTTATTTATTGTTGATACTTTTTTAATCATATTATTCAATTAACTAAACTTATTGAACCCAGTCAAGTCAATGACTTTGGTCTCAAAATTTTCCTATTTCTTTAGAAATGTTAGCGTCGCCTAGACATCATTTTTTTATGTTAGAAAACATTTGACCTAGCCCATGATATAGCGTGGGCCACTTATTTAGTGATTCCTATTTAGGCTTGATGATTTTAAAGTTGTTTTGGATATTCTCATTTTGTTAAAATTTCCCATGTGTTTTCATATGAGCTAGACATTTAACCCACACTCTATCACGTATTTGTTTTTTTAAGATGGATATGTAGGTTTTCTCTATGCATTTTTTTACATAAAAAAATCCTAAGTGTAAATCAAAAAGCTTATACAAGCTTTTAATTAAATACATTGATAATCATTTGTGTAAATAAATAAATAAAAAGTCATGAACGGTAATTAAAAGAGAAACTGAAAAAGTTAAGAGATATATTTAGATCAAGATATTTAATCCCACAATATGAGATATTTATATGGTTGTGTTAACTTAATTTGTTTATTAAAATCAATTTTTCATTCAATCAAAAGATAATAGAAATATATATACACATGAAATTGGTTAAATTAAATAAAAGGAGAAACAAATATAATGTAAGGCTGCACATATTAGAAATATTATTTAAAACTATTTTTTTTAATAAAGTTCATCTATATAAAACATAAAAGAATTTATACATGAGTTAGAATAACATCTTAAAATAATCAATAAAAAAACCTATATTCAAATCAAGCTAAGCGAAATAAAAAAGCATAGAAGAGGGATATCAATTAAAACTAGAATAAAACAATTTGACAAATGAAGTGATAGCCTAGGTTTCATATGTGTATTTAAAATAAATTAAAAAAAACAAACAATTTGAGTTACAGGCCTGACAAAGTTTAATAAGTTAATTCTATTTTAATTAGATGATAAAAAAATAAGCAATGATAATAAATAAATAATTTTTTTTTATAAAAAATAAGATCATTATAACTTTTAAAAAAACTTAGAAAGTATGAAACTGGTTAAAAAGGAAAAACAAAATCAAATATTTCATTGTTTTCTCTCTCTTTTTCCTTTTTTTTTATCTCTCTTCATATCGATTTTTAATGCCTTTTTTAAAGATAAGGACGAGAGAATGGTGGCCTCTAGACTAGGATGGCTAGTGCCTTTGATCCTTAGAAGGCAATCACCATCGTTCCTTATAGCTCACACTCATCTTTCATCATAGTTATTAAACTTGGACCGGCCCAGTGGGTCGATCCGGGAGCTAGACCGGTTCGGGTTTGTCAAAAGACCAGTTGGTGCAACGATCCGTTCAAACCCGGTCAACTCGACGGGTCAACTCGTGACTCGGGTGAGACCCAATATTTTTTTTCAAATGTGGGATTTGAAACCCATCAGTATTATAAACAATCAAAAGATGTGTCATCTCTTTCTTCAATAAGGGATTCTAATTAATAGAAATTATGTAAACCCTCAGTCTAATAAACTAGTGCTAAATAGAAAGTCTTTAATTGAGAAATGGTAGATTAAGAAGAAGAATTGTTATGATTTGAGATGAAAATACCCAGTAAATTAATTTAAATCTCAGATGAAATAAAATAATAAATTAATATGCGAATTGTTAACTAGTGATAAACCACATAAATTTTCAATCGGATAGAATAATTATTATAAAGGAAGAATATTAGTAAATTTGGGGTGAGAATAAATAAAAGATAATTCCAAATAAATTAATATATGGTTTTACATGCAAATAACGCTAACCATCGGTATAAGCCCCATGTATAATCACATAGTTTTTAACCAAAAAAGTATGAAATCTGAAGGAGATTTTTTTATATGAAAAGGGATGAAAGTCCCCAATGACTTAGTTTGAAAATACTGGTGATTTAAGTAAATAAAATAGTACACCAATTCATATTTTGATGTAAATTTATCTATTGTTTAGTTTTACAATATCAAACATAACTCTTAATTCAACCATTGGATCGAGTTAAACATCTATGAGAAATCTCTTGAAATATTGTTTTATGTTAAGTTTAAGTTTTAGATCAATCGGATTTTAAAAAGGCTTTGCAAAAGTGCTAATGATTGGAAAAAAAATACAGAAAAGAATATTGAGGCAATTAGTAATGGTGTTGTCATAAATAAGTCAAAACCCTCTTTTTCTGGTTATTGTAACAACTGCTAGCCATTAAAAAGAGAATGAAGCTTAAATCTTCTTATTTTCCTTGCAAAATTTTGATTTTTTCTTCCAAGTTAAGGGTTTAGAAAGTGATTTTGAATAGGGAAGACCACCTAAGAAAGACAATTTTAGAGAGAAAAAAACATGTTTGGAAAGTATAGGATTTGAGAGAGAAAGCTTTGAAATGGAAGAAGGAAGGAGAGATAGAAAGAAATCTTGCAAACAAATCTTTAAAATTCCTCCAAACTTAATGGTAAAGTGTTTTCATAACTTAATTATTTGGTTTTTAGTTGCTTTGAAAAGGGGGAAGAAACCCTCAATTTTAAATTCTAAGGTTCTTAAGTTTATAATATTGTGTGTTAGTGCACTGTAGTAAAATTCTAAGTGAATATATTTGAGGTGAAGTTTTTAGAAGGATGTATGATTTTCATGTTGGGGTTATGTTGTGGGAAGTACAAGAAAGGAAGAATTGTGTGAAATCTTGTGAGATTGTATGTTAACTTGATGTGTGATAAGTGTTTTGTTTGATTATGTATATTTATGTTATAGGTATATGTACAGAACATGGTTTTCATATTATGAAAGTGGAGAAAAAGTGTTGTAAATGTATGTACAATTGTTAATTGGGGTATGTATTATGTTGTGGTATTGAAAGAAAGAGGTGTGAAATATAAGTTATGTTTAGAATTAGATTTATGATTTATGGTTGGTTATGTAGATTACATTTTATAGGTGTGTGCAAGGAAAGTGTCAACATGGAACCTTGAAAACCTTAAATGTGTAATTATATAATGGATTGAAGTGGAATTATGGACTAAATGTATGGGGTGTATGGATGGAAATTGAGAATTGTGTAAACTGTAAAAGTAAACATGATTGCAAAATTATTGAAGTGGAAAAAAAAGTGTTCTAATTGTATATGAAATTGCTATATAGGTTTATGTATTGTATTTTGTTATTAAAGGAAAGATGTTAATTTGGAATACAAATTGTGGATATTATGATAAAATTGTTGAATGAAATTGTTGGTTGTGTGTTTAGTATTGAAAGTAACTTACTTCGAAAATGAATTGTGTTAGACTTGGTCAAAATATTAGTTTAGTAAATTTTAGGAAATTTAGAACATAACCTTGATTGTTTGGTTAAATTATGTTATGTCGAAGATGTATATACGTGATAGTGATTGTGAATAAGACATTACAACATTTAACAATTTTAACGATGAAATTTTTTTGTCGGCGTGAGATTATCATTCCGTCGGTGAAAATTTTACCGACTAATTCACCGACAGAATACGTCTGTCAAAATAACGTTCGTTGATAATTCTATCATCTGTCACTAATTCTGTCGGTAAAAAAAAATATAAAAGACCAATAGTTTTACAGATGAAAAATGCACGTCCAAAAAGAAATTTCGCTTCATTCTGTCAGTATTTCCCACGGGAAAATTGTCAAATAACAAAAAAAAATACCATATGCAATTCCGTCGGTGATTATTTAAAAATATTTTTTAAAAATCTATTTAAAAAAACTAGAAAATAATTAAATTAATATAAATCAAGACTCCATAATACTCAGAATTGAGTTGCTTGGAAAAAGAAGAAGAAAATCAACTCAAAAAATTTGCAACAAATAAATAACACAAAAAAATAAAACAACAACAACATTGATCTCATATGAAAAAAATAATAATCCTACAACAACATTCATACAATTATTAAGAACAGAAAAATTTAAAACTAAAATAGAAAAAATATAATGAAAAAAACACAAAAATAGAAGAAAAAAAAATTCTTTCATTAATGTAGTTGCAAGTGAAGCTGAGAATAGGAAAAATAAATAAATTCATAAAGTATGTTATTTAAAAAATATATGAGAAGAGAAAAGCAAAAAAGAGAAGAAGACATACTTCAGAGTAGAGGAGAAAAGAAGTTGAGGAGAGAAGGGAAGAGAAAGAAAGGGAAGTTGGTGTTTTTTAGATAAGGGGAAGAAGAAGAAGAAGGAGAACAAAAAAAAAAAAAAAAGAAGAAGAACAGACTCCTCTATTGTGAAATGAGAGATTCTATTTATTGGAGTACTTTACCAACGGTTTTACCGATAGATAATTAAATATTAATATTTCTAATCATTATGTCGGTAATTCCTTCTATAATATTTAATTTAAAATTTTAATTTAATCAAAAAATTTCAGAAACCGCCAAATATCATTGACGACTTTTCAATCCGTCGGTGATTTCGTCTGTAATATTTAATTTAAATTTTCAGTTTACTAAATTTTTTTAAGAAACCCGCCAAATAACACCGATGATTTATCAATTCATTAGTGATTTTGTCTGTAAAGAACTGTAATTAACAGTGCAATTAGGAAGTGAACAGTTCCAATGCTCTTTGAAAAATTCCGTCTGTGATTTCTTTTGTAATTAACATGATGAACAATGTCAGGGAGAAGTGAACACTTTACTAATGATTTTACCGACGGTATATATCGAGGAAATATTTTTGTCCGTAAAATTCATTGTAATTTACCGATAGAAATATTTCATCAGTATTTTCATTTGTATTTATCAATTTTCTGATAGTGAGATTAAATGGAATTATAATGAAAAATAGAGACTTTATGTATACAAGTTTGGAAAATTTACATGTCAAATTTAATTGATTTTGTGTTAAGCTAAGTTGTTAATCTAGTTAGATCTTAAAAGGGTTTATTTGAGACTTAAATTAAAAAGAATAACATGAAAGTAAGTTAACCTGTTTTTTTTTTTTTGGGAAGTTAGTGATATGAAATGTTAGGATTTATGGGTGGTATGTAAAATGGGTTGATATAAGTTAATATGGAATATGTGAGGAATTGTGTATGTTTGGGTTAGAATTGCTTCTGGTAGGGTGAAATGACATGTTATAACAAATAATTTTGTTTTGTGAGGTGTGAGGATTCTATATTTAAATATAAATGAGTACTATGGAATTATTATATTGATATGCGTTGATATGAATATATGCAATTGGATGTGTTTAGTGTAATTTGAGAATATGGAAAATTATATGTTCAAAAATGAGGACATATCATGAAATATAAATTGTAAGTATAGAAATTTGATGAAAATGTGTCAGATTGATGTTCTAAACAATGTTAAAAATGTTTGGAGATGGGGTCAAAAGGTTGTAAGACAGTTTGTTTTTGAATTGTTGTTATATATGGTTGAAAATTTCCAATTGTGAAGATAAATGAATTGGAAATCTTGGTTTGAGGATGAAATTTTGTGCTAATTGATGAGGTGTGAGTTGAAGTTATTGAAAATTAGGATTATTGTATAACTGGATAATTATTGCCATGTTTTTGGAAAAATATAGGAATTTAGAATCCTAAGTTTAATGTGTTTAAGATGTATATTCACTAAAGATTTGGTTAATTTATGTTGTTGCAATGATTTGCATGTTTGAATTTAAGTGTGAAAGGAAAATGGTTGATTATTTATGTGTGGTTATGAGAAATGAAAAATTTAATTATATGAGTGTGGGAAATTGCATGATTGAATATAATTAAGATGTATGAAGATTTTTATGGTTGAATTTTAAATTAGTGGCATGAACATTAATTGTTATTGTTTGAGAATTGTAGGAAAAACATCTAGTATAGGACCTGATTTTTCAAGAGCTTGCATGCTAGGAGCTCAAGATAAAAACCACCCTTTTGTCTTTTTAATTATTTTAGATGCTTTTGTGATTGTTAGTCTTGTAGAAAAAAAATATTTGTGTTGAGCAAAATTGCTTATCATGAGATATCATGCCTACGAGGCATGAAATTGTATGTGATTTGTTATTGTATATATGTAATTTGTGATTGATTGTAATGATGGTAAAATAAATATGTTTTGTAATTGATGAAACGACAATAGTTTTTATGTAATTTGAAATTGACAGCAACGACAAACATTCATATATAAATTGTAATCGACCGTAACGATGGAAAATCATTGTGTGAATTTTAAATCAATCATAACAGTAGATATCCACATGTAAATGATAATCGATTGCAATGTCAAAAAACAATGTGTAAAGTTTAATTGACCACAATGGTGGATATGATAAAATAATTTATGGTGGTCATTTGGACGGGGCTATAAAAATTAAAAAAAATCAATAATTTCAACAAGAATTATAAAATTTAAATGAACCAATTGTTTGGACGAGGGCTATGAAATTTAAATAAAGTTAGCTGTTTGGAAAAGGATTGTAAAATTAAATGAAGTAAGTTGTTTGGATGGCAGCTGTTGTTAAAATAAATATTGTGTGGGTTATGCCTACACAACAATAAATGAATGTTAAGTGAAAAATACACCTAGAGAAAAATAATATGAAAAGAAACATGATTTTATTATCGGAATTTAATATTTTACAAATTAAGTGGATCGTAACAATAGAATGTAAAATGAGAAAATTAAATTGATAACAACAGTGTAATTTTATATGTGAAAATTAAGTGGACTGCAACAATGAAATTTAATGCGTGAAATTAAAATTAACTATAACAGTGGGATGTAATTAAATGGACCGCAACAATAAAATGTAATATGAGAAAATTAAATTGAACACAAGAAGTAAATTTAATATGTGAAGTTTGAATTAACAAAAAAAAAAATTAATATATAAAATTTGAATTGGTCGCAACAATGGGCTGAAATGAAAAAATATTTGAATGTGTCATAAATGGACATATATAGAATATTTAAGATGGAAAAATATATAATTAAGTTATAAATGATCATAAAGAATATTTGAGATTCAAAAACAAATATGAATGAACCATAATTGGTATGATAGATATTAGGATTAAAGTTTGATATTGATGAATTTATATGTAAAATAATGTACGATACATGGGTGTTATAAGAGATAATGAATCCAAATTTAGATTGGACTATGAACTACGAGTAATTGTGATGATTTTATAAGAGAATATATTAATTGGGAAAGTTGACATAGAGTTGATTTGCATATAACATGTTAGGATGAAATGAGTGATTAACTAGAAATGAATAAATAAATGAACTCGTAAGCCAAAATGACGAAGAGTATGTTGGAAAGAACAAGAAATGTATGCTTGGAAAGCTGAAATAGCATAAAAGATAACATATGTTGTGCCCTAAATGAAATAAATACAAGGGAAGCATAAATGGCATAGTATGTTAATGTAAAACGAGACGTAGTAGAAATTTAACATGCATGGGAAAAGCAATATGGTGTAAAATAAATATATACAATGTGAAATGGAAAATGATCTGGATTAATTAAGTGGTGGAATTAAATGTGGAATGGAATAAATATCACATGAAATGGAATATGGTATGGATTAAACATGTTGAATAAAATTAGGTATGAAATAAAATTGTTAGAAAATAAAATATAAAATAGATGAAGAAAATGACAAGACAAGTATAATTTTAAAAAAAAAACCCTAAGGGGTGTAGCTTTACTGGTCAGGTCCTGAGTTTGCTCCCCAGAGATTATCAGTTCGAGTCTCACAAATCTCAGGGCCAGTGGAGGCTTACATGGTCGTTAACTTCAAGGCCCGTGGAATGAGTCGAGGTGCGCACAAGCTGACCCTGACACCCACGTTAATCTAAAAAGAAAGAAGGGAAAACTCTAAGGGGTGTAGCTCAACTGGTCAAGTCCTATATTTGCTCTTTAAAGGTCACCAGTTCGAGTCATACAAATCTCAGAGTCATTGGAGGCTTATATAATCGTTAACTTTAGAGCCTGTAAAATTAATTAAGGTGCATCTAAGTTGATCTGGATATCCACATTAATAAAAAAAAAAAAAAAACTTATCAATGAAGTGAATGAAATATATGAGAATTATGATACTACCAAAATTTTTAATGAAAGGATACTCATTGTTGTGCTCTTCTTACAGTTTGGCTAAGTGATTAGTTAAAATGAGCGATAATATACTAAATTCATATTTAATGTTTTTATATATTTTAACAAATGTATTCCAAC
>Ga0307513_10012445_pt1 | contig 10495 bp, 7 predicted proteins | sample 15_EM_MG_FD_202174 | JGI IMG/M metagenome (GOLD analysis project Ga0307513, IMG submission 202174) | Populus trichocarpa ectomycorrhiza microbial communities from riparian zone in the Pacific Northwest, United States - 15_EM | ecosystem: Host-associated > Plants > Roots > Unclassified | place...
GGCGCGGCGCCCCAGCGCTGGAGCTTCCTGGTCCAGACCAGCCGGAGCCAGGACGCGATCGAGGACGTCTTCATCTTCATCGCCGGCGCTGGCGCGCTGACGATCGAGCAGGGCCTGTCCGAGTTTCTCCCCGAGGCGCCCGAGCCCGCCGCGCCGCCCGCGCGCCCCGAGCCCGCGACGCCGGCCGCGGCGCCGACCCAGGCCGCGCGCGCGACCCGCGTGGACTCGACCGTGCGCGTGTCGTCCGAGCGGCTCGACCACCTGGTCAAGCTGGTCGGCGAGCTGGTGATCACGCAGTCGCGCCTCCAGCAGGCGTGCTCGCTCCACCCCAGCGCCGAGCTGACCGCGCCGGTCGAGTCGTTCGAGCGCCTGATCGCCGATCTGCGCGACGGCATCCTCGGCCTGCGCATGGTGCCGATCGGCACCATGTTCACGCGCTTCCACCGCCTGATCCGCGACCTGTCCGGCGAGCTCGGCAAGGACGTCGAGCTGGTGACCGCCGGCGACGACACCGAGCTCGACAAGACGGTGATCGACCAGCTCGCCGACGCGGTGGTCCACGTCCTGCGCAACAGCATGGACCACGGGCTCGAGCCGGCCGACGTGCGCGTCGCCGCCGGCAAGCCGGCTCGCGGCACGCTGCGGCTCACGGCGGCCCACGAGGGCACGCACGTCGTGTTGACCATCGCCGACGACGGCCGCGGCATCGATCTCGCCGCCGTGCGCAGGAAGGCCGAGGCCCAGGGGCTGATCGCGCCGGGCGAGGTGCTGTCCGACGAGGACACCGTCGCGCTGGTCATGCGCCCCGGGTTCTCGACCGCCGCGGCGGTCACCCAGCTGTCGGGCCGCGGCGTCGGCATGGACGTCGTCAAGAAGACAGTCGAGGGCCTGCGCGGCTCGCTCGCGATCGCCAGCCGGCCGGGCCGGGGCACCGAGATCCGGCTGACCCTGCCGCTCACCCTCGCGATCATCGACGGCCTGCTCGTCGAGATCGATCGCGACCGCTTCATCGTGCCGCTCGCCGCGGTGACCGAGAACCTCGAGCTGTCGGGCGCCGACCGCCGCGCCCACAACGGCCGCAACGTCGTCGCGCTGCGCGGCGAGCTCGTGCCGTACATCCGGCTGCGCGACGTGTTCCAGCTCGACGACACGCCGTACGAGCTCGAGAAGGTCGTCGTGGTCTCGGTCGCCGGCGAGCGCGTCGGCCTCGTCGTCGACCGCGTGATCGGCAGCCACCAGACCGTGATCCAGCCGCTCGGTCAGTTCTACCGCGGCGTCGATCTGTTCTCCGGGACCACCATCATGGGCGACGGCCGGGTCGCCATGATCTTGGACCTCGCGGGCACCGTCCGCGTCGGCGAGCTCGCTCGCCCGTCTCCTTCCGGCAAGAGAGCGCTGTCATGACGTTATCCATTCGCGCGAAGATCATCGGTGTATGCGGCGTGCTGGTCGCCGCCTCTGCCTTCATGGCCGGCCTCGGCATCTTCGAGCTCCGCCAGAGCAACCACCGCTCCGACCACCTGGTCCGCGTCGTCTCCGCGGCGGCCCGGCTCGCCTCGCAGGTCCGCGCCGACATCGCGCGCGGCGCCCGCAACCAGCGCGACCTGCTCCTCGCGGACAACGACGACCAGCGCAAGGCCGTGCGCGCCGAGGCCGAGGTCATCACGCACGACCGCGACGAGCACCGCAAGGCCCTGCGCGCGCTGGACAACCCCAAAGCGGCCGGACAGCTCGACGATCTCGACGCCGCGCTGCGCGACTTCGACGCGCTCGACAAGCAGCTGACCGCGCTGGCGACGAAGGCCTCGAGCGAGCACGCGTCGACCTTGCTGGCCACCGACGGCGAGGGCGAGCAGCGCACCGAGGCCGCGATGGCCGCGCTGCGCGCGCTCGAGGCCGAGCTCGCCAAGCGGCCCGAGACGGCGGCCGCGCGGATCGCCGCCTGGCGCGCGATCTACCAGCTGATCGCGACCAGCGACGCCGAGAAGTCGCTGATCCTCGCGACCGCGCCGGCCGCGATGGACGTCGAGAGCCGGCACATCGCCGAGCGCACCGGCGAGCTTCAGAAGCTGCTCGAGGCGCTCGAGCGCGTGACGACCACCGCCGAGGAGAAGCGCCTGCTCGGCGGGGTGCGCGCCACGTACGCCACGTTCGAGGAGGTCCACGCCAAGGGTCGCGCGCTCGCCCGCGAGAACGCCGACGGCCAGGCCGAGGAGCTGGCCCGGACCAAGGGCATGGAGCTCATCGCGAGGCTCGGCAAGCTCACCGCCGACATCGTCGCGACCAACATGACGCAGCTCGAGGCGGGCAAGGCCGAGAGCACGGCCGCGGCGGACAGCTCGCGCACGGTGCTGGTCGGCTGCTTCCTCGCCGCGCTGCTGTTCAGCGGCGTCTTGATCTACGTGATCGTGCGCTACCTCCAGCGCGCGCTGCGCTCGGCCGGCGAGCTCGCCGGCGCGGTGGCCAGCGGCGATCTGACCCGCACGGTTGCGGTGACCCACGACGACGAGATCGGCGCGGTGATCCGCGCGCTCAACGACATGGTCGAGAACCTGCGCCGGGTCGCGACCGAGGTGGCGACCGCCGCGACGCATGTCGCGACCGGCTCCGAGGAGATGAACACGACGGCCAACCAGGTCGCGCAGGGCGCCACCCAGCAGGGCGCGGCGACCGAGGAGACCACCGCGGCGATGGAGCAGATGGGCGCCAGCGTGCAGCAGAACGCCGACAACGCGCAGCAGACCGACCGGCTCGCGTCCAAGGCGTCGACCGACGCCCAGGCCAGCGGCCAGGCCGTGACCGAGACGGTGAGCGCGATGAAGAACATCGCCGAGAAGATCGGCATCATCGAGGAGATCGCGCGCAAGACCGACCTGCTGGCGCTCAACGCCGCGGTCGAGGCCGCGCGCGCCGGCGAGCACGGCCGCGGCTTCGCGGTGGTCGCCAGCGAGGTCCGCAAGCTCGCCGAGCGCAGCGCGACCGCCGCCGCCGAGATCAGCCAGCTGTCCAAGAGCGGCGTCGCGCTGGCCGAGGGCGCCGGCACGATGCTGACCCGCCTGGTGCCCGACATCCGCAAGACCGCGGAGCTGGTGCAGGAGGTCTCGGCGGCGAGCCGCGAGCAGAGCACCGGGATCGATCAGACCAACAAGGCGCTGCAGGATCTCGACCGGGTGACCCAGCAGAACTCGGCGGCTGCCGAGCAGATGGCCGCCACCGCCGGCGAGCTCACCAACCAGGCGCAGCAGCTGCAGTCGGCGGTCGGCTTCTTCAAGCTCGAGCACCACGCCAGTCGCGCCGCGCCACCGCCGGTGATCCGCGCGACCCGCGTGGTGTCGGGCCGGCTGCCGCGGAGCGCGTCGCGCGCCACCGCCGCCAAGCCCGGCCACGGCCCGACGACGAGCACGGCGGTCGCGCGCCGGATCTCGGCGCCGCGCGCCACCGGCACCGACCAGGAGGCGACCGGCAACGGTCGCGGCATCGACCTCGACCTCGGCGCGCCGGCGGGCAACGACGACGAGCTGTTCGAGCGCTACTAGGAGCCGGCCATGACCCACGCCGCATCGATCCGCTCGTACATCACGTTCAAGCTCGGCGACGAGCTGTTCGCCATCGACGTCGTCCGCGTCCGCGAGGTGCTCGACCTGACCGAGATCACGCGCGTGCCGACCTCGCCGTCGTACATGCGCGGCGTCGTCAACGTGCGCGGCAGCGCCGTGCCCGTCGTCGATCTGCGCCTCAAGTTCGGCCTGCCGGCCACGCCCGACACGGTCAACACGCGGATCGTCGTGCTCGAGCTCGAGCTCGACGGCGAGGCCGCGGTGGTCGGCGGCCTGGCCGACAGCGTGCACGAGGTCCTCGAGCTCGACCGCTCGGAGATCCGCGAGCCGCCGCGGATCGCGATGCGCTGGCGCGCCGACATGATCGAAGGCCTCGGCAAGAAGGCCGAGCAGTTCATCATCGTGCTCGACATCGCGCGCGTGTTCGCGAGCGACGAGGTCATGCTCGCCGGGGACGACGCCGCGGCCGTGGCGTCGTGACCACGCCGCCGGTGGGAGGCATCGTGTTCGATGCCGTCCGGCTGCGCCGGCTCGCCGCGAGGATCAGCGCCGAGCTCGGCATCAAGATGCCCGACAGCAAGCTGACGATGCTGCACGGCCGGCTGCAGCGCCGGGTCAAGCAGCTCGGGTTGAGCTCGCTCGGTGAGTACGAGCAGCGCCTGCGCACGCCGGCCCACGCCGCGGCCGAGCGCACCGCGCTCTACGATCTCGCGACCACGAACAAGACCGACTTCTTCCGCGAGCCCGAGCACTTCGACTACCTGGCGCAGCACGCGCTGCCGGCGCTGTCGACGCGCGGCGATCGCTGGACCTGCCGGGTGTGGTGCGCCGGTTGCTCGACCGGGCAGGAGGTCTACACGCTCGCGATGGTGCTCGACGACTACGCGCGCAGCCACCCCGGCTTCGGCTTCGAGATCATCGCGACCGACATCTCGACCCGCGTGCTGCGCGAGGCCGCGGCCGCGACCTACCCCGTCGAGCTCGCCAGGCCGATCCCGCCGGCGCTGCGCCAGCGCTACCTGCTGCGCGGCAAGGCGGAGCGCCAGGGCCTCGTGCGCGTCGTGCCCGAGCTGCGCGCCAAGGTGCGGTTCAGCCGGCTCAACTTCATGGACGAGCACTACCCGGTGGGCACGGTCCACGTCGTGTTCTTCCGCAACGTGATGATCTACTTCGATCGCCCGACCCAGCAGCAGGTGCTCGAGCGCCAGAGCCGCGTGCTGGCGCCGGGCGGCTACCTGTTCATCAGCCACACCGAGAGCACGGCCGGGCTGTCGCTGCCGCTCCGGCCGGTCGCGACCTCGGTGCTGCAGAGGTCGGCGTGATCGGCGGGCGCAAGATCCGCGTGCTGATCGTCGACGACTCGGCGTCGGTGCGCCAGGCGCTCAAGGACATCCTCGACGCCGATCCGGGCATCGAGGTGATCGGCACGGCGCAGGATCCGTGGGTCGCCGCCGAGCGGATGCGCAAGGTGGTGCCCGACGTCATCACGCTCGACATCGAGATGCCGCGGATGGATGGGATCAGCTTCCTCGAGAAGCTGATGCACCAGCACCCGCTCCCGGTCGTGATCTGCTCGAGCCTGGTCGGCGCCGGCTCGCAGACCGCGCTCGCCGCGCTCGAGCGGGGGGCGGTCGAGGTGATCGAGAAGCCGTCGAACTGCAACCCGCGCGAGTGGAAGGAGTCGTCGATCCACATCTGCGACGCCGTGCGCGCCGCGGCGCACGCCCGGCTGCGCGGTCCCAGCGGCACGCTGCGCCCCGCGCGCCGCGCGACCGCCGCGCCGGGGCGCCCGTCGAGCGCGACCGCCGCCCCGCACGCGCACGCGGCAACGGCTGGGGCGGCGCCCGCGACGGGCGCACCGGCGCGGACGAACGCGTCGACCGAGGCGCCGGCGCGGCCGCGCGTGTCGACCAGCGCGCCCCGGCCCGCCGCGATCAGCCGCGCCCCGATGCGCCGCGCGATGATCGAGACCACCGACAAGGTCGTCGCGATCGGCGCGTCGACCGGCGGCACCGAGGCGCTGCTCGCGATCCTGCGCGCGCTGCCCGCCGACGCGCCCGGCATCGTGATCGTCCAGCACATGCCCGAGCGGTTCACGACGCAGTTCGCCGCGCGGCTCGACTCGCTGTGCGCGATCCGCGTCAAGGAGGCGGCGTCGGGCGACACCGTGATGCGCGGCCAGGCGCTGCTCGCGCCTGGTAACCACCATCTGCTGCTCAAGCGCAGCGGCGCGCGCTACTACGTCGAGGTCTCGCAGGGCCCGCTGGTCAATCGCCACCGGCCCTCGGTCGACGTGCTGTTCCGCTCGACCGCGCGCTACGCCGGCGCCAACGCGGTCGGCGTGATCCTCACCGGGATGGGCGACGACGGCGCGCGCGGCATGCTCGAGATGAAGCAGTGCGGCGCGCACACCGTCGCGCAGGACGAGGCCAGCTGCGTCGTGTTCGGCATGCCGTGCGAGGCGATCAAGCACGGCGGCGTCGACCGCGTGCTGCCGCTCGATCGCATCGCCAGCGACGTCGTCAGCCGCGCGCGGTAGCTCGCTCAGCTCGCTGCGCTCGGCTAACGATTGCCGAGCAGGATGCGCCGCACGAGCGGGATCGGCAGCGCGCCCTGGGCGATGAACGCGTCGTGGAACTGCTTGAGCGTGGCGTGCTTGGCGCGCATGTAGTCGGCGGCGAGCTCCTGGATCTCGAGCTTGCCGAGCGTGTAGTAGAGGTAGGTCGGGTTGAACGTGCCGCGGCGCGCCTCGACGTACGCGTTGCTGGGCTCCTGGAAGCACTGCTCGGTGAACAGCTTGGCGCCGTCGGCCACGGTCAGGCCCTGGGTGTGGAGCTTGATCCCGACGACGTAGCGGCAGTCGCGGAGCAGCGCCTCGGAGAGCTGGGCGAGCCGGACCTTGGGATCGCCGCCGCCGAAGCCCTGGTCGACCATCATCTGCTCGCTGTAGTGCGCCCAGCCCTCGGAGTTGGTGCCCGCGCCGAGCAGCTTGCGTGTCTTCGTCGGAAAGCGCGGGCTATACAGGAACTGCACGTAGTGGCCGGGGAACGCCTCGTGGACGTTGATCAGGCCGACCACCGGCGCGTTGAACAGCCGGAGGTGCTCGTCCTTGTGCTTGGCGTCCCACTCGGGCTCGGTCGGCTCGACGTAGTAGAACGCCTCGGTGGCGCGGGTCTCGAAGGCGCCCGGCGTGTCCATCGACGCGAACCCGGTGCCGCGCGCGTAGGGCGGCGTCGGCTCGATGCGCGGGCGGACCTCGGAGGGGATCGTGACCAGATCCTTGGCGATCACGAACTGCCGCGCGGCCTCGACGCTGCGCTGCACCGCGGGGATGAGATCGTCGGCGCTGGGGTGGTCGTTGCCGAGCATCGCCATGACCTGCGCGGCGGACTTCTTGGCGTCGATCTGCCGCGCGGTCGCGACGAACGCGTCGTGGTCCTTCGCGAGGTTGGCCTCGCCCTTGGCGAGCAGCGCGGCGAGCGGCAGCTCGACCATCTCGTCGAGCTTGAGCTTCTCGAGGTAGCGCGCCTCGCCGAGCGCGAAGCTGCCCTTCGAGCGCGGCAACAGGTCGGTCTGTAGCCAGTCGACGAACCCGCGCGACGCCGCGATCGCCGCGGTGTTCGCGGCCTCGAAGTCGGCGAGCAGCGCCGCGTCGCCGCCGGCGGCGTCGCGCGCCCAGGTCGCGACCGGGCCGGCGAGGAAGCCGCTCGTGCCCTTCGCCATGCCGAGCGCGACGTCGGTGAATTCTTTCGCCGGGTCGGCGACGTTGGCGCGCGCGGCGGCGAAGATCGCCGGCGCGCCGCGCAGCCGCGCGACCATCGAGCGCAGGCGATCCTGCTTGCGCGCGAAGTCGCGCTTCATCAGCGCGTCGACCGCGCCGCCCGGGATGCCGGCGTACATCATCGGGTTGTGCACCCACAGCTGCTGGGTCTCGAGCGACAGCAGGTCGCTGCCGATCTGCGCCGCGATCGCCTGCGCGTCGATCGCGTTGTCGAAGTCGAGCGCGCCGCGCGCGATCGTCGCGAGCCGGTCGCGCAGGCCGTGCAGCTCGGCGATCCGCTGCTCGATGCGCGCGCGCGAGCGGTCCTCGATCTGCGCGTCGTAGGCGTGGAAGCCATTGCCGACCGCGCTGGTCGGCGAGAACCGCGCGTCGGCCTCGAAGAAGTCGTCGACGAAGCGCGCGAACGTCGCGTCGGCCGACGCGGCCGCGGGCGCGGCAGATGGCGCGGTCGTCGACGGCGCCGCGCCGCCGCACGCACCCAGGAGCGAGAACACGATCGCGAGGCGATGCATGAGCCGCAGCCTAGCTCAGCCGACCTGCGCGTGGCGCGCCGGATCGCGCGAGCCACCGTCGGTCGCGCGTGCGACGCTGCGACGCTGCGACGCCGCACCTGGCTGCGTCGAGCCGGGCGCTTCAGCGGCTCGCTCGCCGGGCGGGCTTCGCGGGCTTCTTGCGCTCGAGCGGCACGCTCCGCCTGTGCCACAGGGTTCGCTCGACGTCGCCGAGCAGGACGTCGTACGAGATCGCGAAGGTCCGGTGCAAGCGCACGATCATTGTCTTGGACAGCGCACGCTTGTGTTGCAGCACCTCGGCGGCCTTCGCGCTGCTACCGAGCAGCTTCACGAGGTCCGCGCGCGTGAACGGCCCCTGCTCCATTCGAAACTTGATCGCCTCCACGGGCGAAGGCGGATCGATCGTATGATGCTCACGCTCGTACGCATCGACCAAGGTCGCGAGGACATCGAGCTCGTCAAACTCGGCGGTGCCCGGCCTGGCAGCAAAGAGCGCGTCGATCCGCGCAACCGCCCGCTGGTGATCCTGCTCGGTGCGAATGGGCTTAATCGTCATGTTGCACCTCGGTCACGTTGATCCTGTCGTACTCGGCGTGGGTTCCGAAGAACTTGATGAAGACGATCTTCGCCGCGTAGTTCGTACTTACCACGCTCCCAAAAAGGGAGCTGGCATCCCGGGTCGGGCGCCGAGCCCGGGTGCAGCGCCGGCGCCGGTTCAGCCGTCGCGGAGGTACGGCAGGTCGCCGAGGTCGGCGTCACTCAGCGAGATCGCACCAGAGCGGATGCCCCAGGGCAGCGCGTCGATCGCCTTCGAGCGCTTCGACGGCCTCATCTTGTCCGCGTGCTGGTTGTAGCGCCGGAGGACGGTCACGGCGCCGTCCTCGCGGCTCCGGTGATCGGCGACGCCGAACGCCAGGGCCAGCGCGTGCGTGACTGGAACCTTGAGCTTCGCCGCGTGCACGAGCTCGGCGACGGTCAGCTGGCGTGGGCTCGGGCCGCCGGGGCTGCCGTGGATCGCCGCGAGCGCGAGCGCGCTGCGCGGTGTGTAGAACAGCCAGGTCGCCTCCAGCTCGGCGACGCCGGGGTGATCGCGCAGCGACCACAGGTACGCGGCGCACGACAGGTTGCGCGATCGGCCGCCGCCGTCGTGGTGCATGCGCAGGAGCGGACTGGCATACAGGAGGCTGCCCGGCCGGGGCTCCTCGGTCTCGCTCACGGGCCGGCGCATGACGACCAGGCGCGCGAAGCCGAGCGGTCGGGCGCGGCGCATGCGCGCGACGGCGCCCGCGAGGTCGGGCGGCGCGGGCAGCACGCACACGCCCTTGTAGACCTTGCGGGCGCCGTTCGGACCGGGCACGTGCTCGGTGGCGTTCAGCCACGGATCGTCGTGCGTGCCTTTGCTCAGGACGGTATCGCGGTCCACCACGTTGAGCCCGCCGGTATCGAAGGTCTGGACGCGCCTGCCGGTCAGATCCACGCGTAGCGCGAACGCGATATGCGCGCCGCCCTGATTGCCAATCTCTTTGCCGGACTCCTCTTTGCCATTGTAGACCCAGGACGAGCCCGGCGTGATGCCCGCGTCCAGCGCGTCGCTCACCAGGCCCCGCTCCGCCGCCGACGGCAAGAACCGTCCGCCGAGCTGGCGGACCGCGTCCTTCGAGTCACTGCCCGCGGTGAACTGCACGATCCGGCGCCGCGGCCGACCCGCCGCATCCTTGTCATCGAGGACCTTGACGATGCCGCGGGTCAACGCCGCCATCGTGACCAGGTGCTGGCACTCGTAGCACAGCCCGTACGCGGGATCCGCGGCGTCGAGGTACTTGAGGAACACCTCGTCTTCGGAGACGTTCGCGCTTCCGGGGTGGCTGTACGCCGTCACGGGCCGCGCATACGGCGCCGCGATGATTTGCTCGGTGAACAGCTTGGCCCAGCTCTCCTCGTCCGAGTCCTGCGCGCCGGGGCTAAACGGCAGCTCGGGCGAGCCGTCGCTGCCGCGCCACGCCGCGTCGGGACCCTCGAGCAGCCGGTCGTGGATGTGGCGCAGCACGGCCCGGAGCTCGGGCACGCCGGGGTTGCCAAACGTGCCTGTCGCGGCAGGCCGGGCGACGAACGTGGTGTTCACCGCGACGGATAGCCGGGGCGGCTGATCGCGGCGCAGCGCGAGGGTCACCTGGCCCTGGTTGAGCGCGGGCGCGAAGTCGAAGTCCTCGGTGGCGTGCGGCAGATCCGGACTCGAGATCTCGACGCGGACCAGCGCGCCCGGCAGCGGTCGGGCCTGCAGGATCACCGCGAACGTCGGGTTGCCCGGCCCCGGCGGGAACAGGTCGCGGCGCTGGGGCTCGAGCGCCAACGGCAACGGCCCGGTCTTCGCGCGCCGGGCCTTCTTGTCGCCGCTGATCTGCGTGATCGCAAACTGCGGTTTGTCGGTCAGCCGCGCGTAGGTGACGAACAGAAAATAGAAGAACAGCTCGGGCGGCGTTCCGGACGGCGGCGCGGCCGACGCGAAGCTGTCCAGGTTGCTCGCCATGCCGATGGTGTAGCTCGACGACAAGGTGCCTCCTCAGCGCGGGACCAGGACGTGCTGGACGAACACGACGCTGACGCCGCCGGGCGGCAGGTCAGCCTCCTGCAGCGCGCCCGCAGCG
>Ga0307513_10012446_pt1 | contig 10495 bp, 8 predicted proteins | sample 15_EM_MG_FD_202174 | JGI IMG/M metagenome (GOLD analysis project Ga0307513, IMG submission 202174) | Populus trichocarpa ectomycorrhiza microbial communities from riparian zone in the Pacific Northwest, United States - 15_EM | ecosystem: Host-associated > Plants > Roots > Unclassified | place...
CATACCATGAAATTGTTACTAGCATTTAAGTCATTTCTGCCTAGGAGGCTTATTGTAGAAATCGGCAGCGAGAACTGGTTCGCTGCAGGCTGCCCAATTCGGCATCGAGAACTGTTTCGCTGCAGGCTCCCAATTCGGCAGCGAGAACTGTTTTGCTGCCGGCAGTAGTTCGGCAGTGAAAACTGTTTCGCTGCTGGCGCCACAATTTCGACAGCAAATGCTAACTCGTAGCAGACAACTCAGTTTCGGCAGCGAATCATAATTTCGCTGCAACCAACTCAACTTCGGCAGCGATTTGATGCAGACAACTCCACTTTGGCAGCGAATCGAAAGTTCGCTGCAGAACTCGCCACTCGGCAGCGAATTGTTAATTCGCTGCAGACGACACATTTTCGGCAGTGAATCACAATTCGCTGCAGAATACCCAATTCGGCAGCGAATGCTAATTCGCTGCAGAAGACTAGTTTCGGCGGCGAATCACAAATTCACTGCAGACAACTCAGTTTCGGCAGCGAATGCTAATTCGCTGCAGCCGACACAGTTTCGACAGCGAATCACAATTTCGCTGCACAACACACAATTCGGCAGCGAATGCTAATTCGCTGCAGAAGACTCAGTTTCGGCAGCGAATCACAAATTCGCTGCACAACACACAATTCGGTAGCGAATGCTAATTCGCTGCAGAAGACTCAGTTTATGCAGCGAATGCTAATTCCCTGCAGCCGACACAGTTTCGGCAGCGAATCACAATTTCGCTGCACAACACACAATTCAGCAGCAAATACTAATTCGCTGCAGAAGACTCAGTTTCGGCAGCGAATCACAAATTCGCTGCAGACAACTCAGTTTCGGCAGCGAATGCTAATTCGCTGCAGCCGACACAGTTTCGGCAGCGAATCACAGTTTCGCTGCACAACACACAATTCGGCAGCGAATGTTAATTCGATGCATAAGACTCAGTTTCGACAACGAATCACAAATTCGCTGCAGACAACTCAGTTTCGGCAGCAAATACTAATTCGCTGCAGAAGACTCAGTTTCGGCAGCGAATCACAAATTCGCTGCAGACAACTCAGTTTCGGCAGCGAATGCTAATTCGCTGCAGCCAACACAGTTTCGGCAGCGAATCACAGTTTCGCTGCACAACACACAATTCGGCAGCGAATGTTAATTCGATGCATAAGACTCAATTTCGACAACGAATCACAAATTCGCTGCAGACAACTCAGTTTCGGCAGCAAATGCTAATTCGCTGCAGCCGACACAGTTTCGGCAGCGAATCACAATTTCGCTGCACAACACACAATTTGGCAGCGAATGCTAATTCGCCGCAGAAGACTCAGTTTCGGCAGCGAATGCTAATTCGCTGCAGCCGACACAGTTTCGGCAGCGAATCACAAATTCGCTGCAGACAACTCAGTTTCGGCAGCGAATGCTAATTCGCTACAGCCGACGCAGTTTCGGCAGCGAATCACAATTTCGCTGCACAACACACATTTTAGCATGAACACACACTACACATGCTGTAACAACCCCAACATATACACTGTCACTAAGTTCCAACAGAACACATACATTGAAACCATCAATTTCAGCACATAATCCTTCAACAAAATCCCAGCAGAACACACACATTGAAAACCATCAATTACAACACATAATCTTTCAATAAATTCCAGCAGAACACACACATTGAAACCATCAATTTCAGCACATAATCCTTCAACAAATCCCAGCAGAACACACACATGCATGCTGGCCAACCCCATAGTTAAAGCCAACCCTCTACCATGATTTGTTATTTCCATTTTATTCATTTTTCTTTGTTAGATGTTCTGAAATTGGCTTCATTTCATTTCTGTTTCCTTGTCCTCCTAGTTAATTTCAGTTTCCTTCACAGCTAACTTAGGTCTTAGGTCAATTTTCTTAGGGTTTTCTTCTTCATTTCCGTTTCTGGTCTTAAGGAGAAGAGGAAGGGAGTTTCATGACCCATACCTTTCGAATCTAACTAAGTTTGAGGAAGGTTTGACACTATTCTTTCTCTTCTCCTGCTGGTTCTCCTCCTTCTTCTTCCTCTCACGTTTTCCAGCCCTCTTTTTCCTTTCCCTTTAGGCAGCTGTCCAATCTTCTCTCAAGGTCTCATCTTTCCCTCACACGTTCACAAAGCACTCTCTACTGGTTTGGTTTAGGTTTCTGTTGTGAAAGAGGAAGGGAAGAACGACATGCAGCTGCTGTTTGGGAAGAGGATGGATCATCCTCTCTCTCCTCCTTGTATTTATACTCCCCATCAAATGAGGTGGGTTGTTTGGGGGTTGGTTTAGATGTGTTCTTATCCTTGTTTTGGTCTATCTAAAACCGGTTTTACCCCTCCCTCCCAGCTCCTTAAGTTAATTATTATTTTAAAAAACAAAAAAACAAAAACTGTGTCGTTGCTGATCCAGAAATCGACAGCCAAAACTGCGTCGCTGCAGATGCAAAAATCAGCAACGAAAACTGTGTCGCTGTTGATCAAGAAATCGGCAGCGAAAACTGTGTCGTTGCCGATGCAGAAATCGACAACGAAAACTGCGTCATCAATTCTATCTATATATATATATATATATATATTTTTCTTTTCTTTTGGGTGTTTACATTCTTGGTTTGAAAATTCTTTAATTTGGCCTTTAATTAAATTCTAAACCTTGATTTTCTGGCAATTTCATCTCTATTTTCATCCAATTAAGCTTGTAAAAATTAAATATGGTCCTTCAAAATTTTAATATTCTCAATTAATCCCAAATTTTAATATTCTCAATTTCAATATTCACCAATTAAGTCCTTAATAAAATTAATTTAACCCATTAAAAGTCTAATTAAGTCTTAAACTTAATTTTTTTTTTATTTTAGTCTAAATTAATTTATAAACTTTGTTAAATCTTTAATTAGGCCTATGATTAAATTATATTAGCCTATTAAAAATCTAATTAAGTCCCCATACTTAATTTTTATGCAAATTCATCCAATATTCATTTAAGTTAACCTTGAATTTGCATTGTCTTTCACAGTTAGGTCCTTCAAGGGTGCAATTGCCTTTAACATTTAAAAATGTTAAGATCCAGTTTGGTCCCTCTGTCTCTCATTTATGCATGTATATCATTTTTCAACCTGTTTTTTCTAACCAAATAGCTTGTCCTTTTTTTTTTCAACGTTTTTTCTTTAGTTTTTTGGTGTAAAAGGAAAAGATAATTTTAGGGAAACCTAAAATTGGGTTATGACATATGGGTTTACAGGTGAGTTTATTGCTCTATTTGGAAAGAAGTTTGTATCTCCCTATAGTTTCCATTGATGACCATGTTAAGATCTCAAAAATGATATCTAAGCATAAGTCTTGATCTGTGTCTGTGTGAGTAGTGAATTATGCTTCAATATAGACTAATTCTTAATAAGAAGCTCCTTCTTCAAGTGATCAATATACCCCATTCTTCAACTCTTGGGATACAATCATTCTAATTTTAGAATCAATCTTGATATCTTCAACTCTTAATATTTGAATAGTCATCATCTTCTCAACCTCATGATGGAATTCATCACAGAAGTCAATATCATGACTATGTTGGCAATGATATTTACAAAACTTGCCAAGATCCCTCACTATTTATGTCTTGGATGGTGCTTTGAGGTATCCTGCTTATATCAACATTCCATATAGATTCTATATGGTCACTTTTAAGACTATTGCACCTTCTTTTCCTTTTCAATGGCAATGACCACTTCAATTTCAAAGGTATGATTTAGAGGTGGGTTTGAGTTCTTATTTAGGGCTTTCTTAAAAATGATTCATCCCACCTTGATAAGCTAAAAGAGCTTGTCTTTAAAAGTATAAATTTTTTCATTATTATGCCTTCTAGTGCAACCATGATACTCACATATTTGGTCAGACCCATACCACTTTGGATATGGGGTCAAAATGGTTTTTAAGGAATTGGAATAATCTGTCCAATACTGATTAATCTTTAAAACATCTTCTTAAAAGATAAAAGAAAGGGTGGTAAAATTTTCTTTAGCTTTTACGAGTTTTCATATGGTTGCTTATTAGATAAAATCTGATTCATCGTATGAGAAAAATTATTAGGATGTCGAGGCACATAATTATCTCGATTCATACTTTCCATGTGAGAGCTATCTTCTGATTTGTCAACTAGTATAACATTTAACCTCTCTTCTGGATTCTAGAACCTTTTTCTCAATTTCAATCTTTGCTCCACCCTCTTAGCTGCCATTATTACCTCTAGGAAAAAAAAACTAATGACTTACCAATCAAGTAATCACAATGAAGATAGAATTAAGCTCATTCTCAAGTAGTAAATGATAAAATTGTGTTGCCATTTCACGCAGCCTCATTGCATATTTCTTGACCAACTTATCTTTTCTCATCTCCATTCTTTGAAGATCTAACTTGGTTGGAGTCATCTTTAAGTTGAATCTGAATTATTGTAGAAATGCATTAGCCAAATACTTCCATTTCTATTTTTTTAGAGCCATTTAAACCCATATACCAGTTGAGGGCAAATCTGACCAAGCTATCGAGAAAATGATGGATAAAGAGTTTCTCATTATGGATCAAGACTTTAAGGTGAGTCTCTACGCATTGTACTTCTGTATACTTGACAATTTTAGGAGCATAAAATTTTCTAGGAATCTCAATATCTTGCTCACGTATATTTCCCTAGCTGGAAATTGATCATACAAATCTTTATTTTTTTTTATTATACTAAATACACCATTTTTCTCCTAGAATGATAGCCACCCATGTTGAATTAGCTTATCAATCTTTCTTTTAAATCCATGATAACATTAATGGAATGATGTACTTCTTCTACATGGTATTTACATTATGCATTCTTGTTGTACCATTTAGGAAAGGGTGGTTAGGTAGGCTTAAGTGGTTGAGGCACTATTTAATGGAAATATATATATCATAAAGAGGAATTGAAAGAGGAGAAAACATACATTTTCTTTTGCATTTTAGATATTCGTGATATCTAAGGTGGAACATAAGTGAAGGTGTTTAATGTATCTGATTTGCAATAATTTATAGTGAATTTAAAGATAAGATACCATGAATCTTTAATGTACTCGGGGCATTGGAATCACGTTCTTACAAATTTTGATTGATTAGATAATCATTTTAAACATTTTTTTAATGAGGGTGAAAAGAGGGACAAGAGGGCATATTCCTAGTAGACTCCTCAATATTGGCTTTCCATATGTGGGGGGCTCCTTTTAGAGTGAATAGTTTGTCTTAGTAGATCGGTTAATTGAGTCATTTCCCTTTTTAGAGAATTATTCTACTTTTATCCAGGTTGAAAGTCCCTTTTGTCTTCCATTTACTTCTTGGTAAGGGGTGGCGTTAAAAGAGTGTGTTTGTATTTCTCCTGCATATGCATACATGACATGTAAAACTTTAAAATGTTTGCATGTTAATGCTTATATATGCTTATGTTGGATATGGATTAGCTTCTTTCAACTTGATTCACGACTTCTATTTTCTTGATTTTGGGCAAGTTTTTTGATTTTGGTTGATAGTTGTAAAGCAGTATTTCATTAAGTTCTTATCATGATTGAATTCCAAACATATTAGATAAGATAAAATCTGAGTTGTGGCACTTTCATTACATATAATAAAAAGAGTTTGTATATTTTTGATAAAACCAAACTTAGAAAAGTTAAAAAAACTTATATACTACTCATATAAAGCATTGCCTCTATTAGCTATATTTCTAATAAAAGCGGTTGTTGCAATCAAGTGCTCTTAGTACTTCATAGCATCATTTCCAATTTAGGTAGCCTATCGTTGCAATCTCTTGGCCTAGCGTATTACTTGCTCAACCTGCCTTGTCATTTGCCTTATCTTATCATGGAATAAAATGTTATCAGTGACTAGGACACCATTACTAAAAGCTAAAGCATCATTATTTCTTTCAAGCATTTATATTGTTTTTCCTAGATATGTTACTTTAGCTATTGCTCTTTGCAGCTCTTCCATTTCTATGTTAAGCTTGACTATTTTGGAGTTAATCTAGACCTCAAAAACTGTAGATGTAATCTCAAAATTCTTGATGTTTTTGCTTGGATTTGGTTAGTTCTTTTTCCATTTTAAAGTATTGGTATTTTAGCACCATCAACTCTTCCTTTTGAATTCCTAACTCAGATCATAACACCATGAGCTGTTCTTTTGAAGAACCAACCCTTTTCTTGTAGTCTTTCATATCAAATTCAACAGTTTTCCTAGCACTAATTTATTTCTCCGACTGTGTTATATATTAGGCTCGAATCCTTTTTTTCTTTTTTTATGATAATTTCAGTTATTTGACTCCTGTCTTTCTCAGCATGTAATTTCTTTTTAAGACAGTTATTTTCCTTTCTTAAGGAACCTATCATTTCTTGACCTTTTTTTTTTATTTGCACACATTTGTTGACCGGTTCATCATGCTTGGCTATTCGAATTCCTAACTCATTTTGTATCCCTTTAACTATTTTTTCGGCCACCTCAACCCTTTTCTTCCATTCCTTTGACATCTCGAGATCTTTTGTCAAGGTTGCTAATTGTTCATCATTTCCTTTTATTTGCTGATGCAAGAAACTCCTCATCTTATCTTCTTCTTCCAATTGTTTTTTAGGAGCTGTTGTTGCCTTTTGTTATTGCTGAGGTCAATTCTGCACTTTTCTAACTGCTCCTTCATTATCAATCCTTTTTCTTCTTGGTCATTCTTTAGTTACTTGTGACTGCTCTACTTCTGGGTTTTTAGGAGGTATGGATTCAATCATTCCAGGAAGTCCGTTATTTCTCCAGATGGTGTAACTTTGGCTAAATGATGATTCAACCTCATTTCCTTTATCTTTTTTTAACATAAAAGGTTTTCCCTAATCTTGTCTAATAAGTTTAAGCTCTTCCAATGACGACCGATTTTTAAATGATCCCATGAAATCTACTAAATTAAAGGTCCTTAGTACATATTGTATTTCACCAAGCTGTTTTATTATCAATGCAGGAGCGTAACTAATGTAACTAGTGATTCTAATCAAAGGGACCCATATTTACTACCACAACTCATTATTCAAGATGTCTCATTCATCCAAGGTCCTTTCCACTTGAAATTGCTTTTTGGTAATGCTATATATTTCTCCACCCATGTTTTCTCATCTAGATTCTTCCAAGTTTCACCTATAATGATCTTTAATGGTCGAAGGTCAAGCCACCAAAAGTTATTGAAAATATCTCTCGGTGTTTTGATATGACTGATGCTCCATAGATATAACATTAGAACACGACATCTTATGACCCCTTTTCCATGCATCCTACAATGGATGGTTTTAACCAAAATCACAACGAAAATGTTAATTTTAGTGTGATCATACTCCATGAATGCATTTGCAACTTCTACATTAATGAGTCCAGCTTCAGATGAAAACCAGACTAGCCTGAATATAGCAAAAACACTATCTTGTATCGTTTGTTTCCTAATTTTCTATCTTCTATGTTTTTTTTTTTCATTCTAGCTTCAATACTTTTCCATCTAAATCCCTAATTAGCTACCCTACACTGGTCGACCTTTCCCAAGAATAATAATCTGGTTATCTCTGAAGAAGTATCTTCAAACCTCTACTTAAAGTAGACCTATGGTTGTAATTTGGAAAATCTAAGATCCTATTATATTCTTTTAATGTGGGTGTCATATCAATATTTCTAAAGGTAAAACACCTATAGTTACGATCCTAAAAATCCAGTAATGCTCTTATAGTTGATGCTTGTACCGATAGCCTCATCAACTGTGGGATCTTCCTATATTCTATTTCAAAAAGGACCTCATCTACATATCCTATGGTGGTAACAACTTCTTTATGTCATTCACAATATGATTTATATTTGTAATATATAGCAATCCATTAGCATCGATTCTTGGATTGTTTCCCTCAGTTAATTATGTCAGCTCATATTCTTTCCTAAATTCTTCAAAAGATGAGTATTTAAAAGAAGTCATGATTCTCAGTTCAAAGTCTTGCAATATAAGGAACATATGGTCATGCTTGATGCAAAATTTACAGATTGTATATACAAGCTAAGGATAGGTTTTATTCGTTAAGTGAACCTGGTCAAGTTTTATATCTAGTCTCAAAAGGGTTTCAGATCTGTCCAGTAACAACCGTCGTAAGGACAGTATGGGGCGTTGCAACGAATGGTTAAGACACGTATACCCACCATTGCTAATCAAGCACTCAAATCTGAGTTGGGTATTTCACGGGTCTTGAACTTTGATTGATAGTTATAGGACAGACCATTAATCCCCCACCTAACCTAGAAGTTTATGTGTGCTCTAAAAAATTAAAGCATGTGATGCATGAAAACATTAATCTTTATCCAAAATAAATGTGCATGAGAAAAAAGTGCAAAAATTAAAGTATATAAGAAAAATTTAAAGAAAATGAATGTTAAAAAATAAATACATATACCAAATAATTCAAACATAATAAACAAACAAATAACAAAGTTTAATCCATAGGAAAATCCCTAGTGGAGTTGTCATTCTATTGCACGTGTGCGGTGTTGCGACGATCATCTACTCGGATTGAGATCCTCGAGTGTGGGTGAAAATAACAAGGTCATTGAACAAGGTCTAATGAAAAAAACTAAAAAACAAAGATCAAATAAGAAATTTCATTTGAAATAGCCAGAAACATGGATGAAATAAGAGACCAGATTTCATTAAACATAATGCATAAAAATATCTAATGCAAAATCATCCATCAAACAAATATGATAAGCTCTAATCTTAACCAAAATGACCTAATAGTGAAAAAACCTAACCCAGACATTCAAGGGCTTTAAGGATCAATTGATCCAAAACAAGTTATAAAAGAAAGAAAAGCTAGCATATAAAGATCAAACATGAGTTATAGCTTCAAGTGAAACTTATCAAAGAGGCTAAAATGCCAAAACACAAGAAAACCTGAATCTGGGTTCAAGAACACCAAGAACATGAACCTAGAAAATCAAAGAAAACCCAGGAAACCCCAACAAAGGCATAAACCCAGAAACTAGCTAAAACCTCAAAAGAAAAGTCTAAACTTATCAAACCTATTTCAAACATGCTTGTGCTGACTTGCTAGAACTTCCAAAACTAAAAGAATGCATGTAAAAGAAACAAAACAAGAATTCACATATATATTATCAACAAAAACTAGCAGTGCATTTCTGAAATCCTTCAAAACTGATACATCAGTTTTGACATTTGTTTTTCATCATCTTTATCATGTACAATAACCTAACTACATTTAGCATTATGTGAAAAAAAAATTAAAAGCAAGGTCTAAGCAAATCAAACACCAATGTATTCAACCAAAAAAAAAGGTGATCAATATAAACTTCAAAACATAAAAAATGGCATTCACACATACTAATTACATGTTTTTAACAATCAAAGAATAGCAAATTATATATTCAAAACTATTTTGAACTTACTTTCTTAAAAAATACATATCAAATCTAATAACAAGAAATGCTAAACATAGGTTCTAAACGTGTCATATGTAGACATGAATTATGTAAAGGGGATGTATATCTACCATTAGGAACAAAACTCATCTAATTTAAAGGTCTATAACTCTCAATTCATTCATTAGAAGTTTGGTCCCCAATCAACCTGCATCTTTCAATGCAGAGGAGGTTAAATGGAGACAAGATGTTGTCAACATCATTGTAGCAAATGGGATATAAACATTTGATGGGAGAACTTAATCCTTGTAAAGGAGATGTTTATTTGTTGAGTGATGGTGATAAGAGCCCCTGAGATGGTCATATATGTCACATTCATTCGCCTTAAAATGACATCTCGATCAGTCTTTATCTATTGAAGAAGATGATAAACAAGGATGAAATGATGTGTCATTCAGTCTCTTTATTAAAAACAAGTGACATATCATCTATTTAAACCCTAGAAATTAGGGTTTTTAATTGAGATTTTAGAAAATTTGAAGTTAGTGCCTGTCTTTTCAATTTCAGTACAAACACCCTCGATATTTGACTCTAAAACTTTTTATTTTTTTTTGCAATTGCACCTCTGTAAACCTTGATTTAGATCCGTTTGAGCGCATTTTACAAATATTTTATGTATCTTCCAAATAAAATAAAGGAATATCACTCACTCTCTTCCATTAATTAAAGTAATTATCCACGCAAACTGTGTTGTCGAAACCTGCTATATATGCTGTGTAGTGTAAATCTGCTTAAGATTGATTTACCCTTCCATCAATATTCAAAGTTTATTTTGTGGTTCAATAAAAAGGAAAAAAAGAACCTCATACTTCACTCACTTGAATGGAAGGCAATATGAATGGAAGTCACGGTTCCACTTGTCTTTAATTTAATATGGAATGATATTCCTCACCCACCTAGTGGAGATGGCCATGTTTTCAGGTTTCCTCACTTGTTCAGAGAAAAACAAAAGAGGTTTCCTCA
>Ga0307513_10012447_pt1 | contig 10495 bp, 10 predicted proteins | sample 15_EM_MG_FD_202174 | JGI IMG/M metagenome (GOLD analysis project Ga0307513, IMG submission 202174) | Populus trichocarpa ectomycorrhiza microbial communities from riparian zone in the Pacific Northwest, United States - 15_EM | ecosystem: Host-associated > Plants > Roots > Unclassified | place...
AGGCCGTGCTCGGTGCGAGCGTCAAGGTGCCGACGGTCGAGGGTGCGGTGATGCTGACCATTCCCAAGGGCACCAGCTCGGGCAAGGTGTTCCGCCTGCGCGGGCGCGGTTTCCACAAGAAGGACGGCACGCGGGGCGACCAGCTCGTCACGTTGATGGTCGAGCTGCCTGCCGATGACGCGGCGCTGACCGAGTTCGTGGAGAAGTGGCCGGGTCGCGACAAGGGGAACCCGCGCGCCAATCTGGGCGTCTGATCCAACGCAATGCAGGACGTTTCGCCACAATCCCCCGAGGAGCGGGCGAAACATCCCGAGACGGCGGCGGTGCCGGCGCACCCGACCGGCTGGATGGCGCCGGCGAGCATCGCCTGGGCGGTGATCCGCCGGGTGGCGATCGGCGTGTTCAACGATGGCTTCATGTATGCCGGCAACCTTGCCTATCTCGCGCTGCTGACGGTGTTTCCCTTCTTCATCCTGGCCGCGGCGATCGCCTCGCTGTTCGGCCAGCATGGCGAGGCGGCGCAGGCGGTCACGGCCTTTCTCCGCGCCCTGCCCAACGACGTCGCCGACTTGCTGCGCAAGCCGATCGCCGATGTACTGGCCGCGCGTACCGGTGGGCTATTGTGGTTTGGCGGGCTGGTCGGGCTGTGGACGGTGGGCAGCTTCGTCGAGACGCTGCGCGATATCTTCCGCCGCGCTTACGGCGTCACCTTCACCCGGCCCTTCTGGCATTACCGACTTAGCTCGATGTTGGTGATCATCCTGTCGGTGATCCTCGCTTTGATCTCGCTGCTGCTGCAGGGTGTGCTGCTCGGCGTGCAGGAATTCATCTATCGCCTATTGCCCGGCGCATCCGACCTGGCGGGCTGGGTCGGCCTGTCGCGGCTGGTGCCCGGCGTGGTGATGTTCGGCGCGCTCTATGCGTTGTTCTATTCGGTCACGCCGTCCAAATATCGTTACAGCCGCTGCCGCAAATGGCCCGGCGCGCTGTTCACCACCCTGTGGTGGGTCGGCGCGACCGCCTTGCTGCCGATGCTGCTGTCGCGGATCGGGCGTTACGACCTGACCTATGGCTCGCTCGCCGGGGTGATCGTCGCCTTGCTGTTCTTCTATATCATCGGCCTGGGCATCACGATCGGCGCCGAACTCAACGCGGCACTGGCGGAAGGCGACCCGGTCGGGGTAGAGGGGCGCAAGAAGTTGCAAGGGACGACGGCGTGACGGGTTTGATGGCAGGAAAGCGCGGGCTGATCATGGGGCTCGCCAATGATCGATCGCTCGCCTGGGGGATCGCGAAGAAGCTGTCCGAGGCGGGCGCCGAACTGGCGTTCAGTTACCAGGGCGAGGCGATGGAAAAGCGCGTGCGCCCGCTCGCCGAGGAACTTGGCGTCGCGCGGCTGTTCGATTGCGACGTGTCCGACATGGCTGCGCTCGATGCGACCTTCGCCAATCTGGCGAAGGAATGGCCGACGATCGACTTCGTCGTCCATGCGATCGGCTTTTCCGACAAGAACGAGCTGCGCGGCGGCTATGTCGACACCAGCCTCGAAAACTTCCTGATGACGATGAACATCTCGGTCTATTCGTTCGTCGCGGTGTGCAAGCGCGCCGCGGCGATGATGCCGAATGGCGGCTCGCTGCTGACGCTCAGCTATTACGGCGCCGAGAAGGTCATTCCGCATTACAACGTGATGGGCGTGGCCAAGGCCGCGCTGGAGACCAGCGTGCAGTATCTCGCGGTCGATCTCGGGCGCGACAATATCCGCGTCAACGCGATCTCTGCGGGTCCGATCAAGACGCTGGCCGCCTCGGGGATCGGCGACTTCCGCCTGATCCTCAAGTGGAACGAGCTCAACTCGCCCCTGAAGCGCAACGTGACGATCGAGGATGTCGGCGGGGCGGGCCTATATTTGCTCAGCGACCTGGCGAGCGGCGTGACCGGCGAGACGCACCATGTCGATGCCGGCTACAACGTCATCGGGATGAAGGCCGAGGACGCGCCGGATATCGCGCTCGCCTGATCATCGCCGATCCGGCGGGCGGAATTCCTGCAGCAGGCGCGCCCGCGTCCTGCCTGCACGATCGCCATCGCAATCGAAATGGTCCTAATTCCATTAGCTTGCGGCGCCAGGTGACTCTATCCTTTCTCCGCCGGATCGTTGTGCGACCCGGATCGCGCGTGAGCGTGATCTCGGCCCTGGCGATCCGTGCACCGGGTGGGAAACGAAGCGGGGGAGCGCGCGATGGCGACGATCACGGGAACGAGCGGCAACGATAATCTGCAGGGTACGGCGGGATCGGACACGATATCCGGGCAGGGTGGGAACGACGTTCTGCTGGGCTGGGACGGCGCGGATACCATCGATGGTGACGCCGGCGACGACTATATCCTCGATCGCGACGGGCAGACGCCGGATCTCTATGCCGACACGCTGCGCGGCGGCGACGGCAATGACTCGATCTGGGCCGGTTATCTTGACAGCGCCGATGGCGGTAACGGGACCGACCTGCTGGTCCTCCGACTGGATGATGCACCGAGCGGACTTGCCATCGACTTTACCAACATGTGGGCCGGCGGCACCTATGTGATCGGCGGTGGAACGATCAAGAATTTCGAGAACCTGCACTGGATCACCGGGAGCCAGTATAGCGATTATCTCGTCTCCGGCTCACCGACCGGCAAGACGGGCCAGATCTCCGGCCTGGGTGGCAGCGACCTGATTATCGGTGGCGCAGGCAACGACTATCTCGACGCCGATATCTATATTGGTGGAGGGACAAGCTATGACTATTTCTACGACGAACTCTATGGCGGTGCCGGCAACGATACGCTGACCGGCGGGCTGGGCGATTATCTCGATGGCGGCTCGGGCACGGATCTGGTGGCGATCGACGCCCGCGCGAGTGCAACCGGCGTCACGATGAGCTTCGCGACGATGATCGCGACGGGCTCGGATACCATTCTCGGCACCACGATATTGGGTATGGAAGGGGTCAGCGCTGCTGGCGGGTCGCTCTATGACGATCTGATCGATTCCTCGTCGAATACGTTCGACAGCCTGCTCGCCGGCCGTGACGGCAACGATACGTTGCTCGCCGGATCAGGTGCCGACACGATCGATGGCGGGAGCGGTGCCGACATCATGTCGGGCGGGCTCGGTCACGACACATATTATGTCGACAATCTGAGCGATGTCATCGTCGAGGGCAGCACCGGGGGCAATGATTCCATCTTCGCCACGGTCACGAACTACGTGTTGCCGGCGAATGTCGAGAATTTATACTATCTGGGCACGGGCAATACCTCGATTTCGGGCAGCGCGGCCAACAACAGCGTTGGCGGCGGAAGCGGGAACGACAGCTTCGACTTGAGCCAAGGCGGGAATGACAATGCGTCCGGCGGCGACGGCAATGATGCCTTTTTCTTCGGCGCGGCGTTGACGGCGCTGGATCAGGTCGCGGGTGGAGCGGGGATCAATGACCAGCTGGGATTGCAGGGCAATTACACCGGCGCGAATGCCCTGACACTGAGCGCCTTCACGATCAGCGGGATCGAGGTGCTCTCGGTGCTTCCCGGGTTCGACTATAATGTGACCACCAACAACGCGAATGTGGCGGCCGGCCAGACGCTGACGATCTACGCCACGACGCTCGGCGTCGGCGATGATTTCACCTTCAACGGCGCGGCCGAGACCGACGGCGTGTTCAAGGTCTATGGCGGTCTCGGCGGCGACATCATCACCACCGGCGCGGGCAATGACGGCATCTATTTCGGTCGCGACGGGCGCTTCAACCCGGCGACCGATCATGTCGATGGCGGGGCAGGCAACGACCAGCTCGCGCTCGACGGCAGCTACACTGTGACGATCTCGGGCGCCAATCTGGTCAATGTCGAGGGGTTCGTGATGCTCGACGGTACGCCGGCAACGCCGGCCGATTACGTCATCACGATCGCCGACGACTGGGCGACCGGCAGCCAGAACAAGCTGGTCTATGCCGTACAGGTGCGCCACGGCGTCAATGTCGACGCCTCGGCTGAAAGCAGTGCGAGTTTCACCTTCTATGGCGGCTTGGGCGATGACGTGTTCAAGGGCGGCGCGGGCAATGACTGGATGCATGGCGGCGCCGGCGCCGACACGCTGACCGGCGGCGCGGGCGCCGACACCTATGTCTATTCCCAGATCGCCCACTCGATCGGTTCGGCGCATGACATCATCATCGGGTTCGATCCGACCGTCGACAAGATCGACCTGCCGACGGGTATCACGGTGACGGGTATCGATGCGGCAATCAGCACCGGCAGCGTCTCGGCGGCGAGCTTCGACAGCGACCTGACGGCGGCGCTGGCCGGTCTGAACGCAAACCACGCCGTCACTTTCACCGGCAATAGCGGCGACCTGGCGGGGCGTATCTTCGAAGTGATCGATACCAATGGTGTGGCAGGCTATCAGGCTGGAGCCGATATGGTCATCGAACTGCAGAGTCCGACTGCGGCGATCAGCAGCACGACCCCGTTCATCTGAACGGGTCGCCTGATCAGGCGGCGCGCCGCCCGGCGCGCGGCGGGAGCAGCGCCTCGCCGAGCCGCTCGACGATGAGCGTGCCGGCCGGGAACGGGTTCTGCCCCCGCTCGACGCGGCCGAGAAAGTCGAGCCGGCAGGTCTGCGCGCAGTCATAATCGGTCATCGCATCGCCGACGAACAGGCAGCGTTCGCGCGCCAGGCCGGTCGCGGCGAGAATGTCCTCGACGATGACATGCTTCTTCTGCGGTGCGCCGCGCGCCGAGGCGAAGAAGGCGCGCAGGCCCTTGCGGTCGACGATCACCTGCAACTCGTCATGCGGCGTGCCCGACACGATATGGGCCGGCACGCCCTGGTCGCGCAGCAGCGTGAGGATTTCGGGCACGTCGGGCAGCAGCGGGCTTGCCACCACCTCGTCGAGTACGATGTCGGACAGGCGATCGCACCAATGGGTGATCTCGTCAGGCGACAATTCGATGCCGAGCAGGTCGCGGTGGAATCGGGGAATCTTGTCGAAGCGCGTCTCGCCGGGGACGGCGCGCTGATAGGCCATCACCGCGGCGCGGACCTCGGGGCCGAACTCGCGATAGAGCTCGCCGAACGCCATGATCTTGGCGTCGACCGAATCGGCGATCACCCCGTCGAAATCGAAGAAGATGCCGTCATACTGCGATGGAGAGAGGGTGCGCATCGCGGCTCCAGTCGATCAGGGTGGCGGGGTCGACCGCGTCGAGACCGTCTTCGGCATAGACGGCGTGCAGCGCGCGGGCGATGCGATAGTCCTCGATATAGTCGATATCGACGCCGGCCAGCTTGGAGAGCTGCGCCATGACGGGCTTGTCGGCGAGGAAATATTCGCGACGCAGGATTTCGCGCTTGGCGCACATATAGACGCTGTTGGTGACCTTGAACCAGTCGGGCAGCTCTTGCGAGATGGTGTGGTCGCGTGTCGCGCGGTAATTGAGCGAGCGGCCTTCCGCCCAGAAATATTCCTTGAGCAGGTTCACCCCGACAAGCGAGTCGTGATCGCCGTTGATGACGTCGTCGTAATAAGCGCGGAAGGCGTCGAGATATTCCTGCGGCGACATCAGCGGGCAGACCACGGTGCACCAGGCGATATGCGCGTGCGGGATGTCGCGCACGATGCCGGTGATGACGTCGCGGAACGGCGCGACATGGTCGCGGGCCAGCCGCATCGCGCGCTTGTGGCGCGACACGCCGAAGCGATCGGCCAAAGCGAGGAACTCGTCATCCTCGGAACTGAGATAGATGCGCGCCGGGTCGATCACCTTGACCAGCTGGGCGAGCTTCCATTCGATCAGCGAATTTGCGTCGCCGAACGGCAGCATGGACTTGTTGACGATGCGCGAACTGCCGCGCCGAACCGGCACGATAACGGCGAGATCATACATGGCGTGTGGCTCCGTGGTGATAGCGAGTCATGCGGCGGCCGCGAATTCGGGCGTGGCGTGGCGCGCGATACGATCGGCGAGGGCGACGGCGTTCAGATCGGGGTCGGCGGGATCGAAAGCGCGGTCGAGCAGATGGAAGGCGAACCAGCTCAGCGCGTCGGCCGGATCGGCGGCGCGTGCGGTGCCGTCGCGCAATGCCGCGGCGAAGGGGGTGAAGGCATCATAGGCGTGCATCCAGCCGCCGGTGCGGAAGTGCGACAGGCGCAGCATCGGCGTGCCGAAAAAGGCGCAGCCGCCGAAACTCTTCGAATTGCCGACGACCATGCCGGCACAGTGTTTCGCGAGCAGCATCGTCGCGTCGCCCGGCGCGCCGGTCGCGCGGACCAGGCGGACCTTGCCGCCATGCGCCGCGATCGTCGCAAGCAGCGGGCCATTGTCGCAATGCTTGTCGTTGAGCGGATGGTTGGTCACCGCCAGCACGCTGTCGTCATCGAGTTGCCCGGCAACATGGTTGAGCAGGTCGATGTTGCTGGCGAAGACATTGTGCTGGCCGAAGAACATCTCGGGATGCTCATATTCGAGCGGCAGGGCGATCAGCCGCTTGTCGTGCGGCAGGCCGGTCGCGGCAAGGAAACCGTCGCGATCCATGCCGGCGAAGCGGGCATGGGCGGCGTCCCATTGCGGGCGGAACGCGGCATCGAGGCGCGCGCGGGTTGTCGGCGCGAGTGAAGGCATCATCGCGTGATCGAACAGGGTTTCGGCAAGCCAGGCCGCGGTCGGGTCGGTGGCGAAAGGCGGGGCGGCGCCCTCCATGATGAACCGCACCACGCCGGGAAAGCGCGCGGCGCTGTCGAGATCGGCGCTGCGGCACAAGGTGATGTCGGGGTTGATCTGGTCGACCAGCGCGAACAGCTCGTCCTCACCGGCCGCCGAGACGCGCAGGCGCGGATGATCGTCACCGTCGAGGATATACCAGTCGACCGTCTCGAGATCGGCGCACCCGGCGAGCTGCGTCGGGCCGATGCCGGTGCCGCGCCACAAGGGCGGCACCAGCACGCTGACCTGCGCGTCGCGCGCGGCGGCACGGATCAGCGGCGCGACGATATTGTCGAACCACCACGGCGTCACCACCGGCAGGTAGAAAAGGACGTGCATGGCCTCCCGATCCGCGACGGCGATGATCGGCAAACCCTCCCGGCCGTCGTCATCTGCGGGTATCGGCGAGCGATGGTTAAGATCGCGCTAACCATCGTTCGCCGCGAGCCCAAGGACCCCTGACAAAATTATCCGGCAGGTTTCCGGAGGCGAACTCCGAACGGCGCTCTCGCAAAGGCACGCTTCGGTGTGAGGCGACGTGCGAATTTTGTCACACCGTTGCCGCCTGCTCCGACCGGTGCTGCGAGGCTAGGCGCTCAGCCGCATGTCGTCCTGGACCAGGGTCTCGCGATAGGGGGCGATGCCGCCGCCGGCGCGCTTGATCGCGCACAGCGCCTGATCGGCCTGCGCCATCATCCGATCGAGATCATTGCCGCCGGTCGTCGACAGCGCATAGCCGATGCTGGTGCCGATCACGATCTCATGCCCGTCGATCGCATAGGGCTGGGCGATGGCACGGGCGATGCGGCGGGCGAGCATTTCGGCCTCGCCGGCATGGGCCAGGCTGGTCTGGACGACGACGAACTCGTCGCCGCCGAGCCGGGCGGCAAAGTCGCGGTGCCGCAGGATTCCCTGGAGCCGGTCGGACACCGCCTTGAGCAGCGCATCGCCGACGGGATGACCATAGCGATCATTGACCGGCTTGAAGCGGTCGAGATCGAGGCAGTGCACCGCGATCATGCCCGGCTCGCCATCGGCCCGGGCGACCTCCTCGAAGCGCTCGCGCAGCGACAGGCGGTTGGGCAGGCTGGTCAGATGATCCGATCGGGCGAGCGTCGCGAACAGCCGGCGCATCGTCACCTGCCGCGCGGTCAGGCGGTAGCGCGACAGCATGCTCTGCACGCCGCCGGCGAGGAACAAGGCGAGCAGCAGGCCCGCGGCACGATAGATCGGATCGGCATAACACAAGGCGATGACGACGGTCGGCACGATCGCGAGCAGGATGCTGGGCACGCTGATCCATGGCCTGAGCGACAGGCCGGCGGCGACGCCGGCACCATAGCCGAACAGCAGCCCGACGATCAGCATGTGTGCGGCCGGGCTGGCGACGAGAAACCCGCGCGCGCCGAACGCCCCGAGCGCCAGCGCGAAGCCGATATAGGCGAGGGCGTAGCGCCGTTCGAAGCGCTGTGCATCGGCGAGCGCGAGTGTGTCGTCGGTCGCGCGCCCGCGGTGCAGGAGCAGCAGGGCGAGTCGGCAGAGCGCGGCGATCGAACCGGCGGCGGTGATGACGAAGAGGGCGCGATCATGCGCGTCATTGGCCACGAGCAGCCCGATGCCGGCAAACGACACCGTCATGATCGCCGACGGCAGCAGCGTCGAGAACAGGCTGGCGACCAGTTCGATATAGGTGGCTTCGGGCACATGCCCTTTTCCCTGGTGCATGATCGGGCGCCTTTCTTCAGGCGGATCATCGCCGGAAACGGTTAAGAAAAACCGTTCCCTGAGGCCCTCCGCTCCTCGGGAAAAATACCTAATTCGGCGGCACCCCGCCTTGCCGCCGGCACGCTTCAACGGCGCGTGCGCTTTGGGCAAGGACAGCAATGCTTGACTGGACAAACGCCCGCCCGGCGGGAAGAGAGCGGGAATGAGCCTCAACAGCTTCGGTCATGTCTTTCGTTTCACCACCTGGGGTGAGTCGCACGGTCCCGCGATCGGCGCCGTGGTTGATGGCTGTCCGCCGGGGCTGGCGCTGAGCGAGGCGGATATCCAGCCGTTCCTCGACAAACGCCGGCCGGGAACGTCGCGCTTCACCACCCAGCGGCAGGAACCCGATCGGGTCCGGATTTTGTCAGGCGTGTTCGAGGGCAGGACGACCGGCACCCCGATCAGCCTGATGATCGAGAATGTCGACCAGCGTTCGAAGGATTATTCGGAGGTCGCCAAGGCGTATCGCCCGGGTCATGCCGATTATGCCTATGACGCCAAATACGGCTTTCGCGATTATCGTGGCGGCGGGCGTTCCTCGGCGCGCGAGACGGCGTCGCGCGTCGCGGCCGGGGCGGTGGCGCGGCTGGTCATCCCGCAGGTGAAGATACGCGCCTGGGTCGAGGCGATCGGCGGCGATGCGATCGATCCTGCCAATTTCGATCCCGACCAGATCGACGCCAATCCGTTCTTCTGCCCCGATGCCGCCGCCGCAGCGCGCTGGGAAGCTTTGGTCGACGGCGCGCGCAAGGCGGGCTCGTCGCTTGGCGCGGTGATCGCGTGCGAGGCGACCGGCGTGCCGGCGGGATGGGGGGCGCCGCTCTACGCCAAGCTCGATGCCGAGCTGGCCAGTGCGTGCATGAGCATCAATGCGGTGAAGGGCATCGAGATCGGTGACGGCTTCGACGCGGCGCGGCTGCGCGGCGAGGACAATGCCGATGCCATGCGCCCCGGCGCCGACGGGCCGGAGTTCCTCGCCAATCATGCCGGCGGTATCGCCGGCGGCATCGCGACGGGGCAGCCGATCCGGCTGCGGGTGGCATTCAAGCCGACCAGTTCGATCCTGACGCCGGTGGAGACGATCACGCGCGGCGGCGAGGCGACCGAGATCATGACCAAGGGCCGCCACGACCCGTGCGTCGGCATTCGCGGCGCACCGGTGGTCGAGGCGATGGTCGCGCTGGTGCTGGCCGACCAGGCACTGCTGCACCGGGCGCAGTGCGGGTGACGGGATGTTCTTCCGCGGCCTGATCCCGAACTTCTTCCATGCCCGCAACGCGCGGCTGGATCAGGATCGCGACCAGCATCATCTCGCCTCGATGCTCATTTCGATCGCCGCCGGCCGGGACGAGGTGACGCGGGCCGATATCGCGGCCTTGCTGCACGGCAAGGGTTGTTCGCGGGCGCAGATCGTGGTGCGCATGAACCATGCGGTCGGTCTCGCCGGGACCGCGGTCTCAGGGGATGACCATGCGCGCGTCGTGGCGCTGGCGCGGGAATTCACCGCTTCCGTCTGATCGCCCGACGGAACATCGTCGAATCCGCTCGGTTCACCGGAACCCGTTCAAAACCAGCGATAAGCCGTGCTCCCGAGCGCCCGCCTGAGGTGTTGGCCCGGCGAAGCCTGGCGTCGTCAGGTGAGTGGGAGAGTATAAGTGAAGTTGAAGCACATGATCGTCGGCACCATCGGCACGGCGCTGCTCGGGATATCCGGCGCGGCACTGTCACAGACGACACCGCAACAGACACCCAATACGCCGGTGCAAACCACGCCGGTGCCAGCATCCGAGCCGGCAACCACGCCGGCACCGACTCCGGACGCAACACCGGCACCTGCCCCGGCACCGGACGCCACGCCTGCGCCCGATTCGACGAGCCCGGCGACCGACAGCCCGACGCCCGGCAAGAAGAAGAAGGGCAAGACGCCCAAGAGCTAGAGCACGACGCCGCAATGAAGCGACGCCCACGCCGACTGACGCCG
>Ga0307513_10012448_pt1 | contig 10494 bp, 11 predicted proteins | sample 15_EM_MG_FD_202174 | JGI IMG/M metagenome (GOLD analysis project Ga0307513, IMG submission 202174) | Populus trichocarpa ectomycorrhiza microbial communities from riparian zone in the Pacific Northwest, United States - 15_EM | ecosystem: Host-associated > Plants > Roots > Unclassified | place...
TTTGGGGTGATATACCCCGCGGCCCCCCCCCCCCCCCCCCCCCCCATGATAGTCGAATTTAGCCCTTAGCTGCTAATACTTGTGGGGGGTTTTTTTCAAGTGACATTCCCCAATGCCACGGAGAATACGTAAGTTGCTTTGCGGTCCAACAGTATTTTTATCTTTTAGAGCAATTGCTTACTAGAATAGGGTAAAAATCTATTAAATTCGATGATGGAAACACTCGGCCTTCAGGGGGAAAGTGAAACTACTTTCATGGATGCATATTTGCGGGGAGTTGAAGCACTGCCTGGTCGGGGGCTTTTTAGAACTGGCGTCTCATTACGGGCACCTTTCAAAGAGCCGTTGGGTTCACCGGATGATAGATTCGCCCTTTTTGTATCATTCCCATATTTCGGTGAATCTAGCGGGGAGGATGAATTGGGTCCGCTGCGCGAGAGCGTTAAACTCCTGGAATTTAAGCACCTGGGAGTTAGTGTCCGCGGCCGCAGGGCAGCCGTAGGCGGGGAGGGGAGCAATATAGGGGGGGTGTCTGTGAAGAAGGGGGAGATATTAGTACATCAGGCACGATATATGATATTTGATAACTGTGAGCTTTGCCCTCTTGCCTGTTGACTTAAACATCTTTGCTAAGTAATTTCTGAAGATATAATGGCCACATTTCGATCTAAGGAGGACAGCGTCAGGGATCAAGTTCCACTTCACCGCTTTCAGGAGCGCATCGGCGCTTTTCGTGCAATGGTTCACATGATTGCAAATCGTATGGACTCGGAAGCATGGACATTGGGGGTGCTTCAGAACTCATTGTGCGAACTAGTTGGTCTATTCTCTCCTTGGCTGGGTGGATCTAGAATTAATTTTTGGGGATTCTCAGGAGGGGGATATCGACAAAATGATATCAGATGCGGAGGTCTACGAGAATGATCAAGGGATGGAGAGAATTCCCCAAGATGAACCGCAGCGGGTAAAATTGCCAACCGGACTGAATTTCACAGAGGAGGAAGAATACCAGTTGGAGGTAGAATTATATGACCGGGCCAGGCAGAAGAATATTCAGAAGAGGAAGCAGAAGCGAGTCCGAGACCTCCTCACTGTCCTTAATGGTCTTTCGGCAAATTTGTTCGCTGCTCTCAGCGTGGCTGAACGACAGATTGCCGTCCTCCAAGATCTACACAGCATATTCTTTACAAGCTACCGAACAAAAAGTAAAGATTATGAGAAGGGATACCCACTCCGGCGGAATCCCTTCCACAAGAACGTTGTCACGATTCCTATCCTCTCGGAAAATCCCGAGCAGATGTGGCCGAATACCTTGGAAACTATTAACGAGGTGGTTCGAGAGAGGGAATCTTTCATTAAGAATATCAAGGAACTAGTAGAAAATATGGATATCCGAAGAAAAATTGTATTGCTCTAATACCTGAATCTATAGCAAGAATGCTAACGCCTAGACAGCTTTCTGCATTCTTAAAGTCTGATCAAGCCAAAGCAGCCCCCTCTGAAGGAACCGCTCAAGAAGCGACAGACGCGATGAAGCGCACTGAGGCTACTATCAAGAAGACTCAGGCCCAGCTTGTGCAGCAAGGGCAGACGATATCTGGTTTTACTGTCGTGACGACAGCGTTTCTTCCTCTCAGCTTTTGTACTTCTGTATTTTGCCTCCTATCCGCGATATGAGTATTTGCTTACAAGACCCTATCAGTATTTCGGCATGCAGACCGTAAAAGAATTCGGCGGCGATGCCCCCAAAATGTCCGTTCGTGAATTCTGGTTGACCTCTGGCCCTGTGCTCGCTGCAATACTACTACTGAATGTAGTAATCATCGTCTGGAAACGTAAATTTGCTGAAGGAATCAAAGATTATATCAGGGAGATTTTGGGTCTCCCTCCTAGGAAAGGGGCGGTCCGTGGCAGGGAAGGAAAGCCGAGGACAGGAAAACCCAAAACCGATGTCAAAGAGAAGCGGCCTTGGTATCGTAGGAAAAAGATAGGTGATCCCGAGACGCCTAACCCAGCTACCATCCATGGAGCAGCGACGGCAACCACTGCGACCGGGAAATGAAAACGTTCGGGAAGCCGTGAGGTGGGCAATCGCCAAACTCTGTCTATGCCGTGTAGGCAGCAGTGGAAATATCACGATTGAAGGATACAGGGAGAGGGGAAGGGGAGATTTGTTTCTTTAAAGCGTATTTTTATACCCTAGTTTTTAATGCTGTTTAATGAGGCGAGGACATGACTTATGGGGTTGTGTGTTTTAATACTGATTGGGCGGAGATGTATATGGATGTTATTTAAGATGTTGTCGAGGATGGACTTTGGCACAACTACGGCGACATGGTTTTTTTCATAGAGAATGCTGTCACTAGCTGCTGCGATAGCTGCAAGTGCGGATTATGAGGCAACCTTTTCCGTACGGTCGCTGCTCCCGTAAGAACAAGTTCCTCTGCTTTAGTGGCACGTAACACACAAGCTTAATGATAGTACAGTCGCACCTCGTTATAATAGAATTCTTTCACGGGAACCTCGCCGTTACGAATAAACCTGGGAATTTACACCTGCTTCCACACAGATGAACCTCGCTGTAAGGAATTTCTTCCAAAACTTCGCTATAACGATCGAAAAATCCCCTCAAATCCCCTCAAATCCCCTCGAATCCTCCCAAACCCCGAGCTCCTGGCGTTCCTTATAATGAGGTGCAACTGTATTCGCGTCAAATTAGCATTCAAGTCCCCGTGGATGTCTGTACCGCTCTTCACTATATCGTTCGGGTGATACGATAAGTTGCATTGCGATATTATTGACACAGCACTGTAGCTTACGGCCGTTATCCGCAATACCGGAAAACGGTATCCCGCGCTATAGAATTCGACGCCTAGTAGTAGTTCCTTTTCCCATAGGAGCTCATGTCGCAGGAAGTGCTGGTTCCTGATAAAGAGTAAATTTTAGAGAGCGAACCTTCAGAGATTGGAGGATGGCTACGCGAAAGACTTAAAGGTGAGGGTTTACTCGTAGTAGCATTTAAAGAGGAGGGTTGTGTAGAGGAGGACTCTACTAAGGAAGAGCCAAGGTAGGCTCACAATTTTCCTCTGCCCAATACCGGAGGATAGTTGTGTATTGAAAGACCTGAATTTGGGTTTTTGACCTTCAGACTCCTCCCGGGAGATCCAGGGTGGATGTGGCCAAATACCATGGGCACAATTGACAGGGTGGTTCAGGAGATGAAATCTTTCGTCGGGAAAGTAGAGGTGCTAGCAGAAGATATAGAAACCAAGTGGGAAATTGGATAAATCTCATACTCGAACTCAACGGAAATGCTGATCACTGGGATGTTTTTTTTGATTTTTTTTAATTCCAGAAACCTAATAACGCCAAAGAAGCCTGCTTTGGGGGAAGGGCTCTGGAAGCACTGGCTGTGATGAAGAGAATATAGGATTTTATGGCAACCCGGGGGTAGCAAGCATAGCAGGCACTCCGAGTTATTGGTTCCAAAGTAATATTCACAGTGTTTATCCCTGTTAGCTTTTGCACTCCGGCTCGTTACCTCCTGTCCACGATGAGCATTCTCCGGCAAGAAACCCTATTAGTATTTCGACATGGACAAGGCAGAGGGGCTTAACGACGATCGCATATCCTGAAGCGACTTCTTGGTGTTACCGGGATATTCTTAAGGATAGACTTTATACAATATAGTGATTAGGGGGGCATTGGCACAAGCCGGACTTACAGCTGTGTATGCCGATGACAAGGTGAAGATTCTTACACCTCTTGGTACCCCAGTAACAAATTTCTCTGTTTTTTTAACACGTAACCTGCCGGGTAGGAGATAATCTCTGCACATATGCCATTTGAATGCTCACATGCCTCCAATTTCTCGCTCAGTAACCAGACAGGGGTCAAAACACACAGAAATTGCAGGTCCCCAGCCACTATATTTCCAGACATTTTGAAACTCAGCTTTGGAAAATTTTCTAAAAAGTTTAGTATCATAGGTCTGAAGTATAATATATATTTATTTCGGGTTTTTATCTCCAGCTTGTAGAGAGTTGTGGGCACGTGAACTGGGTAAACTACGTTGGAACGTACCATACTTTTCCAATACAAAAACCCCAATCTTAGCAGGCACCTTGAGGGAAATGGCATTCCACTCCTCGGTACGATAGGAGAATTGGGGGAAATGATCACACTTTTTTGTGTAGGTGCTGTGACAGCAGATTACTTTTTGAATTTGTTTTCCGTGATGTTTACGCCTGCGGTAATGGCTCGAAAACCTGCAATTTTGGTGTATTTTGGCCTCTGCGGCTATTAAATGACCCCGGTTGGCGCGGCACTGCGAGTGACAGATTATGATTAATATTTGGACTTGAAAATCTTAGGTATTAAATACTGAGCTAGGAACTGATCGAAAGAGACTAAGGGCCTGTTTAGCTGCAGTAAGAATATCAAAGCCACTACCGAAGCCGGGCACCCCAGGTACACACATTGAGCGCAAAGTGAGTTATAGTTCGAGTAAACCTGGGGAGTGGGAGATAGAAAACAGGACAATAATTGGCTCAGAACTTAGTACAGCCATTAACTAGATTGGGAGTTAGATAGTGGGTTAATTACATCAATGCCATTCCAGGTTGCTTGAGGTGGTGGGAAGAGGAGGGAAAAAAAAGAAACGATACTCGGTCATGCCCAGTTGTGCTTCCCATTATACTGGGACCTGACTTTATTCTTCAGACGTGTCGCCGTTGTGGGGTACCGGTATAAGATACCATAATCTTCCATCACAACTGAGACTCCGGAAGTTTTACTTAAAGCAACTCTCACGGCCTTGGGCTCTGGGGGGGTCGCCTAGGTGAAGGTTCCCCTAGGAGGATATTGATTGCATAATATTAGTATTGAGGTCTCCTATTAAGTTTTTTGCACCCAATTCTTCGCTAACGCAAAAACCCTTTAAATCTACCATCTGGGATCGAGCCCCAAGCCTTCGCAACCTACAAAGCACTCTGAGAAGGGAGAATAGTGCTATCCAGAGAGTTTAGCTTGGGGGAGGCCGAGCTTGCTGGATCTAATTAACAGGTATTCGTGATTTCGCTGACCTACCTAGCTAAGCTTATTGTGGTTTAGACGGTAATTTCTGTTTGAGATCTCCGATGGTGGATTTAAAGGGCTTTTGCGGTAGTGATACGGTACCAAGTTTGCGCTTTCCGTGTTCCGCCCCGAACTCGTGGAGGTGCTTGCCGAGAGCCCTTATGCAGCCGACACCACTATCTTCTCAATCGACCGATTGCCTTCAGTTCGGCTTGACCGCAGGTATTCCCCTCGACCCTTGCTCGGATCCCACACTGCGCACGAAAGAGCCCCCCCCAAAAGATTTCGTCGGAAAAGCAAAGCTTTTTACATGTGCGGCACAGAATTGTGTCATCGCTTGAGCAGCCTTACTGCTCCCCCTCCCTAAAACTGAATGGGAAAATTAATAAAGCCTGATGAGTAGGGTTCTTAATTTGGGCCGATGGAAAAGGAGGGAGATACGATGCCAAAAAGGAAAGTTTTACTTACACTTGAAGAAAATAAGGAAAGGCCTTCGTCTCATCTGTGTTATGCGGATACTGCGGCAGTCGGGATAGAGATTTTTATGATCACTAGAAGGTGGCATGGGCACTGCGGCATCATGCAGTACGAGTAGAAAGACCTTTGGGCCTGTATGGGTTCCGGTGGTTTCATACTCCCGGCAGCATCAATTGGCGGAGGCACTCTTACTTATACCTGTATTGTACGACCATAGCTGCGCCCTGATCCCTACCCGAGGACGAGTGCTCGAGTCGACGATACGAAATGCTTGGATGATCTACCGAGATTTGGTAATTAGCTTGACTCGAACGGAAAGCTCTCAAAATTCCCCTCGAGACGGGGATCTAGGATGCCGCCGCAGGTTACACAGCCGCAATGCACTCTGATGCTAGGCAGGGTTGTTCTCTCTTTCAATAACTCACCTCATTTGTTGATTATCCTTTCCGCTTCGAATCCCAGCAACCCCACAGCACCACTTATCTAGGAATACTCATATAAGTAGATATTGAGGATAACTGTAACTCCCTCAAGCAAGACATACTTGTAGAAAAGCCCTCGCAGAAGTAATGACCCACAAATGAATAATCATGAACCTAGTATACACGCATCCTGAGGGGCCCAATACTCTTCTCTGCTACTACCTCTGGAAACACTTTTTCGCCTCTCTCTCTATTGTTCAGGGATTCGTCACAAATATTTACAATGTCCTTAACCTAGAGACATATCCGAAAACGGTTATTTAGGGTCCTCTCGCTCTGTGGCTCTTGTTAGGTGTCGTTCTTGGGGTATAAGAAAGGGTATCACAGCTCTTTCTTTCTTTTTCTATTAGACCTTTTTCTCTTAGAGCTTTCTATGACCTTAATGGCTCGTCTGCCAAATCACTGCAACCACTAACTATGTAAAACGTGAAAAGAAACACCTTCCCATATTTCACCTTCCCCCTACCCGTACCCGCGGGTGAGAACCTTGTGGACGCGGCCGTATTTTGCATAGTATTGGAAGATGGTGGAAACTAGGTAAAATAACCTACCGTAGCAAGAAGCGATGTAGCTGTTTGGGTGTTGGTCAAGGTCTAAGACAGACTGCCGGTACAGATATTGGATTTAACCAGGATTTTTTTTTCACAGCAAAATTAATCCCTGTCTTGTCCGGTCGGTAGCTGGTGGACACTGCACACAACTACAGCAGTCATGGATATCAAAACCAAAGTGGTTTTTTTTCGCTCCCCACGACGGTCTCGGATGCATCCAATCTCGCCAGATAGGGGCACGATCGCCCAGGCCTCCCTCCGCACAGATGAGTGAAGCCACATTAACATGGTGCGCAGGCGGGAGAATCAAACCAATGAGCGGATGCGACTTGACTTTCTCGGTTCGCCGTTCACTCTTATCTGAATTGGGTTGTGCCCCCTCCCGCCAGCTGCGGTCGCCAACGTAAGGTCGTTGAGTGTTTTAGGCCGAGCCGCTGGGGCTGCGAGCGTCTTAACTGCGCTTGGTGTTGTACATAAGAATGGAACTCTCCAAGGAACCGTAAACTTCTTAAGAAGGTGGGACACTCTATACCTTCCTCCTCAAACTCCTCCTTGCCACTCGGTAAAGATGGCTGACGGCGGTGGTACCCTTTCTGCTCTGTCAGAGCCTCTCCAAACCTCTGAACCCGCGCCGGGATCCATTGACCCATCATCACAACCATCACCGCAGTCTCCTGGGCAATCTCGGGAACCAGCGGACCACATTGATGGCTGGAAAATCATCGGTGAACAGCAAGAGTTTTACGATGAGCGAGATTGCTTAGACCCTAGCAGCGGGCTTGCGAGCCAAAAGCTAAGAAGCAGAGACGACCATGTCCTGATTTTTGACTACTCTTTAGACCCAGAGTATCTGAGGAGCACAGACGGAAATCTCCCAGCTGAGGAGGGCGATCCTTCCTCGGGACCCTTTAGCGCAGACCACGACTTATTTTTTCGAGTGTCCAAAAATGAGTTCCTAGAGTCTAAACAATTTGGCCAAATAATCAACCCTACCGGGGGATCTCCATTAATGCGCTCACGGGAGGCACGGCTTGGTATCATGTGAGTTTATTTCCCAAGGATCTGCTTTCTTATTACCTCTCCGGACTATAAACAATGCCGTGCTGTACACAATTGGCTTCCGTGAGAATCAAATTTATTCAGATGCTAATATTCGAGGTGGGATTATTTTTTTAAAAAAGAAATTTTCCCCAATGCTATCATACATACGTAAGTTGCTACACGACCCAGTAGTAATTTCATCTGCCAAAGCAATTGCTTATTAGGAGTAGGACGATGGTCTACTAAATTCGATGGCGGAAAAACTCGGCCTTAAGAAAGAGGGTGAAGCTGCTTTCATGGGCGGATATTTAAAAAGAGTTCGGGAACTGCCCGGTCGCGAAGGCTTTAGAACTGGCATTTCATTACAGGCACCTTTCAGAAAGCCATCGGATTTGCCCAAGTCAGGCTCATCGGATGATAGATTCATCTTTTTCGTATCGTTTCCATATTTCGGGAGATCCAGAGGGGAGGTTACATTGAACCCGAAAAGCGAGAGCGTTAAGCTCTTAGATTTCAAGCGCCTGGGAGTTGAGGTTCCTGAACGCAAGCCCGGAGTGAGTGAGGAGGAGAGAGACTATATAGGGCAGATATCAGGGGAGGGGGGGATCTCAGTGGAAGAGGGGGAGATATTAGTCCATCAGGCACAATACATGCTATTTGATAACAGTAAGCTATCCGCTCATGTCTACTGTTTACCGAAACATCTGTACTAAGTATTTTCTGAAGATACAATGGCGACATTCAGATCTAAGGAGGATAGCGCCATAGGTCAAGTTCCACTCCATCGCTTTCAGGAGCGTATCGGCGCCTTTCGCGCCGTGGTTCACATGATCGCTAATCGTATGGACTCGGAACTATGGACATTGAGAAAGCTTCAAGTCTCCTTATGCAAACTAGTTAGTCTATTTTCTCCTTTCGCCAAATGGATCTAGCGTTAATATTTGAGGGCGGTTAGGAGGAGGGTATTGACCAAGTGATATCCGATGCAGAAGTCTGCCAGGATAATCAAGGGATGGAGAGGAAGCAGGAGAGAGTCCAAGACCTCCTTGCCGCCCTTAACAAACTTTCGGCAGATTTGTTCGCTGCTATCAGTGTTGTCGAGCGACAGATTGCCGTCCTCCAGGACATACACAGTGTCTTTTTGACAAGCTACCGAACAAAAGCGAAAGATTACGAGAGGGGGTATCCGCTCCGGCGGAATCCCTTCCATAAGAATATTGCTCCAATCCCTATCCTCTGGGAAAACCCCGAGCAGATATGGCCGAATACCTTGGATACTATTGACGAGGTGGTTCGGGAGAGGAAATCTTTCATTGACAAAGTGGAGGGGTTAGTGGGAAATATGGATATTAGGAGAAAAATTGTATAATTCCCACATCTGAGCTCATAGCAAGGATACTGACGGTTCGACAGCTTTCTGCATTCTTGAAATCTGATCAAGCTAAAGAAGCCCCCTCTGAGAGAACGGCTCTGGAAACAGCAAGAGCGGCGAAGAGCACCGAGGAGGCTATGAGAGCGACCCAGGCCATTATCGAGGAGACCCAAGCCGAACTTGTGCAACAAGGGCAGACATTATCTAGTTTTACTCTCGTAACTATAGCGTTTCAACCTCTCGCCTTTTGTACTTCGGTATTTTACCTCCTGTTGGTGATTTGAGTATTTTCTGACAAGCGACTCTATCAGTATTATGGCATGCAGACCATGAAAGAGTTCGGCGATACCCCCGGCAAACTGTCCTTACGCCAATTCTGGCTGGCTACAGCCCCCACACTCGCCGGGGTATTACTGCTGACGGTAATTGTCATCTTCTGGAAGAGCGAATCGGCAATAGACCTCAGGTCCCGGGCCAACGAGATCTTGCGTGGGCCCTATTGTGGGGTCTTTAATATAAAGTTGTGGCCTTGCCCGTGCTGGATTTGCCGGCCTTGTACGGCCCATTCTCTGCCTCAGCATCACACCGCGTCCGGGGTGCCGACGGCGCTGCCCCAACAAACACCACAGCTTTCGGAACCAGGGCCAGGGGGGAGTATCGAACTTGTAGCGGCGCCCTCACTGGTTAGCCCACACCGGCCTCCTCCCGGCTCACTCCCACAACAGCAAACATCTCCATTAGGGGCATATCCAACAAGCCCGACGAGCACGAGCAATCCAAACAGAGCTTCCCTTCCGCTATCATCGGCGGGACAACAGAGCACATTGTCGCTTCTACCAACTTCTAGACGGTCGGGCGCTCATGTCCCATAGCAAGGGGGGGTAGTAAAGGATCTAATCGTCACCCTCGCGTCCGAGATCGAGAGACCAGCAGCGGTAACCCCGGCATCCCAAAATTCAGGTTCCGAGCAAGCCGGGGGGGGTATACAAGAAACCCAATCGCAAGCCAGCAGGGGAAACATCATGATTGAAGGGTACAGGGGCTGGAGGAGAGAGAGATGGATTTCGCGGGGTGTGTTTTTTATTAGTACCTTAACTTTTAATGCTGTTTGGTGAGATTGGGAAGTAGCTTAGAGGGTTGTATACTATCATTTGTTGGTTGGGGGTATATGTGTTATCAAGAATGTTAACAAGGGCGGACTTTTGTACTACAATTTGCTTAGTAGAATGTCCATACTAGCAACGACGAAAGCCTTGTCTGCTGATGATGGTGTGAAAAATTTACGCTGCTCGGGATTCCCGTAAGAACAAGTTTGTTTGATTTAGTTGCACGTGGTCCCCGGGGCTGCTGCTGGTGTTTACACCAGATCAGGGTTCCGGATGGTCCGCGGAAGACTAGGCCTGACCAGCTAGTCCGATCCAAAGTCAAGTCTAGTCTGATGGTGGAAATTAGACCGACCGGACAGTCAGGATTATGGGAACTGACTCGCCTAGGA
>Ga0307513_10012449_pt1 | contig 10494 bp, 7 predicted proteins | sample 15_EM_MG_FD_202174 | JGI IMG/M metagenome (GOLD analysis project Ga0307513, IMG submission 202174) | Populus trichocarpa ectomycorrhiza microbial communities from riparian zone in the Pacific Northwest, United States - 15_EM | ecosystem: Host-associated > Plants > Roots > Unclassified | place...
AAATGTTTTTACGTTGTCTGAACCTTCAGAAGCTCCTGAATGAATCAATCCCGCACTTGGGTGCGGCTCTGTTAGGACATGTCCTCGGCGCCGCGTGGTCTTGCTATCGTGTATCGTCGACGCAGTCACTGAGGATGGTATATCAGAATCAGATTCTCCCCGAGGCCTGTGACAACCATGACCTTATGGGAGATTGGTGGGACATCAGGATTCAACATGCCGTATGCTCCATCCGGTTCGTTTTGTTCAATCAGTATTAACTTAAACCGCTTAGATCACAATCGTCATCGTCAACATCCTCACTCTCTTTTGCTTCTCGTACCTTTCCTTCAGGCTTTTTCAGGTGTGTTACGAAGTTTTCTTTGGCTCGGAGTTATTGTAGTGAACGTTTGTGATAGGTGTATGCCAATGAGTCATTTAGCCGTGTGGGTGCCTCACCCAAGGTGCATCGGATGTACAAGGTATGAATCTTGTTCAACTATCAGTGCTATTCATCACCTTAATAAATATATCCGTAGCTCGTGTTGTTTTTCACCGTATGCCTGCAGTTGACTGGATTCTTCTCCGTGACCTCGACGGCTCTGTGGCTGAATAAAGTTTGCTATGGGTCCATGCATCACTTCGTGAGGCATTCTAATTTGTACATGGCTACGTTTATCGTTATGTTGGTGGTATGTGCGCTTAATAAGCTGGATCTCTTTTTGAGTCGAATTAAAGAGTTTTGTTAGCTTGGATTCCCGTGGGTCCTCATGGTACGATTTATCGACTTTGTGTCGTGAATCCAAACTCGTTATTGACCATAACTCTTTAGGGCTGGCGTTCCGTCCGACTCGAGTCCAAGATCCGCTTTGGAGTGTTCTCCGTCTTAACGGTATTCCTCTTGGCACTCTCCTCGTTCTTGTTCTCTAGACCAAGTAAGATTTGATACTAGCTTTCTCCACATGTCTCCAACGTGCAAATGCTGACCTGTCGTTTTGGCGTGATTAACAGTGTATCGATACATCTTCACGTCGTGGCCCTTCTTTGCCACTCTCACTGTTACAGCATACGTGTTCAACATCGTGAGCAGTATCCTGGGTGTATTGTGCAGGTTGAACTTTGGGAAGGGGCTTGCGCATTATCGTGAGCATCTTTTCTTTGGAATACGCAAGAACTTTTAATGATGATACCCTTTGACATAGTTCAAGTTATGGGGGCTCTAGCCAAGGTTGACTTCACCGCAGTCCACTTCTCCAAAGGCTACGACGTGGAAGAGAGGGCCGATATATTCGCATCGGAATTGAAAACCCCTGCGCTTTCAAATAATAGCAAATCCGACCCCCACCGGACATTCGCCATCCAAATACCGGCTCTAACGTACCCACAAAACCTCAATGCGAAAACCTCCGAAAAAAATACAAACGCACATGTTGCAGGGAAGAGAAAACAAAGAGGCTCCTCAATCTATTCCGAGCCGAAAGGGATGCCAATTTTGTTGACATCGTCCCCGCCGCTGGTGTCGGAGTTTGGCCCTGCACCGGCAAGGCTTTCGAAGTTATCGTATTTGAAGTCTGTGAACCGGAAGAACCCAACAATCTATGGTCAACTTACCTCAAGAGGGAGTAGTGGTGGATGGGGCGATAAAACTCAGAGAGAGTTGGATAAGGCGGTGAGGACTCTGAGTCCGGAGCTGCCGGGTCTTCCTGTTCTGGAGAGTGAGCAGATAGTCATGTCAACGCCGCCGCCACCGCTGGGTCCTCCAGGGATTGAGCGCCCCGTGGTTGCGGCGATGGCGCCTTTCAGCCCAATTGGATTTAAAAAGCGCCAATCTTCCTTATCCCGCTACGCTCCAGTATATCCCCCTTCCCCTTTTACTTCCAACCCCGACTCAACGCTGTCATCACCACCGCGCCTCCCTTTGCCGCCTTTACCGTCTGCACATTCCGCCCGTTCGGAGCGTTCACCGTCCATATCTTCCACATGGTCAATTGAAAGCCCGGTCGAGATGAATCTCAAGAAGAAGCTGCTGCGAAAACTGGGGATGGGGGCGGGAGCAGGGTTACCTTCGACTCCCCGGCCAAAGAATCGGAAGTAGACTTTGGGATTGGTGGGATACGCTACATTGGGCTGGGTAAATGGAGCTGGCCTGGAGGCTGGAACCAAGCGGGTTTATCTGTAAGAAGGGAAGGAGAATTCATTTCATTCGCTTGATGTTGATGACGATGTGATCCCTGTGGCTTGGTGATTCAACGTTTCCTATCTACGACTTTTTGAGTAAATTGTTGCTTTTACTCTCTAACTAAGAAATAAGTATACGCTATGTGTTTTGCTCTAGTATGTGTAGGTATGTAAAACATTTATACGGTTTCTTTTCCGTGTTTTGGGTTGGTGACTCCGGCACATGTTCTCTCGCTCTTTCTTTCTTCGCCCTCTCTTCTTATGTTGTATCACCTGTACATATATTGTTCGAACCGGGCTATTTTCGAACTCAATGGATGGCCCCACATTCATTCAAAATTATGCAACTTCCTCAAGTTGTAGGAAAAAAATGTTGAAAAAATGGGAGAACGTAGGGAAAGAGCAAGTTCACCGCTAACTTTGAAGAGTAGACCAGCATTTTTTCAATTCAGAGAATGAAACCTTCTCCCAAAAAGTGAATGCAACGAGGTAAATTCTCCTGGGCTCTATAAAGAAGCGAAAACATGCGGAGAAATTGGAATAGCAAACTTTAAAAGCACTGATAATGGGCCCTCAAGTACATAGGTCTATGGTGGACAAACCAGCAACCCCACGGTGGGGGTGATTTATGTCCACCAAGATGTCCATTTTCTTAAATTCTTACGCCCGTTTTGCAGATCTGATGCTGCGATCCCTACGATACTCTCACCTTTCCGAATGGCTAGCTGGTCAGAGTCTTTTTTAACCCCACCGTTCTGCTTGCATTCTGCAGATCCACCGACGGCTCAGCGTGGTCTTGTCAAAAAGGGACCGTTTTTCAACCTATCAAGGCCTTCCACTCAGGCGGAGAGGGGATTTGATTGAGCCTACCGGCCACAGTGACATCCTGTTCGTAACTTTCGTTGGAGTACTGTTTCTGCTGTTGCCAAAAGAAATTAGGCTTGAATTAAGCTTGAATCGGCAAGATTGTCCCTGATCTCCGGGCCGGTGCTTGGTGACGGCGGTCCACGTGTGACTGATAAGGTGCCGAAATCTATAAAAGGGACACGGAGCTTCAGAATTCCTTCAACTTTCCCCACATGGAGCTCATAGAAGTCCGCATCTCTTTTCTTTCTTTTGAAATTTCAGCCGCTGCAAAATCTTTCTAGGTGACGGCCACCGGCATTGCCTACATATGTCTGGGAGGTTTCGTGGTTGCGGTTTGTCTTCAATCCCATCTCGGATTTTCTGTGCTCATTGTTTTTTTCAGTTCTCCATGTTCTCTCTTCTGGCTAGAGAAAAGGTGCCTCTATTCATTGAATTTTTTTTTGTCCTTTAACCGACCAATTTCCAGGTCTATGTCAATGAAGTCGTTCTGGGGACAGTTTTTGGTATTTTTATGGGTCCATACTTTGCTGGTATCTTCGACCCACGCTCATGGGGCAACAAATCGGACAAAACGTCGGAAGCCATCACACTCGAAGTTATGCGTGTCGTTCTCGCCACTGGTCTATTTGCCATCGGCGTAGAGTTACCAAAGTCGTACCTGGCGAAGCATGCGAAAAGTCTGCTTGCGATGGTCATCCCAACGATGGCAATTGGCTGGGTCATTGTCGCAGGTACTTGCTTTTTCTCTCTCCTTTTCTATGTGTATCCCGTGTTTAAATGTTGTTCCTACTTCCAGGTTTGCTTCGCGCCTTGTTTCCTAGGTTGAATTTCATTTCGTGCCTTGCCATTTCCGCCTGCCTCACTCCTACCGACCCCATCATTTGTGCGGCTATCGTTGGTGCGACTGTCGTTTCCTGCATCCTTTCAGGTTGCTAATAATCTCTGTTCCAGGTGGCAAATTTGCCCAGAAGCACGTTCCGGTGAACCTTCGCCAATTGCTTTCCGCCGAATCGGCGGCCAATGACGGGCTTGCTTACCCTTTTTTATCTCTGACTGTTTATCTAACGCTGGAAACGACTAAAGGAGTTGCCATTACCCATTGGATCCTCGTCGGCTGGCTTTGTTAGTTTTGCGCTCCTTGCCCTCTCTCTTGTTACCCAACTTTGCTCGAACTGACTCCTTGGCCCGCAGATGAAGTAGTCCTCGGGATTATTATGGGAGCTATTTTAGGTATGCTCAAATGAAAAGTCATGACACATCGATACATTAATGAATGGACATATGATTAGGACTGATGTTCTCGCACCTCATCAAATTTTCACACCAACGGGGTTTCATCGATCGAGAATCATATGTCGCACAATATCTTGCCCTAGCAGTATTTATCACTGGGGTAGTCCGCACAATCGGAAGTGACGATCTCTTGGCCGCGTTTGCTGCAGGTCATCGCTTCCATGCTCTTCGGAAAAATAAAATACACTCTGATTCTTCTTCCCCAACAGGTAGCGCCATCTCATGGGATGGGGATTTTAATACCCATACAGAAGGAGAAGTTTTTGCCTCGGTCATTGACCTGGTTCTCAACTGCGCCTGCTTTGTGTACATTGGGGCATGGATCCCATTTAATTCTTTCACGGTCGATAATCTTGGCATAACGCCGTGGCGGTTGGCTATTCTGACTGCTGGAATTATGGTTTTGAGGCGGATTCCTGCGATTTTGGCCCTGTACAAGTGGATACCAGAGATAACCTCTTGGCGCGAGGCTCTTTTTTCGGGACACTTTGGTAAGATTTATCACCCCTGGTTTCGCTGACTGTTCGCTAATTCGACTCTTACATAACAGGTCCGGTACGTAAAATGGTTTTCCACAACATCTGCATCTCTTCTGAACCATGAACAGATGGGCGTTGGAGCTATCTTCATTTCTACATTAGCTCTGCATCGTCTCCCTGCTCCAAATGACCCTCCTGTCACGCAACAGGACCACCTTTCCCTCATGCTTCAACCCATCGTCTCGTTCGTTGTCCTTTCCTCTATTATTATACGTAAGTCTTTCTATTTGTTTTGTCGTTCGCATTGCTTACGAACTTAATTATGTATAGATGGCTTGTCCATTCCATTCTTCAACCTGGGGGCGAACGTCTCGAGGACGATCTCCCATTCTGCCACCTTGAATTCCACAAGAGTGTACCCTGACTGGCTGCTGGGGATCCGTCGTAACCCCACCCTTCCGCGACAGCCCGACTCTGAGAATCCGAGCCCATCAGAACCAGTCAAGGAGTCCCAACCGCATCGAAGAGGGCCCTATACATTTGATGGGGGTGAGCCTCAGCCAGCAGCAGCAGCACCCAGTGCGTTGGGTTCCGAAGCGCGACCTGAATCACCTGAAATGGTGGTGGCCACTTATGACTCGGTTGGGGAGGTCATAGTCAGTGTGAATAATGTCGATCCGCGGCTACCTAAAGTCGTACATTTCCCCAATCCATCACGCGAGTAAGTAAGAGTACCCCGGACAAATCCTACCCTTTTTCTTGGGGCATATTAGCTGTTTTTTTCATATTAGAGTTGTATCTGTCACAACCGTGGACAAACCCGTGGACTGAAAATGTATCAAGTTCAGTTTTAGAGTTGGCATCGGTCTCGCTTCTTGGTTCTACCAACATTTGTAACGGTATATCACTGGACTGACCAAAAATCTGTCGCGCAATGATATAAGGAGTTGAACCAATAAAGAGCACTGGGATAAGTATTACACGGAGGTCAAGGACTAGCGTCAAGCCTCGATCATGGGCCTGGCGGGGTTGAAGACAACCTATAGCTATTCTAATAACACGCCAACCTCTAGCCACCTGATGTTTTCAATTCAATGCTAGTTCCACTTCCACAACTTTAACCGTGACTCTGTTCCCCTTCTCCTCTCCTCTGCCCCTCCCATGGTGATATTACTGGGATAAGTATCCGCCTTCCAGCCCTCGTGATGGCGACGGCGACGATGTAGAGTTAGGAAGGGCGACAAACGCTTGTTGATGTCGTTGATATAATTGTTATTACCCATATCCTGGCCGCGGTGCATTTTCATTTCCGATCGCGAGTACTATAAGGGAATACACAGGCGCCGGCGCCGACCCATTTGTTGCATCCACAAAGTCAGAATTGTGGTCGGCTTTCGCGTCGTAATATGACCGCGACGTGCTCCGCAGTGTGCGGGTAGAATACTTTGAAGTGGTGGATTTGTGTTTCGAGACCGATGCGGAACGATGTGCAAATGTGTCGGGGGCAAAGTTGGGTGTTTCGAGTGTTTCTTCGGCACGTAGGTACTCTTTTACAGCTGTTTGCAGAACTTATGTTACTTATCTAGAGGGGGAGCGGATTTCTGTAGGTTTTTGATGCATTTTGAACCATCCCGAATAATCGTAGCGTGGCTTCATCGCTTTTGTCCCGTTTCAAATGAGAATAGAACCATTAGATCAGCGTTTGAGGTCCGCATCGATAGGTGTACAAATTATTGAAAAATAGGAGGTTTTACATGACACGCTGAACGATGTTCGAGAGCGTGACAACACCTCTGTCACCTATCACAAACCCCTTTCTTCATTCCTCCCACACTTGCTCGGAAATTCGGAAAGGTGAGAGTAGAGTCGGAATTGCAGCATCGGATGACCATCTTGGTAGACATAACCGCCCCACCATGGGGGTGTTGGTTTGATTGCTTATCCATTAAGGAGACATACTTCGGGACTCATTATCACAACACTACTGGTGCTTTTTACCAAGTATTCCAACTTCTCCGTATGTTTTCGTATTTTCATACGGTGCAAGAGGATTCACCTTGTTGCATTCACTCTTTGGCCTATTGGGAGAAGGTTTCATCCTCCTGATTGAAAAAAAAGATGCCGTTCTCTCCTTCAAAGTCAACGGTGGGCTTGGGTCTTTCCCTGCAGTTATTGTTCTCCCTTATTCTCGACATTTTTTCCCCTCCAAGACCGTTCCTTGATCTCCGGGCCGGCGCCTTATGACGGCACTACACGTGTATCGGATAAGGGCCTTTACGTACTGAAATCTAGTTAAAAGAGAGGCTTAAGGGACCCAGAGCTTTAGAATTCCTTGTCCCCCCCATGGAGCTTATAGAAGTCTGCATCTTTTTTCTTTCTTTTGAAATCTTTTTAAAATTTCAGCCGCTGCAAAACCTTTCTAGGTCACGGCCGCCGGAATTGCCTACATATGTCTGGGAGGCTTCGTGGTTGCGGTTTGTCTTTATAATCTCATCTCGGATTGTCTGTGCTCATGTTTCTTTCAGTTCTCCATGTTCTCTCTCCTGGCCAGAGAGAAGGTACCTATCTATTGAATTATTTTTGATCCTTTAATTAAACCAACTCTCAGGCCTATGTCAATGAAGTCGTTCTGGGGACAGCTTTTGGTATTTCTATGGGTCCTCGAGGTGCTGGTGTCTTCGACCCTAGCAAATGGGGCGACAAATCGGAAGAAACATTGGAGGCCATCACGCTCGAAGTTATGCGTGTCGTTCTCGCCACTGGTCTATTTGCCATCGGCGTAGAGTTACCAAAGTCGTACCTGGCGAAGCATGCGAAAAGTCTGCTTACGATGGTCATCCCAACGATGGCAATTGGCTGGGTCATTGTCGCAGGTACTTGCTTTTTTTTCTTCTCTTTTTCTATGTATGTTCCGTGTTTAAATAATGTTTCTACTTCCAGGCCTGCTTCGCGCCTTGTTTCCTAAGTTGAACTTCATTTCGTGCCTTGCCATTTCCGCCTGCCTCACTCCTACCGACCCCATCATTTGTGCAGCTATCGTTGGTGCGACTGTCGTTTCCTTCTTCCTGTCAGGTTGCTAATAATCTCTGTCCCAGGTGGTAAATTTGCCCAGAAGCACGTTCCAGAGAACCTTCGCCAATTGCTTTCCGCCGAATCAGCAGCTAATGACGGGCTTGCTTACCCTTTTTTGTCTCTGACCATTTATCTAACGCTGGAAACGACTAAAGGAGTTGCCATTAGCCACTGGATCGTCTTCGGCTGCCTTTGTTAGTTTTACGCTTCTTCCACTCCTGTCGCGCAAATTTACTCGGGCTGACTCCTCGGCTTGCAGATCAAGTAGTCCTTGGAACTATTATGGGAGCAATTTTAGGTATGCTCAAATGAGAAATCATGACATATCCATACAATCAACGAACATGATTAGGACTGATGTTTTCGCACCTCATGAAATTTTCGCATCGGCGAGGTTTTATCGATCGAGAATCATACGTCGCACAATATCTTGCCCTAGCAGTATTTATCACTGGGGTAGTCCGCACAATTGGAAGTGACGATCTCTTGGCTGCGTTTGCTGCAGGTTCATCGCCTCCATACTCTTCGGAAACATAAACATAAATTCTGATTCTTCTTCCCCAACAGGTAGCGCCATCTCATGGGATGGGGATTTCAATACCCATACGGATGGAGAAGTTTTTTCTTCCGTTATTGACCTGGTTCTCAACTGCGCCTGCTTTGTGTACATTGGGGCATGGATCAAATTTGAGTCCTTCAAGATGGATAATCTTGGTATAACGCCATTGCGGTTGGTTATTCTGACTGCTGGAATTATGGTTTTGAGGCGGATTCCTGCGATTTTGGCCCTGTACAAGTGGATACCAGAGATAACCTCTTGGCGCGAGGCTGTTTTTTCAGGACACTTTGGTAAGATTTATCACCTCTGGTTTCGCTGACTGTGTTCCCTAATTCGACTCTTACATAACAGGTCCGGTGCGTAAAGTGTTTTCCACCACATTTGTGTCCCTTCTGAACCATGAACAGATGGGTGTTGGAGCTGTCTTCATTTCTACATTAGCTCTGCATCGTCTCCCTACTCCAAATGACCTTCCTGACACGCAACAGGACCACCTTGCCCTCATGATTCGACCTATCGTCTCATTCGTTGTCCTTGCCTCTATCATCATACGTAAGTCTTTCTATTTGTTTCGTTGTTCCCGTTGTTTAGGAATGAACTTAATTATGTTTAGATGGCTTGTCCATTCCATTCTTCAACCTGGGGTTGAACATATCGAGGACGATCTCCCAATCTGCCACATTGAATTCGACAAGAGTGTACCCTGAGTGGTTGCTGGGGATCCGTCGTGACCCCACCCTCCCGCGGCCGCCCGACTCGGAGAATCCGGCCCCATCTGAATCCGACAAGGAGTCCCACCTGCAACGAGGCGGGCCCTATACATTTGACCCTCGGCCAGCGGCAACAGCGCCCACTTCGTTGCGTTCCGAAGCGCGACCCGGACCATTTGAAGTGGTGGTAGCCACTGATGACGCAGTTGAGGAGGTCATCAGTGTGGATCCGCGGGTACCTAAAGTCATCCATTTCCCCGATTCATGACGCAAGTCAGAGTAAGTATCTTGGTAAGTATGTTTCCCGAACAAATCCTATGCGGCACATTTTAGTTTCTTTTTTCTTCTTTGAATTCACGTTTGATTAGAGTTGTATTACTTGATTACGAAGAGCGAGAATCTGTCAACCGTGGAATGGAGAATGTATCATGTATCAAGTTCTGTTTTATGTAATGTTGGCATCGGTCGCGTTTTCGTGGTTCTACAACGCATGTAGCGGTATATCACTATGTAGACTCACCAGAAATCTGTCGCGATATGATACAAGGGGTTGAACCGATAAAGAACACCGGGAAACACGACTTATGGGGTGGGGTTGACGTCAACTTGACAGCTAACGGCAAAATGCTAGGCCACTCTGAAATTTTCGTCCAGTGAGGTGCAACCGAGGCAACCAACCGGTTTTGGTGAAGGATAGTGGTATGAAAGAATTTGTCACGCCTTACTTGTCTTCCTCTTCGCCTTCTCCTCTCAATATTACGGCTGTGTTAAGTATCGTGTACAGCATCCATAATATTCTTACATGCAGACGCCAGTTACAGCTGTGCATGCAGTGACCCCTCTTCTCAATGTCAAACCACCATGTTTACCAAAAGGCCACGCTCCACTTGACGAAAGATTTTGAAAGTGGCCTAGCATTTTACCGTTAGCTGGAACGACTAGCGTAAAGCCCTCGATCATGGGGGGTTGAAGACAGCTTATTCTGATAGTACGTTCTGTTTGATGTAAAGTTGGCATCGGTCGCGTTTCGTGGTTCTACAACGTATGTAGCGATATATCACTTTGTAGACTTGTCAGAAATCTGTTGTGCGATGATATAAGGGGTTCAACCAATAAAGAGCGCTATGGGTCGAACTGATGTCAAGGACTAGCGTACAACCTGGATCATGGGGGTTAAAGACAACTGATTCTGATAGTACATCCAGCCACCTGATGTTTTCAATTTCATACTCTACAGTTCCATGACTTTGTTACAGAGAATTCAAGAAGAATTCGCGTCGGTGGGGTGTTTACCCACATTTTAGTTGTATATACATCCAGAGCACAAGTGCGCGACAACAACCTCGAATAAAATCGG
>Ga0307513_10012450_pt1 | contig 10494 bp, 7 predicted proteins | sample 15_EM_MG_FD_202174 | JGI IMG/M metagenome (GOLD analysis project Ga0307513, IMG submission 202174) | Populus trichocarpa ectomycorrhiza microbial communities from riparian zone in the Pacific Northwest, United States - 15_EM | ecosystem: Host-associated > Plants > Roots > Unclassified | place...
CACCCTGACTTGCTGCGCAAGTCTGTCCCTCTCCCCCGAGGGGAGAGGGAAGCGTGCGACTCCACCGCCTGTTCGATCGTGCCGAAGATCGGATGATGGCGCTCGTCCTCCATCCAGATCCGCACCGAATCGCCCTTCTTGAGGAAGGGCGTGACGGGTGCGCCGCCCTCGATCGTTTCGACCGTGCGGACTTCGGCGATGCAGCTATAGCCGACGCCGCCCGCCGAAACCGGCTTGCCCGGCCCGCCATCGGCACCGCGGTTGGAGACGGTGCCCGATCCGACGATCGTGCCGGCGACCAGCGCCCGCGTCTTCGCCAGATGTGCGACCAAAGTGCCGAAATCGAAGGTCATGTCGATGCCGGCGTCGGCGCGGCCGAACGGCTGGCCGTTGAGATCGACCATCAGGGGTCCAAGCAGCTTGCCGTCCGCCCAGCGCGCGCCGAGCGCATCGGGGGTGACGAACACCGGCGAGAAGGCCGAGGCCGGCTTCGACTGGACGAAGCCGAACCCCTTGGCGAGTTCGGCGGGGATCAGGTTGCGCAGCGACACGTCGTTGACGAGGCCGACCAGCCGGATCGCGGCGAGCGCGTCCTCGCGGCTGGCGCCCTGGCGGACATCGCCGGTGACGACCACCACCTCGGCTTCGAGATCGCAGCCCCAGGCCTCGTCGGGCAGCGGAATCGGATCGCGTGGCGAAAGGAAACCGTCCGATCCGCCCTGATACATCAGCGGATCGCTCCAGAAGCTGTCGGGCATTTCGGCGGCGCGCGCCTGCCGGACCAGCGCGACGTGGTTTACATAGGCCGATCCGTCGGCCCACTGGAACGCACGTGGCAGCGGCGAGGCGGCCTGGCGCTCGTGGAAGCGCATCATCGGGATCGCCTCATGTTCGAGGTCGGTCTGGAGATTGCGCAGCAGCGGTTCGGCATGATGCCAGTCGTCGAGCGCCGCCTGCAGCGTCGGGGCGATGTGCGCCGCGTCCGCGCACCAGGCGAGATCGTCCGAGACCACCACCAGCCGCCCGTCGCGGCCGCCCTTCAGACTCGCCAGTTTCATGATGTTCCTCTCCGTTGGATCATTCTCGGCACCACCCTAGGCCGGGAGAATCGCTTTGGGAAACCCTCCCCACGCCGCGTCATAATCCTGCTGCCGTTCGGCGCAGTCGAGCGCGAAGCGCGTCGGCCGGAAAGGCCAGCAGGATTCGAACATGAACGCCATCGTGCCGTCGATCTTGTGCGGCTTCAGCTCCGCCTCGCTGGCGCCGCGCCAGCTCGCGACGTCGGGGCCGTGGCCCGCCATCAGATTGTGCAGGCTGATCGCGCCCGGTGCGAAGCCTTCCGCCTTGGCGTCATAGGCGCCGTGGATCAGCCCCATGCATTCGCTCATCACGTTGCGGTGGAACCAGGGCGGGCGGAATGTGTCCTCCGCCACCATCCAGCGCGGCGGGAAGATCACGAAATCGGCATTGGCGCGGCCTGGCACGTCGCTCGGCGACGTCAGCACGGTGAAGATCGACGGGTCGGGATGGTCGAAACTGACGCTGCCGATCGTGTTGAAACGCGCGAGATCGTAGCGCCACGGCGCCAGATTGCCGTGCCACGCGACGACGTCGAGCGGGCTGTGATCGAGCGTGGTCGACCACAGCGATCCTAGATATTTCTGGACCAGTTCGCAGGCGCCGTCGACATCCTCGAACCACGCGAGCGGCGTTTCGAAATCGCGCGGGTTGGCCAGGCCGTTCGAGCCGATCGGGCCGAGATCGGGCAGGCGGAACAGGCTGCCGTGATTCTCCGCGACATAGCCGCGCGCGGCGCCGTCGGGCAGCAGCGCGCGGAAACGCACGCCGCGCGGAACCAGCGCGATCTGGCCCGGCGCGATGTCGATCCGGCCGAGTTCGGTGAGCAGGGTCAGGCGGCCCTGCTGCGGAACGAACAGCAATTCGCCATCGGCATCGACGAAACAGCGCCGGTCCATATCGGCGGTCGCGCGATAGACGTGGACGGCGACGCCTTCGAGGCTGGCGGGATCGCGATTCGCCATCATCGTCACCATCGAATCGATCAGGTCGACCGGTTCGGCGGGCAGGGCGAGCGGGTCCCAGCGCAGGCGATTGGGCGCCAGGGGTTCGGCGGCCGTGCCTGGTGCGAACAGGCTGGCGCCCTCATAGCGCACGTACGGCGGATGTTCGGCCGATGGCCGCAGGCGGTAGAGCCAGCTGCGGCGATTCTCGTGGCGGGGCGCGGTGAAGGCGGTGCCGGAGAGTTGCTCGGCGTAGAGGCCGAAAGCCGGGCGCTGCGGGGAATTGCGGGCCTCAGGGAGCGCGCCGGGCACGGCTTCGGTGGCGAAATGATTGGCGAAGCCGGTCTGGTAGTGGGTCATATGCTCTCCAAACCTTCTCCCTTGCGGGGAGAAGGATACGCAGGCTTGGTGACGAAGGAGCCTAGCCGGAGTTGGATGAGGGTGAGCGCTCCGCAGGAGCGCGTGGCGCGTTAGCGTCACAGACCCTCACCCTCCCAAGCCTGACGGCTTGGGCCCCTCCCTCTCCCCCAAAGGGGAGAGGGGTCATGCCGGAATCACGCCACGGCGCATCTGGTCGAGTTCGATGCTCTCGAACAGCGCCTTGAAATTGCCCTCGCCGAAGCCCTGATTGCCCTTGCGCTGGATGATCTCGAAGAAGATCGGGCCGACCATGTTTTCCGTGAAGATCTGCAGCAACAGCCCCTCGCCGGTCTCGGGCGAGCCGTCGATCAGGATGCCGCGTGCGCGCATCGCCGCGATCGAATGGCCGTGGCCGGGCACGCGCCGGTCGATCGCTTCGTAATAGGTCTCGGGCGTGTTCTGGAAACGGATGCCGTTGGCGCGCAGCGCGTCGACCGTCGCGAAGATATCGTCGGTTGCCAGCGCGAGGTGCTGGATGCCCTCACCCTTGTAATCCTTGATGAATTCCTCGATCTGGCTGTGCTCGTCCTGGCTCTCGTTGAGCGGGATGCGGATCTTGTCGTCGGGCGCGGTCATCGCTTTCGAGAACAGGCCGGTCGACTTGCCCGCGATGTCGAAATAGCGGATCTCGCGGAAGTTGAAGATCCGTTCGTAATAATCGGCCCAATAGTCCATCCGCCCGCGCCGCAGATTGTGCGTCAGGTGATCGAGCGTGTGGAGGCCGGTGCTGCGATCGTCGGGCTTCGCCCCCGCGACGGGCTCGAAATCGATGTCGTAGATCGTCGCCGCGCCGCGCCGGTCGACGAGATAGAGATTGGCGCCGCCAATCCCCTCGATCGCGGGGATGTTGAGCTCGGCCGGGCCGACCCGGCCCGCGACCGGCGTCGCGCCGCGTTCGATCGCGAGCTTCAGCGCCTGCGCCGCATCGTGGACGCGAAACGCCATCGCATTGGCCGAGGGACCATGCGCCTCGCGGAAGTCGGCGACCTGGCCGAGCGGCTCCATGTTGAGGATGAAATTGATGTCGCCCTGCGCATAGCGACGGACGTTTTTCGACCGGTGCGTGCCGACATGAGTGAAGCCCATTGCAACGAACAGACTGGCCAGCGCCTGCGGATCCGGCCCCGTGAATTCGACGAATTCGAAGCCGTCGAGGCCCATCGGATTGTCGTGCATGTCGGTCATGACGTCCTCGCTAGATAGTTTCACACGTAACCATATAGCGAAACGGTCGAGGCAGCGCAACGGTCGATCGACGCTCGTCGAAATTCCTCAAGGGTGCGTGCGGGTCGTGATCGGCGGTGCCGTCAAGCCGGACAAGGGGCGGCTGTGCGGTGCGCGGAACAGCCCTCGGACCGCCTGTTTGAGGACCTTCGATGCGATATCTGTTCGCCTGCACCTGCCTGACTCCGCTGGTGCTGGCCATTCACCCGACCCTGCTGAAGGCGGAGACCGTGATCGGCACCGCCGCCACCACGCCCTTCACCACCTCCACCGTCAATGGCGGCGCCGCCGACAGCATCAGGATTTCGAGCGCAGGTTCGGTCAAGCCGATAGCGGGCACGGCGATCACCGCCGATTCGACCCACGCCGTTACCAACGAAGGCTTGATCCAGATCACCGGCGCCAGCAACGCGACCGGCATCCTCGGCGCCAATGGCGCGTCGGGCACGATCACCAACGCCTCCGCCGGCAAGATCGTCATCGACGAAAGCTATACGCCGACCGACACCGACAATGACGGCGATCTCGATGGTCCGTTCGCGCAGGGCAGCAACCGTTTCGGCATCCGCGTCGCACCGAGCGGCAGCTACACCGGCAATATCGTCAACGCCGGCACGACCACGATCGAGGGTAACCAGTCCGCGGGCATCGCGCTCGACGGCAGGCTCAATGGTTCGCTCACCAGCAGCGGCACGATCAACGTGACCGGCAACGACAGCGCGGGTATCCGCGCCGGCGACGTCACCAGCGACGTCCGGCTGACCGGCACGATCACGGCGCAGGGCGCCAACAGCGTCGGCGTCGATCTGAAGGGCAATATCGGCGGGGCGCTGAGCTTCCAGGGTGCGGTCAGCGCAACCGGCTATCGCAACGCCACCTCGCCGGCCGATCCTTCGAAGCTCGATGCCGACGATCTGCTCCAGGGCGGCGGCGCGGTGCGAATCGCCGGCAATGTCGGCGGCGGCATCATCTTCGACGCGCCGCCCAAAGACACCAGCAGCACCGACACCGACGAGGATAAGGACGGCGTTGCCGACGCACAGGAAGGCACGGCCGCGATCACGTCGACCGGTCAGGCCGCGGCGGTGACGATCGGCGCCGCCGATCGCGATGTCGCGGTCGGCGCGCTCGCCGGCGCCGGCAACAACGGCCACGGCCTCGTCATCAATGGCGCGATCGCCGGCAACGGCGCCTATAACGGCGTCGCCGGCAATGGACTGGTGATCGGTGGACTCGGCGGTCACGTCTCAATCGCCGGCGGCATGACGGTCAACGGCACGGTCTCCGCCACCGGCGGCAACGCGGCCGCGACCGCCATCCGCGTCGGCAGTGGTGCGACGGTGCAGGAGATCCGCGTCGGCGGCACGATCTCCGCCACGGGCAGCGGCAATGCCAATGCCGTTTCGGGAGCGATCGTGATCGACGCTGGCGCCGAGGTGGCGACGGTCCGCAATAGCGGCACGATCCGCGCGACCCAGTCGGGCGGCGGCTATGCCGGCGGCATCGTCGATCGCTCGGGCAGCGTCGATCTCGTCGAGAATAGCGGAACCATCGCGGCGACCGGTACCGATCCGGCGGCCGACCATGCCCATGCGATCGATCTCAGCGCCAATGCCGGCGGCGCCACGGTGCGCCAGACCGTGGCGGCGACCGGCGCCAATGCCGGTTCGATCACCGGCACCGTGCTGTTCGGCGCCGGCAATGATCTGCTCGACCTCGCCGACGGCACGATGACCGGCGAGGCCCGCTTCGGCGCCGGCGACAACCGGCTGCAGCTGGGGGGCGACGCCGTTTTCAAGGGCAATTCCGTCTTCGGCACCGGCGCCGATGCGATGATCCTGGCGGGCACGACCAGCTTTACCGGCAAGGCGGATTTCGGCGGCGGCGCCGACAGCCTGAGCCTGACCGGCACCGCCCGCTTCACCGGCACGCTAGTCGGCAGCCAGGGGCTGGCGGTAAACGTCGCCGGCGGCACGCTCGATATCGCCGGCACCGGCACCGTCGGCCTGGCATCGCTGGCGCTGTCGGGGGGCGGGACGATATCGCTCAACATCGATTCGGCGGCCGGAACCAACACGCTGTATCAGATCGGCGGCGCCGCCAGCTTCGGTGCCGATTCGAAATTGCTCGTCCGGCTCGACAGCGTGACCGAGGCCGAGGGACATTATGTGTTCCTGCGCGCCGGTTCGGTCACCGGTGCCGCCAATCTGACCGCGATCGGCACGATGCTGCCCTTCCTGTTCAAGGGCAATATCGCCACCACCGCGACGCCGGGCGAACTCGCGGTCGACATCGCCCGCAAGAGCGCGACCGAACTCGGCCTCAACCGCTCGCAGGCCAGCGCCTATGACGCGATCTTCGCAGTGCTCGACGAGGATGAGGACGTCGCCGGCGTCTATCTCGACATCGTCGATGGCAAGGCCTTCCGCCACACGCTGGCGCAGATGCTGCCAAACCATGCCGGCGGCCTGTTCGAAGCGGTGACGCAGGGCTCGCGCGCCACCGCGCGCATCCTCGCCGACCCCAAGGCGCCCTATGCCGAAATGGACGGCTGGGGCTTCTGGCTGCAGCAGGTGGGCTGGGGTGTTTCGAAAAATCTCGGCGACACCGCGGCCTATGACATCACCGGCTGGGGCGCGTCCGGCGGGGCCGACGTCAGGCTCGGCGATGTCGGTAATGTCGGCCTGTCGCTCGCCTATCTCCACGGCAAGGACAGCGACGGCAGCGTCGAGAACGAGGTCAATGCCGATCAATATGAGATCGCGGCCTATTGGCGGCTGGCGACCGGCGGACTGCTCGCCCACGCCCGCGCCTCTTATGCGATGATCGGCTTCGACGGCGTGCGCAATTTCCTAGGCCGGACTGGCAGCGAAGCGGTCGAGCGCCGGTCTGAAGCGACATGGGACGGCACGCTCTGGTCGGCCTCGGCCGGGGCGGCCTATGAACTCGGCTTCGGCCGGATGTCGCTGCGCCCGGCCGCTTTGGTCGAATATTATCGGCTGAGCGAGGACGGCTATACCGAGACTGGCGGAGGCGACGCGTTCGACCTGATCGTCGCCGAGCGTGACAGCGACGAACTGGCGGTGAGCGGATCGGTCGCGGTCGGGCTCGATTTCGGCAGGCGGACCGACGATTCGGGGTGGTTTCGCGCCGAGATCGAAGGCGGCCGACGCCAGATCGTCGGCGGCGAACTGGGCGCGACCACAGCGAAATTCGCCTCGGGCGGCAACAGCTTCACCTTGACGCCCGATGCCCGCACCGACGGCTGGACGGGCCGGGTGCGACTGATCGGCGGCAACCAGGGCTTCACCATCGGCGGCGATTTCGGCGCCGAGGAGCAGCAGGGTCATGCCGCCATCTCCTTCCGCGCGAGCATCAGCCTCAGGCTGTAGCGCGCGGCGGCGGCGCTCCCATCCCCCACCCCACTGGGAGCGCCGCCGGAAACCTTCAGACCGCAGCGAGGGCAATACGCCTTTGACCTTGCCGCCCGCCATTCGTAAGCGGTTCCGATGCTCAGCATTTCCGAAGCCCAGAACCGCGTGACCGATATCGTCGCCGACGCCCGCCGCGCCGGCGCCGATGCCGCCGATGCCCTCTATTATTGCGATTCCGCCACCGATGTGCGGATGCGGCTGGGAAAGCTCGAAGATGTGGGGCGCGCCGAGGGTGAGGAGATCGGCCTGCGCCTGTTCGTCGGCACGCGCTCGGCCAGCGTCTCCTCCTCCGACCTCTCCGGCGCCGCGCTGTCGGCGCTGGTCGAGCGCGCCGTGGCGATGGCGCGCGAGGCGCCCGAGGATCTCTATGCGGGGCTGGCCCCCGAAGACCGGCTGATGACCGCACCGGCCGCCGATCTCGATCTCGACGATGGCGCCGAACCCGAACCCGCCGAACTGCGCGAGCGCGCGCTCGCCGCCGAGGACGCCGCGCGGGCGGTGCCCGGCGTGACCAACAGCGAGGGCGCCGGCGCCAGCGCCAGCCGCACGCGGATCGCGCTCGCTACCTCGCACGGTTTCTCGGGCGCCTATGGCAGCAGCGGTTACGGCGTTTCGGCGGGCGTGATCGCCGGCACCGGCAGCTTCATGCAGCGCGATTATGCCTATCATTCGACGCGGCATATCGCCGACCTCGAAAATGCCGCGACGATCGGACGCAAGGCCGGCGACCGCGCCGTGCGGCGGCTGAATCCCGGCAAGCTGGCGAGTGCACCGATGCCGGTGGTGTTCGATCGCCGCGTCTCGTCGGGCATGATCGGCCATCTGATCGGCGCGATCACGGGTCCCGCGATCAGCCGCAAGTCGAGCTTCCTGCTCGATGCGCTCGGCACCGCCATCTTCGACGGCGCGATCGATATTCTCGACGATCCGCACCGGCCGCGCGGCCTGCGCTCCAAGCCGTTCGACGGCGAGGGGCTGCCGACCGCGCCGCGCGCATTGATCGAGCGCGGCGTGCTGACCGGATGGCTGCTCGACAGCGCTTCGGCGCGCCAGCTCGGTCTCGAACCGACCGGCCATGCGTCGCGCGGCACCAGCGGTCCGCCGGGCGTGGGCGCGAGCAACGTCCATATGGCGGCGGGCAGCGCCAGCGTCGACGCGCTGATCGCCGACATCAAATGCGGCGTCCTCGTCACCGAATTGATCGGCATGGGCGTCAACGGCGTAACCGGCGACTATAGCCGCGGCGCCTCCGGCTATCTGATCGAGGACGGACTCGTCACCGGGCCGGTCGCCGAGATCACGATCGCCGGCAATCTCAAGGACATGTTCCGGGCCATCATCCCCGCCGACGACCTCGAATTCCGCTATGCGATCAACGCCCCGACCCTGCGGATCGACGGGATGACGGTCGCCGGTGGCTGAGACGCTCGCCGACGCCATCGGCGCGATCGCCGTCGAGGTCGGGGCGATGGTGCACGGCCGCTGGCGGGGCGACTATGAGCGCTGGGAGAAATCGCCGGGCAACCCGGTCTGCGAGGTCGATATCGCCGCCGACCGACTGCTCCATCAGCGGCTGACCGAAGAGACCGTCGACAATGCCGACCGCCTCGCGTGCCCACGGCTGTGGGTGGTCGACCCGATCGACGGCACGCGCGATTTCCTGCGCGGCCGCGATGGCTGGGCGGTGTCGATCGCGCTGGTCGAGCATGGCCGGCCGGTGATCGGCTTCCTCGACGCGCCAGCGCGCGGCCAGCATTGGCGGGCGGAAGCGGGCAAGGGAGCGACGCTCAACGGCGTGCCAGTCACGGTAAGCGGCCGCATGGCGCTGCCCGGATCGCGCGTGCCAGCCGATACGCTGCCGAAGGTCGATGCCGACCTCCTCCCGGTCGCGCGTCCCAACTCGATCGCGCTGCGGATGGCGATGGTCGCGGCGGGCGAGGCCGATCTGCTGGCGACCTTGCGCTGGGGCGCCGAGTGGGACATCGCGGCGGCGGCACTGATCGTCGCCGAAGCGGGCGGCACCGTCACCGATGCGCATGGCGAGCCGCTGATCTTCAATTCGCTGACGGGCGACATGTTCGGCGTGCTGGCGACGACACCGGGCATCCACGCGGCAGCGGTCGCGCGGCTGAGCGAGCGCGCCCGGGCCGCGTCTGTTCGGTAGGTGGTTGGGGTTAGTCAGGCCGCCGATCCTATGCCGGTTGCAGCATCCGCCGCACTTCGAGCGCGTCGCGGAATTCATTTTCGATGATCCGTCTCCGTTCGGGCGCGCTGATCACCAGCGTCGTGTCGCAGGTCGCGACGCAGGAGCCGTGCTGGAATGCGGCGGACAATATGGTCCAACTGCTCCGCCCGATGTCGCCGATGCCGCTGGCGATGACGATGTCGGCAGGAAATTGCGCTTCGTCGAGATAGTTGATCGAGATTGCCGCCACCAGCCAGCGCTGGTCGTCGCGCTTGTAGTGGATCAGCGTCCGGTTGAAACGGACGCGGCCGTTTTCGAACAAGGCCGCCATCGCGACATTGTTGATATGGCCGAGCGGATCGAGATCCTGGAACCGGGTCTCGGTCTTGTCGCTGAACGGATAGGCCTCGAGGTCGAGCCGCCAGGGCGCAGGTCTTGCCATCCACTCGCTCCGTTTCGGGCCAGCCGCTCCGTTTCCGGTCTGCCGGAGGTTTCTATCCTGCCTGTGTCGCGCAGCGCGGCGCGAACGGCAAGAGCGACGATGCCGAACCCGGCGCCGGACCATTTTCGTGCCCGTCCGGCACAGCCTTTTCTTTTGCCCATCACGGCGCTAAGGCGGCGCGATTTTTTCGTTTCTCAGGATATGCATGGCCAAGGAAGAACTGCTCGAAATGCGCGGACAGGTTGTGGAGCTGCTCCCCAACGCGATGTTCCGTGTCCGTCTCGAGAACGATCATGAGATTCTCGGTCACACCGCCGGCAAGATGCGCAAGAACCGCATCCGCGTGCTGGTCGGCGACGAGGTGCTGGTGGAGCTGACGCCCTACGACCTGACCAAGGGCCGGATTACGTATCGCTTCAAGTGACGCGTTGAACGCGTCATCCCGATCGGGCGCGACACTTATATGCTGGAGGACAGCCCCATGCGCCTGATCCTCGCATCGGCATCGCCCCGGCGGCTCGATCTGCTCGCGCGCATCGGCATCGTGCCCGACGGCGTCGATCCGGCCGACATCGACGAGACGCCGCTGAAGGCGGAGCTGCCGGCGGTCTATGCCTGCCGGATCGCGGCCGCGAAGGCGGCGGCGGTCGCGCCGCGCCATGGCGGCGCGCTGATCCTCTCGGCCGATACCGTCGTCGCGGCCGGCCGCCGCATCCTGCCCAAGGCCGAGGATGCGGCGACCACCCGCTTTTGCCTGAACCTGCTGTC
>Ga0307513_10012452_pt1 | contig 10493 bp, 9 predicted proteins | sample 15_EM_MG_FD_202174 | JGI IMG/M metagenome (GOLD analysis project Ga0307513, IMG submission 202174) | Populus trichocarpa ectomycorrhiza microbial communities from riparian zone in the Pacific Northwest, United States - 15_EM | ecosystem: Host-associated > Plants > Roots > Unclassified | place...
GCCGGCCCCGCTGCGTGCACGTCAGCGCCGCGTCCTTGCTCGGCGCCGGCTTCGTCGGCGACGTGGCGCAGCGGCTGGCGTCGTCACCCGCCGCCCGCGGCCGCCTGTGGCTCGAGGTCGCCGACGGCACAACGCTCGCCCGCCTGCTGCCGCGCCTGCGTGAAGCCGGCGCGGCGTGGCGGCGGCATGGCGTGCGGCTGGGCATCGAACACGCGGGTGCGTCGATGCCGAGCCTGGCGCGGCTGGCCGGCATCGGCCTGGACCACGTGAAGATCGAAGCCCGCTTCGTGCGCGGCGCCGAAGCCGAGCCCGCGGTTCGCGCCTTCGCCGGCGGCCTGGTCGCCCTGGTCCACAGCTTGGGGCTGCAGGTGATTGCCGAAGGCGTCGACGACGAGCGCGACCTCGCCGCGCTGTGGAGCCTGGGTTTCGACGGCGCCACCGGGCCGGCGATCACCGCCCGGGCCGCAGGCTCAGCTGCTCAAACGATGTCGCCGTCGTGAACCCCGAATTCGCCCCGCTTGCGGTCGGCGAAGTAGTGCAGCAGCGTCTCGCGCACGGTGCGGAACGCGATCTCGTCCCAGGGGATCTCGTGCTCGCGGAAGAGCTGGGCCTCGATCGTCTCCGGCCCTGGCGCGAACACCGTGTCCTGCAGACGCGCGCGGTAGTACAGGTGGAGCTGGCCGACGCGGGCGACGTTGAGCACGGTGAAGAGGCCCAGCAGCTCGATCCGCGCGCCGGCTTCTTCGTCGGTCTCGCGCAACGCACCCTGCGCGGTCGTCTCGCCGAGTTCGAGAAAGCCCGCCGGTAGGGTCCAGAAGCCGCGCCGCGGCTCGATGTTGCGCCGGCACAGCAGAACCTGGTCGTCCCAGAAGGGAATGGTGCCGACGACGTTGATCGGGTTCTCGTAGTGGATCTCGCCGCAGGCGGTGCAGACCGCACGCTCGCGGTTGTCGTCGGCCGGCACGCGGTAGCCGGTCGGGCTGCCGCAAACCCGGCAATGCTTGATGCGGCGGGGCTCGAACATGCGGCCAGTGTAGCGGGGGCTCGGCCCATGGCATCATGCCGGCCCAGCTTGAAAGAGACGACCGATGAGCCTCGTGATCAATCCCCCGGCCGCAGCCACCGTGCCGGTCGCCGGCGGCGGCGAATTCCCGATCCACCGCATCTACTGCGTCGGCCGCAACTACGCCGAGCATGCCCAGGAAATGGGCCACACCGGCCGCGAGCCGCCGTTCTTCTTCCTGAAACCCGCCGACACCGCGGTGCCGGTCGCCGAAGGCGAAACCGGCAGCATCGAATACCCGCCGCTGACCGCGAACTTTCACCACGAGATCGAACTCGTCGTCGCCATCGGCCAGGGCGGGCGCAACATCAAGGCCGCCGACGCGCCGAGCCACATCTGGGGCTATGCGGTCGGGCTGGACATGACGCGGCGCGACCTGCAGAACGACATGAAGAAGCAGGGCCGGCCGTGGTGCATCGGCAAGGCCTTCGAACAGTCGGCGCCGATCGGCACGATCGTGCCGAAGGCCAGCACCGGCGAACTGCTGCGCGGTGCGATCACGCTGCACGTGAACGGCGCGCTGAAGCAAAAAGGCGACCTCGCCGACCTGATCTGGAGCGTCAACGAGACGATCGAGCAGCTCAGCAATGCCTGGACCTTGCAGCCCGGCGACTTGATCTTCACCGGCACGCCGGCCGGCGTCGGCGCGGTGGTTCGCGGCGACGTGATGGAAGGCGCGATCGCCGGCCTCGGCAGCTTGCGCGTGGCTGTTGGCAAGGTCGCCTGACAGCGATGGAGCTGTTCAGCTACTTTCGGTCGTCGGCCTCGTATCGGGTGCGGATCGCGCTCGCCCTCAAAGGCCTGGACTACGACTACCGACCGGTCCACCTGGTCAAGAACGAGCAGTTCAACGAGTCGTACGCCGCCGTTTCCGCCTCAAGGCTGGTGCCGCTGCTGCGCGACGGCGACGGCGTGCTGACCCAGTCGCTGGCGATCATCGAATACCTCGACGAAACCCACCCCGAGCCGCCGCTGCTGCCGGCCGATGCGCTGGGCCGGGTGCGGGTTCGCGCGCTGGCGCTGGACATCGCCTGCGAGATCCACCCGCTGAACAACCTGCGCGTGCTGCGCTACCTCGTGCGCGACCTGAAGGTCGCCGAGGACGACAAGAACCGCTGGTACAAACACTGGGTCGAGACCGGCCTGGAGGTCGTCGAACGCCAGCTCGCCGCGCAGCCGGCGCGCTATTGCCACGGCGACGCGCCGACCCTGGCCGACTGCGTGCTGGTGCCGCAGATCTTCAACGCCCAGCGCTTCGACTGCCGGCTCGATGCGGTGCCGAACGTGATGCGGGTCTTCGAAGCCTGCATGCAATTGCCGGCGTTCGAAGAGACGCGGCCGGAGAAGTGCCCTGATGGCGCTGCTTGACGGGGCGCTGGCGGTCGACTGGGATGCCCCGGTCGGGGCCTTGATGAGCACCCGCGCCGGCGGCGTCAGCAGCGGGCCGTGGGCGAGCCTGAATCTCGGCGTCGCGGTCGGCGACGAGGCGGCTGCGGTGGCCGAGAACCGGCGCCGCTTCGCCGCCGCGACCGGCGCTCAGGTGGCTTGGCTGCGCCAGGTGCACAGCCCGCGGGTCGTGCGTCTCGGGCGCGACCACGGCTACGACGACAGCGGTGCCGATGCGGCGTGGAGCGACGAACCCGGCTTCGCCTGCACGGTGCAGGTCGCCGACTGCCTGCCGGTGCTGCTGGCCCACCGCGACGGCCGCGCCGTCGCCGCTGCCCATGCCGGCTGGCGCGGGCTGGCGGGCGGCGTCGTCGAAGCGGCGCTGGGCGCATTGTGCGAAGGCAGCGGCGCGGCGCCGCAGGACGTCGTCGCCTGGCTCGGGCCGTGCATCGGGCCGCGCCGGTTCGAGGTCGGCGCCGATGTGCTGGCGGCGTTTGCCGGCTCGGAAGCCCGCTTCGTCAGCCGTCCGCGGCCGGATGGCGATCCGCGCTGGCTGGCCGACCTGGCCGGCCTGGCGCGCGACCGGCTGCAGCGCGCCGGCGTTGCGCGTATCAGCGGCGGCGAATGGTGCACGGTCGAAGACCGCTCACGGTTCTTCTCGTTCCGCCGCGACGGCGTCGGCAGCGGGCGCATGGCGGCCGCCGTCTGGTGCCGTGCGCGCTGAGGCCTCGGCTTGCTCGGCGGCACGCCGGGCCTTGCGCCGCATCGGAGTGGCCATCACATAGAGCACGACAGCCAGCGGCAGCACGCCGTACAACAGGAACGTGAAGACCGCGCCGAGCACGCTGCCTTGCGGCGACAAGGCCTCGGCCAGCGCCATCATCAGCACCACGTAAATCCAGGCGATAGCAACGATGATCATGGCCGTCGCCGCCTCATCAATTTCTCGTGCAAGTGTCAGGACTCAGCAATGCAAAAGGGCTACAACTGCGGACGGGCAAGACCAAATACCGCCAGGAGACAAGCGTGATCAGCAACGGTAAACCAAACCCGCTCGACGCCGGCAGCGAAGCCGCGGCATTCGGCCAGGCGTTCGGCGATATCTGGAAGTCGATGTCGGGCCTGAGCATGCCGGTGCAGCAGCTTGCCGCGGTGCAGGGCGACTACCTGAAGAGCGTGACCGAGGTCTGGAACCAGTCGCTGCAGCGGCTCGGAAGCCGACAAGGCGGCGCCGATCGCCGACCGGCGCTTCGCCGGCGCCGAGTGGCTGCAGAACCCGGCCGCGGCGTACACCGCCCAGATGTACCTGCTGAACGCGCGCGCGCTGCTGCAGATGGCCGAGAGCGTGCAGGGCGACGAAAAGACCAAGGCGCGCATCCGCTTCGCGGTCCAGCAGTGGATCGACGCGTCGAGCCCCAGCAACTTCCTCGCCTTCAACCCCGAGGCGCTGAAGAAGGCGCTGCAGACCAAGGGCGAGAGCATCACCGCCGGCATGCAGCACCTGGTCGAAGACCTGCAGAAAGGCCATGTCTCGCAGACCGACGAGAGTGTCTTCGAGGTCGGCCGCAACGTCGCCACCAGCGAAGGCAGCGTGGTCTTCGAGAACGATCTGTTCCAGCTCATCGAATACAAGCCGCTGACGCCCAAGCTGCACGAGCGGCCGATCCTGTTCGTGCCGCCGTGCATCAACAAGTACTACATCCTCGACCTGCAGCCGGCCAATTCGCTGATCCGCTACACCGTCGAGCAGGGCCACCGGACCTTCGTCGTCAGCTGGCGCAACCCCGACGAGTCGCTGGTCGACAAGACCTGGGACGACTACGTCGAAGAGGGCGCGATGCGGGCCATCCGCACCGTGCAGGCGATCGGCCGCAGCGAGACGATCAACACGCTCGGCTTCTGCGTCGGCGGCACGATCCTGGCCACCGCGCTGGCGGTGCTCGCCGCGCGCGGAGAGCAACCGGCACATTCAGTGACCTTGCTGACCACGCTGCTCGACTTCCACAACACCGGCATCCTCGACATCTTCATCGACGAGGCCTCGGTGCAGCTGCGCGAGATGACGATCGGCGCCCAGGCGCCCGGCGGCCCCGGCCTGTTGAAGGGCAAGGAGCTGGCGACGACCTTCAGCTTCCTGCGCTCGAACGACCTGGTCTGGAACTACGTGGTCGGCAACTACCTGAAGGGCGAGACACCGCCGCCGTTCGACCTGCTGTACTGGAACGGCGACTCGACCAACCTGCCGGGCCCGATGTTCTGCTGGTACCTGCGCCACACCTACCTGCAGAACGAGCTGAAGAAGCCGGGCGTGCTGACGGTCTGCGGCGAGCACGTCGACCTCGGCCGCATCGAAGCGCCGGTGTTCGTCTACGGCTCGCGCGAAGACCACATCGTGCCGTGGGCGGCGGCCTATGCGTCGGTGCCGCTCTTCAAAGGCGAGCGAAAATTCGTTCTCGGCGCCAGCGGCCACATCGCCGGCGTCATCAACCCGCCGGCCAAGGGCAAACGCAGCCATTGGACGAACGACCAGCTTGCGGCCACCCCGGAAGCCTGGTTCGAAGGCGCGACCGAAACGCCGGGCAGCTGGTGGCCCGAGTGGTCGGCCTGGCTGGCACCGCACGGCGGCAAACTCGTCGCCGCTCCGAAGACGCCGGGCAACCGGCAATTCAAGGCCATCGAACCTGCCCCCGGCCGTTACGTCAAAGCCAAGGCCTGATATTCCCGTTCACCGCAAGGAGACCCTCATGAGCATGGACATCGTCATCGTCGCCGCCGCCCGCACGGCAGTCGGCAAGTTCGGCGGCACACTCGCCAAGACCCCGGCGTCCGAACTCGGCGCCACCGTCATCAAGGCGCTGCTCGAACGCGCGCACCTCGAAGGCGGCCAGATCAGCGAGGTCATCCTCGGCCAGGTGCTGACCGCCGGCGTCGGCCAGAACCCCGCTCGCCAGGCGGTCATCAAGGCCGGGCTGCCGGCCGGTGTGCCCGGTTACACGATCAACAAGGTCTGCGGCTCCGGCCTGAAGGCGGTGATGCTGGCCGCGCAGGCCATCCGCGACGGCGACGGCGAGATTCTGATCGCCGGCGGCCAGGAGAGCATGAGCCTGGCGCCGCACGCTCTCAACGGCTCGCGCGAAGGCCAGCGCATGGGCGACTGGAAACTGGTCGACACGATGATCGTCGACGGGCTCTGGGACGTCTACAACCAGTACCACATGGGGACGACGGCCGAGAACGTCGCCAAGCAGTACGGCATCACCCGCGAGGCGCAGGACGCCTTGGCGCTGGCCTCGCAGCAGAAGGCAGCGGCAGCGCAGGAAGCCGGGCGCTTCAAGGACGAGATCGTGCCGGTGAGCATTGCGCAGAAGAAGGGCGACCCGGTCGTCTTCGCCGCCGACGAGTTCATCAACAAGAAGACCAGCGCCGAAGCGCTGGCCGGCCTGCGCCCGGCCTTCGACAAGGCCGGCACGGTGACGGCCGGCAACGCATCGGGCTTGAACGACGGCGCCGCCGGCGTGGTGGTGATGTCGGCGAAGAAGGCCGAAGCGCTGGGGCTGAAGCCGCTGGCGCGGATCGCCAGCTACGCGTCGGCCGGGCTCGACCCGGCGATCATGGGCATGGGGCCGGTGCCGGCGGCGAGGAAGGCGCTGGAACGTGCCGGCTGGAAGCCCGGCGACCTGGACCTGCTGGAGATCAACGAAGCCTTCGCCGCCCAGGCCTGCGCGGTGCACCAGGAAATGGGCTGGGACACGAGCAAGGTCAACGTCAACGGCGGTGCGATCGCGATCGGCCACCCGATCGGCGCCTCGGGCTGCCGGATCCTGGTGACCTTGCTGCACGAGATGGTCAAGCGCGACGCGCGGCGCGGAATTGCATCCTTGTGTATCGGCGGCGGCATGGGCGTGGCTATGACGCTCGAACGGTGAGCGCCGAACGAAGGGTCTCCTCCTATGGTGCCGGCGCCGCCGGCGCGGCTAAAGTCGACGCGACATAACCACGGAGATCAGGAATGGCACAGAAAGTGGCATACGTGACCGGCGGCATGGGCGGCATCGGAACGGCCATCTGCCAGCGCCTGAACAAGGAAGGCTTCACGGTCATCGCCGGTTGCGGCCCGAGCCGCGACTACGACAAGTGGCTCGACGAGCAGAAGGCGCTCGGCTACACCTTCTACTCGTCGGTGGGCAACGTGTCCGACTGGGAATCCACCGTGCAGGCCTTCAGCAAGGCGCGGCAGGAGCATGGCTCGATCGACGTGCTGGTCAACAACGCCGGCATCACGCGCGACCGCATGTTCCTGAAGATGTCGCCCGAAGACTGGCATGCGGTGATCGACACCAACCTGAACAGCATGTTCAACGTCACCAAGCAGGTGGTGCCGGACATGGTCGAAAAGGGCTGGGGCCGGATCGTCCAGATCAGTTCGGTCAACGGCGAGAAGGGCCAGGCCGGGCAGACCAACTACTCGGCGGCGAAGGCCGGCATGCACGGCTTCACGATGGCGCTGGCGCAGGAACTGGCGGCCAAGGGCGTGACGGTCAACACCGTCAGCCCGGGCTACATCGGGACCGACATGGTGCGCGCGATCAAGCCCGAGATCCTGGAAAAAATCGTCGCGACGATTCCGGTCAAGCGGCTCGGCCTGCCGGAAGAGATCGGCTCGATCGTCGCCTGGCTGGCCAGCGAGGACTCGGGCTTCTCGACCGGCGCCGACTTCAGCTGCAACGGCGGCATGCACATGGGCTAAGGCCGGAGCAGCTCGCGGGCGGCGGCCGCCAGTGTCGCCGGCGAGCCGTCGGCCAGTGCGAGCTGGCGCGCGGCGGCGAAGCCGGCGAAGTTGCGCTCGATCGAGCGCCGGTAGATCGGGTCGTAGTGCTCGCTGAGCAGTTCGCGCACGACGTCGGCGATGCGCCCGGCGCGTGCGGCGACCTGCCAGCGCTCGACGACGGCCGCGCCGCGCAACTCGCGCAAGCCGGCGATGCGCTCGCAGAAGCTGGCCGTGTCGACGACGAAGTGGGCATAGTCTTCGAGCAGGAAGGCCACTCGCGCAGCTAGCGGCATCTCGACGTTGATGCAAACGCCGGCGCGCAGGCGTTCGAGCAGGCGTTCGGGAACGCGCAGCCGGCCGATCGTTCGGCTCTCGCCCTCGGCGAAGATGGGCCGGCCGGGGTCGAAGCCGCGCAGCGCCTGCCACAGCGCCGTTTCGAACGCCTTTTGCGACGGCTGCGGCACACCGGGCAAGGGCCCGAGCACCGAGCCGCGGTGGCAGGCCAGCGCTTCGAGATCGAGCACCTGCGCGCCCTGTTCTTGCAGCGCCTGCAGCAGCCGGCTCTTGCCCGACCCGGTGCGTCCGCAGACCACGCGCCACGCTTGCGCCGCCGGCAGCTCTTCGAGCGCGGCGGTGACGGCCCGGCGGAATTCGCGATAGCCACCTTCGAGCACGTTCACGCTGAAGCCGATCTGGTCGAGCACGGTGGCCAAGGCACCTGAGCGCTGGCCGCCGCGCCAGCAGTAGACCAGCGGCCGCCACTCGCGCTCGTGCTGCAGCACGTTGCGTTCGATGTGGGCGGCGATGTTGCGCGCCACCAGCACCGCGCCGTGCTTGCGCGCGGCGAACGGCGAGACCTGGGCGTACATCGTTCCGACGACGTGGCGTTCGTGGTCGTTCAGCGACGGCCAGTTCAGCGCGCCGGGCAGGCGGTCTTCGGCGAACTCGCTCTCGCTGCGCGCGTCGATGACCGCGTCGAATTCGGCCAGGCGCGCGATCGCGTCAGCGGCGGTGATGCGGCGCAGGCCCAATGTGCTTGCTCCTCAGGCCGGTGCCGCCACCGCATCGAGCAACTCGCTCTCGATCCGCAGCTGCGTCTTCGGCTGCTGCAGCGCCGACCCATCGATCAGGAACGTGTCCTCGACCCGTTCGCCAAGCGTGCTGACCTTGGCCAGCTGCAGGTTAATGTGGTGCCGCTCGAGCACCCGCGCCACCGCATACAGCAGCCCCGAGCGATCGCTCGCCGAGACGGTCAGCAGCCAGCGCTGCGCCCGCTCGTCGGGATTCAGGCTGACCCTCGGGACGACCGGGAACGAACGCACGCGGCGCGAGACGCGGCCGCGGCTGGGCTCGGGCAAGGGGCCGGTCGAGGCCAGCGCCCGCGTCGCCTGGTTCTCGACCAAAGCGATCATGTCGCGGTACTCGCCGGCACCTTCGGCGCGCGTGCTGACGACCTGGAAGGTGTCGAGCGCGTAGCCGGCGCGGGTGGTGTGGACCTTGGCGTCCTGGATGCTGAAGCCGGCGCCGTCGAAGTAGCCGCAGATGCGGGCGAACAGGTCGGGCCGGTCGGGTGCGTAGACCAGCACCTGCAAGCCGTCGCCGACCGCCGACGAGCGCGCCTGGACGATCGGCTCGCGCGACTCGATGTGCCGCCACAGCGAACGCGCGTGCCAGGCGATGTCGCCGGCGTCGTGGCGGGCGAAGTAGCTGATCTCCAGCGTCTTCCACAGCGGCTCTTCGGTGCCCGGCAAGGCCGCGTGCAAGGCCAGGTTCTGCCGCGCTTCCTGCTTGCGCGCTTCGATCTCGGCGTCGAGGTTCGGCCGCGAGCCGCCGAGGGCGCGCAAGGTCAGCCGGTACAGGTCTTCGAGCAGCTTGCCCTTCCAGGCGTTCCAGACTTTCGGACCGGTGCCGCGGATGTCGGCCACCGTCAGCAGGTACAGCGCGGTCAGCCGGCGTTCGCTGCCGACGAGGCTGGCGAAAGCCGCGATGACGTCGACCTCGGACAGGTCTTCCTTCTGCGCGATGCGGCTCATCGTCAGGTGGTGCCGGACGAGGAATTCGACGAGCTGCGAGTCCTCGCGCGACAGGCCGTGGTCGCGGCAGAAGCGGCGCGCTTCGACGCCGCCGAGGTCGGAATGGTCGCCGCCGCGGCCCTTGGCGACGTCGTGGAAGAGGGCCGCGATGTAGAGCAGCCATGGGGCGTCCCACTGCGACGCGAGCTGGCTGCAGAACGGGTACTCGTGGGCATGCTCGGGCATGAAGAAGCGGCGCATGTTGCGCAGCACCATCAGGATGTGCTGGTCGACCGTGTAGACGTGGAACAGGTCGTGCTGCATGCGCCCGACGATGCGCCGGAAGACCCACAGGTAGCGCCCGAGCACCGAGGTCTGGTTCATCAGCCGGAAGGCGTGCGTCGTGCCCTGCGGCTGGCGCAGGATGTCCATGAACAGCTCGCGGTTGATCGGGTCGTGGCGGAACGTCGCGTCCATCAGGTTGCGCGCGTTGTACAGCGCGCGCAGCGTGCGCGCCGACAGGCCCTTGATGCCGGGCGTCTGCTGGTAGACGAGAAAGGTCTCGAGGATCGCATGCGGGTTGTCGATGTAGAGGTCGTCGCGGGTGACCTCGAGCATGCCCGAGCGGTCGAGGAAGCGGGCGTTGATCGGCCGCATCGGCGCCGCTTCGGACTCGCTGATGCGCTCTTCGATGTTCAGCATCAGGATCTGGTTGAGCTGCGTCACCGCCTTCGCCGCCCAGTAGTAGCGATGCATCAGGACTTCGGAGATGCGCTGGCCGTTGTTGGCCAGCGACGAGGCCTTGTAGCCGAAGCTTTCGGCCACCGCCGTCTGCAGGTCGAACACCAGCCGGTCCTCGCGGCGGCCGGCCACCATGTGCAGCCGGGCGCGGACCAGTTTCAGCGTGCCGTCGTGCTTGTTCAGCTGGGCCACCTCGAACGGCGTCACCAGCCCTTTGGCGGCCAGTTCGCTCCAGGTGCGGCCGAGGCCGGCGGCGCGCGCCACCCAGATCACCACCTGCAGGTCGCGCAGGCCGCCCGGGCTTTCCTTGCAGTTGGGCTCCAGCGAATACGGCGTGCCTTCGTACTTGACGTGGCGCTGCTGCATCTCGAGCGTCTTCGCGCGCAGAAAGGCCTTCGGGTCCATCGCCTTCGCGCTTGCCTCGCGAAAGCTGTTGAAGATGCGCCGGGCGCCGCAGACGAAGCGCGATTCGAGCAGTGCGGTCTGCACCGTCACGTCGCGCAGCGCTTCGTCGACGCACTCG
>Ga0307513_10012454_pt1 | contig 10492 bp, 10 predicted proteins | sample 15_EM_MG_FD_202174 | JGI IMG/M metagenome (GOLD analysis project Ga0307513, IMG submission 202174) | Populus trichocarpa ectomycorrhiza microbial communities from riparian zone in the Pacific Northwest, United States - 15_EM | ecosystem: Host-associated > Plants > Roots > Unclassified | place...
CGCCCCACCCAACTCTGGCGGCAGCACGAAGTCCACATCCGCGCCCGCGTACCCGCGCACCGGCGGCCGCGGACGGTCCGTCGGAAGGTCCAGCTGTGGCACCTCGGACAGCACGTCCTGCCAGTAGGCGAGCTGCCGCTCGCCGACCTCGGAGGTCAGCTTGTCCCGCTGCCACGTGGCGAAGTCCGCATACTGGACCGAAAGCGGCGGAAGCGTGGCGGTGGTGCCGTCCTTGGCAGCCGTGTAGCTGGTCCAGAGTTCGGACAGCGCGAGACTGGACGACCACGCGTCGCACGCGATGTGGTGGAACACCACCAGCAGCACGTGTTCGACGTCGGTGATCTCGACGAGAGTCGCCCGCGCGGGCCATTGGCGAGCGAGCTCGAACGGCGTCGCGGACTGGGTGGTGATCAGTTCGGTGACGCGCTGCTCACGCTGTTGTGGCGACCCGTCGGCCACCGACACGATCGACATCCGGCCGGCCACCGGCTCGTCGATGAGCTGACGTGGCTGGCCCTCGTCGAGCACGTGCCTGGTGCGCAAGATCTCGTGCCGGTCGACGAGCGCGTCCCACGCCTGCGACAGCGCCTGCCGGTCCAACTCGCCGCGCAGCCGGAGGGCGAACGGAACCAGGTACTCGACGCTGTCGGGGGTGAGCTGGTCGAGGAACCACATTTGTTCCTGGCCGAAGGACATCGGCAGCGGCCCGCCGCGTTCGATCCTGGCAATTCCGCCCGACCCGCCACCGCGTCCGCGACGTCGGTGCAGCCAGCTCTCCACGGTCTGAACCATTGGGCTCTCCAATTCGCTACCGATCTGCGACGGCGGTCAACGATCCCCCAGGACATCGACCAGGACGGTGAACAACTCCTCGGGCGGAGCGTCGAGGTAGAAGTGATCGCCGGGCACCACATGTTCGTCGACCGCACCGATGGTGTGCGCGGCCCAGCTCCGCATCTCGGCGATACCGCAGCCGTAGTCGTCCTCGGCGGCGACCACGGTGATCGGGCAGGTCAACGGGGCGCCGTCGGCGTAGCTGTACCGGTCGGACATCAGCAGGTCGCTGCGCAATGCCGGCACGGTGATCTGCCACAGCTCCTCGTTCTCCATCACCATCGTCGCCCGGCCGCCGACGCGTCCCAGGTAGCGACGTATGTCCTCGTCGCGGCGGAAGTCGTAGCCTCCCGGCCCGCACTCCCCCGGTGGTTTGCGCGCGGAGACGACCAGGCGCGTGATGGGCGTCGGAAACCTCGGCTGCAGCTTCCTGGCCACCTCGAAGGCGATCGTGGCGCCGAGGCTGTGCCCGAAGAATGCCACCGGGCGATCGAACAGCGGCTCGATGTCGGCCACCACCAGCGATGCCATCGTCTCGAGATCGGCGACCGGCTCTTCGTCGCGGCGATCCTGCCGGCCGGCGTACTGCACGGCCACGAGCTCGACCGATCGCGGCATCCGGTCGACCCAGCCGTGAAAGACGCTGGCGGCACCACCGGCATGCGGAAAGCAGACCAACCTCATGGTCGCCGCGGGTCTCGGCTGGAACACCCGGCACCAGCCCGATCGCCGGACGGCAGGCATTCCCGACATCGTCAGTCCGTAGCCTTCAGGTAGTCCGACACGTGCGCCTCACACATGGCGACCGCGATCTTGCGCGGGCCCGTGAAGGGTTCCCTGCCATGCGCGGTCATCATGTTGTCCACGACGAGCACGTCACCTTGTTGCCAGTCGAGCCGGCGCCACTCGGCCCGATAGCAGTCCCGGAGGTGCGCGACCACGTCGTCCGGAATCCGGGCACCGTCTCCGTAGTAGGTGTTGATCGGAAGACCGTCCTCGCCGAACATCGCGAGCAGGCCCTCCCGCACTTCCTCGTCGAGCGTGCTGATGTGGAAGAACGTGATGTGGTTGAACCAGACGTCCTCGCCCGTGTCCGGGTGCGGGTAGGCCGGCCGCCGCACAGCCGTCGTCCGGAGCTGACCTGAAGGACGCCATTGCGTGCCGATGCCGCGGCCCGCACAGTAACGCTCCACTTCGGAACGGTCCTGGGTGCCGTACACCTCGGGCCATGGGATGCCGACGTTCGGCCAGTAGTTGCGAGTGAGCATCCACCCCCGCCGCTGGAACTCCTGACGTACCTCGGGATCGATTGCCTGATACACCCGGCGGACGTCGGCGAGCGGGGTGGCGCCGAGCGAGGACGGCTCGCGATCGCAGTAGAAGTACAACAGGCGCGGCCAGGCCGCCTGGTAGGAGCTTTCGTTGTGCAGGAAGATCTCCTCGTCCGCCGGATAGTCGGTCGAGGTGTAGACGTTGCCCTTGATCGCGTGCCGCGGAGAGGACCGCTCGTTGTAGGTCATCGGCTCGCCGGACATGGCACGCACGACCGACTCGAATGCCGCGACATCGTCCACATCGAAGTCCCGGAACAACAGCGCGCCATGCGTGACAAGACGCTGACGTAACCGAGCCTGGTCGGCGCCGATCAGTTCCACCAGGCTGCCGCCTGTGCGTTCGCTTGCCACCACGTAAGGCAGAGTGCGTTGTGCCGCATCGGTTTTCATTCGAGACCTCCCGTCATCCCGCCATCGCGACGAGCACGCGGCGCGGACCGGTGAACGGCCGCCTGCCGTGCCCGACAAGCACGTTGTCGATCAACATGAGATCTCCCTGCGACCACGCGACATCTACGGCTTCGGCCAGCCCACGCTCGCGTACCTGGGTGACGTACTCGACTGGGACCGGGGAGCCGTCCGCGAACACGACCGACTGCGGCATGTCGTCCTCCGGCATGATCGCGGCCAGTGCGGCCGCGGTGTCGTCACCGAGGCTGGCGGCGTGCCACTGGTCGGCCTGGTTGAACCACACCTCGCCGCCGGTACGCTCGTCGACGATGGTCGACGGGCCGGGTTGTTCCACTCGCAACCCGCCGTCCGAGCGCCACTTCCACTCCGCGCCGGTTTCGCTGAGAAACTGCTCGACCTCGGCACGGCTGTCGCTCTCGAACGTCTCCTGCCAGCTCTTCCCGAAGCCGAGGCCGTCGTGCAGGTTCTGCCGGTACCGCACGCCAGCGGCAAAAGCCGTTCGTACCTCGTCATCGAGCGAGGCAAGCCACTCCGCGCCATCCACCACCGGTGTCGCTCCCCCGGTCAACGGGGCCTGCTGGCAGTAGAACAGCAAGCGGCTGGGATACCGGGGGGCGTAGGACAGCTCGTTGTGCATCGAAATCGTGTACTCGGGTGGATACTCTGTCGAGGTGTAGATGTTGTCGCCGACCTTCGTGCGTGGCGAGTTGCCGTGGCGGTAAGCCCATCGCGCGGGCAGCAAGAGATCGACGATCGCGTCGAACTCGTCCCGCTCGAGGTCGAACCCGCGCCAGACCAGCGCCTTGCGCTCGATGAGCATGGCGTCGAGGTCGATCGACTCCAGGTGTTCCTTCAGCCCGGTGGCGTTCGCAGCGACATCCACATCAGCGGGACGGACTATTGTTGGCGCCCAGGGCGTTTCCGTTGCCATCGCCTCGAATCTCCTCATGGGCGGTCGGTGTACTCAGGCTCAGACGACCTTCGAACCCGGCGCCGGCGCCGCGGGCGAGTTCCAGGCGAACGATGCAAGGTCCGGCCATACAGGAGCAATATCGCCGGTCAGGCCCGCGCAGCCACCCGGACAGGTGATACGGGTGCCGTGGAGCCGTCCGCATGACTCGCTGGGCCTTCGCCCCCGCCAGGCCTACCGGTGGCTCCTGGCCAGGACGGCCAGCTTGACCCGGTTCGTGGCGCCGGTCTTGGTCATCAGCCCGGTGACGTGCGTCCGAACAGCCAGACGTGTGGCTAATGCGTAACTCTCGGACGCTCCCCTACCCCATGGCTGCCGAGTGGCATCAGTTCACCGATTTGAGTACACGACGGGTGAATAGTGTGCAAATCGTCCTCGGACACCAGTCATCGCGGTATTTCACCAGCTTGGTGAAATTCCACCATTGTGACGGTTCGTCTCGTCGCGTGTTGCAGGCTTCTGTCCTCTTTGCAGTACTAGGTCGTCGTCATGCGTTGGGCATCAGCCACAGGAACAAAGTCGACTGCGAGTCCACGGGCGTGATCCTCGCGGGTAAGTAGAGACGCACCCACGCTGTTGGCGTTTCAAGCCGATCTTCAGGCACAAGCACCGGAAGCGACACCACACCACTCTCCGGGAGATCGCCCGCAGTTAGCATCGCCAGCAGCCTAGCTTCGAGTTCCAAGCACTGCGGTACCTCGTCGTCGGAGTAAGCGGCGGCACGGGCGACCAACTCGGTCGGTGCCAGACGGTCGTACACACCGCTCGCGGAGTCAAGATCGACATGATCGCGCACGGCAGATCTCCAGCGTCGACCGTCGCACTCAAGTACTTGACGCTCCACCATAGCGAATCATCACAGGGCCATAGTGGGGCCCGTGGGGCAGCTACGACACCACCATGCGAATCTGGCAACCTCTGGTGAGGTGAGCCCGCTCGTCCTGCGCGCTGGCGACGGCACGGTCGACTCCGTGTCATTCAACCCGGGGCGGGCGGCGAATCGCCAGCGGGCAGAGCGGGAGCGACTGCCCCCACGTGAGGCGTCCGGCCGTCGGCGAACGCAATGCTGGCGGATTGGCTCACCGAATGAGGGTCGTTCCGATCCTGCCCATCCCGGGAGCGGCTGCCCATCCCGGGAGCGGCGGCAGGGGAAACCCTTTCGATCTGCCCGTCCGCGTAGCGACGCACTTCCGATCGTCGTACCGACTGAAAGAGGCGAGGAGCGGTTGGTGCTCGATCCGAGCCAACCCGGCCCTTCCTCCTCGTTGGCGTAACGACAGCTCCGAACCAACGACTCCTTTATTGCGACGCGAGATGGCGGGGTGCGTGATGGGTGTTCTTGATGCGTTGAAGGACGTGCTCAGCGGCGGCGGCAAGCGAACGCTGCCGATCGCCATGGAACCTGGTGAGTCCGAGCTCGCCCGCGAGGTGGCGTCCGCCAGGCCCGGAACTCTGCGCTCGGTCGGCGGTGATCTTGTGCTCACCGATCGGCGTCTGGTGTTTACGCCGTTGGACGTGCATGGCGTGGTCGAGTTGCTGACGTGGGGGCTGGGCAAGACCGGCGCAGGGGACGTGGTCACCGATCTTCCCAAGAAACTTGGCGACCTGATCGAGCAGAAGTCTGTCGGCGCGCTGACCGAAATCTCGAGGGTCGACGCGGGCGGAGACGCCAAGTTGCGCAAGCCGCCGACACTTGTCGTCACCGGGACTGACGGGGTTCGAACCGAAATCGGAATTCTTGCGGGTCGACGCACGGCCAACATCTCCGCCTCCAACAACGAGGCACGGGATCGACTACTGACCGCCATCCGCACGGCAGTCCACAACACGTAGGCGGCTTGGGCCGCCGCGGAAACAAACCGCACCCCCAGCATGGCGCCCGCTGGCTACGGAGACGATAGATGATCCAGATCAACATTCGGTCTCGGCACGAGGCAAAGCCCGACGACGAGCTTGGCCGGCGGTACTGCGGATGGTCCGAAGGGCTCTCCCCTGACGAGGTCTACGAGGCAGCCCGCGGTTGCTGGAAACTCAGTGATAGGGCCAACTCCGAGAAGTTCGCCGTCGTGGTACACCGTAGCCTCGTGCGGTGTGTCATCGAGATTGATCGCATCGAACCGGTGAGCACCGGCCTGCGTGCCATCGTCGGTCGCCCCGTGGCGCAGGGACACCCGTTGCACGAGCGCTGGACCGGCCAACCCGCTCCCAGCATCCGCGGCGGCGGATCCATCACCTACGTTGACGAATCGCCGAGCTGATCAACGCCATGCCAGCCACCCGATCCCGAAGGCCAGTTCCCACCCGCAGCACACTTCTACGACGGTTCACCCCGCGAAGGTTGCAGCGACAGTTGCGCATTGTCGGCGGTGTGCTGACTACCGGCGTGATGGTTCCGGTCGTCAACGCCCTCCAGCGGATCCGGACCAGCAGCCTCGGTTTCTGGAACTCCGGGGTGGCCCGGCTCATCCGGTGGCGCGCCCGGCATGTCCACGCCGCCCGGCGCATTCTGCCTGCCGCTCACCGGTGCTGATCGGCCCGTGCGGGGCTGCCGTCCACCGTCAGACCTCCTTGCGCCACCCGCGGGAGAACGTCGGCCGGATCATGTGGCCGGGCCGCCGGGACGTCGAGCCGCTGCTGTCGAACTGGACGGACGTGCTCGGTCGATACGACGGCCGGTTCGGCGCGGTCGTGGGCGCGGAGGCAGCGCTGCCCGGCGAAATCTGGGCTGGCTTGATCGCGGGAGGTCAGGTGTGCGGGTGCGTGTGATTGCGGTGATCGTCGCTGGGATGGTGCTGGTTGTCCTGCTCGCGCTGGGTGTTGTCCTCGGCCCGCGTTGGGCCGTCGGTCCGGCGGGAGGGCTGAGCGTCGCCGAACGCCTGCGGGCGGAGAACGATGTACGGGCCACTTTGCTGCAGGCACTCGGCGGGCTGCTGGCGTTCGGCGGCGTCGCCCTCGGCGCGGCGATGACCCTGCGCCAGGTGCGGGCCAACCGCGACGGCCAGCTCATCGACCTGTTCACCAAGGCCATTGATCAGCTCGCCAGTGAACGACTGTCTGTGCGTCAGGGCGGAATGTACGCCCTGGAACAGCTCGCCGAGCTCTCCCCGCGCTACCGCGGCCATGTGCACGCTCTGATCACCGCGTTCATCCGCCGGCACGCACCCTGGCCGCCGCGTCGACCCGAGGAGGAACTGGCCGCCGACCGGGCCCGTTTGCAGGGCGCGCTCCCGGACGACGTAGGGACCGCGCTGTCGGTACTCAGCCGCCGCGTGATGATCGTGGGCGACGCGGTGTCCCTGCTGGAGCACGTCGACCTGCAGGAGGCCGATCTGGAAGAGCTCAACCTCACCCGCGCGGTGCTACGGCACTCCACGCTAGCCGGCGCCCACCTAGCCAGGGCGACCCTGGCCGAGGCCGACCTGCGCGGCACGGACCTGTCCGGAGCCGATCTCACCGGCACCGACCTACGCGGTGCGGTGGCCGACGAGGCCACCACCTGGCCAGCCGGGTTCAGCCCACTGAATGGGTAGGTTTGCGGCGGAGTCGGGTGAGATGCAGGTAGGGCCGGGTCGTGACTCGGGTGGGGATCGATGCCCGAGATTCGAACCTAGTACCGACGAGCACCTTCAGAGTTCCGCAACCGTGCGGGGTTCGCCGCTGTCGGGAGCTTGCGCCGTTCTCGTTCGCGCGACGAGAAACCTCACGTGTCCGACTTGGACGCCACGATCACGCCACTCGTCCAGTCGAGCTCCACGCTCGCCAGCTCAGGGTGCTTGCTGACGAACCGACACGCCGGTGCCAGGTCGGCGCCCAGGTCGGCGACGCGTTTCGCGAGCCGGCGCACGTCGGCGCCCATTGTCCGATGACGCATGATCGTCTGGTCCCAGTTCGGCATCCTCGGCTACCTCGCCTGCCCTGCCCTCGGCGGACTCCTCGCCCAACACCTCGGCTACGCCGCCCTCGCCCTCCTCCCCGCGATCACCCTCGCCTTCCTCGCCCTGATCAACAGGAAACCTCGCGGTATCGACCCGCCCCGTCACCTGAAGGCCAATGATCATAAGGCCTGAGCGAAGGCGACGCGCACTAGCGATCGCCGTCGAGTGCGCCCAGCGCGGGGCCGAGAGGACGCCGGCAGCGTAGGCGCCCCCTCGGCCCGAGCGCTGACCTGGGCCGAGCAGCCGGCGAAAGAGTCCATCTGCGACCTGATGCCCCAAACTCGAAAAGTCCGGATGCAACAACCTCTCGACCTGTTCCGCGGATCTTCGTACCTCCGGCCCTCGAGTCCTTCCGGGAGCGACAACCCGTTGGTGCGTCGCGAGTCATGCTGTTCTCTTGACAGTGCATTGGTCAGCCAGCAGGGTGAGTGGCCGTACTCATCAACGGCGTGGCTCGTTGCCGACGACAGCCTCATTTCATTCCCGCACCCGCACAGCGTGGACAATCGGGAAGCTGAATGAGCGGAACACCGAGCCGGCGCCTGGCAAGGGGAGCATCCCATGACAGCCCGGGATTGGCGGCGCGCGACCATCACGGATCTGTTCGACGAACAGGTGTGGTGCCGCCCCGAGGCGGTGGCTCTGCGGTTCGACGGCACCGACATGACATACGCGGAGCTCGACCGGCGGGCCGATCGGCTGGCTCGTCACCTGCGCGCGCTTGGCGTCGGTGCGGAAAGCGTGGTCGGCGTCTTCTTCGAGCGGTCGTTCGAGATGATCGTCGCGCTCGTCGGCATCTTGAAGGCAGGTGGCGCCTACCTGCCCGTGCACACGAACGAACCTCCCGACCGGTTCCGGTACATGCTGGAGCAAGCCGGCTCGCGCGTCCTGCTCACCCATGACCCGCTGATCGACCGGATTCCTGAGATCGACGCCGCCGTGGTGAATCTCGACAGCGAGCCGGACACACCTGCGGGCGCCGAGCCGATCGAGCCCGGCACCGGACCTGACAACGTGGCCTACGTCTGCTACACGTCTGGTTCGACCGGCATGCCGAAAGGCGTGGCCGTGCGGCACCGGGGTGTGGTGCGACTGGTACAGGACGGCGACTACGCCTCGCTGACGTCGGACGAGACGTTTCTGCAGCTCTGCTCATTGCGGTTCGACCCATCCGCCTTCGAGATCTGGGGATCGCTGCTCAACGGCGCCCGCCTGGTCATCTACAAACCAGGCACACCGGCGCTGCACGAACTGGCGGAGTGCCTCGAGAAGGAGAAGATCACCACCCTGTGGATGACGACAGGGTTGCTTCACCGCATGATCGATGGCGACCTGGAGAGCCTCGGCGGCCTGCGCCAGTTGCTCGGCGGTGGGGAAGCTCTGTCCCCCGTCCTCATCAACAGGGTTCACCGCACCTATCCGGACCTGCTCGTGGTCAACGGCTACGGGCCGACGGAGGACACCTGCTTCACGTCATGCCATGTCGTGAAGGAACCCGTGGGCGAGACCGTCCCGATCGGACGCGAGGTTACCGATACCCGCCTCTACGTCCTGGACGAGAACCTGGAGCCCGTTCCTGACGGCGAGTGGGGTCTGCTGTACACGAGCGGCAGCGGGCTGGCCCGCGGCTACGTCGGGCGCCCGGCGCTCACCGCCGATCGGTTCCTGCCCGACCCGTTCGAGTCGGGCGAACGGATGTACAGCATCGGGGACGTGGTCCGGCGCATCGATGGTGGCGTGCTCGAGTTCCGCGGCCGGCTCGACGACCAGGTCAAGATCGACGGCTACCGGATCGAGCTCGGTGAGATCCAGGCCGTGCTGGGTGGGCTGCCGGAGGTGAAGGAGGCCGTCGTGGTCGCCCGCGACGGGCTGACGCCCGGACGGAAGGTCCTGGTCGCATTCGTCGTGCCCGCGGACAAGATCGACCGGCTGGTGCCGAGGCTGCGCGTCGCCCTGCACCAGAAGCTGCCGAGGTATATGCATCCGGCGGCGATCGTCGAGATGGACGCGTTCCCCGAAACACTGGGCAACAAGTTCGACCGGAAGTCCCTCCCGGCACTCGAGCAACTGCCACGGAACGTGGACACGGAATACGAGGCTCCGCGCACGGCCATGGAAGCGCTTCTGGCGGATCTCGTTGTCGACGCGCTTGCCCTCCAGGACATCGGAATACACGACGACTTCTTCGAGCTCGGCGGTAGCTCCCTGGCCGCCATGGATGTCATCGCCCACATCCGCGGCGTTCTCGGCGTGGGTGTGCCAGCGCCCACGTTCTTCGAGAACGCGACGGTCGCCGGGCTTGCGGAACTGGTCGAGAGCTCCCTGCCCAGCCACGAGACCGTCGCGGTCAGATGATCCCCCGCTTGCGCAACCCGTCTCGAATCGTCGCGGCCCGGAGGGAAAGCAGGCTGAACGATCCGGCATCTCCGATGCCATGCGTCGACTCACACAGGCCGTTGAGAATCAGCGGTGGTGTGTCGTCCTCGTGCGGTCGCAGGCTGTAGTCGGCCTCGACGATCAGGTACCCGTCGGCATCGAACTGGAACCGGTCGATCACGCCGTCCAGCAACGCGGGAGACGGTTCCTGATGCGGATGCGGCCCCAGGTCACGGAACCCCGTCGCCAGAATCACCAGGTCCGCCCGGTCCACCACCACGTCCTTGGTGTGGACCTCTTCCACCTCGAACTGCACGCCGGAGTCATCCGCCTCAGCCGTGCGGACCTCGCTGTTGCCCTGCACGAAAACCCGTTGTTCCCCGTCCAGGCGCTGCTCGTAGATCAGTTCGTAGAGCCGGTGCAACACGTCGGCGTCGGTCGACGAGTAGTTCGTGGGCCGCATGAAGGCGTCGAGCTTGTCCTTGGCCGATCGTGATGCCTTGAAGTAGTAGTCGGTGAATGCGGGGAAGAACCCCTCCTCGCTGAACGGGCTGGTGTCCTTGAGCCGCAAGCCGAACTGGCGAACGTAGTTGACGATTCTTGCCTGCGGGAACCTGCTCGCGAGATCTAGG
>Ga0307513_10012455_pt1:0-2500 | contig 10491 bp, 10 predicted proteins | sample 15_EM_MG_FD_202174 | JGI IMG/M metagenome (GOLD analysis project Ga0307513, IMG submission 202174) | Populus trichocarpa ectomycorrhiza microbial communities from riparian zone in the Pacific Northwest, United States - 15_EM | ecosystem: Host-associated > Plants > Roots > Unclassified...
TAGGGAACGTGAGCTGGGTTTAGACCGTCGTGAGACAGGTTAGTTTTACCCTACTGATGGAGTGTTATCGTAATAGTAATTGAACTTAGTACGAGAGGAACCGTTCATTCAGATATTTGGTATTTGCGCCTGTCCGATCGGGCAATGGCGCGAAGCTATCATCTGCTGGATTATGGCTGAACGCCTCTAAGCCAGAATCCGTGCTAGAAACGATGATGTTGGTCCCGCACATTTGACTTGTGTTAAAATAGAGCTTTGCTCGTGTACCAAATCAGGTGGACTGGGCCGCCATGGCGGAAATGCTGTGGAGGTTTGTTCACGAATTGTAATCATTATATGGGCGGGGTTGAATCCTTTGCAGACGACTTGAATGGGAACGGGGTACTGTAAGCGGTAGAGTAGCCTTGTTGCTACGATCCGCTGAGGTTAAGCCCTTGTTCTAAAGATTTGTTCAACTTTTGTTGGACTTTTTCTTTTCTTTTAGTGCAAATGGACCTGAGGGCCGGTCTTTGGCACTTTGTGAACATGCCGTCTCAAAGTTGATTCTCTTTTAAGGATATGACGGTGTCTCTACCAACCACTTCCGTATGCACTTCTCGGTATCTGACCACCAAACCTCCGCTTTCAGACCGCAGCATCGGATACTGATACCCAACTCCAGCATCCCCAACAAAGACAGGTGCGATGGTGATTATGAGCGCGTCAACGGTTCCTTCTCTCAGAAATGAGCTGATGATCCTTGCACCACCTTCTACCATTAAGGAATTGATTCCAGAGTCTCGTAAGGCTTGGAGCATCGAAGCGATGGGTATGCGGGATTCAGATGGTGGGATCTCAATGATCTTGGCGCCTGCGGTTTCCAGCGCCAACTTTCGTTCTTGGTCCTCCGGAGACGAGCATATAATCCATGGCCGTCTGCCCGTTCCATTTTGATAGTTGCGAAGGAGCTTGCAGGTGGGTGGTAGGCGGAGGTGAGAATCGATGATGATGGGTCTTGGGAGGTGGTACGGTTTTGGAGGTGGGTGGGGCAGGTGCCGAACTTTAGAGAAGCGAGTTAAATAATCTGAAAGATAGATTTTGCTGGAATACCATTTAGCTGAGGGTCATCATTAATCGCCGTACCGATACCAACAAGGATGGCATCATGCATCGTGCGTATCCTGGGTTGTCAGAGACATAGAGGTAGTGAGAAACGTGGTGCATTGTCACGATGGGCGGGTTTGTTCACCAGTGCGTCATGATCATACTGTCTTTGCCACTCAGGATGAGTTGGTGCCCCCCCGCTCCTGCAATTTTCGCGTCCAGGGATTGCGCAAAAGTTAGGGTAACATGGGGTCTGTGTGTTGGAGGAGAGTTGGTGTGGTGTTGGAGAACGTTGGATAAGAATGGGGGGTGATCATGACTGTTCATCGCAAGCTTTGAATGGCCGGGCCGCAATTTGGCCGTTGACAAGTTTACCGAACTGGTACGAAAGAAATCTTCCTGGTGAGTCTGGCTTCAGGCATTCCTCCTAAAGGATGACTTCCATTCTCTTCCCCGTCTTATACGACCATGCCGAGGAATAGAGCTAGTCTGTTCGCAACAGACTCGCGCTCTCTTGGGCGCACAGTGTACTTGCCAGTGCCGTTTTGTCTGATGCTCTCTCTCATGCATGCACATTACATGAATACGGACTGACTTGTCTTACCCAGCGTCCCCCTATCAATCGATGTAGCGTCTAAAAAAGCATGTGTGAGTGGTTTTCGCCTTTCAAACTGAATCTGCCATCTGCTTGAGTGATTGGTTGATGAAAAACCATTCACATTCGCAGTTTCCACTCTAGTGTCCTCATTTTGAGCACTCCCCCAGTGCAGAACGCCTCACAATCCCCCTTGTTGTGTTGAACCCAAAAGACATTGACGAGTTGTGGGCCGCCTTTACGGGTGCGCTGGGCGGAAAGCGGGGGTCGACACGATGCGAGTTGAAACGACCTTCCTTTGGATGTCTGACCCACTTGGCTCAACAGATGGCAGATGTCGTTTTCTGACCCGTTCTTTTCCTTACTGACCACGTTTTTTGGTAGATGAGATAGAAGTAGATGAGATGAGATAGATGTACTCTTCATTAGTTAATGACCCTCCAATACACTGTGACAGCAGAAAACGATGGGCATATGAGCGAGTTAAGAACCTATATGTTATCCACGGCCATAGGACTCTGAAAGCACCGCATCCCGTCCGATCTGCGCAGTTAACCAGAGTGCCGCCTAGTTAGTACCACGGTGGGGGACCACGCGGGAATCCTGGGTGCTGTGGTTTTTTTTTTGCAACTTTTTCTTTTTTCACGTGCAACGCAGTGGACACCTCCTGGCACGCCTCACGCAAAATGGGGTCAACCGGACCCACCAAGATGCTTTCCCTATCATATAAGAGGGGTTCCTAAGCTGGTGAAGCGGAAGGTCTGCATCTTGGGCCTTTGTCTAAGCAGAGGCTTTTGAACCGCCCTTATGAGGTGAGGTGAG
>Ga0307513_10012456_pt1 | contig 10491 bp, 12 predicted proteins | sample 15_EM_MG_FD_202174 | JGI IMG/M metagenome (GOLD analysis project Ga0307513, IMG submission 202174) | Populus trichocarpa ectomycorrhiza microbial communities from riparian zone in the Pacific Northwest, United States - 15_EM | ecosystem: Host-associated > Plants > Roots > Unclassified | place...
CAGGGTTCAGGAGGGGTTATCAGCGACACTGATTCGGTGGCCCCGAGGCGAGTCGGTCCCGGAAGGGTTTCTCCGTGAGTTCAGAAAGGCTGGGGGCGAAATAAAGACGGATAGCGCACGACAATGGTTTGGATGACGATGACAGTTCGGGTGATAACGATAGTTCGTATGACGACGATCGTTAGGACGACACCGGTCATTGGGATGACAATGATTGTTGGGACCATGATATTCGGTATCCAGAATCATATTAGAGAGCGCCGACTGCATCGGCACGGACCTTGCTTGCGTCCCCAAAAAAAGATTTGTCACCAACCTCTCGCGGTAGTCTGATTACCCCCCGTCTGGAACTCTTGCCCATCGCAATGACGTACAGAATGGGATGACCTTGAGGGTGATAGCCGGTAAAACTGTGGTAATCAGGTATTGCAATCGTGTTGTGGTCATCGCCTTCTTCTCCAGGACAATTTGTATCGAGGACTTGGCTGGGAAAATGCGACCACGCCGCTGTCAAAACCGTTGAGGTGTGCGGTACATGTGTGGTGGTTTGACTGTGTAAGGATACACTGTGATGCAATGACATGAAGCCACCCTCCAGTAAACTTTTCAGGGTTGAGAATGGCGTCGGTTATAGTGCCTCTCGCCCATTCATGATATTCGGGTTAGTTGCAATATTGTTCGTCACTATGACCTTCGAGAACCGCCTACTGTAGTAGTTGGCAGGAACTTTGAATGCACAACATTCGAACGTCTATGTCGGCCACACTCCCCCACGACAGCTAACGTATACATGAAGTACTACTCAAATTCTACGCGTTAGCACGTCAAAATGTGCTTCCCCCTGCCAAATCCCGTTGTCGGTACCGACCGAAGTGACGGCCCTACAGCTCTTAGCTCTGATCGGACTCATATATTGGCCGAATGGCGGGTAGGGACCGCCTGAGCTTGGTGGCTACAAGCGATTTGAAGAGAAGTGGGTGAGGTCAAAAAATCACTTGGGGTTAGGACAGGCTGTGTCAGGCCGTCCTTCCGTGGCGAATCTTGGGGTATCGTCACCAGGCGTGAAAGGACCGCCGGTCATGGGTTCTGCGATAGCGTATGGATTGGGAGGAAAGGTGAGGCATTGTACGTCGTACCTGCCACATGTACAGTCACCAGGCTCCCAGAAGGGGTGAGGTTGTCATTGAGTGCCATTGAATCATGAGTGAGCTAGGCCGCAATGCCAATGGTTCCACGTGTAGTTATCGAACACGAAACCGATGACACAGTGGTGGAGGGCCAGTGTTCCAGAAAGGAGGGAAAGGAGCACAGTCACGCTCTTCGTGAATATTATATGTGAGTAGGGCCTTGACGAGGTGTTCTTGCAAGGCGTTTCCCCACCCAGAGCCCGTTGAAAACGTGTAGGCACAAAAAAGGGAGCAGGGAATCCAACCGTCACGAGACACATGCTGTATCATGGACGCGTTCCGGGATCTAGAGGTACTTTCCATTCTGCCCTCTGGATATGGTAGATCGAGATCGTGTCTGAGAGTGCAAGTTCGCGTAGGCGGCGTGTGGTGTATAACGGACACGTTGGGCCAAAGAAGTGTAAACAAGAACAGGCAAGCACCCGTCCATGCGACGGAAGTGGCACGTAGCATGACACGGCCTCGATCACTGCGGCCAGCGATAGCCAGCGATAAGGCCGATTCGTCATGGATTCGCTTTCCCAGGAACTAATCGATAAGATCATCGACGACCTCCCTCGTTCTAGCCTCCTCCCCTGTTCCCTCGTTGCGAAGCGATGGCGCCGAAGAAGCCAACGGCGAGCCTTCCAGGAGATCAAGTTCTTCTCCGAAGGCGAAGTGGATTATGGGTGTACAGGTATTCTGCGGGACCCGGACGGCATCGCATCCTACGTTCACGCCGTGAGGTTCGAAGGAATCAACTCTTGGAATGACCCTGCAACGTTCGGCCGCGCGCTCAAGAACCTTGGCTCATTGACAACGTTGTGGGTGACCAGGACGGAGATCCCTGACGAGCTGCCGGACCAAATCCTCTCACTCCCCAACCTCAAGGTGTTGCGTATTATGGCCGCCAAGTTCGAGCCGAAAGAGCCGCTTCCAACTCATCCCGCCCCACCGCAGAAGGGACCACTAGACTGGTTGGAGTTGCGTGGAGATGTGAGCGGACTTGGGGAGACCCTCGCCAAATCCCGATTGACATCTCGCCGCCTCTCCTTGGCCTTACGCATCGCAGGCATAGAACAACTCATCGTGCACTCTTCGAAGACGGTGGTGGAACTAAAGTTATATGGTATGTGATATATGTATTCAAGCAGCAGAAGCGACGATAACGATGGGTCTCCCAGATACATTCCTGGATGATACTCCACGGGGAGTGATCCCTCCCGTTGATCTACCATCGTTAACTGCCCTCACCACCCTGACCATCCGGCTCTGCATGGATGACCCCTCACCCCGCCTCACAAGTATCCTGTGTCGTATCCCCCCAGCCCCAGCGTTAACTTCCATCACCATTCAACATGACGCTTGGTTCGACTCGGACATGGAGGTCGAATACCCCTTCCAGGGTCGATGGGTCGAGATCGATAGATGGCTTGCGCGGCTGGTTAGGCGTGCTAGGACTCAGGAGGGGTTGTCGGTGGTGCTGGCTCGGTGGCCCGAAGGCGAGTCGGTCTGGGAAGGGTTCCTGCATGAGTTCAGGAAGGCTGGGGGCGAAATCAAGACGGATAGTGCAGCAGCGGACGATGAGGACGATGGTTGGAATTACGATGGTGGTTGGGACGATGACGGCCATTGGGGTAACGACGGTCGTTGGGACAACGATTTTTGGGTACCATGGTCGCAATAGAGAAGCACCGGCTGCGGCTGGCAGGAGCCTTGCTTGCGCAAGGTTTAGGACGTTTATGTGTCAGTCATATTTCTCTACGTATGCGAGCATGCGCTACATGTTTTCGGGTATATGTTCCAAGATTCGGACCACTGTGCACTAACGTTTGTTGCATTGAGGACCATGCCTATCCAAGGCCACTTTCCTAGATGAGCATACGACGTGACTTCGCAGCGCATGGCCGAAAGCTCTCATGAGTGTCCCAAATTATTTCTCTCACCCCGGGTTCATGTTCACTCCGGGAGGTCAACCCGCAAAAGTGTACACGGCAAGCAATGCGGAAGATAGAGAAGCACCCTGAAGAGAGCGCGTTGACAGTCGTGACGATCAATGTATAGTGAAAAAACCGTTCCCTCGGGTTCATAGCGGGCGTAAAATGGGTGACTATCCGTAAGACACGCCCTTGTCCCAAAAATGTAACCCGAAGCCAAGGTTCTCAGCAAAAACCTTTACATCCTCTAAATTCTGCCGCAATCTCTCTTGGGGTGAGCCTAGTTGAAATGGTACTCATCGCACCGCCCCCCCTTATACCAACCGTCCCCCGAGGGCTTCGTTCGTATAGTTTGCTCCAGCTCAATCCTTTTTACTTGTACAATGTGAACCTCGAGTCATTCACTCTGGGTACAAACTCCTCCTATTCGAACTACCAAATAAGTAACTGAGCGGTCACTGATACACATCTCATCGACATCACATGAACTTCTTGTAACAACCGGTACAAGCCACGAGGTTGCCGACCCTGGGAACCCCACAATCAACGCACTTCATGGTGATCGACCATCCGGGACAGAAGCTACAGTAGACGCCGGACCGGAGATCACTTTGCGGTTGTTTGGCATCACATGTCCCGCATACCAGCTGCACGGGTGACGAGTTTGGCCTAGCACCTGCCGAAGGTTCCCCGCGCTGCGGCATCCTGGTGTCATTTACGGGTTCCAAGCAAGCCCATAAGCCGAACAGGCCTCCGGGCTTATTGGGGGCCGGTGCAGGCGTCGAGAAGGGGACTCTGGTGGCCACAGTGGACGATTGTGATCGTGGCTGCGGTGCAAGGGAAGGGGTAGGGGTTTGTGTTTATGGAATGGAGATACTAGGCTCTTCACTGCTCTTCTCGAGCTGGGGTGCAGGCTCTGGCCGTAATGTACTCTCCATCCTCGCAGATGTCCTCTTACGACGCTCCTGAATGGACCTTTCCAAGACCAACTCTATGGCCGCCGCACGGTGCGAATTTCCGCCCGATGAAGAACCTCGAATGATATTGGAGATCAAAGCCCCTGATAGTTTCAGCTTCGACCGGAAGAGCTCGTGTTCCATTTCTCTGATACGTCTGTGACTGTGCGGAAGTTATTGTCAGTGCTGAGCTGCCGTGATTTTGCGGAATGAGTTACCTTGCAGTAAAGGGGGAGAACAGCTCTTGCACGATGTTGTTCTTGTCGAGCTTGGATTGAATATCCTCACAGGCAACATCGCAAAGTCCAGCCAAGTCGACCTATGTGAAAGAGCCATCGGCGGCAACACAGCTCGGAAGGGATGCGAGACAAACCTTGTCCGCCAGGCAATAGATGGACTTGGGAGAAGACGCCTCAACTGTAACAGCGCCAAGTGAGATGCTGGGCCCTCCCGAATCCTGTGGAGGGTTTCTTGCTTCCTGGGGATGGCCGCCCTCGTCCTCCTTTGCCTTGGAGGAGATTAAATTCTGAGAAACGAGAGGGGCGAATCTGATCTGGCCGGTGTACACAAAAAGGAAAATAGCGCTCCATCTACGGTCAGGAATCAGCCGGAGACATCTCCGCGCCGGATGACGCCTTACGTCTTTGCCGCCCCAGACTTCAACAGAAGGGCGGGTTCCATCGGCAAGTCCGCTCGCGTGGGGTTCTCCCGGACGCTGGAGGAAGAAAATTAAGCTACGTAATTATGAATCGGGAGCGGACCGACGAACCACGTCCAGCGCGGGTAGCATTCCGTGAAACCCTCTGGGTCAGATTCTTCGCCACCAACATCGCTGTCGTACCCGTCCAAAGATCCAGGGGGCAGCGTTTTCCGCCCTCTGAGCTTTGAGGAATCTATGTAAAACGATGAGTCGACAACCGTGGCTCCGAAGCGAGGGACTCACACGCTGTTAACTTGGACGTGGAACTACCGCCCACCGCACTGCAGAAGTACACCGGCCGGATCTTTGGCAGGCCGGTCGATGACCTCGACTCTACCGCATAAAACTGGGAATCGAGGAACGTGCCACTGGTCAGAGAACCGGTGAGCGCCCTCTTAAGTCCATCCTAATCTCCACCGGTGGCCCCCTGCTCGCTGGACGGCTCAAGCGCGGGGAGCGGCGTTCCCTTCACCGACTCATCGCTCTCCATGAGCTTGTAAAGAGCGGGAAGGATATGTTCTGCGTGTGGCAATTGCCCATCGGTGTAGCTTTTGATTTTTCCCTTCAATGGCCCCAGGGTATGGCTCAAGTCGGAAGACAGGAGCTCCCGTGCCAACTGTCTGAGCTCAAACTCTCTCAACTCGGGGTACCTATCAATAAGTGAGAACCTGAACGATCCAAGTGAAAGAAGACAACGGACCAAGAGGTATATTTGCTGAAAACTTCCTCGGTTATGTCGCACTTGGATAGGTCTTGCTGGATCTGCCGCAACGCGAGCTGCTTCAACTCGGGGATATCGTACTGAAGACAACATCAGCCCCACTAGACAAAGACCATATGGCAAATTCCATCACCTTATCGGCAAGCCTGTAGATAGATTTAGGTGACGGTCTAGGAATTCCGTACGACTCGGATATCTTCTCGCGAGCGCGGGCATCACGTCTCTCCGCAGACCCCCACGGGGCGAACTCGATCTCATCCGTGTACAAGTACCGAAGCAACGCCTGGAACCTGTCTAATCTCAGCGCACGCGTCATCGGGGAAGGCACATGAAAAAACCGCCTACGTGACAAAGGCAACATCCCGGATGACGATGACCCTCCCAACGTGAGCAGATGAAGAACCTCCTGGCTCACTGCCGGCACCCTTTATGTCAGACGACTCGGAGAACAACGAATCCATGTCTGAGACGGAGATTACATCTGGATCCGAACTTTCGTCAGTGCTCTTCGCGTCTGGATTCCCAGCATTGACAACATCCGAGCTATTTCCCGCCTTCCCCGCCACAACCGGGGCGACATCCTCAAGCTTAAAACCATCCAGAACACCTTCTTCATCATCTTCGAGGTCGCTGTCGTCCTCATAGTCGTAGTCGTTTGTATACGGTTTCATATCAGCTGGAAATCTAGCCCTCAGGTTCTCCTTGGTTTCCCTCCCGTCAAGCACTGTCAACGAATCAGTTCATAACCCTGCGCAGCTAAAGGGGGCACCCGCACGGGAACCAAGCCGTGGTACGCGCTTCGCGACATGTCCGTTGACGAAAAGTGCCTTTGGTTCCCCAACACACCCTGATTTCGAACTGCGTTTGGAGAAGACCCAGAACTTGGTGTCGACAAATGTTCCAGAAGTTATTGAATCTCTCAGAGCCTCTTGCAACGGGATTGGAATGGTCATAGCCAGGGTCACGACGTCGATAGTACGTGAGCTGTTTGCAGCTTGGGTCAAGGTTTGTGGTACACGCGGTTCGGGCGAGGCAGACTATCTTTAGCGTCTACGCGTCTTCCGCGTTCACTGGCGCCCGTTCATTCATTCGAGAAATCCCTAAAGTACCTGAAAGAGAGAAAATGATCATGTAGTACTATAACTCCCGAAATTTCGAGCTGGAGCCGAGGATCCACAAAGAGAAAAATGAACCCTGTGCTCTCACCCTTCAGGAGATCCGACTCAAGTCCCAAAACTCAGTCGCAAAGTCCCTCTCTCCCTATACCTCCGCAAGAAATTCGCAGTTTTGCAAGGTGCTGGGTTTGAATAAACGAACTCCACTAGCATCTTGTCCCCTTCGTGCCGTGGTTGGTATTGCCCGGCGAGGTTGTACAAGATAATGTCCGGGGAGTCCCATAGTGACGAGTCGGGACTAGGGCCCCCAAAACCGGGCATATGCCTTAGTACAGTAAATTTCACTTTGGAAAGTTGGGTGCTGGTGATGGTGGAGAGACATTTCTCGACAAATTGGCAGAGCCGAGGGGGTTGATCATAATCCAACGAAAGGCTGATCATGCGGAGGTTGGGACAGCACGCGAGGGAGAGTCCACTGCAGTCGGCGTCTTGGATTACTATGAGCGACACATTCAGAGATTGAAACGAAATCATTCACCGCCCGAAGCCACGCAGATGTGGAGTACCTCCAACAATCCACCACACGCCTCTATGAGAGGCCAGAAATCCCGCCACCCGTGGTGGTCGGCATACTCCAGAGAAATCTGACGGAACCGTGGTTCGAGAAGGATAATACCTTCCAAAACCTCTTTTGGTCTCTGAACCCTTGAAGGACCTGACGCGGTAAACTCCCTGTGTGGATATGTTGGTACAACGCCATCATGAAACCAGTGACACGAATTGTTGGTACCCTCGAGCGGCTCCGCGAGGGTGCAGGTGTTTTCGATGGAAAGATCACGGAGGCGTGGGAAGTGGCTGACAAATGTTGCGAGGGTGAGTGGATGGAAGAAGATTTCACCCAGTGTCAATCGTGTCACATTTTTGAGGAGAGGGCCGAGGCATTGAAGCATCGACGATGCTTGGACAATAGACATCTTCCATCTCCGAATTATCAGTGTCCGGAGCCCGGAGAAAGATTCAAGTTGAACCCTGCGAGGGCGGAGATGACACTCGGCTAGGTACAGACACTTGACGAGGGAGGACGGTCCTGATGGTCCTGGACGAATGCGCGCGTACCACCGTCGAAAGTCCGTTTCGGAGGAGAGTTGCACTCGTGCGAACAGATATTTTCGGCTTCGAGCAGACCATTGGCTACAGACCAAAGAACACGCTTTGAGAGTGCGTCTGTCGTAGACGTGGTCGATGATAGCGTCGATGAGCTCTTGCGGCAACTCGGGCATGATGGTGGTTGTTGTTCGAAAGTCTCTGTTTATCTCGATCACGCCTTGGGGAGGTCTTAATCCAGTGACGCCTTGCTACCACGACGCTGCGATCCACTCGTAACCTGAGATGCGCTTCCACCCAGGCCCACCCATCCGCCCCCAAGTGTAGAAAAGCCGTGTTCTAGACATTTCGCATATCCGAATCCCTCTGAACCCCCTCCCCCTCTCGAAAACACGAGCTTGGTGTCTCTATTCCCCAAACGCACTGCAGTGTCACGCCCCCTAAATCTCATTCGATCCTTCCCAACGCGCATTCTCTCACCATTTCTGGATGGGACCAGGCCCTGCGCAGATATAACGCAAATGAACTGACGGACCAGTGGACTTGTATGTCTCGCAGCTGGAAGCGTGCAGAAAGAACAGGGGTGTGTGGTCATTCGGGGAAGGCACCAGCAGTGAGATCATCCAAGGAGGTGAGGGCTTCGCGCTCTCTGTGGATGAGACTCGTCCCGAGCTGCACGCCATCGCTCTAAAGAGCCCGTCAGCTGGGCGACGATGGAGAGCTCTGTTTCTACGAACGGCTGGGCAAGATGATGTCTCAGGATGGAGACGGCCGTCCGCGATGAACCAACAACGTCGACGTGCTTGCGCCGACCGCTGAGGGCAGAGTGATGGCGGAAGCTCAGAGGTGATCTCGGCTGAACGAACTCCGTTCCGACCCATCCTCGTCAAAGGAGGCAACCAGCCCCCGGACTGGTTGAGATGATCGTAAGAATGGATCAGGCGAAAGTAAAGGGTGTATTCGCCCGTGTCAGCAGTGCTCTGTCTACCGACTTGATCGGACACGGCTGTATAACTGCATAGGAGGAAGGAAGAATTAAGCGCTAAACCTAGGGAAAAACCCTCCAGGTTTTGAGACGCCCGAGCTCACCTCACACCTCTCTACTTGAGCTGGCCACTTCGTCGCGCATAATCACGACATTAATATTCCTTGAATTACCTCCCACCTCGTGTCTACTCGATGTTGGCCTGAACTTGGGTGTGCCGGGGGAGGCTCGTTGGCACGGAGGGACTCTGCTCGGACCAAATCTCGTTGTCCTATTACTCCTTGTTCAATCATTAAGTTCAGTGGGCAAAATATACGAGACTCGCAAGACCTCGAAATGGGATACATTTCTAAATTTGTAATCAGCGTCGTTATTCAACTGTGGACATATGTTTTGACTTGGCCTCCAGTATGAATGGGTGTTCTGGACAAATTTCAGTAAAATCATTAGGATTTTCACCCATCCCCAGTGGACACTAATGATCACCTGTTATAACTGATGATTACTCCTCATCACTGGTGATGAAGGGTGATATTCAGTGATGGTGAGTGACAGGCAGTTACCTTGAGTGATGAGTATCACTGATGATTAGAGTGATCATGGGTGATAATGAGTGATAATGAGTTATGAAAGATCTTGTATTTCTTTACATCCCTAACCATCACTCACTGTCACTCACCATCACCAGATGTGTACAGCCATAACCATGATGGCCCTTTGCCACTCATAGGAGGACTTGCACCCTGATGAATTCATTCTCTATGATCAGTTCAGTCCAGCATGACAAGCATCCAGGGATACTTCTAAGGTAAATCTAATTGCCCTTTACCCTGCCCACATAACTTAGAGCACAATGTTCTATAGCTCCCCCCAGTTATAACCCTCTCCTCAATCAAATCAATCCACACCTACTCATTTTGTTATCTTTTCCTCACAATATTGACCACACCCTATGATTTCTGCTTGCTGGTGGGATACATTCAACTGGTGGTGGGTAATGTGAAATGATGGCAAGTGACCAGGAGTGATGACCAGTTATGGCAAATGATGGTGAGTGAAGGTAAGTGATGGGTTGGGATAAAGGTTGAAAAGTGATCATGAGTGATCACAAGTGATAACCTGTGATACTGAGTGAAGCAAATATTGGCCATCAGAAAGCTCATTGACAGTCACTCAATTTCACTGGCTATCACTGGTGATCTCCAGTGATAACTAGTGATAACCACAAATCACTTGTGATCACTGGTGGTCACCAGTGATCAGATTTTTGGATACAATTTTGTCCAGAGAACCCCTTCATACTCCAGACCTCCTGAAATCGCGCAAGAATCCCTCCCAGACCGGCTTGTCTTTCGGCCACCATTTCAGCGTCACTGACAACCCTCCCTGAACCCTTGCTCGCTGAGCCACCCGCGTCAGCAATCTGTCCATATCAACCCATGTGCCCTGGAAGGAGGACTGGTCGATATTGGACCATCTATCGTGTCTAAAAGTGATGGAGCCTAACGCTGGGACTGAGGAAATGGACGACAGGATGGTAATAAGGCGAGGCGATGGGTCACTCTGGAGGTCGATATCCAGAGTAGTAAGGGCAGGTAATGATAGTGTATGGTGGGGAATCTCTTGAGCGAAACGATCTGGGAAATCCATCATCATCGTTTCCGCTCCATGAAAATCGGCAAAATTTACACACCGTAGAGTGTAAGTTTTACCATCGTCTCAGAGGAAAGCACAATGAGCTGTTCTACGCCCGAGAGGTCTACATCCAGGGAGAGACGGCGGAACGTGAATCCAGATTTAGTGAGTG
>Ga0307513_10012457_pt1 | contig 10491 bp, 6 predicted proteins | sample 15_EM_MG_FD_202174 | JGI IMG/M metagenome (GOLD analysis project Ga0307513, IMG submission 202174) | Populus trichocarpa ectomycorrhiza microbial communities from riparian zone in the Pacific Northwest, United States - 15_EM | ecosystem: Host-associated > Plants > Roots > Unclassified | place...
ATAAAAAAAACTCGAGTGAATTCCAATAAATCATGTTTTTCGATAATTTTTTTTGGGGGGTTAATGTAGCTTGATTTAAGCCTTCCGTACATGCTCCATTATATCAACCTAGATTAGTTGAATGACTAAAATCATCGATCAGACCAAACTGATTATTTTGATGCAAGTAGGAGTCCTCAGATTAAACAGGGTAATCTCATATTAGTTATAAAGCAAAGCTTAGCAAACTACTACCAGTTAAGCCTAATTACACATGGCTAATGGCCGACGAGGTTAAAAGATTTGGGAAATTTCTGACTTCACACCTTGACAGGACATGGTCTCCATGTCAAGAAAGACAACATTTCTTACTTCACAGTTCACACCTTGACAGGACATGGTATACATGTTAGGACAGACAAATTCCATGTGACTGTCGGAAAATAATATATATTATATTTTAAAATTTTATTTATTGATATAATTTTTTTTATATAATATAAAAGCTTTTATAATCAAATTAATAATGAATAGTTCAGATCTCATCCTTTTCATTTTAATTACTAAAACTAAACATATGCTATTTTGATTTTGTTTAAATTTAAAATTTTAAAAACTTCACTTAAGAATATATATAAAAACTTATTTATTATTTTAAAATTTTAAATTGAGATAATTATTCTAGGATTATTATTTTATAATATTGGCGTTCGTCTTTTTTTTGTATCATATTCTTTTTTAGTCATTCCAAAACGTATATATTCAACCAGGCTTTCATCAAAATGAACTCTCTATCACCCCAAGTGACACTGACTAGTGATGGTACAGTGATTGCTATCTGAATTCAGTCTAATCAAGACGTTAAGATCCACATGAACTTTCTCTATATGTTCCTTTCATTTTCATTTTCATTTTCATTTTTCCCCACTAAATCCCAATACAAATTAATGTCCCATTTCAAGTTTTACAATATCCTGCTGTACTCTTATAGTAAGATTTTTCTTGTCTTCGTTCATTTATCAATGTATATATCATGGCCCCCCATGCCAAAGCACTAGAAGACTAGAACCTAACAGCAAAGTAATACCCCACCATGACAGCTTGTGCATAGAATTCAAGCTAGACTCCATGCAACAACTAGCTGGCAAGACTTACGGATGTTATCTCATACACATCTAATTAAGTGGATTTGGAGATTATCTCAAACTCCATGGCAGTACTTTGTCTTGTTGGTTAAAGGCCATTCAAGAAACCATGAAAGTCATGAGTTCTTTTTGCATTGCCATGTGGTGTTACGAGATTGTTGTTTTGAATCTAAAAAGTAAACAATCGCGGGCTAATTTTAGTTGCCAAAATTGTGATGTGAATGCTGTTAGCTTGGTTAACCATGGCATTTTGCTACCCTACTGCATGCCGACATCATCACAATATTTCAACAATTCATGCACCAAGGTTGCGCTATCTCTTGCGAGAATTCTGGTTTGTCCATCTATATGTGAGATGAAGTCGTCGACTGAAGAATTTATCATGTCCCTGCAATTCTTCTTCTTTTTAATGATTTCAAAAGAATGTAAAAGGGGAAGATATATATATATATATTATTCAATCAGAGGATTAGCTAGTGAATACTGAGTAAAGCTTAAAAGGTTACGATTAGTTATTGGTATTTTTTATGGAATTAAATATGTTGTATTTATATATATGAATACTCGATTATGAAGAAGAAATAATATATCTAGAATATCGAATCAAGATAAATCAATCTATAATAAACTGAGCATATTATATTACACTCATTTTGTTCTAATTGACCAACCAATATTAGATTTAAGAGTTTTTCTAATTCCTTACAATAGAACAAATTAAAGCTTGTTAGAACAGTACAAATGTAACATTTTCCCTCTGCACGGCATGCCATTCTCTTACAATTTACTCTAATGTTTTATTGCAATATATGTATGTGGGTCATCATGATATTATGTAGGTGGATCTCAGCTATAACAAGCATTACTGTTTCACACCACAAGTTTCTCTAGCAATTATCAAGAGCATGTGGGAACACAGCATGACCTGATCAGGCACCGTGTGCTTTGGGCACACACTTGTGGTTCGAGGCTATCTAGACTTTGTGGAAAGGGGGCCTAGACTGTCTGCTTGTGGTTTTGATGGACCACTATTTGTCATTAGAAATTTAATTATATGATGGTTTTGGATAAAAATTTAACTTTAGTGGGCTAGGCCCAGGCTAGGGCCACCCTGCTCCCTACTACTTTTTTTTTTTTTTAACCTGTAACAGTAAAAACTACATCAATATCAAGTTATCTTATATTTTAAAACTCATGGAAAAAATATTATATTGATATTATATACATAAAATATTTGTACATCATAGATATTCAGAGAACCACGAGGATATTATCTTTTTTATTTTAAAAGCTGTTAGCGCGTATTGATTGAAGATATTTAAAATATTCTTTATATTTTAATATTATTTTATATTAAAATAATTATTATTAACCCGTTATAAAAGCAATAGCAATATGCCAGTACACATTAAATCAAGATCCAATTTCTCAGTAGAAATCACAAGGGTGTTTTTGTCAATAATCGATACTATAGGACCAAGTGTCAAAACAATATCTTTAAGGGCTATGCCCTCTCTAAAAAGGAACTCTTTCAGTTAATATCAGATGTTGTCTTTGCCTTCCAACCATCATTACAGGCAATGCTTCCCCTGCTTCTCTTGATAACAGGCCTCTGTTTTTCTTTTTGTTTTTTCCAAGTTTAGACTCGTTTAACTTGCTATCACCATTGAACAATCTGAAAACAGCCTTATTCACACTGCAATAACACTGAATGTTTCTACTTGGGATTCTCAGGCTTTCGCAAACTCTTAAAACTAGATTTGTCACATGGAGATACTTTGAAGAATGCATTTTTTACCCTTTCACCGATGCCTAGACGACCTGAGTTGGTTGCATTTTGATCTCAGGAAGTCATCAAGTGTAAAGATTCCAGTTAAGTTTACAGAATTTGAGAAGCTATACATATGATCAGATGTTAGTAGCTTAAAATATACATTTGGCTAACCAGTTGATGACTAATGTAATTGATCAAGATTGCACCATTGAAGGGAACACAATTTCAATCTAAGCCTGGTTGAACCTGAAGCAAGCAAGGAAGAACACACCTTATCAGGACTAAACTAGTTTCAGAATTCCTGTCCATACTTATTATTTCAGGCGAGGAGCACATCAGAGGTATCATAAAGGTTCTCATCTTAGCAAAAGAAAGGAAGGAGAAACAGGAAGTCAATATAAGCCCATGAATTGTAAACACCTTCACAGTATTAGGAAAAGCCGACATCAAAAGATCAAAAAGTAATATCGCTATGAATGCTTGGCTGCCACAAGTTAGTTATATCTCTGGTAACTTTTCTAAGTTATCTAGTAACCATTTCAAAATGTTATAGAGAACAAGATTTTATGAATTATATAAATAAAAACAAAGAAAGAAAACAAAATGTTCTTCCATCTTCCACCAAACACCAAGAGAACAAGATCCTCTTGTCTTTGAATGTTGCAAGGAAAGAAGGATATGCCATTTGTATTAGTCAAATACAAATGCAACAACTGCAAACAAATTCTTATGAAGCAAATGATGCAGAGAACAAAGTTTCATAACAATAGCCTCAATCATCAACCTCAGCCTTAATCTAGGTTCGAAGCTCCTCTTTGTACTCTTCAAATGTTCCAGGGAAAGTATCCAGAGTTCCATCTTCCACCACCCCAATTTCACTCTTCTCTTCACCATGACAGACACGCGATATCAACCTAGAGTCATGACTGACCAGGAAAACTCCACCGGTGAATTCTTCCAGTGCATCGGCCAATGCGTCTATACTCTGCATATCCAGATGATTGGTCGGTTCATCCAGTAACAGAATGTGAGGCCTCGGTATGTATATTGATGTGAGAACAATCCTGGCTTTCTGCCGCCCTGATAAGTTTGCTATAGGTGTAAGATGATTTTGCTCAAGTCCAAATTTACCAAGCTTCTCTCGAACAGCCTCCACTTTGCTAAGGCCTTCTTGGTCCGGACGGAGACGGAGGAGGCACTGAACTGGTGTTTCATGAGAAGATCCACAAAGTGATGCGAGTACCTTTTACTGTTCCTCCTACTCTAATAATTTGGTACAGAGCATTAAAAGACATATAAATCAACATATAAAAAAAGTTTGTTGATAGAATATTATCTTTTAATTTTTAAATTGAAACAAGAATCATTCCTATGATCTTAAAATAATTTATTGTTCGAACCAACAAGACTCTTAATTACTCTCCTTAGAAAGGAGAGTAAGATTTTGGCAAGAGAAAACGTAAAAACATGAGTTCTAGAAAGACGAGAACTGTTCTTGATCTATAAAACATTGTCAGAATTGTCTTTATAGACAATCTTGATATTACTTCTTAAAAACAAACAAACACATCCTCTTAACGACACATCTTTATTTAAATTCATTCACTCTAACACCTTCCAATCCTCAACTTCTGACTCTGCCGCACTTTCAACCTCAGTTGGGTAGCAAATCACCTTCAAGAAGATTGAGCAGAGTAGATTTTCCATCCCCGTTGGGTCCAACAATAGCAACGTGAGTCCCCATATCGATACCCACATCAACGTTGGACAACTTGAAATCCGATCGGTCTGGATGACTAAAGCTTACTTCATTGAGCTGCAACAGTGGTGGTGCTAGCTTAGTAGGTTCAGGAAAGTGTTTCTCAACACTGTAATCTCCTCACCTCTTTGGATGTTCAGGAAAGTAAATATTCCTTTTATTTTGGATATATTCAAATTATTTTTAAGCACAAAGTGCTGGGTAGAGTTACGACTCCATTATAACACGAAAAAAATGAATGTTATTGTGTGAATTGTATATGATCATTAGAGGGAGCAAACTCATTAGCTACCTAACCAAACCTGTTGAGTTAAATTAGATTGATGAAGTGAGAATTATATTTACTCTTATGTGCCATTTGGTCGATAAATGTAAGAAGTCAAAGGATGCCTGCATGATTTTAGGTATAATCTTAAAAATCACGGATAGGTTACTGTATCCCCAAGTTATTAAGTCCAACGTTGTTTTTCCTGAGGCCAATGAAAATGCTGTCCATAAATCTGAATACATAGATGCAAAAGATATAGAAGTTTCGTATACAAAATGTGAAACAACTAGAAAATATCACAGCAATACGTTTTAACTCATTGGCTAAAACCCTATAAATTCAACAAGAATATTAATTTTGTAACAAAAAGTATTGTCTTCAACTATATTCCCGACACCAGTGCACTGAACTCAGTGGACTGGCTTGTCTATGAAAGTGTCTGTATCCTTGGTGCTCAATTATTGATGAAGTTGCAGTCATTATAACCTGCAGCAATCATGAAGAGATTAATTAGTAATTATCAACATTGTTAGCTAAAAAGGGAAAATAGTATTAGCATTTCTTCTCCTCCTTGAAATTGTATTCATACTTACTTGGATCAATTGTGACAAGCATGGCACTCCCACCAAAATCACAAGTGCCCCCACGAACCTTTGTTTTCTGCCAGCAACTATTGAAAGCATATGAAGCATGAGCAACCAGTGTATTGGGCTGAAAGCAATGCCCATTGGGCTGAATTTGTTTGCATTCGGCACCCGACCCGCAAGCATAGTCCAAGGCCTCTTGGATTATTGAATCAGGCACTGTTGGTTTTGCCACACACCAAACAGCATATTGTGGGTTCTTATGTGGCGGTGACGGCACGGCAGGTGGCGGGTAAACCATCGGTGGTTGATAGCCAGATGGGCTTGGAACACGTTTTGGTGGGCTAGGCTCATAATGAGGGGATTTCGGAGTCGGTGTGTGAGTGGGCGGGCAAGCAAAGTTATAAGATGGGCTTGGAGGTGGGTTTTGGATAGGTAAAATAGGTGCAAAGGGTGGTGGAGAGGCTGCTGGAATGTGGCCTATTGGAGATGGCAAAGTTGTAGAAGGTGATGGTGGACCAAATGGTGGGTTTATACAATAGGGAGGAGCACTATCAGGTAAGGAAAGTGGTGACAATGATTGTAATGGTGGGAGGGACAATGGAGAACTAGCGCCATATTCTAAATCAGCTTTCATCTTCACTTGATTTGACACCTCCGGTTCCTCCAACAATTGCATAGGAAGTCTTGCATCTGCAACAAAACAAATTATAGGCATGAAGGGGATGTGAAAATGCAGGTGCATAGACACAAACTAGACATGCCAAATATATTCATAGAAGAGACTAAAAAGCTCTAAAAACAAGATTGAAACATGTTACCACTAAGAGTGAAGAAGATAGGCGCTATAACGAGAACGTAAAATACTATAATCTCCATAAGGTCTAGTAATCTTGGCTTGAAATGTAGCTGTCTTCAAAGCTCCAGAAGTGAAACTTCTCTGACTTCCCCCTTGCAAGCTCATGGGGATATATAATTTATCCATAAAGAGAGGACTAACTACAAAGTGGAGGAAAGCGAGGAGGGTAGGAAAAAAGCAGGTGGACATAAGGTGGGCCTATCGACTTAGAGAAACTAAAGATTATTCCCTTGCATTGCCACAAATTATGTTAGAAGCTATCTTAGTAACAACAACACAAAACTCAAAGATGTGTGATTGAAAGAGTAATCAGAAGGTTGTTTAACTAGGAATATATGCTTGCTTGGCAAGAGAGAAATATTAAAGAAATGGAGTTTAACTCACTTTTATATTGCTTGCTTTCTACTCAAAGATAACAAATGTTTGTTTTCTTGCTTTTCGTCCTATGTAATATTCTTTCACTTGAGATTCCAGAATCATAGGCACTGTCCGTTCTTAGGAAATAGTAACCATTGATTCTATGCTTAATATTAACCCGTAACATAATACATTACAAAAGTTCAGAGTAAAGTGTTTGATATTGCGTTTATACTGTATTTGAATTAAAAAATATATATTAAATTGTTATTTTTTTTAATGATTTTGATATTATGATACTCAAAACATAAAGAAACAAAAAAAAAAAAAAAAACAAGAGAAAAGATATGGAATTACCAAACACATACTAAGTTAATATTAACATATTTAATAAATGGCATTTTGTTGACACGACACTTCACATCTAATGCTATAGAAACCAACGGTGTTCAGATCAACACTAAACTGGTAGCTCATTTCTTTACCGGGTTAAATTTTTTCTCAACATAAAAAAGAAAAATCTCAGGCGACACTAGTGGTTTATAAAAGTAAAGTTATGTGAGTTTGGTTAATTTAATAATATAATTAAATAATAATAATAATAACTAGGGGTGGAACTAGAAGATTTATTTAGGGGGCAAATTAGAAAAAAAAAATCTTAGGGGAAGTTTTTTTCTCTCCTAGTTTTAGGGCTAAAACTACAAATTGTTGGGGGCTAGAAAAAACTATTTTTTACAGGGTCGGAGCCCTATTAACCCCCTATCTTCACCACCAACGATAGCAAATAAACCAAACTAAATATAAATTTTTTTGACAATGATTGAATGAAAAAATAAACACTTGTCAATATTATGAAAAGATGTCCTTCAAATATTCTTAAAATTTCTTCATCATCTTATTTGATAACAAAGTAAAAATTAAATGAGAATGCGATAACCTCATATAAAACAAAATGAAAAGCAATTTTAAAGCTCAATTTCCAATAAATAAAATGTTAAGAATAAAATTGAAAAATAAATCAGTTTAAAAAAAAAAATTGACTCGAGTTCACTTGAGTTAGAGCATCAAATCTACAATCTAGTTGTGATACTAGAATAACCTCATATAATACAAATTGAATAAAATTACAAAAATCAATTCTCAAAACAATCCAATATTGAAATGTGAAATTGAAAAAAAATCAATTTAAAAAAAACAATTAAAATAAAACCCCGAGTGAACCTAGATTAACACGCCAAGTATACGACCCGAAACATGAGATTGAAATAACACTATAGAAATAAAGTGAAAAACCACAAATCTCATTCCTTAACCAACTCAATATTAAAGGATATAATTGGAAAAAAAATAATTTTAAAAAATTTCCTGAAAAAGACCGAAGTCAGCTTAAGCTAATCTTCCAAACCCATGACTCGGTTCATAAAGTCGGGATTACTCCATATAAGGCAAACATGAAAAAATTATGAAGTCAAATTATCAATCAACTAAATGCTCAAAGATGAAATTGAAAAAAAATCATTTTAAAACAAAATAAATAGTAATCAATAGAATGAGAATTAAATTTGACATAAAATACAATGAAACCAAATATTGAGGGATGAAATTGAAAAAAGAATCAATTAAAAACAGGATCTAAAACAAAACAAATTGCAATCAAAAGAAGAAGGACCGAACTTGATATAAATATTAAATAAAACCAAATGCTAAGGGAAAAATTGCAAAAAATTAAAAACAATCTTAAACAAAACAAATAGTAATCAAAAGAATGATGATCAAATTTAATACCAAAACAAAATGACAAGATATCTTTCAATTTTGGCAGCCAGCTAGAATCCCGAGGAGAGAAGAGAGAAGAGGGAGGAGAAGAAAAAAAAAGTCTGCCACAACCTTATCGCCACTCCATTGCTAACATGGGTCTAACCAATGAGAAAAATGTGTGGTGCCGCTTCCAACATCATCGTGAAAACTGATTTTTGTCTACTGAGAAACCTGCATGTGATGCCTGAACACAGTGGGCTTCCTCCACACAATGGTGCATGTGTTAAGCATGATATTCAATTTTCCCTTCTCGCTTACCCCAATCCCTATATTTGTTTTAGTTTTAATTTTGATCTCTTAATACTTAATTTTTTAAAATTAGTAAATTTTTGTTTTAGTTTGCAAAACCGACCGTTAGTCGAGCACCAAAAAAAATCTCAATATTGAGAGATCCTTGTATCAAAGCAAACAAAAAAAAGTTACTAAGTCAAATCCAAATAAAGTCAATATGAAGGGGTCGAATTAAACATTAAAAAATTAAGGGACCAATGTTATAAAAGGGCCACCAACTTTTCCATGTCCATGTAAATCAGTCTCTAATGTTGGCAAAAAATAAAAAAAGGATTGAGAATTTCTTTAAGCTTTAAATTTGATAATTAAAGCTCTAATTATTTTAAATCAATAAAATTGAATTTTATTTCATCAAACCGAGCGACATAACATTTACTCGACTCCTCGAGATCCACATACAAAGGCACGAAAAACAAATCACCAAGAGTAATTGCATATCAAAATAATGTCAAAGGATCAAATAAGAAGAAGAAAAAAAAATTAGGAGCCAAAGCATAAACAATTCTATAAACCAAAATACAAAAACACTTTTCAAATGAACAATGCTTCTCCTCAGGGTACGGTCTATAGTTAAAATTTTATTTTATTAATGTACTAGTTCTTTTTCTAAATGAATTAATTAACATGTTCTTAATTTGTTTCATGGGTCTTAATAGCATTTGGAAACCCAACCCAAACACCATTTGATAAAAATTTAAATTTATTTTTTGTTTAAAATTAATTTTTTAATTAATTTTTTGGATTGTTTTGATGTGCTGATATCAAAAATAAATTTTAAAAAAATAAAAAATATATATTATTTTAATATATTTTTAAATAAAAAATACTTTAACATGTATCATGCATCATCTACCAATTAGTTAGTCTTACACACAAGCTGTCAATACATAGCTGTCATAGATATACTTGAAGGGTGCCTTAAAATGATGACCTTAACGAAGAAAGTCCTCTCCCTGTTTTCTTTGATAATTATCACAAAGGACTTTTGACTTCGTGAGCTAAATTCACGGTTGGGATACTTGTGGCAAACTTGTTTGGTAGGTGTATCTGTCCAGGAAAACAATTTGACCTTTCCTTCAGTTATATTGATTTGGTCTAATCTTTCCCAATAATATATATATTGATATAAAACTATATATATTAACAATAAAATAATTATACAGTTTAATTTTTAAAAAAACTCTCGACAGCAACAGAGATTTATTTATTGTTATTGATTATGTAGGATTTTTTCAACCATGTTTTAGTTATTTTTTTAAATTATTTTTGTTTAAGAAATTAATATAGTCTGTTGTTCGGTGTAGTAATTAGAAGATGAGGGATACTATTTTCAATTGCATCTGATGAACCGAACTTTCAGTTGGCTTCTTTTCTAATTTAAATTCGATTGATGCAAAGTTTTTCTCTTCGAAATTTAACATAGAATTCGATTTGCTTTTGTAAAAATTGTCTGAAAGATTTTTCTTTTTTCCTGTTTTCTTTCAAGAGAGCTTGTAGTTTTTCCTCTCTTTTTTAGTAAATAGAGCTTATAATTTTTCTGATTAATAACACGACCTTAAAAATATAAAATATATATTATGAATATTTTTTTCACATTTATTAAGTGTTATTTTTCTCTAATTCCTAAGGTACCATGGATGAATTTGGTGATTCATTT
>Ga0307513_10012458_pt1 | contig 10491 bp, 7 predicted proteins | sample 15_EM_MG_FD_202174 | JGI IMG/M metagenome (GOLD analysis project Ga0307513, IMG submission 202174) | Populus trichocarpa ectomycorrhiza microbial communities from riparian zone in the Pacific Northwest, United States - 15_EM | ecosystem: Host-associated > Plants > Roots > Unclassified | place...
AAAGAAGCATGGGATTTATTCAGAATCAATGCAGGTTTACGTGATGGGGACTCTACCTTGAACACAGTGGCAAGGGAGGTTGCGAGAGAATGCCAAGGCTTGCCTATAGCACTTGTGACAGTGGGAAGGGCTCTAAGAGATAAATCTGAAAACCAGTGGAAAAGAGTGTCTACACAGCTCAAAAACTCTAAATTTCCAGGCCTGGGAGAAATTGATGAACGAACATATGCATGTCTTAAGTTGAGCTATGATTATTTGAAGAGCAAGGAAACCAAGTTATGTTTCTTGCTATGCTGTTTATTTCCAGAAGATTATAACATTCCAATCGAGGACTTGACGAGATATGCAGTTGGCTATGGGTTACATAAAGATACGGAGCCCATTGAAGATGCAAGGGGACAAGTTTCTGTAGCAATCGAATACCTCAAAGATTGTTGCATGCTGTTGGGCACATGTTAAAATGCATGACTTGTGTCGCACGTGTGTGGCGTCGCGGCAATCGTCCACCATCCAAGAAAAAAAAAATTGAATGTGGTGTATTCCTGGCAAATGTGTAGAGACAAGGAATTCTTGTCTCCTATCAGTAAAAAATGAATGGGAGCCGCCACTTAGTATTCTGGTCACTAGGAACCCTAACTGGTCTTAGAGATCGGGTACGGAGACTGGTTGCGTAAAGGAAAGGTATTAACACCCCAACTACGCCTTACCTAAGGTAAGCTACATTGTTTTGTCTGATAAAATCTAAAGTTATGGTTCTAATTGTTGGTCCATTTACGGTTTAAGAAAAGTCCTTCCCTGTAAGGAGATCCTTATCTTATCGGGTAAAAACCTAACTATTCTAAGTCATCAAAAGAAAATATCTTTTTAATATCGGGAATACATTTTACGTATAAATTCATAATCCCTAATACTAAAATCAAACAAAATAAATTTTTTTTTGTTGTTTTTGAAATTTTGGCCAATGTTCTCTTGACTTTAATAAACTGGTTATTAAAGCCAAAATGCATGCGAAAATATTGTTTTTTTTTTTATGTATGAAAAATACGATATGATTTTTTAGCTTTTGAGACACTTGGTCATATGCACAAAAACATGTTTTTTTTTCATTTTTTGTATTTTTGGAAGTTTTAATTAAAACCGAGTATTTTAATACCGGATTTGTATTTTTACGATATAAAAATACTATCCGATATTAATGACATTAAAACTCCGCGGAAAAATTGTAAAAATTCAGAAACAAGTGTAACTTTTTTTTTTGAAATGGGCCGGGCCGAACCAGGCCTATCTACGTGGGCTGGGCTCGAGTGAACAGTGCACTCCACTGTTCACATGCTACGTGAACAGTGGAGGCTGGCAGCTAAGGAGAAGACGCAGGAGAAAGAAGGGGAGAGGGGCTGACTTGCGATGGCTGTCGTCGTTGGCGGAGTTGCTGGTGGCGACAGGAAGCGGCGCTGGTGATGGCACTGGCGGTTCGCGGTGGCCGACGGTGGCTCTGCGTTTTCCTTCTCTCTCTCTCCTCTGTTTTTCGTTATCTTCTCTGCTTCTTCTTCTTTTCTTTTTTTTTTCCTTCTCTGCCCTCTATCTTCTCTTCTCTACTGTGCACTCTCGGTTCCTGTTTTTTTTCATCCCCTCTCTGTCTCTCGGTCTCTCTCTCTCTCTCTCACCCCGTCCTCTTTTTCTTCCCTTTTCCCTGTTTTTATAGGCAAAAACAGGGGAGGGAGACGTGGCTGGGGCGGCCACTATGCTGCCGCCCCAAACCGCCCAAGGGGTACGTCCCCTTCCTTCTTCCACCACGTGGCAAGCAAGTGGGTTGTCGGCGTCTTTTTGAGAGAGAGCTGGCGGTGGAACAGAAGAAAAAATCTTCTTCTTCTCCCCTGCTTCGCGTGTCCAGGGGAAGAAGAAGATATGGATGCCGTTCAAAACGGCACCGTTTCCAGCCTTTCTCTTTTTTTTAAAAAAATAACAGTGCATGAAACGGCGTCGTTGTTACCAAAACGCGCCGTTTCATTAAAATGGATTTTGGCGCCAAAACGCGTCAGATTCAAAATCAGGCCTTCAATTTGCGCGCGTTTTGCATTTTGGTCCTTGGTCTCAGATTCCTTCAATTAAGTCCCTAATTGGTCATCAAACTTCAATATTTATGCAATTAAGCCCCTGATTTGACCAAATTAACTCTCAAAAATTATAATTTGACCCAGAACTTTAATTTCTTCCAATTAAAGCCCAAATTAACTCCAAAATCAATTTTTCTTGCAATCAAAACCTCTATAAATTCAATCAAACCTCCAATAAAATTTAATTGAGTCCATAAATATCTGATTTTGGACTTTTCTTCCTCAAATTGAATTTTCTTTGTCAACAGGCTGTCATCAATCAACAAAATATTGCCAAATTTTAATCTTTGTATTTTTTAACCTCCTCAACCAATTTTTACCTATTTTTTGGGCGCGCTGACATCTTTTTTTCACTGTTTATATTTTTTGATAATATATTTTTTTTGTATTTTATTATTTTTTGTGCGGGACCAAAAATGTGTTACAACAGTTGCCCCCCTCTTTACAATGCTTACGGAGCAAAGATTTTGTGTAGTAAGTGTTGTAAAGATAAACAAAATTGGTGTTCTCAAAGCTTGGTTGACCAAAAACCCCATTCGGCGATTCCTTTGTATCAAAGCATAATATAATGTATGGTTGGGTTAAACTGAGATTCCTTTCGCCAATCCCCTTTAACCAGAACCAAAATCTTGTGTGGTTGGGCTAAACTGAGATTCCTTTCGCCAATCCCCTGTAAATCTTATGTGGTTAGGATAGACTAAGATTCCTTTCGCCAATCCCCTCTAACCAGAACCAAAATCTTATGTGGTTCGGCTACACTGAGATTCCTTTCGCCAATCCCCTTTAACCAAAATCAAAACTCCTGTGTGGTTAGGATAGACTGAGATTCCTTTCGCCAATCCCCTCTAACCAGAACCAAAACCTTATGTGGTTGGTCTAAACTGAGATTCCTTTCGCCAATCCCCTGTAACCAAAACCAAAATCTTATGTGGTTAGGATAGACTGAGATTCCTTTCGCCAATCCCCTCTAACCAGAACCAAAATCTTATGTGGTTTGGCTAAACTGTGATTCCTTTCGCCAATCCCCTTTAACCAAAACCAAAACTCCTGTGTGGTTAGGATAGACTGAGATTCCTTTCGCCAATCCCCTTTAACCAGAACCAAAATCTTATGTGGTTAGGATAGACTAAGATTCCTTTCACCAATCCCCTCTAACCAGAACCAAAATCTTATGTGGTTCGGTTAAACTGAGATTCCTTTCGCCAATCCCCTTTAACCAAAACCAAAACTCCTGTGTGGTTAAGATAGACTGAGATTCCTTTCGCCAATCCCCTCTAACCAGAACCAAAATCTTATATGGTTAGGATAGACTGAGATTCCTTTTACCAATCCCCTCTAACCAGAACCAAAATCTTATATGGTTGGGCTAAACTAAGATTCCTTTCGCCAATCCCCTTTAACCAAAACCAAAACTCCTGTGTGGTTAGGATAGACTGAGATTCCTTTTGCCAATCCCCTCTAACCAGAACCAAAACTCCTGTGTATTCAAACCCTTTGCCTTTTTGAAGAAAGACGGTCTATTTTCACGGGTGACCTGCCCACGCACTCACACTTACCCTGGTCTATTTTCATGGGTGACCTGCCCAAACATACACAAAGTGGTCTATTTTCAGGGGCGATCAGCCCACACTCACGCTTACCCTAGTCTATTTTCATGGGCGACCTGCCCAAGTAGAAGAAGGAAGAGTGGTCGAGTTGTAATTGGTGACCTACCCAGATAAAGGAATGGTCTTATTGTAATGGGTGACCTACCAAAATAAAAAAACATGGAGAATGGTCGCATTGTAATGGGTGACCTACCCAAAAATGAAAAAAAGAAAGAGTGGTCGTGTTGTAATGGGTGACCTACCCAAGTGAAGGAATGGTCGCATTGTAATGGGTGACCTACCCAGATAAAAACATGAAGAAGTGGTCGAGTTATAATGGGTGACCTACCCAAAATGGAAAAAGGAAGAATGACCGTGTTGTAATGGGTGACCTACCCAAGTGGAGGAATGGTCGCATTGTAATGGGTGACCTACCTAAAAATGGAAAAAAGGAAGAGTGGTCATGTTGTAATGGGTGACCTATCCAAGTGGAGGAATGGTCGCATTGTAATGGGTGACCTACCCAGATAAAAAATCATGGAGAAGTGGTTGAGTTGTAATGGGTGACCTACCCAAATGGCTGAGGGCTCAAAGGCGCACTCGAAAGGAGGTAGGGTTAGAAAACGCACTACTCAAGTGGTGAGGGCTCAAAGGCGCACTCAAAAGGAAAAAAGAGGTAGGGTTAAAAAAAATGCACTACCTAAGAGTTTGATGATGGATTAACAATTTGCTGAAATGTTAAAAGCAATGCATTATGATTGATATGCATGTATACTTACCTGAGAAATATAGGCCCCCATTTCTTCATGGTGTCTTTCTTTTCTCAAAAGTTGGAGTGTTGGTAGTAAACTTCGATGACTTTTTCATTCTTACTTACTCAAGTCACATCATGTAAGTTGGACCTCTAGGAAGCATTTGATGTCATCATACTTCTATGTCCTCCACCCTTTATCTCAAGGGTTGCCAAATTTGCCCGATATTTTCCTTAGAAAAAGAATCATGGAGCAAGCCCTACCATGTGCTTTTGGATTGCCCCCCAGCTTGATCATGCCCCCCAAGTGTTCAAATTGGGTTTACTTTGGGGTGAGGATATATGAAAGTAAGTTTGGGTTTTTTGTACAAGGAAATGTTTCCATGCAAAATTTTGGAACTTCCAAGTTATTCCAACCACAAAAATCATTTTGACATTGGTTCAAAATAAACTTGTTCTAAAAAATTCAAGTGATTCCTATTGACAGGTTTTTTTTGAAATGATGAAAGCTTTTTGTGTTTGCTTTTGGGTTAAAGATGAAGTGACATCTAGTTGGTCACAAAAAGTTTAAATTTCAATTTGAGGGTTATTGAGAACCGAATCAGTTCAAAGCATTTATTTTATTTGCATGAATAATGATTTGACCCGCACGAGAAAGCACTACCTACCGATCCAGATTGCTTGCCTTTGATCAGAAAGGACTTGATTAGGTACGTAATGTGGGCTTTGGCTATTGGTTGCGAAGAAAAGGATATTTTGCAGGCTCAAAAGGTGTTTAAGGGATTTTAAGACTAAGGATCACTTGTGCTTGTTTCTTGACCTTTTTCTTTTGAATTTCTTTCCAAAATGGTTTGTCATGCCCCTTAGTGTCGGGTTTGGGCTCTTTCTCTTTGTTTTCTTCATTTTTGTTTGGTTGAGCATAATCAAATCAGTTTTTTTTTTTATGAGAAGCTCAAATCTTTTGGATCCTTTGGATCTTCTTTTCACATCATCTATCTTCACTGCTTCATTTGGATGATAATGAAAGACTAAAAATTACATGATCAATTCCAGCACTCATCTTCACTACTTTGTCTGGATGATAAAAAAAACCTCTCTTATTTGCCCCCAGTGTGGGGTGTGATCCTAGTCAAGGTTATTTTCAACAAAAGTTACTAGGCTCAAAATGGGACTGCAAAGGATAGATTTCAGCCTCGTGAAACGATTATCAAAGATGGCCTTTCCTCATCTCAAACTCATGCATTGAGGATTGATAGGTCTTGCTTTCATGTGCGTATGCAAAATGATTTATTCATTCAAATAAAACTCAGCTTTTGAGTCACCTCAAGGGGTTTTATTTTTTTGTTTTATCTTTTTGCTTTCAAGTTTTCTAGGTATGTGTTTACCTGTCTAAGGAATCACTTGAATTTCCAGAATGCATTTGTTTTGGACAAATACCAATATGATTTTTATTTTTGTACTCACTTTGGAGGTCCCAAAAAATATCCTTGAAAACATATAGGTTTTGGAAGAAAAGAAAATACCGAAGGATTCTTTGTGTTGTAGTTTTGTGAGCAAAAGTTGTGCTCAAAATGTTATTTACATGTAATAACAACAAAGAAGAGTGTGATATGAACACAGGGAAGCATATGATCTTATTTAACAAGGGCTCATTTGACATAGACAACCTTGGTCAAAAGCATTAAAAAAAAAACCATAAGAAGGCAGGTTAACCGAGATATGCTTCAAGCATGATTAGGCAGCGAGTTTGTATTCACATTGGGGGCGTCTTCCAATTCTATCCACCCGACCTTGATTAATTGCAAAAGCTTTCTTTTGAAGGCGTTGCAGGAATTGATGCTATGCCCAGCAATACCAGCATGGTATTCACAATTGAGTTTTGGCTTGTACCAATTAGGATAAGGTGGCTGCATAGGTGGCAGAGGTTCTGGAACTATATGCCCGATGCTCAATAGCTTTTGGTACATCTCATTCACGGGTAGCGGTAGTGGAGGTAGTTGTTCTTGGACCCTTTGGTAATTTCCAATTTGGGTTTTGGCTTGAAAGTTTTGGGGTTCAGGTTTTTTTATGTTAGCAATTTGGGATGGAGTGTGATTGTTTTGGGATGAATTTTTCCTACCCCCGTAACCATCTTCAACATGGTGGACCTCTTTTCTTTCGAAGCCTCTTTTCTCGGTGGGTGTAGAAATTCTACCACTCTTGACGCCTTACTCTATGTGTTCACACACTACCACAGCGTCAGTAAATTGCTGGGCTGAACTACCCATCACATGTTCGTAATATGGTGCTTTGAGTGTGTTAGCAAATAAAGAGACCATCTCTTTGTCCAAAAGTAGAGGGTGTACTTGAGAAGCTACTTCTCGCCATCTTTGAGCATATTCCCTTATGCTTTCTTTATTCTTTTTCTCTAGATTGGACAAGCTGGTTCTGTCGGGAGCGATGTCCAAGTTGTACTTGTACTGTTTGATAAAAGCATCCACCAGATCTTTCCATCTCCGGATTTTTGTGTTGTCCAATCTCATATACCAGCTCAATGTTGCCCCACTTAAGCTGTCTTGAAAAAAATACATCAATAGTTTTTCATCATGTACTACTTCTGCCATTTTATTACAGTATGACTTGAGATGAGTCATGGGGCATTGTGTTCCACTATATTTGATGAATTCAGGAACACGGAACTTTCTTGGGGACAACCACGTTTGGGACCAAACACATCTATGTTGCCCATACCGGGTCATATAAGTCTACCCCTTCAATGACTTTGAGTCTGGCTTCCAGCACCTCTATCTTAGCTTGATCAATGCTATTAGATGACTTAGCCTTGTGAGACTCGTTAGCCGATGCCTCCATGACTGTTGGGGCTAGTGCAGGTGTCGCTGACTGCACAAATGTTGGATTTTGTTGAGGCTCTTGACCATGTTCGCTCATCCTTTCTTCAGGTTGAACTGTAGTAGGAGCTTGTTTTCAGAGACTCCAACTCGTCTTGAAAATAGGCATCACGTTGAGCACGCTCTTCATCTTCCATGATTCTTGCTCGAAGTCGGGTGTTGTAGACTTTTTAGGGACTTATATTTCAATCTGCAGTGCATGTATGTTAAATGTTATGTATATGTAATCTATATGATGAACTTGCCCTTCGAGGGGTGACATATAATCGTCACTTTTGCATGATGAAACAAGAATCTTGATTCTTGCCCATACTTTACAATGAATTTTTTTTTTTGAGTGACGGTCATTGTGTCACCCGCAAGTCTTGATTTCAAGATACTTCAGGAAAGGCTCGTTTTGATGCACAATAAAGAGTAGGGAGCATATACCCTAAAGGCAAGTTCTAATTCTTGTATGCATGACAAGGGTAGGTTGGCTATTCAGTCTCTAAAAGGGTCTCTTGCTGTCCCAGTGATCACCCTCGTGAAGGCAATATAGGGGCTTAGTAGGTGATGAGATGGCATATGGACCAATCATTACTAGTCTAAGTACTCAGCGAAGAGTTGGGGTTTACACAAACTTAAACCTTGACTTAAAAGTCGTAAGGTAAGCTGCTAGTCCCCCACTTAGCCTAAAGTTCTTCCTTTCATAAAAAGAATGATGCATGAAGCAATTCTATATAATGCATGACCAAATATGTACAAAATGAACGCGCGTAAGCAATAAATAAAGGAAATGCATAATAAAACACAATGATCAGACAAAACAAAGCTTAGTCCACAAGGTCCCCAGTGGAGTCGCCATTCTGTCGCATGTGTGCGGCGTCGCGGCGATCGCCCACCATCCAAGAAAAAAAAGAAAAATGGAATGTGGTGTATTCCTGGCAAATGTGTAAAGACAAGGAATTCTTGTCTCCTATCAGTAAAAAATGAATGGGAGTCACCACCTAGTATTCTGGTCACTAGGAACCCTAACTGGTCTTAGAGATTGGGTACGGAGACTGGTTGCGTAAAGGGAAGGTATTAGCACCCCAACTACGCCCTACCTAAGGTAAGCTACATTGTTCTGTCTGATAAAATCTAAAGTTATGGTTCTAATTGTTGGTCCATTTACGGTTTAAGAAAATTCCTTCTCTGTAAGGAGATCCTTATCTTATCGGGTAAAAACCTAACTATTCTAAGTCGTCAAAAGAAAATATCTTTTTAATATTGGGAATATGTTTTACATATAAATTCATAATCCCTAATACTAAAATCAAACAAAATAAAATTTTTTTTGTTGTTTTTGAAATTTTGGCCATTGTTACAGCCGATCTCTTTAAGGTTTCTATTAATATATTTATTTATTTTATGTTTTTTTTTAATAATGAATAGGTAAGTCATATCTAACTAATAATATAACACATTGCTACCTACATCCACATATACTAAAAAGACACTCACTGTAGCCATATTAGTAGTTATTCGACTCACACTTTACTATGGGTCAGAAATGTTTTTTAGCAAAATAAATAAATATGAATGCTTTACAAATGTATTTTTAACAAAAAAAAAACCCTAATCATAAATACAAAAAACGGTATTGACGTGTATATTTAACTCACTTCGCTATGGGTCAGATAATATTTTCCAACATAAAAGAATGGATGTATAAGTGTTGTTAATGTATTTTTTGATATCGAGTGAAAAAAATATAATTATGAATAAAAAAAGTTGATGTTTACATATAATAAAATAAATTGGAGATCATATACGTTTATCGCAAGTGTGCGGCGTCGTGGCGAAAACATCCACCCTCAAATTCTGTATTATCTAAAAATGTGGCAAATGTGGGAAGACAAGGAATTCTTGTCTTTTATTAGTGAAAAAATGGAAAGGGAGTCGCCACCTAGTATTTTGGTCACTAGAAACCCTAACTGGTCTCAGAGATCGGGTACGGGGACTGGTTGTGTAAAGGGAAAGTATTAGCACCCCAAATACGCTCTACCTAAGGTAAGCTGCATTGTTTTATTGTCTGATAAAATCTAAAGTCTTGTCGTGTTTTCTAGTTGTTGGTCCGTATGTGATTTAAGAAAAGTTTTCCTCGGTAAGAAGATCCTTATCTTATCGGGTAAAATCTAACCGTTCTAACCTCAACAAAAGAATTTAATATCTGGAATACGTCTTACGTATAAAATCATAACCCTAGATATTAAAAGAAAACAAAATAATTTTTTTTGAATTTTTGAAATATTGGCCTAGTTCTTGTGACTTTAATAAACTGGTTATTAAAGCCAAAATGCATGCTAATACCTATTTTTTTTAATTTTTGTTGTATGAAAATATGATATGATTTTTTTTTTGAGAGACTTACCCGTATGCATGAAAACAAAACATTTTTTTATGTTTTGACAAAAATCAGGTATTTGAATACCGGATTTGTATCTTTACAGTATAAAAATACAAACCAATATTGATCAAAATGCAGTAAAAAATACGCGGGAAAATCCCAAATTTTCTGAAAAAAAATCTTTGATTTTTTTTGGCTGGGCCGGACCCGGCCCACCCATTTTGGGTTGGGCCGGCACTGCCCGGCCCAGTAAACAAAAACAAACAGTGGAGAACTCTCCACTGTTCACATGCAACGTGAACAGTGGAGCAGCCCCGGCGAGGAAGAAGAAGAAGAAGAGAAGTGGAGGCTTACCTAGCGGTCGTCCGTTCTTACGGGAGCTGAAGCTGCCGGTTATATGTTGTTGGACGGTGGTTCTGTTCCTTCTCTGTTCTGTTCTTTCTGTGTTCCTTCTTCTCCCCGCTTCTGTCTCCTATTTCTCCTTTTCTTCTTCTGCTTCTAATGGTGGAGATTTCGTGGTTGATGGTGGCTTAAGGTGTTGAAAAATTAGATGCATTAAGCGGAATTTCAGATCATATCTAAACATCTAATCGTAGAATCTTCAATCATAATTGATAGATCAAAGTATTGTTCATGGAAAATACCTGTTGATGCGTAAACCGAGTCAGATATGGTGGTATCTAAAAGGATGAGAGCCCCACGTGTTGCTCCTCTATTTAGTCCACACGAGCCCGAATAGATCTCTTGCCTTCGACTGCTAGGACGAATGGACAAAGGGAGCAAT
>Ga0307513_10012459_pt1 | contig 10491 bp, 17 predicted proteins | sample 15_EM_MG_FD_202174 | JGI IMG/M metagenome (GOLD analysis project Ga0307513, IMG submission 202174) | Populus trichocarpa ectomycorrhiza microbial communities from riparian zone in the Pacific Northwest, United States - 15_EM | ecosystem: Host-associated > Plants > Roots > Unclassified | place...
TGGCTTCAAGATCAGGAGGACGAGATCTGGGGAGCGCGACAGAGAGGTGATACGCACGCCAGCGTCACTCATACTACCGTCGGGCCTACTTCTATCACGGTGACGATGACTGGCAACCCGAATCGCCAAACGATCGTCGACGATCCAGGGCTGAGCGATCCAGACCCCGAGGAAGAAGCATATATACCAGTCACGCCCTCCGTTCTCGTCCAACCGATCCTTGCCGCGATACAATCTGTGGTCATCCGGAAGGGCAAGGTTGCACAGGGAGGTGCGACTGCCGCGGAGATTCTGGAGGCACTTCGGGGTAGTGTAGATGAACGTTGGGCCAGGATTGGCGATTGGGCGATTGAGAATGCACTAGAGATGATGGCGGGAGATGAGGTGGTTTGGAAGAGTGCACAAGGACGATGGACCGTGTACTAGCCTTTGATTCAGAGGTCCTAAATACTCGCCCTATATCACCTGGTACAATTCATCCGTTTTTCGTGGTTGATTTGGCCTCTTCCTCCCAACAAGTTTGAATTTCAGCAAGAGATTATTTACAAGGCACCCCTATCCACTTTCCACCGGAGATATTAAAATGTGCTGACAGAAATTGATGTTGGTTCATTTCTGGTTCATTTCAGGACTCACCCGGCTAACCAGGTTACATCACGTCCGCGCGCCTCGATTCGCGTTTCCATCTGTTCGCGCTTCTGTGAGTCCCAACCCAGACACCCGTCGAGGCAAAGAACCTTTAACTCTGGGGGGTTGTTGTACAAGATGGGCGATGGAGACCTTAGTGACGACACCGTGGAGCCACAATACCTGCAGCTGGAGTGGCAAGTTGCAGAGGAATGGAGTATAGTCCTTGTTTTTCTCACTCTTGTCAATGTAGATTGTAGGTTCTCGGAGAAAGGGAGGGTTGTAAGCGGACATCAGGTAGACGCACTCGCAGGGGGCGGATATGTATAGTCGCGCACATTTAAATGGGTGACAATAAGAACACTTGGGAATGGATAAACCTCCATCAATTGTACAAGGTTTGATGACCAGCCAGTATGGATTTCACGGGGGGATGTCAGGTTTGCATAGATCCAACGGTCTATCTCAGAATGCAATGAACAGTGCACTCCTAAGCGTTTCATATTGTTTCATTGTTTGATCAACCCGAGGAAGTTGGAAACATGGCCGGGCGTAATCATCTGAAATTCGGTGAAAGGAACCGATAGGGAGTTCTCAAGAAACCATTGTGTGTTTTTGGGGTAGGTGGTATTAATGATGGACGGGGCATGAATGCAAGATAGGAGGGTGGGAGGTAGCACGAAGTCATTATAGGCCACGTGTCTGAGTCCTTGGAGAGATGAGGTCATGTCGAAGGAGACAACTTGCAACGCTGGAAGGGACGAGGGCCACTTGCGGAGTAATTCGGCTCCATTATCTCCAGAGGTCGGGGCGATTGCGAAAGCCAGGGAGGAGATGCGAGAGGACGTAGGAGCCAAAGTGGCGAAACCGTTTTCAATGCAGTGCAATATTTCCACCTTGGTTCGACTAGAGCATACTTTCATGGACTCTGGGGTCTGTTCGAGTAAATCATCGGTCTGTAAGATTATTGATCAAGGCTGTCAACGGCAGATCCCTCGAACGGTTGAGGGTTCGTTGAAGCGTATTGGCAAGAATGACTGCATGCCAATCAATATCGATGTAGAGCCTATCCCAGAGGCCGGGGGTCGACGAAGCGATGGAATACCAACGGCGACTGTTCATCACGAGTGGGTACTCTTAGATGAGATTTGTGCAGTAGTTTTTCCCATGTCCAGTGAGGACGACCCACATCTTGGTCCCTGCGTTCAGTAGATTCCCGCTCCTCGAAAATCGCTCGTCTGGAAGGTCGTTGATGGTGATATGCATATGTAAGAGCCCTCGTGAAAGGAAAGAATGTCGGTACTCAGCCGTAATCGATACGTTGGACGAGTTACACGTTCCACAGTCGTTCGAAGCGCACGCTCTCAGCTCTTGCACAGCAGACGCGCAGCCCGTGGCTGTGAAACGCGCATGCTATCTAAGGGCTCGCATCCTTGATTTTCTAACCTGTGGTGGGCCCCAATAAGGTCGTTTATGAGAAGCTGGAACGGAAATATTATACTACAAACGAAATGTAGCAGCGTACCACATGCAGGCAGTCCCAAATCCTGATGAGACTGTACAGTAGCAAATACATTAGATTTATTTGTTTATGCGTGAGGCGATACCAGCGGCGTGGCTAGGCGGTTGTTTGGCAGATTGGGACGGGGACGATCTGCCACTCAGCCTTGCAACGAAAGTAATTGATAGATCGTCAGAATTCCATGCACTCAAGAGGAGAGGGAACAGAGAGAATGACGCGTCATTCTCCCGAACTTCCCAGCTTCATCTTCAAGATAATCAATCGGTGGCTTCTGCCTTCAAATCGCCGATAGAATCATTTCTGGGAAATGTCTGCTAGCGACATGTGACATTTTTTCGCTCTCCTGATGGGCGAACGGGTTCCCACAATATACATTAACAATTGATGGAAAAAAATATCAATGCACACCTGATAATAGAAGTAGCCAAGCCTCGTGACTTGACACGATGGCAAGACAGGGGGTAAATATCGTCATCCCAATATCCCAATGACAAGTAGTCCGATGTAGGAGGAGATTATTGAAGGGCCGGTCTCGCGCTAGTGACAAATTGACAAGAGTAATATTTATAATCATCCAAATTGAAAAGGGATACGGACATAAAAGCCAATGGCCGTAGTCGTGAGAGAGAGCGAGCCTAAGCTGCCACCCACTGCCGATTTGGATCAGACCAAACACGGAAGCTCCCAGACTCACCCTCCTCCCCTCGACACTCTCCTCACCACCACTTCCAACAGAGAGTGCCACTCAGTTATGTCGTATACTTCTTTTGACAAAAACGATGAGCTCGCCATCAACACTATTCGCGTTCTCGCCGCTGAGACCGTCGCTAAGGCAAACTCTGGCCATCCTGGTAAGTCCAAAGAGTCGTACTGGTCACACTCTAGTGGCTGCGTAGCGTCGGTGATGTTGACTCATACCGCTTTCCAGGTGCACCGATGGGCTTAGCACCAGCAGCCCACGTTCTCTTCACTAGGTAAGACGAATCTCCACTCCTTGATACTAATACCCAACCTCGATCGTCCCGTGCGCTTCCTGCTCCCCTTTACGCACTCCCGACCGCCCGATCTCGCTAACCACTCTTTCGTCCCCAGATTCATTAACGCAAACCCCAAGAACTCACGTTGGTACAACCGCGATCGCTTCGTCCTATCGAACGGGTACGTAATAGCTCTCAAGAGGAGTTCGTCGATCGCACGTTTGCGAGGGCAGGTTGGAACTTGTCAAATGCTTCCCATGCCGAGGCCGTCCCTTCAATTGGGGGCAGTAACGGGGGCAACCACAGTCACCGCACTCACCGGTAACACATAGTGGTGCCATCGTCATAGGAAGATGCGGCGCTGTGGGCGTGCCAGTCCAAGCCTCCTCAGACAGAAACGCTGCAGACGGACATTCAGAGATCGTGGATACACTTACTCTCTGATAAGTGCTCAAGATTTTGGAACGAGACATATAGAGTGTTGCCCGGATCGGGCAGGCCACTGTCCCCTCCCTCACGACTCGAGCTTCGACCTCTGGCGCACCCGCGTTCAGAACACCTCTTCTATAAATCTAACGTGTCACGCCGTCTTACTAACTTCATCTTTTGTCTTGTCGCACTCTATACCTTCACTGAATAGCCATGCGTAAGTCTTCGCTCATAAGTGTGAATAGCGCCTAGCTTACCACCCTGACAGTTGCGCTCTTCAATACATTTTGCTCGTCCTCCTTGGCTACAAGCTCACCGTTGAAGACCTTAAGAACTTCCGCCAAGTCGACTCTTTGACCCCCGGCCATCCTGAGACCAACCACACCGATGGCATTGAAGTTACCACCGGCCCGCTCGGACAAGGATTTGCGAATGCTGTCGGCCTTGCTATTGCACAGGCGCATCTTGGTGCTTGGTTCAATAAGGATGGGTGTGAGATTGTGCACAACTACACCTATAGTAAGTTTTTCTGACCCAAATGCGGGTGCACCAAGCTGAAAGGCCCTTGTTAGTGTTCACTGGTGACGGTTGCTTGATGGAGGGCGTTGCGAGCGAAGCCGCTTCGCTGGCTGGCCACCTGCAACTAGGCAACTTGATCACTGTATGTTCGCCTTTAATCGGACCACCCCGCAGCTGACTTATTATCTCTACAGATCTACGACGATAACCGTATGTCTGGACTCTTAAGGGCTACTCGAACTGCGGCACTGACCCCGCCTCCAAGACATTTCCATCGATGGTGACACTGCTGTCGCATTCACTGAAAACGTTGAGCAACGGTTCCTTGCCTACGGCTGGCAGGTTCTCCACGTCGACGAGGGTGACAGCGACCTCGAGGCTATTGCCAACGCCATCGTCGAGGCGAAGAAGGAGAAGAACAAGCCTACTCTTATCCGGGTCCGCACCGTCATTGGCTACGGCTCCCTTGTACAAGGAACTCATGGTGTCCACGGTTCCCGTTCGTCAACTCGTTCGCTCCAGTCTCTTCCCCAAACTAATTCCTTGACAGCTCTCAAGGCCGATGATATCAAGCAACTTAAACAAAAGTGGGGCTTCCCCGAGGAGAAGTTCTTCATTCCTCCCGAAGTACAGAAGATCTACAACCTCGTCGGTCAAAGGGGAGCGAAGCTCGAATCGGATTGGAACCAGCTCCTCGCGTCGTATGGGAAGAAATACCCTGCAGAACACGCTGAACTCACCCGACGTATTACTGGCGAACTGCCTAACGGCTGGGAACGAGCCCTCCCCGTATACAGTCCTACTGACTCGGCCGTTGCCTCGCGCAAGCTGAGCGAGACCGTCCTCACCGCTCTCACCCCTAAGCTCCCTGAGCTGATCGGTGGTAGTGCAGACTTGACTGGGTCCAACTTGACCAAGGTCCCGAAGAGTGTCGATTTCCAGCACCCCGCCACGGGCCTTGGTGATTATAGGGGCATCTATATCCGCTATGGCGTCCGTGAACACGCCATGGGTGCGATTATGAATGGTTTGGCTGCGTACGGCGGTATCATTCCTTTCGGAGGTACCTTCTTGGTGAGTGCCTCCTGATCGACTAACTGCACTTCGGGAGACTGACGATTAATGCAGAACTTCGTCTCCTACGCCGCAGGAGCCGTCCGTCTCTCTGCTCTGAGTGGCCATCAAGTCATCTGGGTCGCAACGCACGACTCAATCGGTCTCGGCGAGGATGGACCGACCCACCAGCCCATCGAAACCGCCATACACCTCCGCGCTGTGCCCAACCTGCACTTCTGGCGTCCAGCTGACGGAAACGAGACATCCGCAGCCTACCTGGTCGCCATCAAGGCGCGCAAGACGCCCTCTGTGCTTTCCCTCTCCCGGCAAAACCTCCCTCAGTTGGAGAGCTCGTCCATTGCAAAGGCCGCCAGGGGCGGATATGTTGTGCATGAGTGCGGACAGGGTGAGGATCTGACGATCGTCAGTACTGGGAGTGAGGTTGCTATCGCCATTGCTGCTGCCGGTATTCTCGAGAAGGAGGGTAAGAAGGTCCGGGTCGTGTCCCTCCCCTGCTGGGAGGTATTCGATGCACAGGATCAGGAGTACCGCTTGAGCGTGCTCCGGAGCGGCGCACCTGTTCTTAGTGTTGAGGCTTACACTGTACGTCTGATTGGCACTCAAGCGTATGTTAAGTGTACTGATAACGATTTTGTAGACCATTGGGTGGGAAAGGTACTCGCATGAGCAATATGGTCTCCCCGCTTGGGGTGCTTCCGGCCCGTACCAGAAGGTATACGAGAAGTACGGGCTTACCGGAGAGAGTGCGTCAGCCCCTTTTCCTTTGCTCCTTTTCCTTGCCTGACATCGCCCTTGCAGATATCGCAAAGGTCGGCACCAAGGTCATCGACTTCTACAAGAAGAAGGGCGGAGAGGTCATCTCGCCTTTGCTCAAAGCCCTCTGAGCCTCTCATGCCTTGCTGTACAGAAACGACGTGTAGATGATAGGTCCTGTTGTAGACTCGTTGCGACGACAAATGAAATGAGATTACTTGAAGTTGTACTCTCGTTCGTTAGGCTAGGAGCTTGAGCAGCTTCTAGCCTTTACTTGTAAAGGCTCACACTCCGCTGTCAACCCTGCTGTTCGTCAAACATTTACTCCACCCCTTGACCTCGACTGGTTCATGCCTACTACGGTCAATCCCTCGGCCACACCTTCGCAGGCAGAACAACTGATCCGAGTCTCTTCTGCAATCGCCTCCGATTTGATCAAGGCGCATGAAGCGGGCCAGACGGTGTCGCTGAACGAAATTCGGAATAAATGGAGCAAAAAGTTTAATTACGGCGGCGTACCGCGCCTGGTGGACATTATCAGTGCCGTACCGGACGAGTATAAAAAGGCTCTGTTGCCCACGTTGAAAGCGCGACCAATTCGAACTGCATCGGGTGTGGGTGGATCCTTTCTGTTCTGGCCCTGCGCAGCTTTCAGAAATTGACCCAACAAAACCACATGCTAGATAGCTGTCGTAGCAGTTATGTGCAAACCGCATCGATGCCCTCATATTGCTATGACGGGCAACATTTGCGTCTACTGTCCCGGAGGACCAGACTCAGACTTTGACTACAGTACACAAAGTTACACAGGATACGAACCGACCTCTATGCGTGCTATTCGTGCTCGGTACGACCCGTATGAGCAGACTCGCGGCCGAGTGGAGCAGTTGAAAAGTCTGGGACATAGCGTGGACAAGGTTGAATTCATTATTATGGGTGGGACATTCATGTCTATGCCGGAGGATTACCGGAGCAAGTTTGTGGCGCAGCTGCACAACGCGCTTTCGGGGTTCACAGGCTTGGATGTCGATGAAGCAGTTCGGTGGGCACAATCGAAATGGTTTCTGAGTTGGGTTGTCCTTATTGCTGACTTTGTTTGCTTGTTAGATACTCAGAACAGAGTAAGTCTAAAGCCATAGGCATTACTATTGAAACCCGACCGGATTATTGCTTGCGACCGCACCTTTCACAAATGCTGCGTTACGGGTGCACCCGACTGGAGATCGGTGTTCAGTCGGTCTACGAAGACGTCGCTCGAGATACCAACCGTGGTCACACAGTCCGAGCAGTTTCCGAGTCCTTCCATCTTGCGAAAGATGCTGGGTTCAAGGTCGTTGCGCATATGATGCCCGACTTACCAAACGTTGGAGTTGAACGAGATATGGAGCAGTTCAAAGAGTACTTCGAGAACCCCGCCTTCCGATCCGATGGTCTCAAGATATACCCGACGCTAGTCATTCGGGGGACCGGCCTTTATGAATTGTGGAGGACAGGGAGATACAAGAACTATACGCCTAATGTACTTGTGGATGTCGTTGCGCGAATCTTAGCACTAGTTCCTCCATGGACTCGTGTCTATCGAGTGCAACGGTATGTCCCTTCACTCGCCATTTAAGTTGTATAGCTAACAGTGATACTTCCAGTGATATCCCTCTTCCACTCGTATCAAGTGGATGTGAAAATTCTGGTAACTTGCGCGAGTTGGCACTTCAGCGGATGAAAGACTTCGGAGCAGAGTGTCGAGATGTCCGCTTCAGAGAAGTTGGAGTACGTTGACTTTCTTGGTTACTCATAATAGGATTCTAATCCGTACTCAGATTCATGAAATACACCACAAAGTCCGACCTGAACGAGTTGAATTACTACGACGAGACTACACCGCAAACGGAGGATGGGAGACATTCCTCTCCTACGAAGATCCAGAGAAGGATATCCTCGTTGGTTTGCTACGTCTGCGGAAGTGTTCAGACGAAGGCACGTTCCGACCTGAGCTCGCTGCGGAGGAGGGCGAGGAAGAGGGAGGAAGCGTTAGCATTGTACGAGAGCTGCATGTGTACGGTGGTGCAGTTCCTGTGCACGGCAGGGACCCTACCAAATTCCAGCATCAGGTGAGACTTGTCTGAAGTCCCACTGGAGGCCCCCATGACTCATCTGGGTATAATGCAGGGGTATGGTACACTGCTCATGGAAGAAGCAGAAAGAATTGCTAGGGAGGAACATGGGAGCGTCAAGCTTGCCGTCATTTCTGGGGTGGGGACAAGGGACTACTATCGACGATTAGGATATGAGCTCGATGGACCGTATATGTCCAAGATGCTCGTATGAATGAGGGTCTGTTAGCCTTGAGACAGTCTCGCGGAGGGGTTGTGCCACTTGTATCCTACGTTCGAATAGTTCGAATAGTTCGAATAATAGCTGCGACCCGTTCTTTTTCCTGAAGATCGGAACAGGGTCATGTCTAGGAATAGCTCTAGGAACAGCAACCAAGCCGAGCACCTAAGCGCGGCCAAGCAGCCAGCCCGCACAGCGTCCGGCCGCCGCTGGAGATAGCAAGTGTAGGACCAGCGCGCTAGCCTTCTTGTTCACGACCACGACTGAGTGTTTGCGCTAAACTTGGCCGAGGCAGCGCTCAACGACGCTCAACGACGTTTAACGCACCAGCGACGCCAGCGACACCTCACACAGCTCGGTCCGTGCCCGCTGTTACCGTTGTCGTCGTCCTCAGCAAGTGAATTTACGTCGACGACTGCAGCAACCACTTACGATGGCCTGCCGAACTACGCCGACGGCCACCCTCTTCGAGACGGTGGTTTCCACATCTTTCAGCGTCACCACTTCAGTATCCACCGAAATTCGAGTCATCACCGCCGACGGGTTTATCCTCGTCACCACCTGCATACCAGTTCCCCTCAAACGTCAAAATCCAACTCCAACCATTATAATTCCCAGTCCTTCCATTTCCACCAGGCCTCCTACCTGCGTTACAACAGTGATCACAAGTTCTATTGGCTCTCTCAGTCAGTGTTTCATTGCTTGTTATACCCAACCCGCCCTCTTTGGGTCTTGCCCCGTTGCTGTCTGCTCACACCCTCGGCGTACTCGGACACTCTCGAGCATTACCTCCTTCCGACAGAAATGCTGACTAATTTTCAGTAACGTCTACGATCCTCCATCCCACCACAATAACGGTCCCCCCCCCAGTCCTTCGTACATTCACAAACCCAACCCAGACCCTTTTTGGAACAACATGCCCCCCTGAGCCGCCTGTCAGCGTCACAACGACAACGACCCCGGACGAACCTACGACTACACCACCTACAACCACAACACCAACTTCCACAACCCCATCGACCACAAGCTACCTTCCTCCTGTCACTTTCACAAGTATTTTCACATCCACCGATCCCAATGGTGTTGTCATCGTCCAGACATCAGAAATCGTATCAACACCAACAGCTGACTTGAATCAATATGGGTCGAGCAGTTCAAGTAGTAATAACACCCCAGCCATTATTGGAGGCGTTGTTGGAGGTGCCGCTGCATTAGTCGCCATCATTGCCATCGTTTGGTTTATCTTGTACAAGAAACGGAGCGGACGTTGGGATGACATCTGGGAAGGGGATGATGCGCATCAGGCAGGTGCTGCCGAAATCAAGGGGCCACGCCCCGCCGTTGACGACAACGGCTCGTCTCCAAACCCATATGTGTATGGTGTTGTGGGTCGTGGAGGCGGCGATCGACAATCCACCGTCCATACGCACTCCCGCAGCGCCTCCACGGCCACGGGCTACGCAGATCATGGAAGATCCAACAGCCAGACGCCGCTCATGTTCGCTACGTCGCCTCCCCACTCGCCACCAGGTTCTCCCCCGTCTCTGCAGCCGCAGCAGCTCCACGGATTAGGGGCTGGTTTGGACCGAACGCGAACGCGCACACCGGTTTGGGCCAGCCCCTCCGCCCAGCAGGGCTACTTCCAGCAGGGTTACCCACCCATCCCTTCCGATCCCAACTTCACACCGACTGTGACTTCGACCTACAGCGCCGTCTCCCGCGCGCCATCGGCAGCCGCATCCTCCACTCATGGCCTTCACGGAGGCTTCATTCCGCCCACACAGACCGCGGCCAATTTGGCGGTGGCGTACCCTCCTGGAGCCGCTCCTCCCGTCATCGGAGCAGCACGGCGCAGCACGTACAACGAGTACCACAAGCCACCGCTCGAGCAGCCCCTGCAAGGGACCGACCGTCCGCCTTCGCAGCACCAACCCGGGCCCAACGGCAGCACGGCCAACTTGCACTTGATGGACGCGTCAATCGATAAATCGGCCGAGTTTTACCCAACAGCAGCAGGTTCGGCTTCTGTCCACAAGCCGTCCATCAGATACGACAAGGGCGAATTGAACTTTGTCAATAGTGTGCCCATGGGCACGCCCGAGCCCACTCGCAAGGCTAGCCTACAGGGTGTCGGTAAAGCGATGGGTCCCGCGACCATCCTTGAGGATGCCCCGCCGGCTTACCAGCAAATATAATCTACATAGGAAGCCACGCCTTATTCTTGCTTTCTCGTCAAAATGGACTCCGCTTGAACAA
>Ga0307513_10012460_pt1 | contig 10490 bp, 8 predicted proteins | sample 15_EM_MG_FD_202174 | JGI IMG/M metagenome (GOLD analysis project Ga0307513, IMG submission 202174) | Populus trichocarpa ectomycorrhiza microbial communities from riparian zone in the Pacific Northwest, United States - 15_EM | ecosystem: Host-associated > Plants > Roots > Unclassified | place...
GAAAAATATTAAATGAAGTTTTAAAGGTAAATAATGTTGATTACAAATTAATATAAAGATGATGGAGCTGGAGGAGGAGGAGGAGATCCTGGCGGAGGCTGGTGGTTATACGGCCAAAAAAGATTAGACGCACATGTTCCGCTATTTGACAATTTCATAATCTAGTTTTGTTATCAGACCTAGATTTCAAATCACTATCTTAGGTCTTAATAGTCCTTTAACATCAATAACAAGTGTATTTATACTAGTTTAGACAAATTCTTAGCATGTATGTACAATAGTTATCTTTTATCATTAAAAACAAACACGTAGCGACTTCTCGTATACATGATGTTTTAAAATGATTTTTATAGCCCTGTAAGATGTACGCAGCAACAAAGCTTATTATTAATAAAGATTGATTGCAGGGCTCAATAATTATGTCTGCATAGCATACATCGCCTTTAGGTTAAGAGAATAATAATGAATACTTAGTAGCAAAGAGTGAAGGCAAAATATATATTCAAGCCACCCTGCCAATGTAGCCTTTCGCTTTATTTCATGATCAAGCCATGTTATGCAAGCGGATCCTGTATACTTTCTGTCAATTTTCGTGACACTAGAAAAAGAAGAGGAGGAGATGCAATCGTGTAAATCAATAAAGAAAAAGTGACATTGATTGAATTGTACTCTTTGTAAATAGAGATGCATGCATGTGCTTGAATTCTCAAGATATTTGTTTTCAGTTTCACATGGGAAATATTAGTTTTCGATCATCCGTTTGTCCATGAATTTTTAAAATATGTTAAGCACAATATTAACTGACATCACAGTGGCGATGTGGAGAATCAGTATATCTCATGAACCTGCAAATTATCTCTGTGTTTATGGTTAATTTATATAACAGTTTAAAGGAAAGCTAATATCAGAGTGTTTGGAGTTGTATCGCGTCTTTTTTAAAAAGATAATTTTTTTAATATGTTTTGAATTGTTTTGATGTGATAATTTTAAAATAATTTTTAAAAAATAAAAAAATATCATTTTAATATATTTCAATACAAAAAAATATTTTAAAAAATAATTAATTACACTTCAAACAGTCTCATGCGGCGTCTAAGGCTTGGTTTGGCTATCCAATTTAAATTCCGTTTCAACCACGTAAAGAAATTTTTTACCTAGCAAAACCCTCACCGTTCAAATTTCCCGACAGCATCTCATATTATTAATCGGCACCTAGAAAGTAAAAGTTGTTTCAACGTGTCTTTCTGATAAATTGTACTAAATAATCAAGCAATTAATTATAGCTACCCACTGAGTCCTAGCAATTACCATTTAACTTAAAAACACAAAAGGTTCCATTGACTCGGGAGACCGACCAGTCATGGCTAGCTAAATTTAAAGCAGACCCTATCAAGAATAGCACGAGGGCAGAACTAACGGGAGGCCAGCAGCGGTCCGGGCCCTGCAAAACTTTATTTTTTTTTTTAATATTTATATGTAATAAGTAAAAGGCTTTTTAATAATAAATTATTATTTTATTAGTTATGTTTGATTTTAAAATATACCTTCTCTAACCCTAACTGAAATATATAATAATACAAAGCAATGTGTAAAGGTTAAAACAAAATTGTCAATTAATTAATTCTTCATCAAAATAAGATAATTGGTGACTAAATTTTTTTTTTATGTTTGTTAAAAATTTGATGAATATATATATATATATATATATATATATATATATATAAAATTCTGCTATTTTTTTTTCAGATCTACTAGTTTTATCATTTTTTATTTCTTGTTATAGTGAATGTTGTTTTTTCTAATTAATTGGTTATATTTTATAGGTTTGTTTCGATTATACTTGGATTTTTTTATGTTTTGTTTTTAAAAGAGCCACCAAAATTATCAAATTTTTTTCACGTGTACCTTACTATCACCAGGTCCAATATACAATTAGACACGATCTTTCTAGTCAAATTGAGTTCTTTGAAGAGCACATACCCAACTTTGATTCAGTGTAAGTTTTTTTTTTTAGGAATCAATAATCCCATTTTTTATGTTAGATATGCTTTTATATATCAATTTCTTTTTTTAATATGTCAATTTTGCTTTCATATGTCAGTGTGGTTTACATGTAAAAATTTATTTTTCATTCTGATTATTGCTTCAGCACATCGTTATTTGTATTTATTTTTAAAACAGGAAACAATAAAAATTTAAGATGTTTTGATTTTAGGCTGAACCATGAACAAAATAAAAAGAATTGATTTCTTTTTTAGAAAAAGAGGAAAAATATCGATAACTCACAGCCTAGTGAATCAACTCCAATGTGTAATGTTGAAGTTATGGTTGAATAACCCCAATGTGCTTCAGTTTATGAAGAACGTGCATTGATTAATGAGCAGCCTCCTACTAGAATCGACATTGCTCATCTGATTAGAGATTCAAGCAATCGTCCTCAAATTTGGAAATACCCGGTTAATCAACAAGATGAAAGTAGAAGGGCATATATTAATTTGGAGTCATATCAACCTTTGATGTCTGAATATCCGCTGACTGGTAAAAAACATCATCGTCGATTTCAGTCTCATTGGTTCAAAAGTTATCTATGGCTTGAATATTCAGAGAAAAATACTGCATTTGTTTCCCTTCCTATCTATTTTCAAGTAAGTCATCTGGAAAACCAGTATCAGACACATTTACTGTTAAAAGATTCAATTGTTGGAAGAAAGTTAATGATGGGGAACGATTTGCTTTTTTAACTCATATGGGAAAAGGTCCGAATTCAGCTCATAGATTTGCTACCAGGTGCTTGGAAAATTTGAAAAATCAGTCATGTCATATTGAGATGTAGTTAAGAGGCAAACTTCTCAAGAAATTCTAAATAATCGATTACGTATTAAAGCTTCAATAGATATTATTCGTTAGCTCACATTTCAAGCATGTGCTTTTAGAGGACATGATGAACGTCCAGAATAAAAAAACTGAGGTAATTTTCTTGAAATGTTGGAACTTTTAGCATCATACAATGAACAAGTAGGTGCTCTTGTTTTGGATAATGCTCCACAAAATGCTAAATACACCTCGCATCAAATTCAAAAAGAAATTTTGCATGTCTTTGCTAGAAATGTTCAGTCTTCAATTCGTCATGACATTGGTGATGCAAGATTTTGCTTATTTGTTGATGAAGCTCGAGATGAATCCAGAAGAGAGCAAATGGCCCTTGTTATAAGATTTGTTGATAGAAGTGGATTTATACGAGAACGATTTTTGGATATAGTTCATGTCAAAGATACAACTGCTTCAACTCTTAAGAAAGAGATTTCCTTTGTTTTATCTCATCACAATCTTGATGTTCAAAATATTAGGGGCCAAGGGTATGATGGTGCTAGTAATATGCGTGGAGAGTGGAATGGATTGCAAGCTTTATTCATTAATGATTGCCCTTATGCATATTATGTACATTGCTTAGCTCATCAATTACAATTGGCTCTTATTGCTGCAGCTAGAGAAATATCTGATGTTCACACTTTCTTTCAGAACTTGATTTTTATTATTAACATTGTTAGTGCTTCTTGCAAGCGTAATGATGAATTACGGGCTTTTCAAGCAGCTACAATTGAACATTTAGTTGATATTGGTGAGATTGAAACGGGTAAAGGAGTTAATCAAGTAGGTGGTTTGCAACGACCTGGAGATAGCAGATGGAGTTCGCACTTCAAATCAATTTGCAGTTTGATAAAAATGTATGGGGCAACTTGCTTGGTTCTTGAAAACATCGCTTTAGATGGATCTACTTATTCTCAACGTGGTGATGCGGCTTTTTCATTTAAGTTGCTAATGTCATTTGATTTTGCATTCATCTTGCATATAATGAAGAATGTTATGAGAATTACTGATGTGCTTTGCCAAGCTTTGCAACAGAAATCTCAAGACATTTTAAATGCTATGCATTTGGTGACTACCACAAAGACTTTAATTCAGAAGTTAAGAGATGATGGCTGGGAAACTCTTTTAGAAGAAGTGACATCATTTTGTAAGCATCAAAACATTGAAGTTCCTGATATGGATGCTTGTTTTTCTAGTGTGGGACGATCTCGCCATAAAACAAAATCAATAACAGTTGAGCATCACTATCGAGTTGATATATTTACAGCTATCATTGATCAACATTTGCAAGAGTTAAATAATAGATTCAATGAGCAGACGATCAAGCTTTTTAAGTTGAGCGTAGCTTTAGATCCTAAAAATAACTATAAATTATTCAGTGTTAAAGATATATCTTACTTATTGACAAGTTCTATCCTAAAGACTTTTCTGACCAAGAAAAAACTCATTTGAGATTTCAATTGTAGCATTATGAGCTTGATGTACCCAATCATCCAAAGTTAAAGAATATGTCATCGATTGCTGATTTATGTCAAGGATTGGTTGAAAAATCAACAATTTATCCACTCATTGACAAGTTGATTCGACTTATTTTGACTCTTCCTGTTTTGACAGCAACTATTGAACAAGCTTTTTCAGCGATGAAGATTGTTAAAACAAGACTTCGCAATCGGATGGAGGATGATTTTCTTGCAAATTATTTGATTGTCTATATAGAAAAAGAAATTGCTAAAAGATTCACAATTGATATGATAATTGATGATTTCTACTCCATGAAAGAACGTCGAGCACAATTAAAATAAATATGTAAGAATCATTCTTTATTAATTTTTACTTTATTTCAAAGTTTTATCAAACATAAATAATGCATCGTTTTAGCTAATGTTTCTTATATATTTTGTATGTTTATATTTGATAGGTACAAAGACCAACAAAATTAAAGTGATGAATACATTATGAAGATGAAATTAACTTCATAGCTTTGACTCAATTTGATATTGCTTTAAATCTCTTATCTTATACAAAGATCGTCATATGTTTGTAATTATTTCTTTGAATAAAACTAAATTATACAGTTTTTTTATTTATTTTTACAATTCATGTATAATAAATAAATAAAAAATATATCTTTTTATATTATTTTGACCCCCCTATTAAATAATCCCAGCTCCGCCCCGTAATGAGGGCTACCACTGAAGTCGTTCTGGTTTGTGACCAGAATGTTTTTGTGAGTATATCATTCCGCTTCATGCAAGGTGTAGAATTTGGTAGTGGTGGCTCTACTCGGTATCTTCTTCATTCTCCTTCTAGTATATGCGAATCCCTCCATTGTTTTGTTATGTAACCGTACGTGCTATATATTGAGGGCAGATTGTCTTCACAACAGCATCTTTTCTTTTCAATCCTTCCTTTTCTTCAAATTGGAAGAGTGGGGATGTTGCTGTGAAGGAAAGTGTCCAATTCAATTCTTTATCCACCTAAACAAATGCTCAGAATAGACATCAGACTACTCAAGGGTTTTGAAACAAAAAAAATATAAAAATACACCTAGGCAATTAGATTGATTAAAAAAATCATCTAGCTCATTTTGTATGGTTGGAGTGATTACTTTTCAAAATATATTTCATTTGAAAATAATTTAAAATTATATATTTTTTAATTTTTTTTAAATATTTTTAATATAAACATATCACACCAATCTAAATATATAAATCTAAATATATATATATATATATATATATAATAATTTAAAACAAAACAATAAAAAAGCTCTATTTTTTTAAATACCCTCAAAACATAATAACAAACCGGCGGCTCCGACATGAGAAGCCAATAACATAAAGTTTTATTCTGTGGACTTCCCACGTTTTTTTTTCTTAAAAAAAAAAGCCTAGCACTAGGTTAAGGAGCTAGGGTTTGAAATTTGTCTGGGTTTTGTTTCGTACGGATGCCCACTTTTTCTCCACTTTTTTAGTTTGGGTAACACAAAAGGTAACGCTATAATTAAACCTAACTTGGATACTGATCCAATCAAGTTTAATTCAACTTGGGTGCAGATTTAATTGCACGATCGAAATAGAGTTAATCTGCTTAATTAGTATTATGACTTTCCACTTATATTATGTTATTTTTTTCGATGTAGGTTCTTTTACACTTCAACAAAATCAAATGATACCAATAAATTAATTATGTCTCAACAGGAATTAATATCCACCCTTTTTCAATAAATATTTAATTCAAACTCTTCTGTTATATTAAAAAAATAATAATGATTGTGTGATCTAAAAGCTTTGGATCGATGGTAAACGAATGCTAAAAACTTTTATATCTTAAAATGGTTTTGAAACTACTGCGGGATGAAGCTTCTTTGTTTCTCCTTTCTCCATGCATAATAAAAATGTGCGCATTATTAATAGTTTTTTATAATTTTAATAGTAAATTAAAAAATTTATATAAGCATTTAATCAATAAATCAAGAATTATATATATTAATAAATAATAATAAATATATTGATTTTAATCAACTATTAATTCGGAAAGCTGAGATAAAAATGTTACTTAAAATTAAGAAAATATTTAATATTTGTTTTAGTTTTTGAAGACAATTCAAATTAAAAATATTAACCATAATAAAAAAATTTTTTCTTGAAAATAATTGTATTTTAATTGAGTTATTAATATGTCATATTCTATAAAAATGGATACAAATTGATATGAAATATAGTTAACATGGAAAACTCAATCAATCAAAAATCCTTTAATTATGAGCTAAAAAAGAGTAAGAATTAATATTTTCATACAATATCTTAATAAAATTATATATAATCAATAAATTCAATTAACCAAAGAAAAAAATAAAATCTTTTAGAAAATAAAATTTTATTAAAAAAATACATAAACACATGGATAAGCTTATACCTACTAACTTGTCAATTTAGGATTCAATTTGTGATTTTCCTTGAAAAATATTGGAGAAAAATTGGAATGTAATAATATCGATTCTAATAGGAAAGAGGAGGTTCAATATTGATTCTTTGTATCCATGGGATCCACAAAGAAAGTGAAAAAGAAATTTTTTTTGAAGATTTCACATATTATTTTTTTATCTTATTTATTTAGATTCAATTTTTTAATGAAAGGAATTGAAGTGGGTTAAGAAAATAGAATTTTATGCATTTAATAGAATATATAATGTCATAGGATTTCAATATATATAGATGGTTATAATGAATTGCCGAAAATGGACTACTAGAGAGCTTAATTAATGATTATTCAGCTGTAATACATTGCATAATAAGTCTCATTCTTCTTCTTCTTCTTCTTCTTCTTCTTCTTAATTAATGTGAGTGTCCAGATCAGCTTGTGCGCACCTCGACTAATCCCTCGAGTCCTAAAGTTAACGACCATGTAAGTTTCCAGTGACCATCATATTAGCAACCATAAGGCTCGAATTTGAGATCACAGAAGGAGTAAACTTCTTAGTTCCAAGCTTTTACCACTGAACCACTACTATATGATTATAATAAATCTCATTCTTGGATCATAAGTTGATGGCTATTCGTAGTTATTTCCTTGACTCTAAAACAGAGTTCTGCCTGATGCTTTATTTTTGTCAACAAAGTTTCCATGTAGTATAATAGTATATATGACAAGTTATTTATGTTTGACAGCATATTACACATGTTGTTGATATATTACAAGATACTTTTTTATGTCTTGATTGAATAAATATTTATCTTTTTTTTAAATAAACAGTATTTTAAATGGTTGCACTTTTTTTTTTAAGCCGATCACTTTCCCATTTCGTTTGTTTAAAAAACGACTTGTTTCGTCATTTTCTCATAGTTAAGACGACGAAATCCGTAGCCTTTTCTTGCTTTATAGCGACGACATCCGTCCCCAAAGTGGATGAGGCACAATTTAATTGTCTTTTTTTTTTTTAAAAAAAAAAAAAAACGTCATGCAAGTCCTCGTCATAGCACAGAAAACCACATTTTTCTCGATCGTATGCAAATTGCAATTCAAAAATTTAGGCAAATGGGGAATCTCTTATGTTCTATCCTGCAGGAAACTGTGAGCAAATTAACAATTATAAAAGAACATTATAAATAGCCTGCAAAGGTGCTCAAGCTCCTCATAGCGAAGCCTTTCAGACTCTCAACAAACTTCATTAATACACCCACCCCACACACCTTCTAAAGTCTCTCTCAACAACCACACCAACTCTTTGAACGCTCTGTGACATTAAATGGATGTGTTAAATGTGATGATACAAGAAAAGCCAGTGGTGATTTTCAGCAAGAGTTCTTGCTGCATGAGCCACTCCATCAAGTCGCTTATACGTGGATTTGGAGCAAATCCAACAGTTTATGAGCTCGACAGGATTCCAAATGGACAACAAATTGAAAGGGCACTAGTGCAGCTGGGGTTTGGACAGAGCGTACCTGCTGTGTTCATAGGCCAACGGCTGGTTGGTAATGAAAGGCAGGTGATGAGCCTCCACGTCCAGAACCAGCTGGTCCCATTGCTTATACAAGCCGGTGCCATTTGGATTTAGAATAAGTAGTTTCTCACTGACATAGGACATGGATCATTGTCATGCATCTCAAAATTTAGGTAAGTTGCTGCTGCTAGCTACTACTACCACCTTTTTTTTCACTTTTCTTTTTCCTCAAGCAGCAGAAAATGATAAGACCCATGGCTCTATTCTTAATTTATCTTGAGAGGATTACTCTGTTTTTGTTAACTACGTACGTACTAAGTTCATGAACTTGCACACATCCATGCTATCCTTAATATAAGGATGAATTACTTTTGTTTCTTTCTGAGGGCTCAAAATCAAGCATTTCGGTGCATGCACAGGTGCCTGATGTGTGTGAGATGCAAAGCATGAGCGTTTTGTGCTGATGGTGACAAAGGGTTGGGAAGACTTGTACTCCATTTCAACCTTTTTTTTCATAAATGAGAAATTACATTATCGAAATAGCAACTTATCTTACCTCAAAACAGGTGAAAACCTTACGCCGCAAAGTAACTACAAAACAAGAAAAACAAAACTGTTCTTCATTGCAAAAAAACCACAAGTTAGAGTATGAAGTATTTAGCATTCCTTCCTGAAGATGGTTAGAGCCATACAATCTGTACGGAGCAGACTGCACATTTTTCCAAGTGTAGCATAATATGAACCATGGAGAGTGCATTTGTCTTCAAAGTATCGTTGATTGAATACTTTTTTAGTAACCGACTGGCTTGCTAGACAATAAAACCATGTCTTGGATTATGTATTTGCCCTCAAAGTAGCTTGTTTACAATCGGGGCTAAAATCCCAGGTTATAGTATCACTTATTGCCAAACAAGGCTGAAAATGGTTGTCAAATGCCTCCTAGATATCCATTTGATCAGATCTTGTTGAAGTCACACCAATCTTCTTCTTCTTCTTCTTCTTCTTCTATATAAATACCCAATTTTCATCTTGAATTACTCAATGGGAGCCTTCCAAAGGCACAAAGATTCTATTAATAAACAGGTATCAATTTTTTCTTGGATTACCGTTCTTATAAGTTGTCGCCCATGAAGCACCCATTCTTTAGTCAATTACTTATTCAGAAATCCTGTAGCTCGATAAAACCAGCAATGGCTGCAGCTTTTAATGTTAATTCATTAACATATTGAACAAAATCCTAACGTTCTTAATCTGCACTGGTTCCATCAAGCTATAGGATTGCTTGTTAGGATTGTTGCCATTAATGTGCAGCAACCATTAAGGACTGCACCGTCCATTGACAAATGTAGAAGCTCATGTGCAAACTACCAAATGTCAAAGTTTGGCAGCTACCATTTTTGAATAGGAGCTGGAGTTGAGGGTACCATTCTTGCCTATAAATAGGCACTGAGAGAGCAGCACAAGGTGAGTAATACATAACAGAAGAAGAGAGAAATATGTGAGAAAAGAGAAAGAGAGAAGGGCTTATTGTTACTCAATTTTGGACCCCACGTGTTGGAGACGGTGTATACCTCTTTTGAACAGAGTGTAGGAGTTTAGCTCATATTCGCCAGAAGATTGACAAAAGCACAGAAAGAAATATTTTGTTTTTTTTTAAACCTTATTTGAGCTGTTTTCTGCTCTTTTTATCCTTTCCCTTTACTACCAAAATCATCAGGTTTTCTTAGGTTGATCAGGAGTCTTCATAATGCTAAATTCGTTCTTTTTTTTTTATCTAGTCTTTAAGGTTGAATAAATCCCTCAGAATTTGCACTAAAAAACGGTTCTGCTGCTGTCGCAATTTTTTGTTCCAACTTAGGCTCTGATTCTAACTCAGTTTCGTACGATATCTGACCATCCTAGGTATATTCTGTCACTCATTACATGTTGAAAAATTGACGTACACCTTTATTAGGTCTTAGGGATCATTGTTCTTAGAGCAGATTCTCAGTCAGATTTGGATGCTCAGTATTGTCAGATCAAGAACCTTTTTGACCAACTAGATTACTACTGGTTTCTGTTCTGTAAAAAGATTTTATCTCACTCCGACTCCTTCATCAAAGTTGTAGTCCTAGACGCGTTGATGAATTTGAGCTTTTGAATCACTTGATTTCGATATCAGAGGCTCAAGATGTTCCCG
>Ga0307513_10012461_pt1 | contig 10490 bp, 12 predicted proteins | sample 15_EM_MG_FD_202174 | JGI IMG/M metagenome (GOLD analysis project Ga0307513, IMG submission 202174) | Populus trichocarpa ectomycorrhiza microbial communities from riparian zone in the Pacific Northwest, United States - 15_EM | ecosystem: Host-associated > Plants > Roots > Unclassified | place...
CATTTCTGAGTAAAAAAAAACTTTGAAAAATAATCGTTATAACACTTCTAAACACCCACTTAATATCAAAATCTTGAACTCAGCTTGGTTTAAGGTTTTAATCAAGAGTTTAGCAGGTTAACTCGAGTCAATTTAAAACGATGTGGTTTTAATATTTTTTAAAGAAAAAAAATTAAAATAATATGATTTTATTTATATATATATAAAAAGCAAATTGAATTTTGACCATGTTTACCGGTTCAATTACCTACCAAATTTAATTTAAAACCTAATTTGAGCAAGGAATCGGGTTAACGGACCACCAAATTGAACCGCTAAACAAATTGAATATAATAACATTGGTTAATATATAATTGCCTTGCTACTAAAACTTCAAATAAGTTTATTTGTCACAATCAAATAAAAAGAAAGATTACAAAGCATAAAAACTATAAGATATAAATAAATTTTCAGGAGAAGATTCTTTTAGAAGGAAAATACTGTAATATTCATGTCTTTTTGAAAACTTTTGTAATTAGGCTTGCAATTTGAGTAAATTCAATAAAACAACATTTTATTTGAAGATTTTGGAAAATCTAAAAATTATTTTTTTGATAAATAAAATTTACAGGGTAATGTCGAAGTTTTAGATTCTAGTTGGAGTTAAAATATAGCTTGAGAAACCTATAGCTTTCATGGGAATTAAGATACAAATAACATAGGAATATGTATTTAACAAATGGGTTGAAAAAAAATTCAAATACAAGAATCAAATTGAAATAATTGTAAATATATAGAGGCTAAAATATATTAGTTTTTGTCCGGGAGTTAAAAATTAGGACTTTATCATGGTACAACAAGAAAAAGCTTTGCAACAGTTTGAACTCCTGCCACTGCCTGAAAAAAGGAATCACGCTGAACCCAACTTGCCGTTTATAAGACAAAGCTCCATTCTTTCATCCTGTCCTTTTCGAATCTAAACCCTATTTTTTTCTTTTCTCTACTTTGAAATCTTTTCAGCTTTTCTTTCAATTTTGTACTCCTCAAGGCCTCAACAGTCGTCTCTCTCCTCCTCTCTCTCTCACAAGAAAAGACACATCCTCTCTCTCTCTCTCTCTCTCTCTCTCTCTCTCTATCTTCGTGTCTCACACACACACACACACACTCACGCAATCTTTTGTGCTCTTAGATTTTGACCGTTGCCAGAGAAGAAAAGATCTCTTCTTGATATTTTTTTTTGTCTGTATAGGTCATTTCTTGATGAAACAACCACAATTAGCTTAATAAAGACTCATTAGGTTTTTTTTTAAAGATACCCTTTTGTTTGTTGGTTTATAGTGAAGTGGGAGTTCAATTGTGAACTGGGTTTTGGTTCTTTAGTGTAATTGAATGTTTTAGTGTTGAAAAAAGTTATGAACTTTTGATACCCTTTTGGTGGGTTTTGAAGAAACAGATTGAAAAGATTGCTTCTTGGGTTAGATAGACACTAAAATAAGATGATTGCGGAGAAACCCAGTTGGGTCAGGCATGAGGGAATGCAAATTTTCTCCATTGATATTCAACCTGGTGGCCACAGGTTTGCTACCGGCGGAGGTGATCACAAGGTATGTTCTTTCTCATCTTTAATACTCTGTTTGGTTTCCAAGAGTAAATAATAGAAAACTAAATTCTTCTGATTCGTCATTATTTAGGGTTTCTTAGCAGAGAAATCCCTGGTTAGTTGTGCACAATTACAGAAATTAACTTAACATGAATTCGTAATGATTTGTTCATGCAGTTTAAGGTAATGCCATTATTAGAGTTTGCTATAGAGTGTAACGTACCTTTGTTTTTCAAATTGTCATAAATTTTGTACTTTCTAGGTTTAATTTGGCTGAATGCGCGTTCTTGCTTCCTTTTTCCTATAGCGTTTTAATTTTAGGAATTTATATTTGTGTCTTTGCTAAATGAAGTTTAACCTGTCTTACTAGTAGCAGTGTGAAAAATCAAATTACTTAGAATGAATTTGTGTTATTTTGGATTAACTTTTAAGGCTTCAACCACCAAAAGCAATGGTAACTAAATATCTATTGTTTTTGAGTCGTCTAAGTTCCAAGATAACATGTCATTATTCTTTTGGATTCTGGTAATTCTAGAGCTATAAACGCAAGTTCATTGAATAGCTGTTATGTAGTACAACACATATGCCTTCACAGTAATATGTAAACTTTATAATGATGAAAGAGGGTTGGTAGTAGCAGTCTGATATTCTGTGCATCTTCTTTTCATGGACTTCCATGTTCTTGATTTCACAGTTCCCTTCATGGATTTTGGTAAATTGTAATGCAACTAATTGGTTTCCAACCTGAATGCATTATTGAGGAGGCATTTTTTAGTTTAAAATCCCGCTCAACATTGCTTCACCTTCTTCAATGTGCATGAATGTTGGTACACATATGATTATGACCAAAGGTTCCTATCTAATGTGATCTTGTGAGTTTGTTCCTTTTGTCTTTATTACTCATCAAATTTTCAGTAATTTCTACAAGTACTTAATTATGACATCTGCCTTTTTTCACTAATCGCATGCAGGTTCGGATATGGAACATGAACTCTGTTAGCAGGAACTTGGAAATTAACGAACCAACACAAAGGCTTCTTGCAACTCTCCGCGACCACTTCGGGTCAGTCAATTGTGTTAGATGGGCTAAGCATGGTCGGTATGTTGCATCTGGGTCTGATGATCAAGTAATTTTAGTGCATGAAAGGAAGCCTGGTTCAGGAACTACAGAGTTTGGCAGCGGAGAGCCTCCTGATGTTGAAAATTGGAAAGTTGCAATGACATTGAGAGGGCACACTGCAGATGTGGTAATGGAATCGCTTTTATTACTGGAAAGCTTGGACAATACATGAAAGTGAAATCATTCTCTCATAATGTTTCTGATTCTAGTTTCTTGCTGCCTCATTTTACAAAAAAATAAGCTGTCACGTTCCTTAATAAATATTGGCTCCTGATCATGTGCACACACGCCCACACACTATGAAAGTTTTCATCATCCTCTCAAATTGTTTTCTAATCAAGTTTCTTGCTGCCTTTTTTTGGGGGATAACTGTCATTTTCCTTGATAGACACTGGCTTCTGAACGCTATACACAGAACCACACAAATTGAAATCATTCACACACATTTGTTTTGAACCGAGTTTCTTGCTTCTTTTTCCCCCTAAAAAACTGTGCCATTTTCCTTAATAAATATTGGCTTCTGAAAACACATATACATATGGGTGTGCACTTGCTTATGCATAATTATATAGATATATTATATTTTACTGGTTTGGATGGCTCCTCCTTAAAGCATTGGTTTGCATTCACATGCCAGGGATAAACAAATGAAAAAATAAATAATGATGAGATATTCAGTTTTATGTGATTTAAATGTCCCTCTTAATATGTGAGAGTAATTTCTCATTGCCCCTCTGAGTTTCATCTAATCGGGAAGTTGTTTTCCATGCCTAAAGTAGGTGGATCTTAATTGGTCTCCAGATGACTCCATATTGGCTAGCGGGAGTTTGGACAACACTATCCATATCTGGAATATGAGCAATGGCATTTGCACTGCTGTTCTTAGAGGTCACTCGAGCCTGGTTAAAGGAGTTACTTGGGATCCAATTGGCTCTTTCATAGCAAGTCAATCTGATGATAAGACAGTTATTATATGGCGAACAAGTGACTGGAGTCTGGCTCACAGAACAGATGGCCACTGGGCTAAATCAGTATGTATTTTTCTTAGTGGTGGATTTTCTTTTATTACATCTTTTCTATTCACTAACCTTAGTGTGCTATTTTTAGCTTGGATCTACATTTTTCAGGCGCTTAGGATGGTCCCCCTGTGGTCATTTTATAACTACAACTCATGGTTTTCAGAAGCCAAGGCATTCTGCACCTGTTCTCGAGAGAGGGGAATGGGCTGCCACATTTGATTTCTTAGGACACAATGCCCCCATTATTGTGGTGAAGTTTAACCATTCAATGTTTAGAAGAAATTTTACCAATGCTCAGGAATTGAAAGCTGCACAAGTTGGGTGGACTAATGGGGCCTCAAAGATTGGAGGGAAAGAATCACAGCCATACAATGTTATTGCAATTGGGAGTCAAGATCGCACTATAACTGTATGGACGACTGCAAGTCCTCGTCCTCTTTTTGTGGCCAAGCACTTCTTTACTCAAAGTGTTGTAGATTTATCCTGGTAAACTTGATATTTCCAGAAAAGATACCACCATATTTTTATGGATCTGTTTTCTCTATTCTAGCGATTCTAGCTCTTCCATTCCCCTTTGTGATTCTTTATCTAATCAATTTTTTCTTTTCTTTTCTAACAGGAGTCCTGATGGGTATTCTCTTTTTGCATGTTCCTTGGATGGTACTGTGGCTACTTTCCATTTTGATGCTAAAGAACTTGGACACAGGCTAAGTGATACTGAACTTGATGAGTTAAAAAGAAGTCGTTATGGTGATGTCAGAGGTAGACAGGCAAACCTAGCTGAGAGTGCTGCACAGTTATTGCTTGAAGCATCAACCAAAGAAACAACAAATAAAAAAGCGGCATTGGATATTCAGCAAAGTCAAATACCTGTAAAATCTTCTGTTGACTTGGGGGTCACTGCAAAGACTTCTGAGGCACAAGTTGATGATGGCAAGAAGAGTGTGGGAGCTGCTGGTGATGGATTAAATAAATTGCCTGCTTCTGCTTGGATTTCTAGTCCAGTAAAACAAAGAGAATACAGACGCGCTGATGGTAGAAAGAGAATCATTCCAGAAGCTTTAGGAGTGCCCAATCAACCGGAAACAATGACCGGCGGGGCTCAGTCTCAAGCTCTTGATTTCCCTCTTGCGGCATCTGATCACAGAAAGGTTGAAAATGGAATAGTTCCTGTTGATGGTGGCTTGCGAGAGAGTTCTATCAGGGGAACACTTGGCAGAAACTCTGATATAAAAGAGCGCTCTGGTGTCAATGCAAGGGCTACTGTTACTGAGAGCCTGGTCATTGAGAAGGTTCCAGGATCTGCAGGAGGAGATGGAAGCATTAATGTGCAACAGTCTGGGATAAAGGCATCTAGTTCCTCTGGTTCTTGTAGCACCCCTCTCTCAATTAGGGTATTTGATAAGAAATTAGGGGAAGATGCCACACCAATTTGCTTGGAAGCTCGTTCTAGAGAACATGCAGTGAATGATGTTGTTGGGGTGGGGAGTACAAGTATGATGAAAGAAACAGAAATTGTTTGCACAAGAGGAGCTGAAACTCTTTGGTCTGATAGGATCTCAGGAAAAGTTACTGTTTTAGCTGGAAATACAAACTTCTGGGCAGTTGGGTGTGAAGATGGATGCCTACAGGTAACTGAACCTCCATATCTAAATGACCCAAAACTGTTTTTCTTCAACTGTTTTAAGTTTTGAACTGTTCTCAACTTGGCATTAAATTACAAACTTGTTCTCTTTTCCAGAGAATGAAAAGGATATAGTATAATTTTTTATAGTAAAAAGAATGATTCTGTAGTTTTCTGCTGATCACTGGAGTGTTTTAAAGTCACCAGTTGCCTTAAAGCAACTTATTGATTTTTTTTATCGACTCGGGTATGTGTTAGGAATATTCCTAATCAACTGTTAAGCTAGTCCGTTTGCTTAACAATCCACACGTATATGGATTTTTCAAAATAACTAAGAAGGAACTGCTGATTTTTTAATATATTTTTTTTAATTAGTTGATTATAACATTAAGAAGTCCATTGTGAAGGCAATGCGGCTACAATTAAAGAATTCAGCTCTTAAACATACTCTTCTCAATAGGGGAACCTCTGTAACCACACGTGGGGATATTGGCCACATTGAGGGAATTGGACTTGTGCCCTTGTGAATTTGGATTTGGGGGGCCTGAATTTAAACTCACTGTTTTGATGCAATACATCATGGTCTTGGGTATTCTCCATGGTTTTAGATTTCTAATTGATTAGAATGGTTCTGCCAATTTACCAAAGAAGATGGAAGGTTTGAATATGTCCCTTCTAGTGGACATCAAAATACCTTAATTTTATTTTTCTTAATTTTTGTTTGCCCTTAAAACTGAGGGTGGACTGGTAATCCAATCTCTTGTACATTCTTTTCATGAAAATACATCTGTAACAAAAGACTAGATATTCATGCTTCAACTCATATTTCATCAAGATCACAAGGAATGTGGTGGATTCTTGATGTCCTTGTTTGTTGTAGATACAGTTCCTTTTTTGGCAGTTATAGTTCATATTGTATTAGGTTTCTTTAAGTTGATTAAAACTTCTTCTAATATCTTTGTATTAGGTTTCTTTAAGTTGATTAAAACTTTTTTATAATAATAAATGTTCTGCTGATGTTTGAGAAGGTTTACACGAAGTGCGGGAGACGTGCCATGCCCACTATGATGATGGGATCTGCAGCAACTTTTGTTGATTGTGATGAGTGCTGGAAGTTGTTGCTGGTCACAAGGAAGGGCTCCTTGTATGTATGGGATCTGTTTAGTCGGAATTGTCTCCTTCAGGATTCTTTGGCATCTCTAATTACCTCAGACCCAAACTCTGCAAAAGGTTAGGTATCTTATAATATAATGTTTGAGCCCATTTCAGAGCAGCTTTTTAAGTCATATGTGGAACACACACAGCTCATAAAATCCTTTTATGCGGGGTGTCAGTTTTGTGTATGTTTCTTAAGGCATGTGCTTCTAGATTGGATGCTTTATGGTATTTTTCTCTCTTTCAGGTACAATCAAAGTTATATCTGTGAAGTTATCAAAATCCGGTTCTCCTCTTGTTGTCCTGGCCACACGTCATGCCTTCCTCTTCGACATGAGTCTTATGTGTTGGCTGAGAGTGGCAGATGACTGCTTCCCTGCATCGAATTTTGCTAGCTCTTGGAATTTGAGTTCGATTCAGAGTGGTGAGCTAGCTGCATTGCAGGTGGATGTGAGGAAATATTTGGCCAGAAAACCAAGTTGGAGCAGGTATTCATTCATTGCAATGATTTGCCTTTGTTCTTTGAATTTTTAATTGAATCTTAGATTTCACAATATAAAAAACGCTGACTAGAAATAGTGCACAAAAGCCTCTGTAACATTCTTCTGGATTGCTACTGGCTGCTGAATTTATTTATTTCGAAAAAAGAAGAAGAGAAAAATGAATGGAAACTAATCTGGCTCCCTTGAAATTCTGATGACTGAATTTAATTTCCTTGATTAGTTACCAAATTTCCCAGTTAATCATTGCGCAATATTTCTGGTTTTCTTATGTTACTTCTGGAGTTCATATTTTATGATCCATGCATCTAGCTTCTGTTGTTTGACACGTGGTGGTTCTGTTTTCAGAGTGACAGATGATGGGGTGCAGACACGAGCTCATTTGGAGGCTCAGTTGGAATCCTCCTTAGCTTTAAAGTCCCCTAATGAATATCGCCAGTGCCTTCTATCTTACATACGCTTCCTTGCAAGGTGTTTCTTTTGTTTTAGACTCTTCTTATTTTCCCCTCGTGTTTATGAATGACAGTCGGTACATATGGGGCCTTCGTGGTTGTTTCTATCTATTCAATTCACATAAGTGTGACTTTGATTGCAGAGAAGCAGATGAGTCTCGTTTACGAGAAGTATGCGAGAGCTTTCTTGGACCTCCTACTGGGATGGCTGAATCTACATCTTCAGATACAAAAATGGTGTCTTGGGATCCTTGTGTGCTTGTAAGGCTTTAAGTATACCATTTTTAGTACCCAATCCCATACTTTTCTAAGCATATTGGATTTTGTGATGGTTACTCTACAGTATCTCTCTTACTTGCATACTTCAAATATGATTACATGTTGAGCATTGTACATTCAGTTGTTCTCTTCTGCTTGTGTATAGAAACTTTATGCTTCAATCCAATTTTAACTCCCCCCCCCCCCCCCCTAAAAGTCGGCATGGCAAAAACTCTTTGGGGGCATTTTCCCTTGGTTTACTCCCTTTTATTTCTTATTTTGTTTTTCTTGCCATTCTCTATTGATTTTTATAACTCTGCAGGGAATGAGAAAGCACAAACTCTTAAGAGAAGATATTCTTCCTGCAATGGCATCAAACAGAAAAGTCCAACGTTTACTAAATGAGTTCATGGATCTCTTGTCTGAATATGGAAGTGTAGAAACTAACCAAAAAACCCCCGTGCTACCTACTACATCTCAACAAGCAACCAGTCAAAAGAATTGTGATCCACCAGTAACAGAGCAAATGGACACTGCCCCACAAGCAATAGATCATACAAACGCTGCCCAACCAGCGAAAGATCATGAGGACCCAACCCCCATTATAACTGATGAAGCAGACCATATTCCACTGGCTATTGATGAAGTGGATTTGTGCCCGATGGTAACAGATCAAGTTATTCAGGATTCACTTGACAGAGAAGCTGGTTCTTGAGTTCTGCTTCTAACCAATAGGATTAATGTTAAAGATATTAGCAGACTGACACATGGCGTTGCAGAAGTGGATATGGGTGCATATATGGCTCATGATTCATCTTGTCATCCACATTTTCCTGGTCAAAGGAAGATAAAAGGTCCATGGTATTGGAGAGAAAAAAAAACACTCATTGTAGTGAATTGACTGGTGCATCTCTTTTAACTCTTCTTTGATGCTGCACCTGGGTATGTAACCAAAAAAATCTCATATTCAGTTAGCTAACTTTTATTTATTTATTTTGGCCACTTATAGCTTTCTGTAACCAATTTTCTTATTCCTTGTACAAGTTTAAGCATAATGTTAATTAATTAGATCTTCATTTAGAAACTCCCATCTCTAAGATTGAAAGGGATGGGCCCTCCTGTTTTCAGCTTTTGTACTTGCTTTCTTCTCTTGTTCTTGTGATGCATTTTCAGTTCACTTCTGCTTATTTGGCTGTAGCTGGTCCTGGATCACGCAGGTAGTTCATGTCCTTCCCTTCTTTCTTACGTTTTTTTCTCACTTTTAATTTGCTTGGAGAGATCTATGACGTCAATACCGTGTTTGAACATGACATGGCGTTAGCATTTATGACCTCGGCCGCTGTTTTAGCTGCTGCATTGGGTCCAAAATTGGCAGAGGAGGGGTCGCCGAGTATTAAATTCGTCCTCTTTCGGCGGCCCTTTGAAGAATGTAAAACAATCCGAGGGTAAAATTATCGTGTACTTGTAAGCAATTGGGTCTTGATGATATCTTTCAAAGTCAAAATCTTGTAAAGACGTGTGTACAGACGCCAATTACCCACTTCCACTCAAATCTTAGACTTAGACATGAAGGTATTTTTGTTTTAAAAATATATTTAAAAAAATTTAAAATTTTTATATTTTAAATTAATATTTTTAGATTATTTTGATGTGTTGATGTCAAAAATAATTTTAAAAAAATAAAAAAAATATTATTTTGATATATTTATTAGTGAAAATAATTTTAAAAAATAATTACAACCATACTTCCAAACACGCTGAAAGTATCCACCCGACAACATCTAATTTTACTTTTAATTTCAGAACAAGTAGACAAAATTAAATATCTTTAAAATTAAGTTAAAATAAATCATATTTATTTAACTTTTTATTTGGTATTGTTATAATTTTTATTTTCTAGATACTTTTTAAAAATACACTGTATTAATATAAAAAATAAAAATTATATATAAATTTTTAAATAAAAAATACTTATCGATATTATTTTTGTTCATCACACAATTAGCGTGATATATCTTCGAAATCATTCTTGACGTGATCTCTAGTAAAATTCAAAATAATTACATCTAAGGGTTGTAGAGGCATGTATAGAAAGCATGGAAATTATTTATTTTCGGACCTATGAACTTGCTAACTACTCGTAGATGGAGAACATAAATTAGACACAGCAACCCAACGGTGCATTAATGACAAGAGTTTATTTAATAAAGTCATGTAATGATTAAAAAAATCACATAATCTTAAACTTGTTTGAGAGTATGGTTGTGATTATTTTTTAAAGTGTTTTTCATTTAAAAATATATTAAAATAATATTTTTTTTATGTTTTAAAAAGTATTTTTGATATTAGCACATCAAAATGATTTAAAAACATCAAAATATATTAATTTAAAACAAAAAATAAAATTTAATTTAATTTTTTAAAAAAATATATTTAAAACGTAAAAACAAAAACTTCTCATTCTTCTATTCGTCAACAAAATCGCAAAGAAAAGTTCTTTCCCAATGATTAAAAAAAATAAAATAAAATAAAAAAACTATGATTTTCTCATCCATGCATGTCCAAAGAAAAAAGACCGTGTGGTCATTTTTTTTTTCTTTCTCATTTCATGTCAACAGCTTAAAATCATAGACAAAAGTGGATAAACCTTTTAATCAAACATTCAAATTGAAATTTTCAAACCTATTTTTTATCAGAAACTTCTGATTAAAATAACATAACCGGTGAACCAACCTCTCTCATGCATCTAAGATCTTGGTAGACTTGCAAGTGACTGTATTTTT
>Ga0307513_10012462_pt1 | contig 10490 bp, 8 predicted proteins | sample 15_EM_MG_FD_202174 | JGI IMG/M metagenome (GOLD analysis project Ga0307513, IMG submission 202174) | Populus trichocarpa ectomycorrhiza microbial communities from riparian zone in the Pacific Northwest, United States - 15_EM | ecosystem: Host-associated > Plants > Roots > Unclassified | place...
TACTTGTCCCAGGCCATCAGTACCCGAAAATGAAGGGGGATCATTTGTATGGGGGCACAGACACGCACGGATGTTTTGCCATATATTTCTTTAATCCCTGTTTTCGGGTACTTATGGCCTGGGACAAGTATTAAACTCGATGTTCTGATTACTATACACATAGCAAAATACTCGGTTAGCTGGGATTTGGCGGATGCGAAAGTATTCGTCCTGAATAAGCGGGGCCATCGGTTAGTCTGAGCTTGTCTCCCTACTGTTATCATATCTTGGCAGGAGCACAACAGGACTACCAAGGTGCCACGACTGTTACACAGCTAGATCCCTACGTCAAAATGCTTCCGCCGGCACCACTAAACTGCTCCTCGTGCGGGAATTGCGTTCCTGCCCTGCCCTGCTGCTCTGGGCAGATGGCTTTGTTCACCTGGCCTCAGAGATTCCTCGCTCTGCTCTACTCTATGACTTACCGCGCATTCCGAGGTAGGGAGCCTGAATCTGCAGAAGCACGTGATCCAGTTCATAGGGTGGGCCCGCTTACCAGTAACTTTATGCCCTCTGTGGACCTATCCACACACGGGGAACAGGGGCTAGATCTCCACAAGTGCTTGTTCACGGCATGATCTCAAGCTCTCGTGGGTTCAATTTGTAGCTAACAGATTATGACAGATGTCTATATAGTAATTCTGTGAGACACATCTATCCGCGGCTTGGCTGACCTGCCCCACGTCAAACTCGTATTCTGTACGCCTATCATATTTGGCCAGCAAACTCTTCTGGTAAGTTTTTGAGGGTGATATGCCCTGTTTAGTAAAAGGCAAACTCTAGTTGATAGTAATATGTCTGGATCAACATATGGCAGTGCTTCGCGTACCTTTCAGACTAGCATCCACTCCTGCACCTGCAGGGTGCCTGATAGACATACAATTTCCATCTTCGAATGTCTTCCTCCTATCCGTGCGGGGTATCGTAGTCGAGATCTCCCGTACGCCTTTTTTTTTCGGGGGGGGGGGGGTTAAAAAGGACTGGATGGGACCTTTTTGCTCCCCTATCTGATGCTTGTGTTCCCGGGGCTTTTTTTCTTAATATGTCAACTCATAGCTAATCATTCGAAATATCTTCGCCGGAGCACTCCTAGTTTCACGGCTTCAAGGTTGGTGACTAGGTTACTACCCAAAAACTATATAGTTCTAGGGAGGGGGCCCGCTTCGTGGATATAGAAATACGGGGTAGCTCGCAGTGGAAGAGATGGCGGCAGGTGGGCTGAGGATGGATTATTCGGTAGGTGGTCGTCCGGATAAGTTGAATGATATTGTTATTCGGTCTAGATTAATGAATACGAGACGCACCTTTATACACATTCACTGGAAACCTTAAAGGGGTCGATGATTGGAGGATCGTTGGAGTGCGTTGATAGTCTGATTGCCTGACTGGAGGATTCTGGGCTATTTGAGGCACTAAATGCAGTGTTTGAGAGTTCCTTAAGCCTCAAAGTGAGCCCACTCACTAATTTTTCTCGCCCATTGCTATAGGAGTTATGGATACGATCCTATTTATTTATACGACGATAAAATCATAAATACCGGCCGCATTCTCTGATAGATTCCCTTCACCATCGGCCCCTCGCCTCTCCGACCTGACCTAGAACTTCTCAGTAGACCAAAACTCAGGGCAGGTATTCCTTTCACCCGCTACAACTCAGGAACAGGAATTAACACAATCACTACAAGCACGCGCTCTCACAATCAAAGCACCAGTAACCTTCTCCCCCTCGCTCACCCCCCCTCCTCCATTAAACAGCCACTAACTAACTAACCCCCCTAGTGCTTTTGAAGCCCCTTCCGGTTCTCGCCCGGTTCCTAACTCTTACTCACGCTGCGGCACTCGCGAATCCCTTTGTCGAGTCCGACACCAGCGATCTAGAAAAGCGCGCCTGTGTTCTTGATGGCTGCAGATGCAGTTTGACGGTCCGCCCCGGTACCTATTGTGGATACTGCTCCGCCGTGATTTCTTGCCGGGTTGGGGTATCCTGTGAGAAGCACATATATGAGTGCGGTAGAGGTGGGAGCTGCTGCAATTATGGGGTTAGACCTAGCTGCGATCAGCGCCTTGGGCCTTGTGGTTAAATATGGCCTTTTATATCTAAGGATTGGTGAGATCTGGTGGGCGGATGTGTCTGTCATTCAGCTGGTTGGGAGGGTGAAAGTTTTCACACTCTTTTTTTCCAGACTTTCTTTTGAGGTCTGCTGTTCTGGAGGATTTATTTACGACCAACTCGGGTTTCTTGAGCAGTATACGATTTTCTGAGTTGTGTTTAGTCATGCTTTCTCACTCGAGAGTCATTTATGAGCACAGGGTGGATTCAACATGAATCTAACTCTAAACCGATTGACACCTAGCACAGCGTTGGGATAATCATGGACGGCAAAGATAAAACAGAAGAAATTCCTGTGACTATTCAATTGAGTCAAAGAGGGGAAATACCTGTATTCCTTACCCTGTGAAACTATGATTGGCAGAAATTTACCCACATTTAGAGGGACTTTAGATGGTGGAGCTAGCCTTGGACTTTACCGATGAGACGTTATCTCTTAAGTGAGACATGAGCTCTGACCTGTAACCCGTTGCAGTCGAAACAAGCTAGAATTACGGTAATCAACTTGCTTGCTACGAAATCCCTCTATTCAATCCCCCGTCTCAGTTGGGTTGCTGGCCCCCGGGTGGGGGTCAACGGCCCTTTGGTCGGGCCACTGCTTTCTTGACACGGTATAGCCAAAGCCGTTTAGTCATGTTGGGTCCTATCTGCTAGTTTGCACGGTTATTCCGCGACCTGCTAGAAGAAGCCTGTCGTGGGCTGTTGCCGTGAGACCGGATAGTGCGACAGCAAATCCCCAGAGTTGCCACTACAGAGGTGTGCCACCCTAGGTTGAGAAGTGGCCCGCAGTAGGGGAAATCGTTACGTGGAGATGTTGACACAGTTTTGGGATCGTGGAGACAGGCCGGTCCGGTGTCGTGTCGGAAATTCTGTATTCGAGACGGGAGTAAAGATTGGTTGACTGTGAGAACAGTATTGTTTGTAGAAGGAGGATTAGAGTTGTTCGATTCCTGTTGTGCATTGCTACTTGGGTGTCGGGCCATGGTATTTATACCCATGTGAGGTATCTATATACACGACCAGTGACCTGAGTCCCACTATTCCCCGCTGGACATGCTTCCGTCACATTGAGGCCATTTTTCCAATATCTGGGAGATGGCAAGGCCGAGCGGGTACTTGTGACTGTGGCCTTGGTATGTTTGGTAGGTGTTCCATTGTGGTGGATTTGATTTGTTGGGCTGCGGGGTGGGTTCCTGGCCGCGATTGTGGCTGGGGATTTTTGTTCAAGATTCTGCCGTAGGCTGGAAAAATAGAAAAAATAAAGAAAGATAGTCTAAATATCACAAGCGCTGGTACTATACACCGATTCTAAAGTCCTCACCCCGGGGGCTATCTGGCGCCGTCATGAAAAGAGCTCCCCTGTCTCTGAGGGTGGAGTAATGGTGGAAGAGGATGAGGATTCGGGATTCGGTTTTCGATTTTTTTGTCTAATAGAGAGAGGCCTCGGTACCTTAGCTGATGCTAAGATTTATCACGAAACCATATATTAAGCAACGTGAATACAGTTAAAGAAAGATCTAGCGTATGGTATTCCCTGCTCTTGACCCTCCCATTTATCCGGGATAGTCCAAGGCTAGAATGGGTGAGTTTAGTTAAGCATACCCTTCATTTTGTTGGATTGCCTATAGGGCATGCGGTTAGAGGGTGGTGTGGATATTCATGAACATAATATTATGCGGATATGCGGCTAGGAGAGAAACTGTTTAGGGCAGGCGGTTTCTTGGATTTCCGGCGATTAGGTATTCTCCCATGGGTTGTTGTTCTCACATCCTATGCCGCTAGGCATAGGATATTTCTTTCATAGGTTTGTTGATGTGTTTAGCCATAGGGTATGAGGTATCGGGTATTTGGTTTCATAGTTTCTTTCATACCCTTTGTCACTAGGTATACGGAGTTGGCACACCGGCAGGGCATAGGCCTTAGGATCACGGAGGATCATGGGATATCAGGATGAGTCTGGAATATCCGTGATCAGTAGGGATCAGGTTTGGTCAGCCGCGTGTGTTTCTTTAGAGTGTGTTGAGTTTCGGGAGTGCTTTGTTGTTGTTAGTTAGACGGAGAGATATATCTCCTGGCTTGTCATTAGCTAGAGAGAGAACAGCCATCTAGTCTACCGTTCCTCCATCCCTGACCGCCCCGCTCAGAGTCTGTTGTGATTGCACTTTCATTCCCTTCAGCTTTTGTGCCTTCCATTAGTTTTATTACATATACCGTACAAAACCGGTCGCTCAACAATTAAGTGCCTTCCTATTTACTATCCTCCCCCGCACCACGACACCAGGTTGATGGCATATGTATACAAACATGATCCAAACGAAGAGAGAAATTCTTAAGGAATAGATGGAGGAAAATAAAGTATAATATCATGCGGGAGAGATAATTTATAAGTATAGACAAAGTAGCTCTTGTAAAGTGGTAGCATATCAAGCAGTGGCCTAGGGGATCTAAACACACAGCACGATGGAGAAAAATGGGTACAAAAGATGAGAGAAGATCAAGGACATATACAGTCACTAGACAAAAGTCTTGGTGATCGCTTAGTCAGCGAGGACTAAGCGAGATAATCCAAGTCCGACACCCCCCAGCCCCACCACAGTGGAAAATCATGTATGGGGTATCATACTACATGCATTCTTACAGCTTTACTACTAAACTAATATTTTATGTTTAATTCTTCGCTTTGTTCTACCATCGAAATGCCATTATCAGCCTTTTGCTAAATACCCCTTGGATACACGGGCGTGTCTCACTATTCCGCAATCACCAAGACTTATGTCTAGTGACTGTATTATACAAAATGATGGTGTTTTCCTGAGACAAATACATGCCCGAGATATGTTCAGGGATCAGAGTCGGGGCGGGTGGAAGAAGGGAAAAGGAGGGGGAGAGTGTCCACGGGATGGAAGGGGATATACCAGGTGGCTGTAAAGAGATCCGGGGAGGGGACTGGAGTTGCGCTGATAGGGAGTATGTATATGGGAGCTATAGCAAAAGGTAAGCATATAGATGGGCAGAAGGGCAGTGTAGGGAAATTGCTTTCTGAGACTAACCCGGGGGGGCTGGGGATGCTAGAAGCTGAAGGGGTTCTACGGTCGCACCACGCTGGCAAAGAGAGGCGGTAAGGGGTAGTGTTCGACAACAATAGTCTGCCCTATCGAGATTGGCATCGTACGGTGAGAGTAGACGCTTCACCATTCCGTAAGTTATGCCCACTGAAAGAAGTGCTTCAGAGTGGTGTACTGTCATGGTTGTTTGGCTTGTGGGGATTGACATGGCTCCATCAGTAGTTTTACCACCCCTTCATGCTCATTCCGGGAAGCGCACAGGAGCGGTGTCCGGCCGTCATTGCTTGGCTTGTCGGGATTGACATCATTCCGTGCGAGCAATAGCTTCACAACCCCCTCATGCCCACTATAAGAAGCGCCCCAGAGCGGTGTTGCGCCATCGTTCCTTGGCTTGTCGGGACTGACATCATTCCGTGCGAGTAGTAGTTTCACCACCCCCTCATGCCCACTATAAGAAGCGGCCCAGAGCGGCGTTCGTCCATCGTCACTTGGCGTGTCAGGATTGACATCATTCCGTGCGAGCAGTAGCTTCACAACCCCCTCATGCCCGTTGATAGAAGCGCACCGGAGCGGTGTTCGGCCATCATTGCTTGGCTTGTCGGGATTGACGTCGTTCCGTGCGAGCAGTAGGTTCACCACACCCTCATGCCCACTATAAGAGGCGGCCCAGAGCGGTGTTCGGCCATCGTTGCTTGGCTTGTCGGGATTGACGTCGTTCCGTGCGAGCAGTAGTTTCACCACCCCCTCATGCCCGTTATAAGAAGCATTCCAGAGCGGTGTTCGGCCATCGTCGCTTGGCTTGTCGGGATTGACATCGTTCCGTGTGAGCAGTAGTTTCACCACCCCCTCATGCCCACTATAAGAAGCGCTCAAGAGTGGTGTTCGGCCATCGTCGCTTGGCTTGTCGGGATTGACATCATTCCGTGTGAGCAGTAGTTTCACCACCCCCTCATGCCCGTTGGTAGAAGCGCACCGGAGCGGTGTTCGGCCATCGTCGCTTGTCTTGTCGGGATTGACATCATTCCGTGTGAGCAGTAGGTTCACCACCCCCTCATGCCCACTATAAGAAGCGCTCCAGAGTGGTGTTTCATCCTTGTTGTTTGGCTTGTCGGGATTGACATCATTCCGTGCGAGCAGTAGTTTCACCACCCCCTCATGCCCACTATGAGAAGCGCTCAAGAGCGGTGTTCGGCCATCGTTGTTTGGCTTATCGGGATTGACATCATTCCGTGCGAGCAGTAGTTTCACCACCCCCTCATGCCCACTATAAGAAGCGCCCCAGAGCGGTGTTCCACCATTGTCGCTTGGCTTGTCGGGATCGACATCACTCCGTGCGAGCAGTAACTTCACAACCCCCTCATGCCCGTTGGTAGAAGCGCACCGGAGCGGTGTTTCACCACCGTCGCTTGGTTTGTCGGGATTGACTCCGTCCCGCGCGAGCAGCCGTCTCACTACACCTTCATTCCCTTCCTGAGCAGCCCACGTTAGTGCTGTAAAACCCGTACAGTCACTCTGATTGATATCACAGTCTTCGCTCTCTATCAAAGCAGCAACGACATCATCAATCCCGAAGTACGATGCGCAGTGTAAACCAGACCATAGGCGATGGGGAAGTGAACAATAATGGGAACTGCTTATTTGTTGGGCAAGTAAGGTAGCATATATATGGCTGCCACCACGCTTTAATAGCTCCAGTGCAAGTGATTTCGAATAATCTGAGAGTTCCATTTTTACGTGCCTTCCCCAGTACAGGGAAGAATATTTGAGAAACGGCATTTCTCCGAGGCCCGAGGTGATATTAGCTGGGAGGCCCCAAACTAGTTTGTGATTTAGATATGTTAAGCAGATCTGCCCAAGCATTTTGTGGGCATCAGGAAAGATACCAGACTGGGAGAGGTATTCTTGAAGCGTGTGGTGGATCAGTCGCACAGTCGATGTCTCTGCATCAACCACGGCAAGCCCTAAGCATGACCCTAGCACAGTATCTTGCGGTCGGATATTCTCCGGGTCCAGATCTGTCGACTGAATGTCCACCGCCAGAGCATGGCAGAGTTCGTCAATCCGTAAGGGCCGCTCAGCGTGCGATACCCACATCAGCACTTCCATCCCAAGTCGCGATCGGCCCCCCTTCTGCTCCTTTATCCGTTGCAATGTTTGGACATACACACTGTCGAGGCCCACGCCCGTTATCGCCACCTCTCGCAACATTTGCTTTCTGCTCGCTACTGATGTCTCGCCCAAGATCGCCTCAATATTTAATGCAACGAGTAGGAACCTGAAAACAATATCAATGAGTGAATCAAATTTGGAACAGAAGTGCTTCTACTCACATTTCGGAAGCCTTCTCCAACATTGTTTTCATGATATCATTTTTCAGATTCTCTGTCATCAAGCCTGGATCTTGGTCATCGTCATCGTCCATCTTCTGGCTTAGGTATCGAGCGATATCCCCTTGGTCGGCCACAATGTGTATGGCATAGGCTCTCTTGGTGAGATTTTTATCGAGTTCCCCGCGGATGTACGGTCTCCCTGTAAGAAGTAGCCGTAAATTTGGTGCTTCTTCCATAATTTGCCTTAACGCGCGAAGGAACTCTAATCGATGTTGTGGAAGCACCTCGTCCACTGCGTCGACACAAATGTATACTACCTCGATGGAACCGATTACTTTGACGAATAATTTCACCATATCTGGCAACCGCAGGCCATCGCCACCTTCCACCTTCGACTCGTCAAAAGCACTTTTAATTTCGCTCGGAATCCTGGGCGCTCTCAAAGCAACCTGCCGGACTAGACTCCCTATCATATTCACCGCCGATTGCTCCTTCTGTGTCTGGTAATCGCAGTATAGAAATATGACGGCGATATTCCGTCCCCGGGTTTGCTTCCGCAGGGTGTCTATTACTAAGGAACTGATTTTATTTCTTGTCAACATTGTCCATTGTTTCGGGAGGATACTCTTGTACCTTATATACGTCTTGCCAACCCCTTGACCTCCATAGCACAGCAATGTAGGGTCGCCCTGGCTCTTGTACCATGACTCGAACTCGCACCTTCGGAGAACCCATTCACCAACGCCATCGAGTCGACAATTTCTCACATCCCGATGTTTTTTATGGGGCTCCAGTGGAGATATCCATTCTTGGATCCGCAAAGACTCTTCTTCTATTCCTACGTTGATGTTGTAGCTGTTTGACACATTCCCGACGTTCGAATTCGCGTCACCGTAAGTTGTATTAGTCATGCGATAGTCGGCACGGATGCTCGACATCCCATGCTGCCATGGACCAAAGACACTTGGTCCAGCGTTCCCGCTCGGTGATGTATTCATAGCGGACAAAGCTGGTAACAGGCTAATAGCTAATAGCAGCCGAGCAGTTTGCTGAAGGGGTCAATCGGGGCATCATTCACTTAAACAAGGAGAAGCGGGGCTTGCTTTGTTGTGTTGAGAGATTGTTGCCTCACAAGCAAGCCACAGCCAATCATTTCCACGCCCAGAACTTAAGTTGCCCCATCTTCGCATTCACGCACATACATAAAATAGCTTTAAAAACGGGTTGTATGATATGTGTTTGGACGCTAGTTACGGTAGGGTACCCGGATTTCATGGCGTTTCAGTAATCAGTAACTCTCGTTTGGTGCTTGCGGCTGCCGTACGGTACGGTCGTACTTGGTCCAAAATGCCAAGGCCTTGTTAAGGCAACCCTGCGGGGACCACCAATGGGCTGTCCCCCCTCGCCAGGCTGGTGCTGGCTCTGTGAAAGCCTCTGACTGATTTTCCTATACTCTTGCAATGCCTCTGTCCCTAAGCTCTCACGCCTAAAGGAATACGCTGCGAATGCTTGTAGTTCCCAATAACTCTGATTTCTCGTCACTGATGTCCAACCAAAAGTGTGGTAATGTATTGGGCTTCCCTATCACGAGCAAATTTGCTTGGCAGCAACTTCAAGATATGAAATGATGGAGTAGCATAGTATTGTTGAATGAAATTTTATGACTTTGCGGTTGGTTATTGAAGAGAGATTTGAACGGTGCCGGTACTAGTGGCTCAAATTTCTACTGCCCTGGAGTGTATCAAACGAAATGCATGGGGAAGTACTTGTATGTTTAACGTGACGCTGGCTGCCTGCAAATTCGCCTGGTGTTCCTGAGAGGACCCCGAACCTCTGTGTAACGAATTTTGGATCCGGTGATTAGTCAGTGGACAGATGACTTCGGCCTAGGGCTTCGAAGAATTAGACTAACACCACTTTCCTCGGCCCCAAGTAATTGCGTTAACAGACCCCAAGTTAATCGACACCTTGCTCTCAACATCCGAAGCGACGAAAATCGAAAAATGTCTCAAAATTTCAGCGACAACTGCAACTCTATCAATATCGCGAATAGTTTTAACTACACTCCCTCCGATGACGAGTCTAAAATACTGGCATGGCTGTCTCCATTAGAGCCATGGGTGCGGCATCGAGACATCGGAGCTGAGCGGGTAGATGGTATAGGGGCCTGGATACTGGAAACTAGGGAATTTAGACGATGGCGTAATGTCAGTAGCGAGGACGAATCTAATCATGCGACCTTATTCTGCGACGGGAATCCAGGAGTGGGAAAGAGCTATATTATGTAAAGGAGAATGCATCGTTAGCGGAAATCAAGAATGGTATTGCTGATAGGTTGCGATAATAGTTCGCTAGTTATAGACAGGTTGTGCGATGAGGCTGTGAAGGAAGATACTGTCGTTATGTGCTTCTACTTCGACTTTGCTGCTCGGAATGAGCAGTCGCCAGTGAATATGCTTGGTTCCCTGCTGAGGCAGCTTGTCAGCGGACAGGAAAATATTCCCGAAGCAGTAGTTCAGAGTTTCCGAGAGCGGAAAAGGGGTATTGGGGGTAGGGGGCTACAGGTTTCAGGGGTTTTGGAGATGCTCCAGACCATCGCGGCTACAAAACGCACGTTTATATGTGTTGATGCACTTGACGAATGTGTGCCAGCACATCGAATAGTAGTTCTTGAATCACTGCGGCAGATTCTGCGGGGGTCACCGAATACTCGCTTATTTGTGACCGGAAGACAACAGGTGAGGAGTGAGGTGGAGAAGAGATTTGGTGGAGCAACAACTTTTATATCCATACAACCTACGGAGGATGGTGTCGTTAGATGAAAATATTTGTATCTAGTACACTTGTCTGTGTGAACAGGTTGGTAGTACTGATGCTCAAGATATAGTTTAAGACTGTAGAAGTTTATTCCAAGCTTGCGCACTTCCTCAAACTCAAGGGAGACCC
>Ga0307513_10012463_pt1 | contig 10490 bp, 5 predicted proteins | sample 15_EM_MG_FD_202174 | JGI IMG/M metagenome (GOLD analysis project Ga0307513, IMG submission 202174) | Populus trichocarpa ectomycorrhiza microbial communities from riparian zone in the Pacific Northwest, United States - 15_EM | ecosystem: Host-associated > Plants > Roots > Unclassified | place...
GAGTAAATTGATTTGCAGAAACTGTGAACATAAAGTAATCCTCGTCTGCGTTAGAATCATTAATAAAACTGAAATCAAGAACCGCTGCATCCAGAAAAGGAATTTCGAAACTAGTATTGCTCCTCAAAGGTCCACTAGTCCAATAAATTACATCTCGCCTCCTAATGACCAGCTTCTTTACGCTAGTATCCCATTCAAAAGTGAAAGCGCCAGCGGGAGTGGGTACTAAGTCGCTCAACTACGACATGAGGGACCAGGTTCGGCCAGTTCTACGGTTGATCCCTAACTTCATTCCAGGCAAGAATGTGTCAGTAGGAAAGTCAAAGCTTTGCCATAAGACCTGTTGGCTGCTAGAATTTTCATCTTTGAGAACAAAATTGCCTGAATCTTCTAAAATAGCTGTTATATTGGTTGCAGAAGATCGACTTGAATTGAACTCAACAGGATCACCTCCAGAGCCTCGTGTATCCTAAAGTGAAGAGCCCATTTTTGGAAACTAGAGTACTGGAAGAATTGAGGGAATCACCTTGGTACAGTGTGTCTGCTGCCCAAGCGTGAGAGGCACAGAAGCAAAACTCAAGGAACCGGTAGATCCAGCTAGCCATGGAAGGAAATAAAAAGGTAGCCAACAAGTTTGGCCTGCCGATTCCGATACCTCGTTAATCAATGAAATATATTGGACTTTTTTTTTCTTTTCTAATTTATCAAAAATCTGAAAGAAGAATAAAAAATAATTAAGAAACCAATAAGAAAAGAGGGCAAACAAGAAAAGGTTTTGTTGGCATGGTCACCAGAGGGAACACATTTGTACAATGAGAAACTTGCTAGGAAATTGTTGACTGTTGTTTCAGAGGAAAGTTTGGGACAAATTAGGCAATTAACGTATAAAATGAAAAGAAAACACGAATTAACAAAGCAGCAAAAAGTTTTGGTGAAATAATATACTTTTAGATGTAATAGTTTTGAATCATGACATTAATTACCAGAAAATTAATAAATACAAATAAAAATATTGACAATGTTTCCATCGGTAAATTACAATGAATTTTACCGACGAAAATATTCTCTTAGTACATATTGAGGGAATTACAATGAGAAAAAAAATTAAAACAAAGTCAAAAGGTACGATGAAGTGTTATTTGTACCAATGGAATTAACAATGGTATTAATATCATTAGGAAAATATGTTCGCAAACTCGTTCGTAAACTGTTCACTTCTCTCTGACACTGTTCATCATGTTAATTACCAACGGAATTGTCGACAAAATCTTCTGTCGGTATTTTTCAGAAAATTCTAGAACTGTTCACTTTTCAATTGCACTGTTCATTATTGTTTTTTACAGACAAAATCACAAACGGATTGAAAAGTTGTTGGTGTTATTTGGTGGGTTTCTGAAAATTTTTGATAAAATTGAATATTTAAATTAAATATTGCAGACGAAATCACTAACGAAATGAAAAGTTGTCGGTGATATTTGGCGGTTTTTGAAATTTTTTTATTAAAGTAAAAATTTAAATTAAATATTACAGACGGAATAACCGACAGATTGAAATTTCATCGGTGTTATTTGACGGGTTTCTGAAATTTTTTTATTAAATTGAATATTTAAATTAAAAATTACAAATGAAATCACCGACGGATTAAAAAGTCGTTGGTGTTATTTGGTGGGTTTCTGAAATTTTTTTATTAAATTGGAAATTTAAATTAAATATTACTAACGAAATTATCGATGAAATGATTCAAAATATTAATATTTAATTATCCACTGGTAAAATCATTGGTAAAATGCCTCAATAAAAAGACTAGAATTCCTCATTTCACAATAGACGAGCCTCTTCTTTTTCTTATTTGATAAATTAATTACTAATGAAATGATAGTACAAATACCAATGGAAAATTTCATCTGTAAATATAAGAATTCTGGTAGATTTAATTGATGTCGCAGTTCAGAAACGCAATATTTATTTAAATATCACGGTTATGAACCACAATATCAATTAAATGTCACAGTTCATAACCGCAATACAATTTTAATTGATGTCATAGTTCATAACCCCGACATTAATTAATTTCGGTACTCTTAAGAAGGAAGAACCAGTCGACTGAATGATTCAGGCTCATCAATAGCATGACTGGATCCATCTCCTGCCCCTATTTGAGTGGCCTCGTCCTCTGCCACGACATCATCAAGAGTTAACCTCTCTTCAAAGGTTTTAAGTCTAGTGCAGCAAACATTGAACCACCAAGACATATAGGTGTATCCTTTATTTTCTTCGTCAATATTACAAAGCACAGATGTAGCTTTCCGACCCTCCCGTAGCATGAAGCAAACCTAATATTAATAAATCATTAATGTTAAGTTAAAAGATCAATGCATAAAACCCAATGTTTAACATATATTAATTATAAAAATATTTGATTATTTATGATATTTTAAATCTACCAGGCATGTTGCTCATATTGCATGTATCTAGGTGGAGGAACTTGCTTGAAATCTGGAGCAATTACCCGAAATATGATACTCATGTACCAAATCAAATATTTTTCAACTGTAATCACATGATGCATCTCTATAAAAATCTCATTCCTTTGTGCATCCCAATATGATACATAAGCTTCATGGTAGCTTAACTAGTCACAATCAACATTTTTACCCTAATGATGTATGGCATGCGAAGTATCACTCGTATCAATGTCAACCAGAATGTGTTGTTTGTAGCTGAATTGTCGCATTACCCGATCTAGGAAATATAGCTCAACCTTGTCAAAAAAATATTAGTGGGACCACTAATGTCTATATGTCCATCCAGTCAATGCAAATAGCCAAAGCAACTACTAATCTTTAAGTTTTTTATAAGGTATCCACGTGACCTGTAGAATATAAGTTTCTTAAATATTAAACAATAATAATTTGGTGAAGTTAAGTTTTTTATTTAACAAATGGTTTTAAAAAAATACTTGGATAGCATGCTGTCTATTTAGCTCGCTCTGATAAAATGTCAACACATATGTAGGATTATTTTCAAATACTCTACCAGCATACCACCTAGCATTACAAATATGTCAATTTTATTGTATTTTTTAGTTATACTTAGAAAATATAAATTCATATAATTGCAAAATTACTTTGCAATACCTGTATCCTAGTGGAAGCTTAAGTGTAACCTTCATAGTCTAGACAGTCATGGGCGGTAATCTAGGTATCTAGGGCTGGCTCACATGAAGATGCTCATAGAACCATAATTGTTATTAAATAAAAACGGGTTGTTTATTTCATGTTAAGACAAACATTTAAAATGTAATTAGTTATTTTAATTTTTTCAATTCATACTTGTAGAAATAGCAAACATCCCCTAACCTGTTTTCCTCTTTCATGCATGCAAGATATAGATATTTGTACAAGCATGTCATGATAGAAAATCTCATATATACTCCTCAATCAATTTAAGATGTATGCTATCCCCTTACAATTTAGAAGGAGGGAGTGTCAATCCAAATGATCACTCACATAACACAATTTGATTATGAATGCTAGTACATGTCATTGGCCATCCATCAATAAAAAATCCAAGTAAAACTGCCATGTCTTGTAAAATGGTGTATTCTCCCCATGCCTATGATGAAATGTGTGTCTCACATCTCCATTGCTCACTTAGTACATGGATCAAACCATCAACCCTAAATCCACTATAAATTATAATTGATGGTATTCATAACTAATATATCATTAATTCAACAAGTCTTAAATTCATTATAAACCCTATATTCAACCTAAGCAATTATTTCATTTCAACTAAACAAAACACGAATTCATAGTAATGTAGTATGTTTATCTTGTTTGTAGGACTAAAAAAAAGTTATGGTGGTAGTGATGCAACAGTGGATTTTGAACAGAAAAATATCCTATAATGCTTAAAGACTAGGATGAGTTTTATTTTTTAGTGTTTTAAGGGGAATAACAAGTGTTTGGTAGGAGTTTTTTAGAGAGATATGGGTTGAGAGTGTCAGTTTGGAGAAAGAAAGAGAAGGAAAGAGTTGTTGCGTCAATGTTCTTCAATATGGGGAGGGCTTTAAATTTGACTACATATTGCGCTTCTAAAGGGCGATATTAGCATATTTCTTAGTGAGAACCTGGATTTTTTCCAAATAGGTTGGGTATGTTGCAAAAATATCAAGTGAACTGAGAGCGATAACAAACATCATTTGGATTTCCTTATTACAAGAAATTACAAAGGTAGTTTTAAGTGAAGTTGTATCTTCTTCCTTGAACAATGATTTAATATTTGCATTTGAATCAATGTAAAAAATAACAAAAATCCTTATGGTTTTTTACAAGCATTGTCAATTTTGAGAAGATCAAGTTGCTGTAGAAAATTCATCTAATTGCACAAACCCTCAAGACGTTTGATTCTTGGCATATCGAAGGTGCTCATCATAAAATTGTATCTTTGGATTTGGAGAAGCTCTATTAGTGATTGTTATTGTTTTGGTGCCAAGGTGGAACCCATTTTTGTGACCACTTGCTCATTTTCCCATAGAACAATATCTCTCAATTCTTCAGTAGCTTGGGTTCTAACCTTTACCCTTTCTTTTCAGGACCCTTGTTGGTCCAGTACCAAGGTATTCTTTTCTTTTGGACAAGTAAAGGCAAATTGTCTTGAGGTTACCTAAATTGGGAATTTCACTGCCAAGTACCTAATGCTAATAACATCATTTATTTGATGCAAAAACGGTCTACCTATAATGGTGTTATAGGCCAATGGTATGTCAATAACTATGAAGATTTGTTGGAGAGAGACATATTTAAGGGAGGTACCATAATGACTGGGATTTCCAAGATGCTCTTAACTAGTACACTTGAACTTTCTATCCCAATGAGAGGAGTTTTTATTGGGGTTAGTCTTGAGCAAGGATATCCTATCATTTATCAACACTTGATGTACAGAGGTGCAACCCAAAATAAAGTTGACTTCAAGTAATGCCTGCGTGGATTGACCAAGCTCTTCCTTTCTTTGCTCAGGATGAGAATCCCTTTTCAAAAATTAGCAGAGATAAATTTAGCTATCAATCTTTCAATCTCCTTCTTAAAGATGTAACAAACCTCTATGTCATGTCCTTTATCCTTATAAAAAAATAGTACTTCTTAGAACTAAGAGTATTGGGTGGTGATTTTAATGGTTAAGGGTTTTGAAAAATCTTTTTTCCATGGATAGTAGTAAGGACTTTAAAAATAATAGCATTTAAAGGAGTGGTATGCATTTCAAGGTAGCTCAAGCATTCTCTAATCATCTTCTTTTGACTTTTCCTAAAGTTGTTCCTTCTAGAAAAGCAACCCCGCTTGGGATACCTCCTAGTCAAATTTTTTCTAGAGAAATGAGGAGTACCATGACGCAAAGTCAATTTCCTTCTCTACCTAAATATGGTTCTCCATGGCTTGCTTCAATTTTAGCAAGCTTTTATTTGGTAGGGCATACAATTTTTTCCATGAAGTTCTTCTCATTACTCCACTTATGAGGGTTTTGAAGGCCACATCCTCTATTAATTCCTCAACTTTAAGCATTTCCTCATTAAACCTTTTTAGGTATACTTGTGTGGATTCATCATCTGCCTGAATGACCTCAAAGAGTTATATGGAACTCTTTTTTGCTGGGATGTTTTGTTGAGACGGACTGCTAATTTGGTACGAAGTTTGCCAAAACTTGTAATAGAGCCTAACTCTAAATTGTTGTACCATACCCGTACCGACCTTCTAATGGTTATGGAGAGAATATTGCACATGGCATGATTATCCTGGATTACTAGTTCCAAGTTGCTTCGTATATTCTACACATGTTTCCTTGGGTCTGTGAGACCATCATAATTATCCAAGGTTATTTTAGTAGAAATATAGTCCTTGGGTATACGAGTATACAATACTTGTTTTGATAAAAGAGAGTCTCTAATCTAATGAGGGTGTAGATGTTGTCCTGCATATACTCCTTTTTTGGCTACTTTCCACTCTTATACCTATAGGATTATGGAGAGCTTGAGGTTTCTGGCATGGAGTGGCAGGATTTATAGATGGTCGCCTTCCTGCATTGGCCAAATAGACATCTAAAATACTCACTATGTGCTCGAGAGTCATGAGGGTGGGTATGCTTCTTGGAATGGTTGGATGACCTTTGATGGATGACTAATATGGAGGAGATAGAAAGGATGCAACAGCATATTGAGGTGCCATCAAGACTTGTTGAGGTACATTTTCTTTTGTTTGCTAATTTTCCAACACTGTTTAAGAGAGGAGTTGCACCTGATTAATAAGATGTTAAAGAGTGTGTTGTACATGAGTATCTGTTATGGCAAGGAGATAAGTTACACGTCTTATCCTAGGAGTGTCTTGATTGTCTGCCATTGATAATAAATGGGGATCTCAATAAAAAAAAAAAAGATAGGATAATTTATGGCTTTTTAAAAGCATTTCTCATAGATTACGCCATCTAATGATGTCTTAAAATCTAATATATTCAATGAACATGTCATTTGATGTTGGGTTAGTAGTTAATCAAATGCTTATTTCAGTATTTCCTTCTTCACAGCCCAACAAGTACAAAAATTGACTTCGTACTTGCAAAAATAGTCTTTATTAGTGGGATTTAAAGACTTTTCGATGATAAAGTTAATAACTTTAAATAGAAATGGTAATAAATAAAAGAAAAAGCTTTAAATTCCAAGAATAAAAGTGTTATTTTCTTATTTTTTTTTATGATTAATGCTCTAATATATAAAAGACTAGAAAAAATAAACCTTTTACCTGGATGGTTCAAGGGATATTTATAATCCTTGAACGTTATCGTCTTCAAGGAATGGAAAGACTAGAAAGTCATTTTCTCTTAATGACATTAATGAGGGATAAAAATCTCTTACATATTACTAATTAGGGGCAAATATCCCTTATAAATCATTGATGAGATAGAAATGTGGTAGACTCCTTGGGAGACCTTTTATACATCTATAGATGTAAGGAGATGATTATATCTGACATTAATACTTCATGTAATAATCATAGTAAGAAACTCACAGTCTTGACACGAGTCTTTAACAACCTATAAACTCACATTGTTTGGAATGTAGTCGAGCCTAAAAGAGATGGGGTTGACAAATTTCCAGACTTGTGTTGCCTTAGGTTCAGCCCACGCCTGAACCCTAGTATATTGGGTCTAATAAATCACCAGACCCACTTAGCCTTGGGTCAGCACATGGCTAAATCCAAGTGTATTGGGTCTAGTAACTCGTCAAACCCACGTCTCGTTGGATTCAGCACATGGCTGAACCCAAGCGTGTTAGGTCTGATATCCTGTCAGACCTATGTTTCTTTGGGTTCAGCACTTTGCTAAACCTAAACTTATTGGGTTTGGTAATTTGTCAGACTCATGTTGCCTTAGGATTAGCACACGGATGAACCTAATCTTATTAGTTTTAGCAATTTTCCAGACTCACTTAGTGTTGGGCTTAGCTCATAGTTGAGCCTAAGTATATTTGGTCCGATAAATTGCTAAACCCACGTAACCATGAGTCTAGCACATAGTTGAGACCAAGTAGTCTTGAAGTTTCTGAGTCAAAAATACTGACTCATTAACATGAAAAGACATTTTTCCTTGAATAAAATATAATTAATCACCTATTTGAGTCTACAAATCCAAATAGTTGATGTTTGTCCGGGATCAATTTTTTACACTCTTTTTTGCCCTTATTCCTAGAGAAATAAACATAGTTCATGGATAAAAATATATTATGAACCATTAGACAAGAAAAACACTTTTTTACATTCTAACATTGTAATCTTCATATTTTTCTTTATCTCTTACCAATAACCATAAACATATAAACACATAATATTACCTTCAAGACTTCATTCATCTTACATCAGTGCTGACTTAAACATCACAGGATCCCTTATACCATATATGAAACTTGTTTTTATAAAAGATCATGAATCACTAACCGAGCTTCTCTTCAATATCCTCTAAAGCCAATGAACTAGCTAGTCTAACATCTCTTGAAGTTTGCTCCAGACTTCATTATAAGGGCATTATCTGTGGGAACTGCAAAAAAAAGTCCAATTCATTTTCCTTTTATTTTTTACTAACACTTTATCTCTTTCCATAACATATAATCTAGAAACTCAAGTAACGAGAAGGTTAAAGACCTTTTTACTACGAGTATTCCATTACCATCTCTAGATCTTTAACAACTTGCCTCACAAGTGAGAATGATCACCAAGGCTCTTCTAAGCACACAATAATAGCTCAGGGCCTTGCCTCTTCCTCAAAAGGTAGCTCTTTCATCAACAACACTACCTCTTGTGTGAACAACTCTAGTTTAAGTAGGAAACATGCTAAAATGACAAACAAGATAATAAAATGGAGTTGATGCAAGAGGTTTTGAATGGTCGGATATGAGTCTATTACATTTGGACCACGTGCAAAGCCTAGAAAATGTCTTTATAGATCATATAGATTGGTCCAAATACAAGAAAAGGTTTGATCATGCTAAACAAGTTTTTTTAATAAAAACAGGCATAAATTTTTATCACCATATATTATTCTCCAAGAAGTTGTCTTTATGTATTCTCCATGAAATATTATTTATACATGTTCACCATCAAAGTCTCCAATGTGTATCTCCATGAAGATCTTCATAGAAAATCCATGAAAAATATTATTTCATGATAAATATCTATGATAATCTTTATAAGCAATCTCCATGAAAATCCTAATGATTAATCATCATGTGAACTATCTATGAAATAGTCACCATATAATGATCTCCATAGTAAATCATAGGTAGAATCTCCAAGAAACAATTTATACATACAATGATCTCCACAAAACATCTATCATAACATTTTTTCATGGGATTCTCCGCACTAAGTAAAAGCTTCTCTTCTTTACTCGGGTACAATATGTTCCCCATTCTTCATCTATGTTATGCAACACTTACCTTGGGTATAATATGGTCTCCATTCAAATCTCTATTTAAGTATGATGATGATTTGTCTAAACTCAAGCACTCTCCAATCCAAGTGCAAAGGGGTCCACTTTGCCCAAAGTACAAATATATTTTTAACCATAGGTACAAGACCGCTTCGTCATGTATTGTCTCCCCTGTAATTGTTTAATCAAACATCTTACCCAGGTATAAAATCAAAGCTTCTCTACAGGTAAATGGTTGCACCATACTCAAGTATAAAGGCACAACAACACCTGGCATAAATGGTTAACACAACAAATTTTAAAGTCATCTTAGATAGCTCCTCTACCATTTTAGAAAGCAAATTTTCTAATTAAACAAGATGGCTAAACAATTAAAACTTTATCGCAGGAATATCTCGGCGATCTAGTTATGTAGAAGGTATAAAAATAAGAAAATAAGTCTCCATCTAGTTTTATGGTTACTAGAAATCCTAACTGGTCTTAAGAGATTTTGGGTAAATAGGCTAGTTATACTAAATAAAATATGAAAATCACCTTAAAACATCATACCTAAAAAAAATTGTATTGTTGTTTAATTTTATGATAAAAATATATATTATGCATATATACCAATATTTCACCTAAACTAAATACTTGTATTTATTATAGGTAAAAAAATTCCTAGATGATTTCAGCTGACCACAAAGTCTAATCCTTACATCTAGCAATAGTCTATCTTTCGAAGCGTCTCGGAGGACAATCTGTCTTGTGAAGTGTCTCGGAGGTTGCTAGATGTTCAAGGTGGCGTGTGGCCTATACTACGGCGTACATAAGAGACTTCTTTCTTTTCCTGTTAGTGCTAACGGTGTTTGTCACCTTCACTGGAGCGCTTGAGAGATACGATGCTAGGAAGTCGCATCTGTGCTCCTGGAAATTCTGGGCATCTTACAAGTTTTGGACTGTTTTTTTTGTCTCATCTCCTTTTGATATTTGCTTAGGTTTTTCTTTGCAAGAGTATCTCTTCCTCAATATCTATGAGTGTAATCTGAAAAAATAATGTTAGGCAAATATATTATTTTCTTTTTTGGTCATGAGTTTCTAATTAATTAAATTTTTTTTCTTCTTAATATGTAATATCTCTTTTTATTAATTTTTCAGTTTTGTTTGATCCTTCTAATAATTTTTATTTTATTTTTGTGCATATTCTCTTATTATTATTTTTTGGTTGCTAATCACATTATTCCCTTTATTCTCTCTTTCTTTTATTTCACTCTCTAAACTCTATCTTTTTTTATTTATTTATTTTTATCATCACAATAAGAATTAAATTAAATACCAAAAATTATAATCTACGTTGGCATCGTCATATCATACTTGTGTGCACGTATAATCTTTGTTCCCTAACATAGATATGCAAAAATTCTTTAGCTAACCGAGATTAGACCTTTACTAGCTGCAAAGTTTAATTGAAAGGAACTGTCAAAATCCAAAAGAATTTCGCAGGGGATGCGCTGATCAATGGAAAGAAGAGAACCATC
>Ga0307513_10012464_pt1 | contig 10490 bp, 8 predicted proteins | sample 15_EM_MG_FD_202174 | JGI IMG/M metagenome (GOLD analysis project Ga0307513, IMG submission 202174) | Populus trichocarpa ectomycorrhiza microbial communities from riparian zone in the Pacific Northwest, United States - 15_EM | ecosystem: Host-associated > Plants > Roots > Unclassified | place...
TCGCCACCTCCTGACCGGCGGCCAACGCCGGTCAAGCAACAGCCGGCCGGCCGCCGTTGTCCCGGCAGCGGCGGCCGTCCGAAGCAAGGGGAGAAACACCGATGGATGTCACTGATTCCCGGGCGGGCACCCGCCAGCGCGTCGTCGGCTTCGCCGACGTCGTGCGCATTCCCCTGCGCCGATGGCGCATCGTGCTGGGCGTGGCCGAGATCGTCATGCTGGCGGTCGTCGGCTACCTGGTCTTCTTCCCGGCCACCTACCGGGCCACCACCGTCGTCGTGCTGCGGCCCGTGGTGACCGATCCGTTCACCCTGCCGGCCGGCGGCGCCGACCGGGCCATCAACATGACCGCCGAGAACGGCATCGCCCAGGGCAACGAGGTCATCGACGCGACCGCCCGGACGCTGCGCCGCAGCGCCGACGACGTGCGTGACGCGCTCACCGTCGAGGTGCCGACGGGCGGCCAGGTGCTCCGGTTCGGCTACGCCGACGACGCCGAGGACGCGGCCATCACCGGCGCGAACGCGGCCGCCCAGACCTATCTGCAGGTCCGGCAGGGCATCTATCAGCAGCAGCGGGCCGCCCTGCTGCTCTCCTACGACAGCACCATCAAGCAGGTCACCGACCAGCGCAAGGCCGCGCAGAAGGGCCTGCCCGAGAACGGCTACAGCACCGGCCCGGCCTCGCCGCGGACCCAGGCGACGCTCGACCAGGTCAGCGCGCTGAACGACCAGATCGCCCAGCTCGCCAACGCCCGGGCCAAGGTGGCCTCCGCCGACCTGAGCCCCGGCTCGATCACGGCCGCCGCCCGGGCGCCGGTGCCGTCCAGCCGGGACGGCGCGGTGCTCTATCTGCTCGGCGCCCTGCTCGGCGGCCTCCTGATCGGGTTGCTGAGCGCGCACGCCCGGGAGGCCCTGGACCGCCGGATCCGCTCGATCGACCAGGCCGCCGACCTGATCGGCGTGCCGGCTCTCGGCGTGGTGCGCTCCGCGACCCGGGCGGGCCGGGCGACCCGGGCGGATCGGTCGAGCCGGACGGACCGGGCGACCCGGACCGACCGGTCGAGCCGGTCGGCCCGGTCGGGCAACGAGGCCGCGGTCGCCGCCGACGCCCGGTATGTGTCGCTGGCCGTGTTGAAGTGGATCGACCGGCACCCCGACCAGCCGCTGGTCGTGCTCTCCGGCCGGGACGACGAGGGCCGCTCGACGGTGACCGGCAACCTGGCCGTGGCGCTGGCCGCCGCCGGGCACGACGTCTGGCTGGCCGCGGCCGCCGAGAGCACCGACGAGCTGAAGGACATCATGTTCGCGGCCCAGCGCCGGACGCCGCCCCGGCCCCGCGCGGTGCCGCTGGCCGAGTACCACCCGAACACCGAAGCCCGAATGAATGGCTCCGCGACCGGCGCGCCCGGCATCGGCCCGGCCGCCGGCGTGACCCAGATCGGCGGCACCGGCTTCGGCCCGGCCCGCGCCGGCGACCTCGACAGCACGATGGTGATGGCGGCCATCCGCGCACCCGCCGCGCAGCCGTCGCCGGTCGCCGTGGACGAGTACGGCCTGGAGCGCCGCCCGCTCGCCCTGCTGATCGGCAGCGGCGTGGTCCGGCTCTGCGGCCTGGACGAGCAGCCCGCCCGGGGCGTCGTGGTGGTGGACGCGCCGCCGTCCGACACCGACGAGCGCGGCGTACGCGCGGCGCAGTCGGGCGGGGCCGTGCTCGTGGTCGCCCGCGACCGCACCCGCAACGCCGACCTGACCCGGCTGGTCGACCGGCTGCGGTCGGCCGGCGCGCAGACGGTCGGCTTCGTCCTGACCGGGGGCCGCAATGTCTGACCTCCCGGCGAACATCTACCCGCCGGTCAGCGTGATCGTCGCGACCCGGGACCGGCCCGGCCTGCTGGAGCGGGCGGTGGCCGGCATTCTGGGCCAGAACTATCCCGGCGCGATCGAGTGCCTGGTCGTCTACGACCACGTCGAGGTGCGCGAGCTGGACCTGCCGACCGGGCCGAACCGTACGCTCAAAGTGATCGAGAACGCCCGGCGGCCGGGACTGCCCGGCGGCCGCAACAGCGGTGCGGACGCGGCCACCGGCGAGCTGCTGGCCTTCTGCGACGACGACGACATCTGGCTGCCGGCCAAGCTCAGCCGCCAGGTCGCCCAGCTGGCCGACCCGGCGGTCGGCGCGGTCAGCTGCGGCCTGCGGCTGCGCGGCCCCGGCATCGACCGGGAACGGGTGCTCGACCGGACCCGGGTCACGCTGGACGAGTTGCTCCGGGACCGGGTGATGGAGGTGCACTCCAGCACGATGCTGGTCCGCCGGTCGACCTGGGCCGCGGCGGGCGAGGTCGACGAGGAGATCCCGGGCGGCTACAGCGAGGACTACGAGTGGCTGCTGCGGGTGGCCGCGCAGGGCCCGATCGCGGTGTGCCGGCAGGCCCTGGTCATCGTGGACTGGCACGGCGGGTCGTTCTACTTCGGCCGGTGGGCGACCATCGTCGAAGCACAGCGGTACCTGCTCCGCAAACATCCCGAGCTGGCCCGCAGCCGGGCCGGGCTGGCCCGGATCCGCGGCCAGATCGCCTTCGCGCTGGCCGCCGGCAACCGTCGCACCGAGGCGATCCGCGAGTTGGCGGCGGTGCTGCGGCTCAACCCGCGGGAGAAGCGGGTGCTGGTCATCGTGCCGGTCATCCTCGGGCTGGTGACCGGCGAGCGGGTGCTGCGGATGGCCCAGAAGCGGGGGCGGGGTGTCTGAGGCGGCCGTGCGCGGCCGGCGGTTGCGGGCCATCGCGCCGAGCCGGGCCCGGGCGGTCGCCCCGGTCGGGCCCGGCGTCCTCGACCGCGAGGCGTTCGCGGCGGGGCACACCGGGCTGCCGGTCTGGCCGCTGACGGTCATGTTCGGCCTGCTGCCGATCTGGTGGGGACTCGGCGTCTGGTATTTCGTCTGGCCGCTCTTCGGCCTCGTGCTCTTCGTGCTGCTCAGCACGCGCGGCGCGGTCCGCGTCCCGGCCGGTGCCGGGCCCTGGCTGGTCTTCCTGGGCATCGTGCTGGTCAGCGCGGTCCGGCTGGAACGGGTCAGCCAGGCCTACGTCTTCGGGCTGCGGTTCGGCTACCTGTGCACCGCGTTCCTGGTCTGCCTGTACGTCTACAACCTGGCCCGCGATCAGGTGCCGTGGGCCCGGATCGCCCACCCGCTCTGCCTGTACTGGCTGTCGGTGGTCGCGCTGGGCTGGCTCGGGGTGCTCGCGCCGAAGCTGAGCCTGCCGAGCCCGTTCCTGCTGGCGCTGCCGGACGGGGTGGCGAACGAGCGGTTCATCACCGACGTCGCCCGGCTCGACGCGACCGAGTTCAACCCGGCCAGCGCCAACCCGATCTACCGGCCGGCCGCGCCTTATCCGTACACGAACAACTGGGGCACGGCGTACACGTTCCTGGTGCCCTTTGTGGTTGCCTGTCTGACCTCGCTGCGGCGCGGGCCGATGCGGATCGCACTGCTCGCCTCGTTGCCGCTGTCGATCGTGCCGGCGTTTCTGACGCTCAACCGCGGCATGTTCATCGGGCTCGGCGCCGGCGTGCTCTATCTGCTCGGCCGGGAGATCCTGCGCGGCCGGGTGCGGCTGCTGCTGCCGGTCGCCGTGATCGTCCTGATCGGCTGGCTGGCCACCCTGTTCATCCCGGTGATCGACCTGATCTCGCACCGCACGTCCACGACGGACAGCACCGCGGACCGCTTCGACCTCTACCGGCAGACCTGGGCGGCGGTGCTGCACTCGCCGTTGCTCGGCTTCGGCCAGCCGAACTCGGTGGACACCACGCACGCGGCCGAACCGCTCGGCACCCAGGGGATGACCTGGCAGGTCCTCTACAGCCACGGCATCCCGGCGACGATCTGCCTCTACCTGCTGTTCGCGCTGATCGCGCGGCGGATGGCGGCGGCCGTGACGCCGACCGGGTTGTGGCTGAGCGCGTTGCCGGTCATCGCGGTCGTGGTGACGCCGTTCTACGCGTTCATCGATCCGAACATGTCGGTGCTGTTCTTCGCGATCGGGCTGGGCCTGGCCGCGGTCGACGGCCCGGTGGCGCGGCGATGACCGCCACCGAGTCGCGGCGCGGCACCCGCGGCGGCGCGATCGCGGTGCTGGGCGCGGCCGTCAACGGCGCGTTCGGCTTCGTGCTCACCACGGTCATCTTGCGTACGTTCACCCCGGCCGGTTCGGGCGCGCTGTTCAGCGTCATCGGCCTGGTCACGATCGCCGGAGCGGTGTGCTGCGCCGGGGCGGACACGGCGCTGATCTGGGCCCTGTCCCGCCGGCCCGCGGCGAGTGGCCGGCTGGTGCGGGTGGCCCTGCTGCCGACCCTCGCGTTGTCGCTGGCGGTCTGCTTGGGCGGCGTCGCCGGCGCCGCGCCGATCGGGCGGGCGTTGCTCGGCGGGGAATCGGCGGCCGGGCTGATCCGGCTCGCGGCCGTGGGCGTGCCGGTGGTCGTGGTGTCGACGGTGCTGCTCGCGGCCGTGCGGGCGACCCGGCCGGTCGGCACGTATGTCGCCGTGCAGTTCGTCTTCGTGCCGGTCGCCCGGCCGGCGCTGATGATCGGGGCGGTCGCCGCGGGCGGGGGCGTACTGCTCGGCTTCGCGGGCTGGCTGCTGCCACTCGCACTCGCCGCCGCACTCGCGCTAGCCCTGCTGACGCGCCCCGGATTCGCCACGCCGCCCGTCGGACCAGCCGCCGGAAGTAACACAGCGTCGCCCATCGAGCCAGGCGCGGGAAGCGGTACAGCGCCGTCCAGAGGGCCAGGCGCCAGGAGTGGCTGCGCACGCGGGTTCTCCATGCCGTCCGAAGGACCAGGCATCGGAATCAATAGAGCGTGGCGGCCACTCTGGGCGTTTGCGTTGCCGCGGGCCGCGTCGGTGGCGATTGACGCGAGCAGCATGTGGGTTGGCGTGCTGCTTACCGGGGCGCTGGCGTCGCCGGCCGAGGCGGGCGTGTTCGCCGCCGCCGGCCGCTATGCGCTGGCCGGCCTGCTGATCATGCAAGGCTTGCGGGTCGCCGTCGCGCCGCGGTTGTCCCGGCTGCTCGGCGCGGGCCGGCGGGCCGAGGCCGCGCGGGTGTACCGGCGCACCACCCTGGCCATCGTCCTGCTGTCCTGGCCCGCATACCTTCTGCTGGCGGCGTTCGCGCCCGCGTTCCTGGCGGTGTTCGGCGCACCCTTCGGGGGCGGTGCCACGCCGCTTGCCGTGCTCGCGCTTGCCATGCTCGTGAACGTCGGCGTCGGGCTGGTCCAGACCGTGCTGCTGATGAGCGGCAACAGCCGTGACCACCTGCGGGCGACCGCGGCGGGGCTGGCCCTCAACGTGCTCGTGGCCGTACTTCTGATCCCCGGGCACGGCGCGCTCGGCGCGGCGATCGCCTGGTCGCTCGGCATCGTCGGGGAGAACGTCCTCGCGGCGTGGTATGCCCGGCGGGCCCTGGGCGAGTCGATCTTCTCGGTCACCCTCGGGCGCGCGATGGCGGCGGTCGTCGCCGCGACGGGCCTCGTCACCCTCCTCGGCATCCTGGCCGCGGGCCGTGAACTCGCCGGCCTGGCGCTCGCGCTCGGGCTTCTGTTGGCCGCCCTGCTGGGCTCGCTCGCCGACCGGCGGATCCGGGCCGCGCTTCTCCAGTTGCGCCGCAACGTCCTGACCAAGGAGCCGCTGTGAAGGATCTGATCAAGAACGCCGCGCCCCGCCCGGCCCGCGAGCAGATCCGCAACCTGCTGGTCCACTATGGCGAACGGACCAGCGAACGGCGGCCGCTGCCCGACTTCCTGATCATCGGCACCAAGCGCGGCGGCACCACCTCGCTGTGGCGATACCTGATCCGGCACCCGCTCGTGCCGCGCCTCTTCCCGGCCTGGAACACCAAGACCTCGCACTACTTCGAGGACAACTGGAGCCGCGGCGAAGCCTGGTACCGCTCGCACTTCCCGACCCGGCGGCACCGGGCGGCCCTCGAGCGCAAGCACGGCGGCCCGGTCAAAGTGGGCGAGGCCGCGCCGCTTTACATGTTCCACCCGCTCGCCGCCGAACGGGTCGCCGCGCTGCTGCCCCGGGTCCGGCTGATCGTGCTGCTGCGGGATCCGGTGGAGCGGGCGTACTCGCATTGGAAGGAGCGGCGCACCGAGGGCGTGGAGCCGCTCGGCTTCGCGGAGGCGCTGGCGGCCGAGCCGGTCCGGACCACGGGCGCGAGGGACCGGCTGATCGCGGAGCCGGGCTCGGTCAATGCGGCGTACGACTGGTACTCGTACCGGGCCCGCGGCCGCTATCTGGAGCACCTCGAGCCGTGGCTGGCCCGCTTCGACCGCGGCCAGATGCTGTTCCTGGCTAGCGAGACGTTCTATCGCGCGCCGGCCGAGACGTACGCCCGGGTGCTGGATTTTGTCGGTCTTCCGCCGCTCGACCTCGGCTCCTACGAGGTCCACAACGACCGCCCCAGCGCGGGGATGGAACTGGGCATCCGCGAGGAGTTGACGGAGTACTACCGGCCGCACAACGCGGCGCTGGCCGAACGATTGGGCCTGAGCTTCGACTGGTGACCATCACCGCGCCGGATTCAGGCGCGCGTCGAGCACGTGCAACAGGGCCGGGTGCAGCTTCGGGTTCCAGCCGGCGCCGTCAGCCGACAGCTCGTAGGTGCGCAGCCACAGCTCGATCAGGTACGCGTCCGCCACGAACCGCTGCGCCGCCGGTACGAGGCCCAACGCCGGGCCGTGCTCGGTCAGGGCGGCGTCGACGGCCGCCGCGCACTCGGCCGCGGGCCACCCGTGGCCGGAGAGCGCGGTCTGGAACGCCTGATGGGCCAGGTCGAAGCCGACCGGCACGCCGGTGCCGCTGTTCTCCCAGTCCCAGACGATCAGGCCGCCGCGGTGCCGGGCCATGTTCCACGGCACCCAGTCGCCGTGCCAGTCCCCGAACTCGAGCAGCAGGCCCCCGTCGCGCGCCTCGAGCGCGTCGATCGCCGGCTCGATCGCGGTGGCCGCGCGACGGCGCCACCCGGCGAGGAACGCGCCGACGGGCCGCGCCGGGGCCGGGGGACCGCCGCGCCGGGCCACCGCCAGCATCGCGGCGAGCCGGGGCAGATCGGGGTCGCGGAGCCGGCGGACGTCGCCGGGCATCGGCTCGACGACGGCGACCTCCCGGTCGTGCCACCGGGTGTGCAGCAACAGCCGGGGCGTCTCCGGCAGGCCGGCGCCCGTCGCGAGGCAGGTCAGGGCGGCGGCCTCGGCGCGGACCATCGCCCGGGTGCCGTCGTTCCAGCCGATCTTCGCGTAGCCGCGCGGCCGGCCGGCATCGTCGAAGAGCTGCAGGGTGGGCTTGTGGTGCGGGTCGGGCGGGCGGATGCCGATGGCCGCGTGCAGCCGGGGCTCGCCGAGCAACCCGGCCAGATGGTCCCAGAGCAACTCGGCGCCGTCCGGGGCGTGTACGGACAGGACCGGCGCCCGGGTAAGCCCGAGCGCGCCGACCCGGGCGAGCAGCCCGATCGCGGCCCGGGAGGCGCGCACCTTGGGCGGGCGCAGCGCGTTGTAGGCCAGCACCGAAGCCGCGGTGACCCGGCGCGAGCCGAGCGGGAGCAGGAACCGGGCCCGCTCCAGGCTCGGCACGACGGCGTAGCGCGCGGCCGCGTGGCGCGCGGCGGCGGGCGCGGTGGCGCCGATCGTCAGGTGCAGCCGGGGATCGTCGAAGACCGCGCGGGTGACCCAGCCGAGGCCGTCGCTGCGAGCACGGGGGTCGGCGGCGACGAGCACGCATAGACGATAGTGCCAAGTGTCGGCGGCCCGGAAAGGCGGTCAGGCCGGCAGCCGCACCTCGAAGCGGCAGCCACCGTCCACATTGCCCGCCCGGACCCGGCCGCCGTGCGCCTCCACCAGCCCCCGCACGATCGCCAGCCCGAGACCGCCGCCCGCCGAGTCCGTGGGCGTACGGGCCCGCGAGCCCCGGAACGCCACGTCGAACACCTGCGGCAGATCCGCCTCGGGGATGCCGCCGCAACTGTCCGAGACGGTCAGCCAGACGTCGTCCCGGTCCCGCCCCGCATCGATCTGGACGGTCCCGTCCGCCGGTGTGTAGCGCACCGAGTTCATCAGCAGGTTGCCGACCACCCGGGCCAGCTCGGGCTCGCTGGCGGTGACCACCGGCCAGCCGTGCTCGGGCGCGACGATCCGGATGCCCCGGCTGGCCGCGAGCGGTGCCGCGTTCGCGATCGCGTCGGACACGACATCCCCCAGCGGCACCACCGACGGAGACAGCCGCAGCGCACCCGCGTTGATCCGGGACAGCTCGAACAGGTCGTCGACCAGGGCGCTCATCCGGTCGGTTTCGAGCCGGATCCGGTGGTGATACTCGGCCACCGTCGCCGGGTCGTCGACCACCCCGTCCTCGAGCGCCTCGGCCATCGCGCGCAGGCCGGCGAGCGGCGTACGCAAATCGTGCGAGACCCAGGCGACCAGATCGCGCCGGCTCTTCTCGGCGCCGGCCGCCCACATCGCCTGGGCGGCCAGCCGCCGCCCGAACATGATGCCCAGCACCAGGCTGACGACCGCCGCCGCGCCGACCGTGACGAGCACGACCTGCAGGTCGTGGGCGGACAGGAACATCGCCTTGGCGATCACGACCACCCCGGCGACGACCGCGGCCACGGTGATGACCAGCAGCGCGGAGATGTGCACGGCGACCGACCCGCCCCGCAGCAGCCGCAGGGCGCCCGCGCCGGCCAGCCCGACCAGACCACCCGCGATCAGGGCGTAGAGCCCGATCAGCAGCAGGTCACGCATGGCCGGCCGGCTCGTAGCGGTAGCCGACGCCCCAGACGGTCAGCAGCCGTTTCGGGTTCGCCGGGTCGGCCTCGATCTTCTCCCGCAGCCGCCGGACGTGCACCGTGACGGTCGACTGGTCGCCGAACTGCCAGCCCCACACCTGATCCAGCAGTTGCGCCCGGGACCAGGCCTGGGCCGGATGCCGCAGCAGGAACTCGAGCAGATCGAATTCGCGTACGGTCAGCGCCAGCGGCCGGCCGGCCAGCTCGGCGATCCGCCGCCCGGTGTCGGCCACCAGGTCACCGTCGCGCAGGATCCCGTCCCGCCGGGGCTGGGGCGCGCGGCGCAGCACCGAGCGCACCCGCAGCACGAGCTCCCGCGGCGAGAACGGCTTGGTGACGTAGTCGTCGGCGCCGACCTCGAGCCCGATCACCCGGTCGGCCTCCTCGCCGAGCGCGGTCAGCATCACCACGGGCAGGTCGGGCCGCTCCCGGCGCAGCCGCCGGCACACCTCGAGCCCGTCGATGCCGCCGAGCATCAGGTCGAGCACCACCAGATCGGGCGGCTCGGCCCGGGCAGCGGCCAGCGCGGCCAACCCGTCGGCGGCCAGCCGCACCTCGAACCCGTCCTGCTCCAGATAGCGGCGCACGACGTCGCTGACGGTCGGATCGTCGTCGACGACGAGCACACGATGTCCCACCGCACCGACGCTACCCACCGGCCGCCCTCCGCCACCTTGCCGAATTCTTACGGTCGAACCTACTGCGCCCGCTCGCTACCATCGCGCCGGTGAAGCGCGCTCTCCGGATCTTGCTCGCGCTGGCCGTGAGCGCAAGTGCCGCGGTGGGCGCGCTGCGTCTTACGCTCCCGGCCGACAATCCCGCAGACGTACGCCGCCAGCTCGCGTTCCTGCGGCACGAGCTCGATCGGGGCGCCGCGGCCAAGACTCAGGCGAGCTTCCCGGAGGGCTACTTCTTCCTGTACGCGCTCTATGGCCTAACCGAGGTGCAGTTGGGTCTCGGTGAGCCGCCGGCCGAACGCGCCGACGAGGTGCGCGAGGCGGGCTGGGCGCTGACCCAGCTCGACGGGGACCAGGGCCGGGCGCCGTTCGACCCGGCGCTCAAGCCGGCGTACGGGATCTTCTACCGCGGCTGGGTGAACTGGCTGCGCGGTGGGCTGCTGTCGCTGCAAGCCGATCCGGTGCAGGCCGCCCGCTTCGAGACGGATTCCGCGGAGATCGCCGCGGCCTTCGACGCCGCCGATTCGCCATTCTTGCCCGCGTACGCCGGACAGGCCTGGCCGGTGGACTCGACCGTCGCGGTCGCCTCGCTGCGGCTGCACGACGCCCTGCTCCCGGCCCGGTATTCGGCGACCGTCGCACGCTGGCTGACCGGCGCGAAGCAGCGGCTGGACCCGGCGACCGGCCTGCTCCCGCACCAGGTCGACGTCGACACCGGGATGCCGCTGGAGGGCGCCCGCGGCAGCTCGCAGAGCATGATCCAGCGGTTCCTGGTCGACCTCGACCCGGCCTTCGCCCGCGAGCAGTACCTGCGCTTCCGGAAGCTGTTCCGGTCGGCGCCGCTGGGGCTGGGCCCGGCGATCCGGGAGTACCCGGCCGGTGTCGACGGCCCCGGCGACGTGGACTCGGGCCCGCTGCTGCTCGGGGTCAGCCTCTCGGCGACCGTGGTGGGGCTGGGCGCGGCCCGGGCC
>Ga0307513_10012465_pt1 | contig 10489 bp, 15 predicted proteins | sample 15_EM_MG_FD_202174 | JGI IMG/M metagenome (GOLD analysis project Ga0307513, IMG submission 202174) | Populus trichocarpa ectomycorrhiza microbial communities from riparian zone in the Pacific Northwest, United States - 15_EM | ecosystem: Host-associated > Plants > Roots > Unclassified | place...
GACGTAGCCACCAATATGGTCGAGTGGCCGGAGCTGATGAGTACGATGCCGGAGTTGACGGCGATCCACGGTGTAAGGTTCTTTTATGAAGTTTCCACTGCGGCTATGGGCACCGCTGCGGCCTCTGTATGGCAGTTATAATGTAAAATAAATAAGTCTGAAAAAATACATACGTTCGACCGAGTCAGATCAAATTTTGTGCATGTTGGGGCTGCGATGCGGTTTTTTTTGCACAGGTTAACTACCAAGCAACACAAACCTCACATGTCCTGGTCCGGGCAAAATTACACAGGTTTGTGGCCGTAAATAATCCACATATAAATTACACAAGTGCTTTCCATTCCAAATTTACACATGTTGCGTCCGACTGAATTTATTTTTCACAGGTTTGGACAGTGGTGCACATATCTCACAGGTCAAATCCTAATCTAAATATCACAGGTAACCTTTCCCGGATTCGTAGTTATACACACCTGGGACCACGTCAAAATTACTTACACAAGTTTTCACCGACACCTGTGTGACATCACGCACGTGCAAGAACGGTCACAAACGCGCTCGTACGCGCCTCATTCAGGAATCTCACACTGCACCCCTCCGCTGCATTCAATCCTCGCATTTTCTGCTCTACCCTGAACCAGTCTAACCCGAAATATGCCAGAGGTCTCGGAAGGTGTAGAGCAAGGTCTAGTCTGTGACAAATTCAACGAGGAGCAGCCAGCTTCCGAAAAACTCGTTCTCGGTCTTCATGTTGATGCAACGCAAGCAGAAGCGGAACGTTCTTTGGCCGGCTCACTTCCCCACCTTGGTCACGTCTACCCATTGCAGTCATCCGAAAAAATTCAACGGGGTCAATGCAACGATCAGACCCAAGTTTATCCTCCAAAGTATTCACATCCTGACAACATTCCTATTGAATCACATGGTCTGGTGTTGTCGAAGGTTGCTATAGATCCTAGGAATGTGATTCTGGGCTTCATTGACAACAACGACGAGGAGTATTGGCTTCAGGTACGTCTCATTTCTGCACGCTTTCCTCGGGCTCTCCCCGATGTCCACAAATTACCATTGTTCTAGGTACAACTTCTGAAACATACAGTTGTTCAAATCTACAAGAAGGAGGATTGGAACGAGGCAATATGCAAGGTCCCCAAACAGGTCGGTTATTGACATAATGCTCGTATTTTATATATTCACCGGAAATTTGTACTAGTCTTGTGGATTCAAAATTGGACTTGCCATTGAGTTTCCGAGCTATGTCATGGCATTTTGTGTGCTTGACCTTCTAGTCCAGGTATGGTATTCACTCTTATAATATCGTCTACATTCCACAATTTACCCACCTGTTACATTAGTTTCATTGGGCGCCGAGCCGCGCAAAGCTACCAGCGCAGCACCCACATGTTTACTCAGAATATGAACGATTTCTGCGTGAACTTGTCAACTGGCTCATCTCTCGTCGGTTTGGAAATGAAGATGGGGCCAAGGCCAAATCAAGAAATGGAAATGCTATGGCTATCGTTCGTTCATCTGGTAAATTTCCTGGGGCAGGTGTTTACACTGTCCCGGAGATATTTCATCGTGCAGGTGAGTTTGTAATGCTTTCATTTTATTCCATTTATTCCAATCAACGCGATTCATATTCATTTGCTTCCTTGCCCACTCAGGTCTTTCCCCTTTCCTAACGGAGGCTGAGGTCTTTGATTCAGCGTCACGTACTGCGAGACTATGTGCCGCCTTTTATCATTTGGCTGCACTTGCTCACTCAGATGTATGGTACGTCACCGTCGTGATATATCTGTAGTTCAATTGATATGGATTTGATTTCATCGACAAGGAGCCTCGTGCAAAAACACTTACAAGGGTATGTACTTGCTGTCCACAAGGAGGACCGCATCAAATATTCCCAAATGCTGCTTGTTTATGGAAAGGAACGGGCTTCTCTTTCCGAACGGCACCACTCGCTTTGGGTGCAATATGAGGCAAGGAAATTTATTTGTACTATTGTACGCTAATACTGGCTAATCATATTTTGAATTTCAATTTGTAGGAAACCCTTACAAAGCATTGTGGGGATGGCCAGTGGGTAAGGTCCACGTCGGAACTGCCACCCGATGTCTTTGAACCCACATTGGTTCGGTTGGCATTGCTTCATAATGACCTCAACCTAGGAACACTCATATTTGGTACTGAGCGATGGTCAGCCCTCTGGGAAGCTGAAAACATGTCTTTTGGTTGTCCAGCTTCAGATAACCCTCTATCACACTACTTTTCGAGGCCAGATGGTACGCGCTTTCTTATTTGCACTACCTTCATAATCTGTTAACACTTCCTAGTATTGCCATTTTCGCATTTGTGGCTTGACGAAACTGCATATGATTGTTTGTTCATTGAGCCCTCATTTCTCAAGAAAAAGAAAGTGGAAGTTTCAGCATACAGGCTATCCAACAAGAATATATGGAGTATTCTATCTCCCTTTCCTCCAAACTCTGTGAGTGACACTCCTCAATATGCTCACAAGTAAGTAACTTCCGTTCAATGTTCATATGTGGTGGTGGTACAAGATCATTTTTTTGCAGGCCCAAAATAGCCAAAATACAAGAGCCCAAGGATGATGCTGGAAAGCTTCATGTTTGCTCACCTGAGGAGCGAAAGAAACTCTCACTTTCATATCAGACCCAGTGCACTGGGTTATTCACAGTAGGACCTCTTGACTATTGTGGGATCGCTCGTCTCGTGAAAGGACGAGGGGAATCAAAGTGTGTATTTTCGCTCTTGTGCTTTCCTCTTTCCCTAATATGATATGTATGATACTCTAGGATGCTGGTGTGCGATAATGATCCCAGGGAAAATCCGTTTTATGCCAAACGAAATGCACTTACCAAGGAAACAGCCAAGCTACGAGGCAAAGGAACTGAGAAAGTGGGTCTATCTACAGCCATCAAGAGAAAGGTTTTCAAGGCGTTACCATTCTGTTGTGAGAAACCAGATAGTGAGGACCAGGACGAAGCCGCCCGACCAAGGAAAAAACCTCGTCGTTCAGCAGATAGGGATTTGGTTTTATTGTGCGGTTCAAGTTCCTCATTGGAAGAGAAGGAAAATATAATTACATAAATTTTTGGCTCCATCTAATAACACATTCTTCCCTCTTGAGAATGGATCATCACCCCACTGTCACTTGAATCTGTCCCCCTCTAACCCATTTCCCTAAATTCCCTTGTAGCTCGTTCCTGCAAGTCATTTCAGTTGTAAAATTTGAAGTGACAGAATTATTTCTTACACTCCACAGGGCCACAGACACTGTACCAACTCTAAGAGTACAGTACCCAGTACCACTTATGCCAATGCTACTTATTCTTACCTGGATGGTGTTTGAGGCACATTCCAAGTTGGGTAATGGAATTGTTCTAATATACACTTGTGGTGTTAGCTATACACATCTCAGTTATATCCTGAGAGCTCGTATACTGTCTTTATAGTGTAATAAATGATTTTGTCACTTCAAAATTCATTCATTTAACAGCCCAAATGAGTTAGGAAGAGGTGAATGCAAGGCTCATCCCCAATTAGGAAGGTGGCTGTGTGGTCGCAGAACATTGAACTTGCACTCCATAGCATTGGCCACCCACATCTCAGTTACATTCTGAGAAATGGTATGATGTCTTTAGAGTGTAATAAATGATTTTGTCACTTCACAATTCATTCATTTAATAGCCGAAATGAGTTAGGGAGAGGTCAATGTAAGGCTCATTCCCAATTAGGCAGGTGGCTGTGTGGTCGCAGAACAGTGGACTTGCACCCCATAGCATTGGCCACCCACATCTCAGTTACATTATGAGAGGTGGTATAATGTCTTTAGAGTGTAATAAATGATTTTGTCACTTCACAATTCATTCATTTAACAGCCGAAATGAGTTAGGGAGAGGTCAATGTAAGGCTCATTCCCAATTAGGCAGGTGGCTGGTGTGGTCGCAGAACAGTGGACTATACACCCCATAGCATTGGCCACCCACATTTCAGTCATGCCATTAAAGTTGGTACAGTATCTCTAGGGCATGGAGGATAGCTCTGTAGCCTCCAAATCTATTTATTTAACAGCCATTATGAGTCATGAAACCAATGGCAACTTGGAATGAACCGCTACTAAAGGCTAAGATATATACACTAAGATGGAAGAGATGCTGTTAGACGTCCTACAGCCTCAACATAAAGATCCAGTCCATAATTACCATCATCAACATCAAAATCCATATCCCCCAACCGAGACATTGCCTCCTGGATCTCGTCATCATCAACCCCTGCTTGCCTCTCCTCATCAGCTGCACTATCCTCGCTTCTCTCAAGGGGGTCCTCTGCAAGTTCGTTTGCAGGAGGGAACCCAGCATCACCATCCTCACCATACAAACTGTCCACAGTATCAAGGGCATCGCCAGGGTCTCCAGTCCAATACCCTCGATTGATCGCATGCTCTCTGCTTAGCTGGTATATAGCGAGTGGAGTTTTGTTGCCTGCAGTGCGGACCTTGTGAAGATTCCAAGAGGCAACAGTTTCGTCCAGGGATCGCTGGATTCGCTGCTGGAACGTGATGAACAGACAGATGCTGCAGACTCCACATCCAAGAGGCCAACTTCCTCAAGATACATGAATAGAACCCTGAAGAATTCTAGTGTATCTCGCCGGACATCTCTCCATAACCGTTCAATGCGGACATTATGGATGGACCTAGAAAGAAGCTTAGAGTTGGAAATGTGAAAATTTCAATATATCTTACCTTCCCCGAAGATATGCCCGATGCCTCTCCCCCCATCTTCTGATCATCTCTCTCTCTACACCATTGTTCTCTGTCCCAAAATCCCCCCTGACGCGACTGGGCCAGCCATACACTTCCACCGCTTCCAAAAATGCCTTCTGGACAGTAGCCGAGCGTTTGTTGTTCATACATTTGAGGTATATGATGAGACGAGAGTGCCCATCGATGCACCCATGGACGTAGAAGCCCCAGGGATGAAGTTTCTCATTCCCATCATGGTGCCAGAGAGCGTTTGACCCTCGAACCTTGTAAACACGGCGTCTGATTGATCCATTCCACCTACAATGAGACTTAGGAAATTGCTACTTCGATTGAATGAGATAAAAATAACTAACCTGAGGCTAACACCAATTGCATTGACTCGGCGCAGGCTGTCCTTGATATCATTCAGTGGGATGTGAACCCCAATCGCCTCCAAATGTCCTCGAACAATGACTGAGCCTGCAAGAGGGTGGTGATCCGAGATTTCCGCAATGAGAAGATCCAAGTCATCGTCACCAATGTTGGTAAAGGGTCTCCGGGCAGTGGAACGCCCACTAGCATTCAATTGGTTATAAAGTGTCTGCCGGGTTACTCCCATTGCCTTTGCCACTTGATCCCAGGAAAGCTCCATGTCATGAAGCTCAAGGGCACGATCAAGATCCAAGTCATATTTGGGACGGCCTCTACCGCTTCCGGGTAGCTTTTGTGTGGAAGGGTGATATGCTGGGGGTGGATTATCTAACCAGGTCTGAAGTGGGGCGGAAACTCCAATAACAATATTTATGAGATTGTTAATTTCGTCTGGTGAGAGCCAAGAGTCGGAGAACTTGGCCAAAATGGTGTGCACTGCTTGCAGTTGGAGGAGAGAGCGTTCAACTGCACCAGTTTCCACGTTGGGAAGGGATTGCTGAATGAAGCGGCCTTCCTGGACGATGCGATGGCAATACAGAAGGAGGAGTTGAACATTGTCATTGCGCTGTTCTGACATGATGGAGTGTGGGCAGAGGAGAAGATCCTTCTTATCTTCCGATCGAACGCCGATCGACCGACGATCATTAAATGTATATGACTCAAGGGCAAGTAAGTGTCAAAGACGGAATAAAAATTGAAATAGTCTAGCATTTTATGGGCAAAGTTCTAATACCCCAATCCATCGGAAACCCTCGAAGACCAATAATTTACAGCCTGTTGTACCGAGTTGCACGTTGCCTTCCACTCCTCCACTTCCTGTGAATTGTGGTCAGGATGATACTGCTAGATTAAATACGCTCGGTTAGAATCATATCATAGAACTATTCACTGTTCAGTGATGCGACGTACCAGCCCAAGCTTTCTACATTGTGTAGCAGGCTTCAACACTGAAAGCTCTGATAGCCGATCCAAGGTCCATGTCCTGTTGTTAGGATGTGGGTGTGGATACCTTGTTAGCAGACGTTCTACAAATTCAGCGAAGGATAAATGAGCTAGTGTCAGTGCCTCAAATACGGGGAGGGGGGTTGGTTTCCTGGGTTTCGGCCTCGGTCTTGGTTTTGGAGTTGGTTTAGGACGCTTGTGGGGAGGACTTCCTGTGGCGGTATATTCTCGACGCCTCTCGGACTGGGGGTAGGCAAACTTTGGTCGTTTATTTTGCTTGAAGCGCTCGAATTCTTCTTGCAGAGTAGGCAGATATTCAGATTCAGCGCTGCTCATGAGAGGCGCATCACTATCAATGTCCATCCAAGCTGGCCCTTTGCCTTGCTTATTCCGGTTCGCATGCGCATGAAATTTAAATTTTGAACGCTCTTGAGAGCCTGATAAGTGTAAACCATCAGACGAGTCATCAATGGAAGGAAAACGCTTATCGATAAAACATACTGGGCTTATATTCACGGGGCAGGGAATCGGAATCGGAATCGAGTTCACTGAGATACATTGAGAACGTCAGGAACTATAATAACCAACACAAAATAGACTGAGGTACTACGACTTTTTGTGCTGGCTTCGTGTTGGATATGTTTTTTTTCTCCCTCCTCCCAATCCTTCATCCTCATCGTGCTTTGATGATCCTGGTTCCTGTATTGGTCCTGAGTTATATATTAAGCCAGATAAATGAGTAAGACGCACAAGTGTTGATGCTCGGGATCGGGATCTTGGCTCTTCTTTCGCCTTTCCAGCGCTCGTACTCTGCAAGGAATGGGGATGAAATAAACGAAAATATAGAGGAAAAAAATAATTCTCACCTTTTTCCAGTTCGTCACTTTTTGGGCAAGGGCGGCGCAAAATTTTTGAAAGAGGGAAAAAATCTCCGCGTACTCAAGACTACTTTCTGGAAGTTCGTCGAGGACATGAGAAGCTAGCTCCAATATACCGTTCATGCCATTGGGTCCGATGAGTAAAAATCTACCATTCATGTGCAAATGGTCGTTCGAGGATCCAAAATCCTTTTCGAGGGATGCGCGATACTGCTCAACACTGTCGGATCCAAGTTCAAGGTCAAGGATACAGGGACGATCTCGGATGGTTGCCTCCTGAATCAAATAAATTTCATTGGCGTCACCGATGAAATTCAATAGATAGAACAAACATACCCCAAAATATTTCTCACTGGATTTCAAAGATGCTCGAAAATCGGAGAATCCAGGAGGATCATACTGGATACGAGAGGTCTTGGAGCGAAAAGTGAGAACCAGAGACAAAAGCGGAGTCGCAAGTGAGTCAAACTTGGCAAAACAATCCAATGTCTCCGAATGGGTAACGGTACCGTCATTGTATCGGGTAAGTAGTAAAATGGAAAGACGATAAAGATAATCGATGGCAGGTGACAAGCCAAATGGTCCGAGACAGAAATTCTGCTCAAAGACCTGGCGATGAGCTGGACCATCATCCGCATCCTCATCTTGGGCAAGACGGAGCACAAAGTCCAATGCAAGAGTCAGCTCCTCAACCGTCTCCTCACCAAGCGAGGGTACCGTCCGATACATGGACTGTCCCGACTCGAGGCGTTGAAACTTGGCATCTAGGCTGTGGACAATACGATGAAGTGCGATGTATTCATCAGACGCGAGTGTGGGCCACTGTAAAAGAGAGGCGCATAAACAACGAGACACACGCGTGCACAACCAGGGACCAGGAATGACCGGACGATGCAATGCACTTACCCAGGGGAATTTAACTTTCTCCTTCTTCTCAAATTTATTCCCGTCTATGTTAATCGTTAGGCGGTGTAGTAATTGAATACTCGGACCTGTTTCACTAGTTAGTAAATACCCGGATTTCACTTGAGACTCGGAGATGCATGATGCGCTCACTGAAAAGAGTCGGGATCTCATGCGCCGCCTTATCCCTCGACGCTGTGTCTGGTACCGCTGTGTCGGGTACCGGTGTTGTTCGCGCCTTCCAGAGATAGAAGTTAGACCAATAGTTCCTCATAAATCATGCATACGTACAGATACAGATGGCGGTGACTGTGGGGCGTCTGTATGCGAGACTGGGGGAGAATGCTGAGAAGTTGATTACTGATTGAATGAAAAGAGCTGAGGGAGGGAGAGGACAAACCACTTCTGCGACACAAGGTTTATCCTCATCTTGGTCGTCTCTGAGATCATTGGCGTTAACGCCATCTTCATCCGACCCCGACCGATGAGCTCCGTAAAATTCCGGGTCAATCGGAATATCTTTGCTCCCGTTGGGTAGGATAATGAAGACCGTGTTTTTGTACTTCTTGATCCGGTGGTCGACTGCAGCACTAAACATCTTTGAGACACAATAGCAGTGACGTGCAGACAGATGACTCACAGTTTGAGATCGCTAAGTGTAATGTCTCCATCGGTGTCGAAAAGAATAAGCTTTCCATGCTGGCCCTTCTTGCCGTCGATGCGCGCAAGTAACCGCCAACCATCGATGAAGCCGTCTGGAAAGTTTTCTTTAATATATGAATGAGTTTTGAACGCAGTGGATATTTGATATAAAAGCTCAAATTGGGAGATATCGTCGGAAGCCTCCATAAGTGTGAACAAGCGATTGAGAATCAAGAGACTATATCTAAAAATGGGTCAGCTCAATTAATCTGAAGGCCAGATACTGTAACAAGGAAATACCCATTCGCAGTCGGCTGCCGAACACTCGCACGTGCATTCAAGTTGTTGGGATAAGAGCGATCAAACGAGGAGGCCCTGGTGTACAGAGCAAGATTGAAGCGCCAAATTTTGACGGCTTTGGGTGGTTTGGATTTGGAAGTGGCAGGTACCGATGCGGGGGTGGAGGGTTTTGATTTCTTAGAGACGGACTGGGAGGCAGTCTCCGTTTTTCGCTTCTTGGCTGGGTCTAACTGGTTGGTTTGTTTGGTCCATTGCTGACCATGGATCTGCCATTGCCATCTCCGATGTCAGTAAAGATGAAATCAGGATTGATACGGAGAAAATACGGACTCGTGAAGTGGGGTCAAAGGTGAACTTCGTTGAGGAGCCTTGTCCAGAATTTTCCTGACGTTCCGCTCTTAATCTAGCTGCCTCCATGAACAATCGAAGAGAATCTGGGTCTTCTCGGACAGGAGGAGGAACAGAGGCTGGCGGAGTTGACAAGGCCGGCTTGCATCCACCTGTGGAGGTCTGGGGAGGTTTATGCAGAAGGTTATGAGTTAGTAGTATGATGGAGCCTAATGCGAAAAACATACTTCTGTGTGTTGAGTCGCTGGAGGATCACCTCCATTTGCGGCTCCGGTAACATGCTGCATCCCAAAACACCCACACAGGCATTTCAGGGGCAGCGGATTCATCCCATCGGCTCTAGCACCATCGGCGGCATAAAATGCCTGGCAGGAGCCACCGAATAAACAACTTGGATTGGAACACCGACCAAGTGGGGGGTTCATGAGGAAGGGAAAGGGTATTTGATGGAGGGCAAGGGAAGAGAGATATACCGGAAATTTTTTTGTTCCAAGACTCCCTGAACACAGGCCACAATAAGGGACAATATTCGCAAACACAAGCAATGACAGGAGGAAGGGTGTGTAATCTCGGATGGACCCACAGGTGTGTTTTTTAAGCGCTGATGAACGTGCGAGATTTTTTTGAGTCAATGCTCCGTGGACTTGCGTGTTTTATACTCACTGGGATGAACTTGCGTAATTTTGGGATTTGCTCCCACATGCGCAAAAAACAATGTCTGGCCAAACTTGCATGAAAAAATGAAAACATAACATGTGTGATTATTGACACGGTACATGCAACATGTGTATTTTTTTGGAAGAGAACATTTCACTTGTGTATATATATTTTTCATATATTCAGACGTGCGTGTATTTTCTTTCAAGGGAACATATGTGTTTTCAGCCTTATTTATTTGACAATATATTGCCCATACCTCTGCCGCTGCCTCAACCAATACCAGCAGCTGCCCAACGATGGATTCTTTTTCCTTTTCCTTCGCCTCCTCGCCCTCTCTCATTCCGAACCTGGGCGACATATCCCCTTCCCCAATTCCCAATCCGCCGAAGACCCAATTCCAAACACGCACTATCCATGATGGAATGCAGCCGTATGCAGAAAAACGACGAGACTGCAGGTGTGTTGGCTCGGAAGTGTCCGAAGTTGAGGACAGTGGATTATTGGGAAGAGGGGGCGGGGAATGTTGAAGGAGCGGGAGCATGGGCATGGAGATGAGGGCGGGAAGGAAAGGCAGGGGAAAGCGAGGTGGGAGGTTCGTGGGTAGTTGTAAAGT
>Ga0307513_10012467_pt1 | contig 10488 bp, 12 predicted proteins | sample 15_EM_MG_FD_202174 | JGI IMG/M metagenome (GOLD analysis project Ga0307513, IMG submission 202174) | Populus trichocarpa ectomycorrhiza microbial communities from riparian zone in the Pacific Northwest, United States - 15_EM | ecosystem: Host-associated > Plants > Roots > Unclassified | place...
GACTGTTGCTGTGCAGCGGTTGAAATTATCGACGGGCATGGTGGAGCGTTTCTGCGATTGTCGAACTCGGCGTAAGTGAGCGTCGCACGCCGCGGGAGGGGAAAGGAATAAGCTGCTAAAGCCATTTTGGCTTCACTCTCCTTATAAACCGCACTCACCGTCTCTCGCGGCAAGCCGCCACCTGCAACTCTGTTGATCCGCATCCCGCGGAATGACGACCCTGACCTACAGCATTAATCCCAATGAACCCACCCCATAGGCACCTCTAACAGGTTGAAAGGATGGAGAAATCTAGCTGGGTGTCACTGGATTCCCGATTCTCTGACGAAGTTAGAGCTAGCGTACACACCACGCATCCTCCATACTTGCAACCCACCTATGCCTATATCAATATTTTCGACACTGAGAGCCCTGCGAGCTGCCGTAGCAAAAACTATTCATTCTTCTTGGTCTTCAATTGGCTTCTTAATGTATAAAACCAACCAACAAGCCACTTGGTCAACCCCCATTCCTTAATCGCGATAGTCTCGATCACGCCAACACCTCGTTAAAAAAATTCAAAGTGGACGTGTTCACCTCGTCAGCGCGCTCATGTGTGATCCAGTGCCAGGAATCGAGCACTTCAAAGCGCGCGTTGATCACGCTCTCCGAGGCGAGGTACTTCATCAGCCTCAAGCTATATTCTAAGCATGTCGGGTCATGTTTCCCATAGATAAAGAGCACTGGCAAGGTCGTTGGGAGACCGGGGAAGGTCCCTGAACAGGTTGTGAGCGTGTTCTTGAGGCGGGGATGCAGGGACGAAAAGAGTAGGGCGTACTGTTATCGATGGACCGTTGTGCAGCGTCCCTGTACCAGTTCAACGGTCCCGCCATCCTCCCTGCGAATTTACTCTTGTAGTGCTTGAGCTCCTAGGGAATTGGTTTTGGAAGGCATTAGGTTGGGAACACCAAAAGCACGGTGGAGTATCCGTTCACCTCGTGGGTCAGCACGGTCGGGAGGTTGGGGTCCACTGGCGTCTTCCCTGTCACGGCGTCGCCCATCTGCGTACTGACAACATTGAGCCCGTCCATCGTCGCCTCGGTGATTTCGATATGCAATGCATCGTCCGCCTTGAGCGTTTGAAATAGAACGTGCAGGAATTTGTCGAGCTGGAGTGCATAGTGTGTTAGATCTTAGGTGTAGGGGAGATCGAGAGCCAACATACATTCGCGTGGATGTCAATCGTCGACTGCGGGTCGTGGAAGTAGAGCTGGTATCCGAAGTCCTTGAATGGGCGCTCGATGACCTCCCCCGTGGGCAGTGGTAGTGAAGGGAGGGTGACAATTTGCCGTATGTCTAGGGCCTCTTCACCATCTTTAGGCGGTGGGAAAGGCGGCATATATGGGATAGACATCCTGTATGTGAGTCCGTTAGCAGAGGCGGGCTCCGGGATAGAACGAGCGCGGTCGCGTACAGGATGAGCGCGAGCACTCTGCCGTCGCGCCCGTGGTAACCCACGAATCTCTGAGATAGGTAGGAGCCCCAGTCGTGTCTGTGGATATTGTGAGATTGGAGGAAAGCCTAGAGGGCTATTATTACCCAACAACGATAACCTTCCAGTCGTCACCCAGGGCCTGATCAAGTATCTGCTTCAAATCCCCTGCCATCTTCTTGATGTTATACGCCTTTGGGTCCTTCGGTTCGTCCTGTCCTCGTGTGTCAGCGCGAAAACGATCACCCAACGGTGTATGTACAGTGTCCCCATAACCCAAACAATCGGGCGCAATTACGCGGTATCCAGCAGCAGACCATGCTTTAATTTGGCGGCTGTAGGTGATTGCGAGGTCGGGAAAGCCGTGGACGGCGAGGATCGTGGCTTTGCTTGCCCCATTTGGGCTCTCGTCGATGAAGCTGTAGGTGTACTTCGAGCCATCGTCACGGGTGACTGTTGCTGTGCAGCGGTTGAAATTATCGACGGGCATGGTGGAGCGTTTCTGCGATTGTCGAACTCGGCGTAAGTGAGCGTCGCACCAGGAAGTTGTGCGGGAGTAATAAGCTGCTCAAGCCATTTTGGCTTCACTCTCCTTTTAAAACGCACTCACTGTCTCTCTCGCGGCGGCCGCCACCATCCGGTGGAATTATGAGGCTGGGCAGCAGTTCGATTCTCGTAATTACTTCTTGCTTTATTCCACATTATTAGCTGCTATTCTGGCTAGAAATGAACAAAAGTTTTTATTTATTTTCTCTATGAATTATGGCATTGGCGGGTACTTACTCTGTCTGTGGCGCTATTGTTTTGCACATAGCGATGTTACATTTTTTCCAAAATTCTAAATGTCCTCTTAAGGGAAGGTTAACCCTTACTCACAATCTTAATACGACTACCTATGGAAGGCCCTTCTCAAATTCATTTTGCCCTCCCATCTGCTCACAGAATGTACATACAGGGGCCGATCTTCGTCACCATGCGTACCATTTGGCCATAGTTGGCACTATGTTGGTCCTCGATATTTGTGTCCCAGGGCTTCCTACCGAACTTGATTTGGGGGTTTCAGCCACCCAGCCTCCGTCTTGGAAGCGCCTTAAGTTCGGAGGAAGGGCGTGTCACGATGTGTATGTCGCGATACGATAAGGTTAGTTGTTGCATAATGACGTAATACCAAGACTGTCCCATACATTCTGCTTCTTGGACCACACCACATCCCACACCAATGGAGGATCCATCGCCATCGTCGTCAACGACACTTTCAACGATCTCCAACGACCAGAATGTACCTGCACTACCCTCTGTATCGACCCCGCCACTGCCTTCGCCGCCGTCTTCGCCGTTTCTCGGCCCCATAACCGACTCGATACCGCCTTCGCCGTCCAGCTTGTCAAGTAGCTTTCCCTCTGGTGCAAGTAGCTATATGTTCTCACTGAGTGGAGTGGCAAGCCACGATAATAGTCCCCCGCACATCCACTATGATCTCAGCCTGGTCATTCCCTCGCTTACCCTTCCACCACCATTACCACCGTTATCTACAGAACAGGACAACTGGAGGAACCAAGAGACTGTCCGTGGTAAGGAGCGGGCCGCCGCACCCACTACCATCTACGGTGAGACTTTGGGCCGGCTTGACCTGCTCGTGTTCGGTCGCAAGGGAGCTGGAAAAACTGCACTAGCAAACACCCTGGTCGACGCTAATAATGAGGACATTGTCATTAACGGCGGTTGGGATCGAGATCGGCGTATCCTCTCTGCTGCGACCGTTGCCGCACGGCATGGCCCTCACCAGACCTCCAATGTAACGATTACAGAAGTGGATGGGTTTGACGAAGAGGACAGTATGGTGCGTAGTTGCCGAACACCAGTCGCCCGATTCACGATCCTTAGGCAGCATGCTGATGGTGTGATCATCCGCAGGCCGCAGAGGTCCTTCAGCCGCTGCTCGCTGACATCCAGAGGAGGTTTGAGAGGGTCAACGAGGGACTATCCGACAAGAAAACGAGCCCGGAAGCCATGGATATGTTTTCCGGCTCAGGTTCGCCACTCTACAGCGCCCTCATATTCCTACTCTCCTCTCGTAGGTCACAACTTGGGGCATGGGTGTTTCGTGTACTTATCATATGCCCTTGCAGCACCCACACCCTTAGAATTGACCATTCTCACCCTGTTATCGACGCTCATTCCGGTAATCACACTCCCACCTTATCCGCCATCAATATCCACGCGTACCTCCTTCTCATCAATCTTCCAACCGGGCCAATCGAATAAACCATCCATCCTCCTCGGTCCCTCACCATTATCACACCAACCATCGATATCCAATAGCTCCAATCCAAGTCCTACGGGCACCAGTGCATCCAGATCCGCATTCCGTCCTCGAAACATAATCGAACTTCGCACTGGTCTCTTCCGTAATCCAGCTGCTCTACGGGGTCTGCGGGTCGCAGCGGCAGAGCGATTCGCTAAGTGGAGGGAAATGCGCACGTCACTGTCTGCATCAAGCCTCACGCTCGGTGCTCTTTCGATTTCCGCAAAGTCGTCATCATTGATGAACCCTAATGCGAGCATCGCGGAGAGCGAAGAGGATGAGGGAATCGATGGGGGTTCCTGGAAGGAAGAGGAGGATGTAGAAAGGTGTCATCTTGGTGGAGATGGAGATGGCGACCGGGAAATGGGTCATCCCGACCCGTTGCACCTACCTACGCTCCTTCGCCTTTCCAGTGCTCTGTTAGGAGCCGTGGGCAGACGACTCGTGGGGGTAGTATTTGGTACCGATGAAGTTCCTAAAGACGGATTCCGTGCAAAATCAAGAACAAGAGCCCAGCGGCGCCAAGGAGAGGAAGAGTACGATCCGTGGGCGGTTTGGGGTCTTGCGGGGATTGCGTTTGCGATTGGATTCTGTGCAGGATTGGTTGTTAATGTCAAGGAGAGCACGGGGGTGTAGGACTAAAGAGGCGGGGGGCACGGACACGGTTTATGGCGCAGGACTGGGAGCTGGGTCTCTGTTGTGATTGCTTGTTGCTTGTTACTTGATGCTTGCTGCCTGCTGCTTGCTGCTTGTTGTTGTTGCCGTTGCAAACCGGACCTGTTTGGGCATAGTTTACGGATGATGTGGTTGGTGTTTCCTGTTGTTGTTACAATACGAGATTGTTGAATGGACGTACGAAATATCTCCTACACGAAAGTCGATCCCACTTCGCCTCACTGCCACTGCCTCGCCGTGGATGTAACTTGAACCGCCGCTTGCTTGACGTCCAGCGGGACTACCAAGCGTCGTCATAAACCTTTGCTAGAGTACCGCTCGCTGACATATTGCATGCAGGCAGATGCACACTACCTACCCCCATCTGGAAGAACTCGTCTGGCAGATGTACCCCGTTCGCGAAGAACGGAGAGCATTCCGTCCTTGCACCTCAAGGAAGTACCTGCAATACAATGATAGAGACAAATAGCGCCAATGGCCACCTGGAGGTACTGCGCGAGCTCCACACTCGGCACATGCGTTATCGAACCGCCCGTGAAATTAAAAACACCGATTACGAGAGGTGATACCGGTGAATCTGGACCGCGTCCTGGCCCTGCTGCGTTGGATGCCGAGGCGGTCCCACAATGATCGCTCTAACCCTCACCTAACCCTGCTGCTCGCAAACCGTACATCGCCAATTGCGATTGGTTCTCGCATATTAGCTTCTAAAGTTTGAGTACAGGCTTGCTGGTGCAACCCTAGCGGCTTCTCCAACGACCTCCATTCAGTCCCTCCCTGATTTCCGTGGCCGAAATCCAGGTCTGGGCCAGCCCCATCTCGCAAACCGCCCGATAGTCCACAGTGTGTTGATAGGTGCATCACTACCACCTGTACATTTACGGAAGCCGCCGATTCCATCAACGCTCGGCCGTGTCCAGCAACCAGAGCCGAGCGTCCTTCCTTCGACTGGTCGGCTTATTTCAGCGAAATTCCCCAAGTACTCACGTATCCCCATGTCGCCCTACCCTGGGACTACTCACCGCCCGGGGTCCAAACTCTGACGACTTTAGTAGCCCTGCTGCTCAGTCGTGCCGGGGCGTCTGCGCCAGGGAAGATAGTACCCGTTACTCAGCCTAGGACACCAGAAGTTGCCTCCCGTGGGTTGTTCGAGTGCATACCCCACACGTCAACGCCATTCGACGATCACGCCGATCCCCCTCTGCAAGCAGCACACCACCGAACAATCCGAGTAGCGAGTAGCATACCGGACAAAGTAGATCCTACTGCCAGTCCGTCAATCCGGGAAGTGAGCATTCATTCGAACCCATCTACACCTCCTCTGCCATCGTACCACCATAGCCATCCGTCGCTCCCACCTACACTCAACGCCTTCCATCCACTCTCTAACACTAGTAGCCAAAGGTTCCTTGCCGCAAATGCCTGTGCGACAACAAACACCATCGACCCAGATGACGACAAACTGTACTGCTCTGCGGGAACTACAACTTTGGGGTATTGATCAGGTGTGATGGAATAATGTGCGAGACGGAGTGGTGCCATTTTGCGTGCGTAGGGACCGACCCAACGGCGAAGGCCAAGGGCAGATGGCTCTGCGAAAGCTGCAGGCCGGGAAAGGATGCGAGCGTTTGGAAGAAGAGGCAGCAGTGGTACAAATAGTGTCGGAAGTAATCGCGGTCGGGGACGTGGTGGGGAGCTGGGGTGGGGCCAGGAAGGGCGGGAGGGTTTGAGCAAGGGGTTGTAGGATTTCCTACGAGGATTTCTTTAGCGATTTTGAATCGAATATTATCCTTTCTCAACCTCCTTCACAATTGCACTTTGCGTAGCTTCGTCTTATCGCCTTTGTAACATTGCAGAAACCCCGCCTTTGTCACCTTGCAATGGAGCTGCAGACCAGAGCGTTGAGTTGATACACCTTGAAATTTCGAGAATGGGGCAAGCTTGAGAAGTTGATTGACGCGCTCAGACCAAACCGCCCTTTGCCCACCATAGGGTGGGTTGATAGTTCCGGCAACGCTGTAATTGAAGCTCAGAGACGTGCTTTTGGGAGAAGGAGGGTGTAGAGACTGAGGTGATTCGGACCCGATCACTCTATGGTCTTATCACCATAGCAATGCGCATCCACCAGTGGTAGGTCGTCACTTCTCACACCGTCCTTTATTATTGTTTTCAAATTGAATCCTCGCTGCCACGCCATTCTCCTACAATTTCTTGGTTTGCACAATCTCGATGCCAGCGTCACAAACCAAGCACATATACTCAATGGCTCGCCGTCGTCTCGCTCCATCTCTTCGGTTGTAGCTTTGTCAACGGTTTGAAGGACTACCCCAAGTCGTTTCAAACCGTTGACCCTCTAGAGAGTCTTTATCTGTTCATGGGATCGGTCGATTATGTGAATCATCACACCTTTTCAGTATTGGAAGCCTTCAACCAGTTCATGGCAGGGGCAGGTCCAAGCATTTGGTCTATAAAGCCGTCCATGGCATCCTGTCCTAGAGTATTTGATATGTCATACTATAGCTTCTGCAGAGGAGAGGAGGGTATGTAAGAATGGAGGTGATCCTACTAGATGGCCACACGTGACAGACTGAGAAGAAGAGACTGAAATTGCAACAAACAGAGAGTAACCAATACAACAAAGTACAGGCATGGAGTTGAGAATAAAGAAATTCTAGGGCTGTACAGCGTCGAAAATTTGGGTCCAAGAGGTTCCAAAGGCAACGTTATCAAATTGGAGAGAAACTGACCGAACAGGAGATGTGGGGGGAATTGTGAGAAGAGCAGGTGAATGGAAGCCCGTGCGACAGTCATGGGGCACCCAATATAGTAAACCGCCAACCGAATCTTTGACCCAACCGTCAAGGTCTGGTCGTCCAGTCTGAAGATCCGAGGAGGTAAATTGGATAGGATTGTGTGAAAATGAGTCCCACACATGAATGGCCCTATCACGGGATCCAGAGATGATATGCCGCCCATCAGGAGAGTAAGCAACAGACTCCACAGGACCAGCGTGTCCCTCTAGAGGATTGCCGACTGCATCGCCAGTATCGGCATCCCAGATCCTAATTGTTTTGTCCCTAGATCCAGAGATGATGTGCCGCCCATCGGGAGAGTAAGCAACGGACAACACAGTCTCAGTGTGCCCCTCTAGAGACTTGCCAACTGCAGAGCCAGTCTCGGCGTTCCATATTTGGATCGTCTTGTCATTAGATCTGGAGATGATGTGCCGCCCATCAGGAGAGTAAGCAACTGAACGCACCCAGTCAGTGTGCCCCTCGAGAGGCTCCCCGGCTGCAGACCAAGTTTCAGCATTCCAGATTCGAACTGCATTATCATCGGATCCAGAGGTGATACGCCGCCCATCGGGAGAGTAAGCAACTGACCGCACCCAGTCAGTGTGGCCGCGTAAAGGCTTTCCCACTGCAGATCCATTCTCAGCATTCCAGATTCGAATTGTATTGGCAGCGGATCTGGAGATGATATGCTGCCCATCGGGAGAGTAAGCAACTGACAGCACCCTTCCATCGTGCCCCTCTAGAGGCCTGCCAACTGCAAAACCAGTCTCGGCATTCCAAATTCGAATTGTACTGTCATCGGATCCGGAGGTGATATACTGCCCATCAGGAGAGTAGGCAACTGAATTCACCGCGCCAGTGTGCCCCTCTAGAGGCTTGCCAACTGCAGAGCCAGTTTCAGCACTCCAGATTCGAATTGTCCTATCATTGGATCCAGATATGATGTACTGCCCATTGGGAGAGTAAGCAACTGACCACACAGGGCCAGCGTGTCCCTCCAGAGGCTTGCCGGCTGGAGAACTGGTCTCGGCATCCCAGATTCGAATGTTACTGTCTTTGGATGCAGAGGTGATACTACGCCCATCGGGAGAGTAAGCAACGGATAACACAGTATCAGTATGCCCCTCTAGAGGTTTGCCAATTGCAGAACCGGTCTCGGCATCCCAAATTTGAATCGTCTTGTCACCGGATCCAGAGATGACGTGATGCCCATCGGGGGAGTAAGCAACAGACGACACCCAGCCAGTGTGCCCCTTTATGGGCTTGCCGAGTGCAGAACCAGTCTCGGCATTCCAGATTCGAATTGTCTGGTCATCGGATCCAGAGGTGATGTATTGCCCATTGGGAGAGTAGGTAACGGATGTCACAGCACCAGTGTGCCCCTCTAGAGGCTTGCCAATTGCAGAACCTGTCTCAGCATCCCAAATTCGAATTGTCTGGTCACCGGATCCAGAGATGATGTATTGGCCATCGGGAGAGTAAGTAACTGACCGCACATGGCGAGTGTGCCCCTTTAGAGGCTCGCATACTGCAGAACCAGTCTCAGCATTCCAAATTCGAATTGTCTGGTCATCGGATCCAGAGGTGATGTATCGCCCATCGGGAGAGTAAGCAACTGACCACACCCAGTGAGTGTGCCCCTCTAGAGGCTCGCCAACTGCAGAGCCACTCTCAGCACTCCAGATTCGAATCGTCCTATCACTAGATCCAGAGATGATGTGCTGCCCATCAGGAGAGTAAGCAACGGACAGCACATAACTGTCGTGTCCCGCTAGAGGATTGCCGACTGGATCGCCAGTCTCGGAATCCCAGATCCGAATTGTCTTGTCATCGGATCCAGTGACAATGTAGCAACCATTGGGAGAATAATTCGCGCAATTGACAGTATCATCGTGTCCAATCCATACCAATGGCAGTGCTGGCCATGACAACAATTTTCCTCTTTGCACCTTGATTCCTTTAGTAAACTGTGTGCTGAAGATGAATGATAAAGGTGACTCTGAGGGCAGAAATGGTCCCGTTGAAATATAGGTATGTGGAGTGCTGATAGAGATGGGCGTGCGGAAGGAGTTTATGAAACGACAAGCATCCTCAATTCTTTCCGAAAGGCTCAAATCTGCGTCCTAGAGCAAGTTAGAATCACCATGGAATGCATACTACAGCAGGCCGAAGCTGTACTCACCTTGACCAAGGTTGATATCACCTTTCGGAGACTTGGAACGCCAATTCGCAACATTTCCAAAATGCTCAATACTTCAATCCAAAATAATGCATATGGTCCTTCAAAGAATTTCCTCAAGCTTTCCCACACACGCCGATCGCCAGTGTCGGGAGTAAAGCAAACATGATTTGACCAATGCAGAGAACTGTACTGCAATGCGTCGGAAATGTTCTCTTTGATTCGCAATGGGAGGTCTTCCACATTATCATTAGCGAGCCGGGAATCCTCGAGCTTGCAGATATTAAAACAGAGTTGTTCAACCATCTTCTTGAGGCAAGTGATAGCGAGTTCCACATTTGCGTCTCGGAGGTTGACCTGATAGTCGCCCGGACCGTCCTCGCTGACAAAGAAATCCGAAATGGACAAATGACGGACACGAATCCCTCCATTGACCCCTTCGTCTCGATAGAGCATAGAACTGAGATCTGCCACCCACATTCTCACCAGATCAGCTCTCACTCCCACCAGCTCTGCGATTGTCTCTTTGCACAATGGACGGTTTGGCGCCGTTATGAGGAGCACTCCAATCGCCTGCCGGAATTCCGCGTTGCTATGCACTATCCGTGCCTTTAGGATACTTGAGTAGAGTTGATATAGAGATGTCAGGCCAGCACTGGCTGAATCTTGCAAGGTCACCCTCAACATCTTGGTGGGGTCCTCGCAATGCTCAAGAGCAAGAGCAAGAGTCTCAATGAAGATAAACAGACCCGCTGCCCGGGAGATTGTGCCGTCGAAGAGCGATTGTTCTGGCCAAGGAGGTATGAGACGCCTCTTGAACATTACTCTATTGAATCGGTCTTGGGCAAAGATTCGTAAGTCGGAGGTGGTCTCTTTATCTGCAGTCAAATCATATCGAATATGTGTCGACGGCTTGAGGACATGTGATAAAACGCAGGATGAACCATCGCAAGTTACTGATAGGGGGCACGGGGAATGGTCTTGACTGTAAGGTAGAGTAAGGGGGAAGGTGTAGTGGACTGTAAGGTCGAATAATGTGTGTAATGAGTAAGGATCCTAAGGC
>Ga0307513_10012468_pt1 | contig 10487 bp, 3 predicted proteins | sample 15_EM_MG_FD_202174 | JGI IMG/M metagenome (GOLD analysis project Ga0307513, IMG submission 202174) | Populus trichocarpa ectomycorrhiza microbial communities from riparian zone in the Pacific Northwest, United States - 15_EM | ecosystem: Host-associated > Plants > Roots > Unclassified | place...
GGCGAGTGCCGTCAATGTTCCGTCCACCCGTCGTCCGAGCTCTACCGGCAAAGCATCGGTCTCGGGGACCGGCGGCCCCTTGGCGGCATCGGCGGCAATCTCGGCCGGCGTCATGGCGCGCGGCACGGTGATCAGCGGCGTGGAATTGCCCTCGAAAAAGTAGCTGGCGCCATTCGGAACAGGTGGAGCGCCACCGCCCGCATATACCTTGCGGCCGCTTTTCAACCCAGTCCTGACCAGTTTGCCGTCGAGAAAGAGGCTCGGCGCTCCCTTGTCATAGACCAAGGCGACGTGCGTCCAACCCGACACCGGCGTGCGGCTGACCAGCACCGCCGGCGCGACGTCGGGCGAGACGCGCTCGATCACCATCGCGCCATTGCGTCCCAGTGCCAGCCCGGCAACCGCAGCTCCGTCGCCATACAGGTCGCGGCCCGAGCGGGCGTTCACCAGATAATTCTTGCCGGTTTCGTTGATCCGGCCGTCGATCTTCTCGTCGGGAAGGACGCGCAGATCGATGTCTGGTTTGGCCCATAAAGAGAGGGTGAAACTGTCGGACGGCGCCGGCGCAACGGCAACCGGATTCGCAAGCCCCGCGACGGGCTTGCCGTCGCGCGCGAGCCATCGAACGGGTTGCGCAGTTGAGGTCGGCGCGAGCATCACGAACGTCGATCCGCCAGGCGACAGGGCGAAATTGACCGTCGTCGTGTCGCGATCGCTGCTGTACAGTGCCGGGCGGCTGACGGAGCCGGTCTCGGCATCCCAGAGCGAAGGCGCAGCGTCCCCGACGCGGAACACGCAGGTGACTGCTTCGGCCCGACGCTGACGGTTGGCGACGAAATACATGTCGCTGCCGCTCAGCTTGCGGTGCAGCCAGACCACTTGCCCGTCGGGTGCCTGGGTCTGGCAGCGTGCATCGGGCGCGACCTTCAGCGAGGTCAACGCCTCGCCAATCCCGCCCGTGGCGAACACCGTCCCTTTTCCGACGGCGCGTGGACCAGAGCCTCCCTCTCCCCACACCGCGTCGGCTGTCGCGCGGAAGCCTGCGTCACCGTCGTTCTTGCCCGTCAGCGTGAGCGATCGTGACGGCTTGGGGCCGAGGATCGTCGCCCCCTGTTCGACCAACTGGCGAATGCGCGCGGCGAGCGCCGGCGTCATTGCCGACAGAGTCGCGGGCAGCACCAGCAAACGATAGTGCGCGCCATTGGGCAAGACGATCTGCCCATTCTCCACGCTGGCCCGCGTCAACAGCACCTCGGCGTTGACCAGATCGTAGTTATAGCCCGGCGGCACCTGCGGATCGAAATATTGGCCGATCTTCGGATTGCTGTCGGGCGACACGTCGGGCCGCACATATTCGGCCTGATTGGGGCTTTCCTCGCCGACGAAGAACAGCACGTCGGCGACATAGGTCCCTTGCCGCAGCATGTACTGGCTGCGCGCCAGATACCGCATCCACGGCTTGGCTTCGGCGAACCAGGTATTCGAGCGTTCGAGATTGATCCCCCACGGTCCCATCGTCATCCCGGGCGCCACGTTCGGGTTGGGCTGCATCGCGTAACGGTGGAAAAAGACCTGATTGAAGCCCTGCGCGAACATCTGGTCGCCCAGCAATTTCATCGCATAGGGATAGTCTTGCCAACGGCTGGTCTCGGCTTCGCCAGTGAACGCCTCCGCGGCGACGATCGGCTTGCCGTAAACATGCGCTGCCGAGGACACCATTTTGACGGTGCGGTTGTCGGTCCACGGCGTCCGGGTCCAGAATTCGGTCATCGGCACTTGCGCGCGGCCGGCGACCTGCAACTCGTCGAACGGACCCGGCCCATACCCCTCGACATGGAAGCGCAGCCCGGCGGCGTTCGCGTTGGCCTGCATCCGGTTGTAGTAATTATCGGTCATCAGGTCGGCGAGCGTGCGGCGGAAGTCGAACAGAACACGGTTCGAAATATCGAGATCGCCGACGATGCGCCCGGTCAGCGCCGGCAGATAAGGTAACAGCGAATAGCCGTTACGCTTCTGGAAGTCGGCGGGAAGGTCCGCTGTCCAGTTCTGCAGGCCGGCTTCGTAACTGTCGATCTCGATCATGTCGAAAGACTTGCCGACAAGCGGTCCCGCTGCCTTGATGACGCGGCCGACGCTGCTCTTGAATTGAAAATCGACCGCGGCCGGATCGAGCTTGTCGACCTCCAGCCCGCGCCCGGAGTCCGATGCCGACACATTCAAATGCGCGGTCGTGGTGTGGCCGAACCGCAGGATGGTCCAGCGCCCTTTCGGCAAGGTCGATTGCAATGTCCCCGACGCGTCGACCTTCGCGGTCAGGTCGATCACTTTGGCCGGGTCGATCGCGTAGCGCGCTTCGAGGTCGGCTGGGTATTTTTCGACGGCGGGCAACGTCTTGAACAGATACTCGCCTTTATAGGCCCAGTCATCGATCCGCGGCGTCGCGTAGAGCAACGCTTCCGCGATCTTCATCTTGCCGGCGGGCGTGATGCGGAAATAGCGCGCCGTGACCGCCGGGAAGTTGGCGCTGCCCGGCGCTTCGATCCCACGCTCTTTCTGTGCGGGCGAAGAAATCTGCCCGACCGTCTTCCAGGTCCGGCCGTCGTCCGACGCCTCGATCTTTGCGCTGAACGCATGGGCATCCACGTCGCCATACAACGTCGCCGCTTGCGCGGTGAAGGGCGCCTTCATCGCGATCACCAGCGGCGCGTCGGGCGCGACCGCGACGGAGGTCTTGAGATCGCGATCGGTCAATACCGTCGGCGACACGTCCGCGCCATTGGTCATCGACGCGACAAGGTTGCGATAGGCGCTCTCATCGCCGTCGCTTGCCGGATAGGCCAGCACGGCGGCATCGCGATAATAGCCGAGCTTGGTGAACGGCTGCGGCAGCTTGATCGTCAGCGCCTTGCCGCCATCGACCGTCGTCTCATTCCACACAATCTGCTGCATAGAGCGGTCGGGCGTGATCCACGGGCCGCCCGACGACGACCAACCCGGCGCGTTATGCAGCCCGACCTTGAGGCCCAGCGAGTCCGCCTTGGCCATCATGTGCGTCATCAGGTCGAGCCATTGCGGGCTGAGATAATCGACCGGCCCTTTGGGAACGTCGCTCGATCCGTCGAACATCAGCACGCCGCCCAGATCGATATCGCGCATCGCGGTGAGGTCGGCATCGATGCCGGCTTTGGTGACGTTGCCGTTCATCCAGAAATAGAGAGTGTTGGGACGCGATTCGGGCGGCGGATCGCGAAACTGCCTGGGATCGGGATCGGCCGGCTTCTCCTGCCCGATCGCCGCACTGGCGAACAATGCCAACGCGCCGCCCAACGCCCATCGCGCCCTTGATGCCATATTCCGCCTCTCCCGTTATCACGCGGATCATGCCAGCGACTCTGGCTTGCCCGGACGCACCATATAAGCATATCATACGATCAATAAAGCGAGAGGGTCGATGCCAGGCAGCCGAACAATGATAATGATCGCTGCGGTGCTCGCGTCGACCATGTCCGCAGGCGCCGCCGCGCCACGATCGCCGACCGCTTTCCCGCAACGCGCAACGGCGTTCGCGGACAAGCCGGCGATCGCCGTGGGCGTCTCCTGGTATCCGGAACAATGGCCCGAGGATCGCTGGGACAAAGACCTGGCGATGATGAAGGCGACCGGATTCAACACCGTCCGCATGGCCGAGTTTGCGTGGAGCCGGATGGAGCCCGAGGAAGGGCGGTTCGATTTCGCCTGGCTCGATCGCGCGATCGCCGCGGCGCGGGCGCACGGCATGATGGTCGTGCTCGGTACGCCGACCGCGGCACCGCCGGCATGGCTCACGCAAAAATATCCTGACGTGCTGCGCGTCGATGAGGATGGCACGCGCGCGGGCCACGGCGCGCGTCGCCAATTTTCTTTCGCGAGCCAGCGCTACCGCGATTTCTGTCGCCAGATCGCGACCGAAATGGCCAAGCGCTACGGCCACAATCCCGCGGTGGTCGGCTGGCAGATCGATAACGAGGTCGGACCGCCTTCCTTCGATGCCGAATCGGTCGGGGCGTGGCACGCCTTCCTGAAGGCGCGCTATGGCACGATCGACGAGCTCAACCGTCGCTGGGCGACGCAATATTGGAGTCAATATTACAACGACTTCGACCAGGTGCCGCTCCACGCTACCGGCCAGCAGAACCCCGCGCTGCTGCTCGACTTCAAGCATTTCACCACCGTGATGTGGACCGACTACATCCAGAACGAGGCGACCGCGCTCCGCCAGGCGATCGACCCGCGGATGTTCGTGACCACCAACACGATGTTCTGGAATGCGGGCTTCGACCATTTCCGCATGCATCGCGACCTCGATATCGCCGCCTGGGACAATTACATTCCCGACGGCCGACCCGATTGGGTCGCGAACGGCGCCAATCACGACCTCGTCCGCGGCTATAAGCAACGCAATTTCTGGCTGATGGAGACTCAGCCCGGGCGGGTCGACTGGGTGCCGGTCAATCGCGCGCTCGATCCCGGGCAGGTCCGGGAAATGGCGTGGCAGGCGATCGGCCACGGCGCCGACGCCGTATTGTACTGGCAATGGCGCCCGGCCGCGAACGGTCAGGAAACCTATCACGGCGCGATCCTGGGGCAGGACGGCGAGTTCAACCCGATCCAGCCCGAGATCGCTCGCACCGCCGCCGAGCTGAACAAGGCAGCGCCGTTGCTTGCCGACACCCAGCCGATCGCGCGGGTCGCCATGCTGTTTTCTTACGACAGCCGATGGGCGATCGACCTCCAGCGGCACAATCGCGACTTCGATCCAGTCAAGGCATTCACCGAATTCTACCGCCCGCTGCGCACTCAGTCGCAAGGCGTCGCGATCCTGCCGGTCGACGCCGATCTTTCGCGTTACCCGCTCGTGGTGGCGCCCGATCTGAATGTCTTGACCGCGAACGAGGCGCAGGCGCTCGCGCGCTACGTCCGCGCCGGAGGACATCTGGTGCTCGGCCCTCGTTCGGGGATGAAAGACGACGCCAACGCGCTGTGGCCGCAGCGCCAGCCGGGGCCGCTGGCGGATCTGCTCGGAGCAACGGTCGAGCAATATTACGCGCTCGATCAAAGTGTGGAGATTACCGGCAGCGTGGCGGGCAAGGCGGCGATCTGGGCCGAGACGCTCGCCCCGACCGCTTCAGACGTGCGCACGCTGGCGTCCTATCGCGATACTGGCGGCTGGCTCGACGGCAAACCGGCGATCGTCTCGCGCAATGTCGGGCGCGGCAGCATCACCTATGTCGGCGCCTGGCTCGACACCGCGGCCATGGCGAAACTGGCCGCGATGCTCCTTGCCGACGCGAAGATTACGCCGATCGTCGACGGCGCCGATCCCGACATCGAGATCGCCGAACGCGGCGGCGCGGGCAAGCGCCTGTTGATCGCGATCAATCATGGCAAAGTAGCGCAGTCGTTCGTCTTGCCGGCGGGTGCGGTGCCGGTGTCGGGCGACTGGGCCGACGGTCGCCTCGCCGCGCATGGCGTGGCCTTGTTCACTCTCCGCGGAGACCGCAAATGAAGCGTTATGTTGTCCTTCCCCTACTCGCCCTGTGCGTGATCGGTGCCTCCGGTCCCGAACGCTGGGTGCCCGGCTGGGCAGCGCCGCCGATCGGGTACGAACCCAAGATCAAGGAAGCGCTCGGCCGCCCGTTCAACAACGAGTCCGTTCGGCAGGACCTGCGCGCCACGATCGCCGGTGGCGTCGTCCGGGTTCGCTTCTCGAACGAACTGTCCGATACCGCGATGCGGATCGGTGCGGCATCCATCATGCGCCTCGACGCCAACGGCAAACCCGTACCGGGCAGCCTGCAGCCGCTCACCTTTTCCAAGGCGTCGGACGTGCTCGTGCCGGCGCATTCGCCAATGCTGTCCGATCCCATTGCCTTTGCGGTGAAGGCCGACGAGCGACTGGCGGTGACAATCTACTTCCCTGAAGAGATTGCCCCGCCCGCTCATGCTCAGATGGTCGACGTCGCCCTCGGCAATGCCACCACCGCGATCGACCTGCCCGCGCCGACCCACGCACGCGCGCCAGGGGTGGTCAGCGCATTGGAAGTCTCGGGCACGGCCGCGACGCGCGTGTTGGTCACATTCGGCGATTCGATCACTGAGGGCGCCGGCGCATCGCGTGCCATGAGCTGGCCGGACCAGCTCGGCCGGCTGCTTGCGGCAAAGCCGACGGCGCGGTGCTGGGCGATCGCCAACGAAGGCATCAGCGGCAACCGGCTGTTGAGCTCGGGACGTGGCCCCAACGCGCTGTCGCGCTTCGATCGCGACGTGCTGTCGGTCCCGGGCGCGACGCATGTCGTGATCCTCGAAGGGATCAACGACATCGGCAAGGTCAAGGACCCAACCGACTGGCAACCGCCGGCCGCAACATTGATCGCGGCTTACGAACAGCTGCTGGCACGCGCACGGTCGCGTGGTCTCAAGGTGATTGTCGGGACGCTGTTGCCCTATGAGGGCGCAGCCTATGCCGATGCAGACGGCGAAAAGCGTCGAGAGACGGTCAACGCCTGGATCCGCGCCAATGCCAAGCGGTTCGACGGCGTGATCGACTTCGATGCCGCGATGGGGGAGCCGGGTAACCCCACGGTCATGCGGCTGGCGGAGCAGATTGGCGACCATCTTCATCCCAATGACGCGGGGTATACGAGGATGGCGAAAACCGCTTTGCCGGTGATTGCGGGTCAGGGGTGTCGGTAGACGAGACGATGTTTTTTCCCTCGTCACCCCGGCCTTGTGCCGGGGTCCGCCGCGCAAAAACGGCTGACTTCGGTTGTGGAGAGGCAGACCCCGGCACAAGGCCGGGGTGACGTCTGGGGGTCGGATAGCGCGCTAGGCAGCCTCGAAGCTAAAGCGGCCGGAGCCGACGGTCAGCACCGTCTGCCCGCCCCGCTCGACCGCAGCCGTGATGCCGGCCGAGCGTACCACCGGCGCCCCGCCTTCGCGTAGCCGCGCCCGCCCGACCGGCAACTTCAGAGTCGCCGTCGCTCCCGCCGGCACCTCGATCTCGAACCGGGTCGCCCCACGGCTCCGCGACCACGCGCTACGGATCGGACCAAGCACCGAGTCATAACCGACCGCGACCCGATCCAGCCCCGGCACCAACTGCGGCGCGATCGTGATCGGTGGTGCGTCCTCTCGCCAGAAATCGAGCCGGATGCCACCCAGTCCCGAGTACAGCCAGGCCAGCGCGTGGCCGAGCATGAAGTGGTTCTGCGACCCCCCGCGTGACGGGTCCCAATTCTCGGTCAGCGCGGTTGCACCGGCCATGATCTGCGCGCCGTAACTGGGCGGATCGGTGCGCGAGAGCATGGCGTGCAGCACGTCGGACCGGCCGTGCTCGCCAAGCGCGCGGACGACATAATGGAAGCCGATATCGCCGGCGCTGACATGGTCGCCGCGTAACTTGATATCCGCGACGAGCGCATCGAGTACGCCCGCTTCCGACCCGGCGGGCACCATGCCGAGCGCGAGCGGCATCGCGTTCGCGGTCTGGCTGCCGGTGTCGTAGCTATGCTTGGCGGCATGGAAAAACGCGGTGTTGAATGCCGCCTTCACGCTCGCGGCACGGCGCGCATAGTCCGTGACCTCCGCCATTGGACGTCCGAGCCGGCGCGCGATGTCCACCAGGCAGATCAGCATCTGATAATAGGTGGCCGTCGCGGTCACGCCCATCGAGGTGAGCTGCGGCCGCTTGCCGGGTTCGGGCGGCGCCAGATCGAGCCAGTCGCCCAAGCCATAATCGACCAGCCCGGCGGCCGTTCGCTTGCTTTCGATATGCGCCGCGTAGCGCCGCATCGCCGGATAGCCGATTTCGAGCACGCGCGGGTCGCCATGAAAGCGATACGCCTTCCACGCCGCGATCACCACTGCACCGCCCCATTCGGGCGAATCGCGATAGACCTCATCGACCCCGTCGAAGACGACATATTCGGGCGCGATCTCGGGAATCTGCCCGTCGGGCAATTGCGCATCGACGATGTCGGCGATGGTCTTTTCGTACATCACCGCCGCGTCCTCGACATAGAGGATTGTCTCGGCGTTGAGCTGGTCCTGTTCGAGCCAACCGAGCTTCTCGCGGTGTGGGCAATCGGTGAAGACGCTGACCGTGTTGCTCAGCACCGCCTGGCGGATGAGGTCATGGGTCTGGACGAGCAATGGCTGGCTCGCGTCGAACGTGCCGGCCTGCGGCAAGTCGGTGTGAATGAACTCGCTCGCCAATGAGACGATCGCGACGTCGCCCGCCTTGGCGCGATCGACGGGCACAGCGCCCGTAACTTGCAGATAGCGCGAGCCGCAATAGCTGAAGCGCGGCCGCCAGACCTCGTCGCCACTGCCGGCAAGCGTATAGGTATAGTGCACCGGAAGCCCCGGCCGCACGCCGATGCTGCGTGGCGCGATCATACCGTCGGCGCCGAGCACTTCCGACGGGCTGAGCGTCACTGCCGCCCCCGCCGGTCCGCGCACCGACAAGGCCGGCCGGCTCGCACAATTCTTGCCGAAGTCATAGACGAACACGCCCGGTTTGGGCTCGGTGATGCGGGCCGTGGGATAGGTCTCGCCGACCGTGATCGGCGGAATGCCCTGCGCCTTGAGCTTGCCCGGCGGACCATCGACCAACAGGACCGGCGCCCAGCCCTCGCGCGCCGCGCCGCCACGATCCCAGCCGGCGATCGCGCGCTGCGCGTCGTAATCCTCCCCGCCATAGATCGACGAGAAGGTGATCGGCCCGGGCCGTGTCGTCCATTGGCCATCGCTCGCGACCAGCTCGGTGCTGCCATCGGCATAGACAATCGCGAGCTGCGCGATCAGCCGCGGCTGGCCGAACGTCCCGACAAACTTCTTGTAGCGATTCTTCACGCCATCGACATGATACATGCCATTGCCGAGCATCACCCCGATCGCATTGTCGCCCGCCGCCAGCAGCGCGGTAACGTCGTAGGTCGAATAAAGCACAGTCTTGCGATAATCGGTCCAGCCGGGATCGAGCATCGAAGCATGTGCCTCGCGCCCGTTGATGCTGACCGCATGCTGGCCCAGCCCGCAGATCGACAAGGTCGCCGACCGCACCGGCTTCGCCATCGAGAAGTCGCGGCGAAACAGTGGCATCTCGCTGGGACCGGGTACCGGGGGCGAATTGCGCGATTGCGCGACCTGGACCGGCCAGCCCTTCTCGGCAGCGATCCACTTGCCCTGCCAATCGCCGAGCACGCCCGTGACGAAACGCTCTGGCTTGCTCCAGCCCGACGGCTTGCCCTCACTGTCCCACAGCATCAGCGCCCACCAATAAGGCGTCTGCGATGCCAGCCGGAGGTCGCTTGGCGGACGAATGGTCAGGCGGTTGCCCGAAACTTTGCCACTGTCCCACAGCTCGCCGCGCCCCGCGGCGGCGGCGGCTTCGCTGACGGCGACGACGATGCGCCAGGCAGACTGGCGCACGCCGCGCGCGTCGGGGCTCGCTGCCACACCCCATTGGAAACGCGGCCGCAGCGTGTCGATCCCGAGCGGTCGGCTGCGCCATTCGACGCGGAGCCGGGTCGGTGCCGCCCTGCCCTGGCCCACCGCCAGCGCCAGCCGCGGGGCGAGCGACGTTGCGGCCGCCGCCGCGATCACGCCACGGCGAGTGAGACGCGGCCCGGCCATCAGCGCTCGACGCGAATGAGATAACTCGTCGTCGCCGGCGTACCGACCGGGATTTCCCAGCCCGGCTCGATCATCTTGCCCGAAATCTCTTTGCCGATCGGCCGCGCCGACCCGTCGAGCGGCTGCGCGAACACGCCGATCGCACCTTCGAGATCCTTGAGCGTCACCCAGCCGGTAATCGGCTCGATCAGCGTCGGCGCCGTCCCCCAAACGGTCAGGTTCGAGTTGCGCTCATCCCATTTCTGCCCGGTATTCTCTTCGCGGCCAGTGGTGGTCAGCAGGATCCGGTTGGACAGATTGAGCGGCTTGCCGTCGAGCGACGACAAGGTGATCACCGCGAACCGGTTGCGGATCTGCACCCGCAGATTGCGCGTCTCGACCTTGTTGGCGCTGATGAACCCGACCAGCGCCTGACTGCGCGGGGTATCGACGCTGACCAACCCGTTCTTGCCGCCGTCGGTCAGCCAGCTCAGCTGACCGGTATCGGAGACGATCGGGTTCATCGGCCCTAGCGGCGCCGGCAGGCTGGGCTTGCAGTCGAGACACGATACGCGCGAGCCGTGGACCAGCGGGATCCGCACGTCGAAGCCCGGCGTGTAATAGGGCATTTCCCCCCGCGGCAGCCGCGCGGCCTCGCTGATCTGATCGGTCGAATAGGAGCGCGTCAGCATCGTCTTCGCCGCCGACACGTCGCCGCGCAGAAAGATCATCGCGCCAACCGGCATCTGCGCCATCTTTACCGGATCGAGCGTCATGTCGAAATGGTCGCCGATCACCGGCGTCCATTCGCCGGCGACCTTGGTCTCGAACGT
>Ga0307513_10012469_pt1 | contig 10487 bp, 7 predicted proteins | sample 15_EM_MG_FD_202174 | JGI IMG/M metagenome (GOLD analysis project Ga0307513, IMG submission 202174) | Populus trichocarpa ectomycorrhiza microbial communities from riparian zone in the Pacific Northwest, United States - 15_EM | ecosystem: Host-associated > Plants > Roots > Unclassified | place...
TTGAGTATCTGGTGCAGGGCTTATTAAATTGTTCATTCGCTAATTGGAATCATTAATACATTTAACGATTTGAGTATAACAGCAGTATTCTTTGGTTTCCAGACTGGTTGTACCATTTATTGATCCACTCTATCCACCCCGGGATACTTTGCATCCTGTATTGTAAATGATACTTAGCAATGATTTTCTCATAATCGGGGTCCCCGAAATTGTCTTTTTCAAAAACAAACAACACAGGCTTGTCATTATCAATACCAGCCACCTTGTTTTCAAGCACATCCTGCATATCTGTTTCTATTACATCATCTGAATAAAACGGTTCCTGAAGCGGAATCAGGTACAGGGGGGTATAAGGATTGGCATAGGCACCTTGAATTAATTGTACAGATCGATCTTTGTAATGATGATGAATATAATAAGTGATCGCCCGTATGCCGTTACCCATCGGCCGAAAACTCATGACAACAATACCTGTTACATTAATAACTATTAATCCAATCATTACTGTATACACCGTTATAGTAAATGCCGGTTTTCTACAATACCGGTAATAAATGTCAGCAATTTGCTCCCAGCCCAATATTAAAATCAATGGAACAAAATTCATCAGCGGGAATAAAAAGCGATCTTCTTTATGGGAAATGAGCGAATGAGCAATCAGGAATGTACCTATTACCCAAAGTATAAGCAGTTTGGGCTTTTTATAAATGAGCAGGCAAAAGCAAGTGATAATCAATAAACCAACCGGTATGGTTGGGGCTGCGGCGATAACGCCAAGGTAATAATACCAGGGTGCTGTTCCAAAATGAGATGCCACGCCCTTTATGATATTTATATAAAAATAATTCCAGGCCGTAAAAACAGGTCGCCCATAGTACCAGCCATCGAGCAACAACCCAAATAAAAAAGCGATAGTTGCCCCTCCTATTAAAATTAACACGTACTTAAAAGGAACTTTGCCGATCAGCACCACCCAAGCCAAAAAACCCGCGATCATAAAAGCAATCTGGAATCGGCAAACGAAGCTTAAACCAAACAAAACACCAACCAAAACCACTTTGCCTGTTCGCTTTGTTCCGTTCAGTTGCCAGATAGCCACACCCAATAAAAACAACAGCCCCGACCAGGTTTCGGAAGAGAAACGCACATTGATAAATGGAAGGAACCATAACAGGTATGATAAAATAATAAAAGCCTTTTGATTTCTTTGTTCAACCTGGTCCCGGGTTGACAGTACAAAGGCAGTAACAGCAACCAGGGCAAGTACAAGCGTCAGCAACCGAAGCGCGAAGGCAAGCACATAAGGATCCGTAATACCCACAGTATAAAACAACTCAAATACCAGGAAACAAACGGCAGGCTGAAAAGCTGGCCTGATCTGTACGGCATACTCCCACGCCAGATCGGAAGACATGTTGGTCCCTGTTTTTAAACCGGCAAATTCAATGATCTGGTAATGTTCATCCCAGTGATAATATCCTTTGCTGTTTATAGCAGTTACCAGGTAAATGATAAAAGCCACGCCCAATACCGTTTTATGAAACCGGGTGAATTGTTTAAAAAGCATCTTTCAGTTTTTATTTGCCGAATTTTTTGGGAAACCACGCCATGGTAAGCATAAAATATTGTTGCAGTATATTACCCGTTCCATGGGTAATGGTGTTATTGAGCCCATAATTGATCAACCCGGTATTTTGATGCAGTATATCCAGGCAGGATAATCTTATTTCCCCGGTATTGTCTTTAAAAAACCGGCAGGCCGCGCTGGCATTCCAAATGGTAAATGATTTTACGCTGGCGCCGTTATACCGGTTGTTGTTCCAGGATACACTGTTGTTTAGCGTTATTTTCTTTGTGCAATTCCAACTGGCGCTTAATTGCGATTGACCTACCATGTTACTGAGATCTACACCATTCTCCATCTTCTGTTTATACCGGTTATAATTAACTTTTTGAATGAACTTGAGGTCAAACCGGTCCTGGAACGTATAATTCACTGCCGGATCGGCATACAGTGAAAAATTATTGTAGTAGTTAAGCACGCCGTTTATATAGTTCGGGTTTCGATGCATGGAAACTGAAGAGGATAGTAAAAACTGTATCTGGCTACTGTTTATCTTCCAGGCCTTTCTTATTTCACTGGTAACAGTTATATACCGGTAACCGTTCGCGTTGGCTACTGTATAAGCAGTTCGGCCCAGCGCATCGATATAGCTGCTGCCGGCCATATAATCGTCAGCATAACCGGCCGACAACCTAAAAGAATAAGATAAAATATTCTTTAGCCTTTCGCTCAGGTGTGAGAAATTAATGGTCAGATCGGTAGATCGCTGTTCCTTAAGCAGCGGATTACCCGTTTGAATAAAGTTTTGATTGGCGCTATCAACCAGCGGCGCCAGTTGTTGTACACCAGGATACTGATATGTTGTGTTTATTTTTATATATCCATTGTTAGTGAATTCGCCATACTGCCGGTTTGAAAAATCAAGGGAAATAGCCGGCGCAAAGTTCTGATACTGCTTTGAAAATTGTTGAAACGCCTTTGGGGAGTTACTGTTCAAATGCCAGAACTGCTCGGCAATAGCTATATTGAGGGTCAGGTATTTTGCATACCTGTTTGCCAGCGTATTTGAATACAATTTTCTAAATGTGAGCGCAGGTTTAACATCTATCGTTAATTCACGGGAATCGTTGGTAAGGTCAGGGTTCAATACATAATGACCATTCCCCGGAAGTTTATCACCCACTTCATTCTCCTTCGTATCTGTGGTTATATGTAACTCGTTTTGCAAACCGGTGGAAAATCCGGCCAGCGTTTTCCGGCCACCAATGATCCTGCCGAAATTCGGCAACCGCGTCACCAATGAATGCTGCATTTTTAATGACTGATTATCATAAATGCGATCAATGTTTCTTCCGGCCAATGGGTTACCGGTAACAACAAAATCTGAGCGGTAAGCCTGTTCATCGCCGACCTCTGTTAAACTAAACTTATATGAAAGATCATATAATGAATACCAACGATTGCTGTTAGCAGCTATACTCTCTCTGAAAGCGCTTTTAAAACTATAGCGGCTGGTAATGTTCTTATTCTGCTCAGTAACCGCATTTTCGGAAAGCTGATTCCCGAAATGATCAAGCAGCACCGAGCTGTACGCACTTTCTCCTTTATATGTTTCTTCGGAAAACCCACCTTCCACTGACAGTGTATGTCCATTCCTGGTCTTATCATAACCGGCGAATGCATTATGACCGTTGCGGGTATTTATGCTTTGATTGCGGGTATTGTTGACAAAAAAAGTGGAATCGGTAAGCGAGGTAATGCTTTGGGTATTTTGCACAAGCTCCTGCCTGTTGTTACTGGTAAAATAACGCGCATTCAGCCGGTTGTTGTTATAATGGTCGGGATTGTCGATAAAATCGTGTTGAAATAAAAGCCCGCCCGCCACAAATTTGTTCAGCCCTTCTATGGTAAAGTCCGACTGGTATTCCTGGCTTGCACCAGCGCCTTTAAAAGTGCTATTGCGTAATATAACTTCTATATCATTTGCTACTTTATTAACGTTATTCGCAGAAAACACCACCCCTAATTGCGATCTCCTGTTGAACAGGTTCAGGGAGCCATCTCCTTCATACCGATTTTGGGTACCAAGGCCGGCGCTTAATTTCCCAAAATAACCAAAGTCTTTTCCTTTCTTTAATTTTATATTTATCTCCGATGTAGAATCGGTTGGTTTTTGCGGGTCTTTCTCTTTTTGATATACCTGAATTTTATCGACTGTATTCTTGGGTATATTCTGGGTTGCAACCCGGGCGTCGTTCCCAAAAAAAGGTTTACCATTCACCAGTACGCTTTTTACCTGCCTGCCATAAACTGTGATTGTGCCATCGGCCCAAACTACCACGCCGGGCAATACACGCAACAGGTCCTCGGTTTGTGCATTGGGATCGAGCTTAAAGGCATCGGCATTGAATTCAAGGGTATCTCCTTTTACCCGTACCGGTGGCGGTAATGCTTTAACTATGACCTCTTCCAGATCTTTACCACCGGGCGACACATTGATGCGCCCGATATCCAACTCATGTTTTGCATGAGGAATAACCAACTTTTTCCTTGTTGTTTTATACCCCACATAACTTGCCGCCAGTTCTAACTGTACATTTACAGGCAGGCCCTTAACAGAAAATTCCCCGTAATTATTCGTCAAACGGTAAGCGATCAATTGCGTATCCTTAGCCAGGTAAATAGCCACGGTGGCCGACCGCAAAACAGCCGTATGCGCCGAATCCCAAATGATGCCCTGTAAGGCGCCCACCCAGGTAGAGTCCTTTTTCTGCGCATGTGCGGGCAATACTGCCGTAACAGTTAAACACAGGAGCAATAAAAAACTATTCTTCTTTTTCAATTAAGGAAGCGGTTTGAATTGTATCTGAACGAGCACAGGATTGCCCTTGTAATTCTTTTTGTCTTTAAAATAAGCGACCAGCTCCGGTGGATATTTCGGTTTCTTTTTTATAGTTGCCTCCATTTGCGCAAAAAGCGTCAACGAAGAATAGGCCGTATACATATTTGTTCCGTCGAACTGCAATATGCCGCGGTTCGTAAAATCAACCCCTCCTATTTCTGCGTCCGTTACCGGTAAATAATAACTAAAAGCATCGGACACAATTTTATTTATACAAACCAGGGATTGCGTTTTTGTATTGTAAACGTAGGAAAGCGGGCTAAATGAATTGTTCACCAGTTTAAAAAAGATACAATCGCCCTTTATAAAAAAATTGCTCAGCCTGTAAACAATCTCTTTATTCGTTCTGCAATATTGAGCTCTTTTGAGGTTATACGTTGAATCTATGGTAAAATTGGGTGGCAAACTGTATTGAAGCGGAAAAATAAATTCATATATCCCCTGAAGGGTATGCGGTGTAAGCCGGTAAACTTTGTAATCGTAATCACGTACATAATATACGATGCTGTCGCTGGCGCCATCCGGATAAAAGTCTGTATGGTTTTGAGCACTTTGTTCCTCGGCCAGGGCCCGGTTGATCGTATACGGCAGGTACGTTGTCATCAACTTGCCATTTTCCAGCACCATTAACTCATAGGCCAGGCTGTCTTTTGACGAACTGGGTTGAGCCAGGCTATAATTGTAATACCCGGTGAATTTGCTGCCCAGTTCCGTCTTTGTACCGTAATACTGGTTGAACCGCCGCTTTTGCTTTTTTACCAATGTACCGTTCAAATCAAAATAAAACACACTCAATAAATAATCGATAGCAATGAGCTGTGTAGATTTATCATAGGTAAAATTGTAAAAGACGGGATGTTGCGGACTTATTTTCTTCCCATCGATCCTGGCATGCAATTTTCCCTGTTTATCAAAGATCAAAACGGAAGTAGTTTCGCGGTCTAAAATAAGATAATACTGGTCTGTTATTTCCAGTTGATCAATATTACCAAACGCGCTCTTCTCCGCAGACTCAAAAGTAATGAACCTGAAGCCCTGGATGTATTGGGAAACGGTGCCGCCCATGGCCGCATCAGGGTCGATCCGCAACTTTTCAAGTGCACTTAAATCCTGAGAATGGACCCACAGACTTTGAAATAGCCAAAACGCCAATATTGCAATTACTTTCATTTATACCGGTTAAAATTTATTTAGCTGATAAAACATCAATATCGGGTTATCGGTTGGCTTCGTGATCTTTTCCACGGCCATAAGCTTCGACGTTTTCAAATACCTCGTATTCACAAAATCATCGGGAAACATCAGGCTTACAAAATACTGGTTCCATGAAGTAACCGGGTATCGATAGATCTCCATTTCAATGGAATCTTTTAAACGGGGCAAAACGGGTTGCCCGCCAATGACATTCCCTGTTTCTTCGGAATAAAAATAACCAGCAATGTCTTTTCTGGAGGTGGTAAAATGATAAACGGAATCATCGTTACAAAAGATCTCCCCTTCAAATGAATAATATTGATTCTTATTTTTGATCCTGATAAAATCGGCAATATCTTCCTTTTGGTCTTTTCGCATTTTACTATAAATATCAGGGCCGGGATAATGCATTACCAGCTTGGGATAAATATTCAGCGGGTTACCCGTAATTTCATATACGGTGTCGGAATATTCCGGCGTATAAAAAATGCGATTATTGCTATTGGTGAACGAAGGATTGATATTTATCTGGTAATCAATACCCGTTTTCATATTCGACAGGGCATCCTTAGCGGTATATTTTATTTCCGTATTCTTCTTGCCGAAATACAGCGATGAATTTGTAAGCGCCGGTACATGCGGGTTCCCCCCGAATTGATTAATATAAACAAACTGGTCGGTATTCTTAATATTGGCTACATTGACAAAATACACATACTCTTTTGAAACATTTAAAAAATTGCCATTTACATCAAAATAAAAACTTTTGCAGGCTGTTTGATCATGCAATATTATTTCATTGGTATTATGGTCAATTGCCACTTCCAGAAAACCCTGCATGTACTTATTTGTTTTTCCATACTTTTTGCCGGAAACGATCTTATTGATAAAATGCCCCGCCGTATCAAAAATATAAACGGCTTTTGAAACCTTGTAATCCACCAGAATGATCCTGTCTTTTATAAGTAACACTTTATTTATAGCCTGCACTTTCGAGGCTGCTGTTGTTTCCAGCTTAACATATCGAACATTTTTTAAATAACTGGTATAGTTGAAAGTGGTACTGTCAGCTTCCGGGATCTTAATATCTACTGTTTTAGACTGTTGTTTGCGTGTAACCGATTTAATATTATCAACATCAATTACCTTTTTATAGCCCTTGTAACGGCTTTCCGTAAGGGTTGTATTGCATGCAGCAAACAAACCCAGGATACCAGGAAAAATAAGGCTAAATGGAATACATCTCATGCAGCTGTGATTAAATATTTATTAGATCTTTTTCAAATACAAATCCGAAAGGGTGGGCAACTCTTTCTCAGGAATAAAAAAATTCTTTGTCTGAAACAGGCTATCGGTCTCAAAAATAAACGGGGCGTTCAGGTCACCGATGCGGGTATCTTTTAAATAAACCGGGTCGAGATTGTATACCGGAAATTCATGTAGCTCCAGGCGGGCTAGTGTCGCAAATAAATTTTCACTTCTCTCATAAGAACCCATTATGATCACATTTCTTTTTCCAACTTTTTTACCCAGTTTTTCCAGGTATGGCAAAAACTTCTCTACACAGGTAAAACAATTGGTTTCGTCAAAATGGAAAATAAATTTTCTGTTATTGATCACGTCTCCCATTTTTATAACCCGGTTAATGCTATCGGTAATCGACATTTCTTTGGATAATGGTACCGGAACGAAATCACCGTATTTAATGGTGTACCGGTAAAACTGGTCCATCTTTAAAGAGTCGATCTCAACCTGCTGTTGATTACTGCGTTTAACAATTGCGAGTTGTCTGTTTTGAAAAAAAAGTGAGGTAACAGCCCAGATAAGCAGTAACGGGAGTATAAATAAGGAGATATTTTTTATTTTCCGCATAATAGCTGATTTGAAAACTTTATAGAGAATAATAATCACGTTATAACGTGATTATTATTCTTTGATTCAATAACCAGTTTATTTTACTCACATGCTTCCTGCGCTGTTCTGTTAATGCATATTACCATTGCAATCGGACCAACACATTCAATCATTGTAGCATCATGCGCGGGTATGGTACCCGTTACTTCACCTGAGGTTACAGCGCCATAACTAACATTGATAGAAACCTGTCCATTCTGGGGATTGGTAATATAGGAAACTGAAACGGCGCCGTGATTCGAAGTGGTTACACTATATTTCTTTTCACCGCAACGTATTGTTCTTCTTACAGGCTGATTATACCAGGCGCCATCGCTGGATGTTTCATCGCCGGTACTACCTCCGCCGGTTGTACCGCCGGTATCATCTGTTGTAGAGAGTGAATTTGCCCATACAGCACCAGCCAGGTTGCTGGTCTTCATTCCATAAAAGGTAAATAAAGCTGTATGCAAATTAGCCACCAGCGCAAAGATCACTAATGCGACAGCAGCAATTTTAATTGCTTTCATCATACTTAAATAAAGGTTTAATTTGTTAAATGTTTTTAATTCCTCACTGTAAGTAAGCGTATATAAACTGTTGGTTATTGAATCAAAGGTTCATCTGTAATACCGGTTTCATCTTTAGCATTATTTTTCTTCTGCCAGTCGTTAAAATCTTTTCGGCCCCTAATCGTTTTCTGTAACTCCCTTTTAAGGGTTTGAGAGTTATGCCATACCTTGCATCGCTGATTTGCATAAACGCCCAGGGAAATAAAACAGCCTATAGCACAGGCGATCATTACGGGCCGGTATTTAGGCTGCTGCTTCAATAAGCGATCGAATAAATAAGCTACCAGGAAAAAAATACCAATTGATGGCAGATAGATATAACGGTCTGCAATAATAGCATATCGTGAAGTTGGTATTATGTTAGAGGCCACACTTATCTGAACAAGATTAAACCCCACTCCAAATAATATCCATGTATTGCGCCAGCTTTTCCAAAAACCTGTCGTTACAAAAAGCAGTAACACCGGGTACATCCATAGCTTCAACGGCAGCGGTTCACCGGGAAGGTTGGGGAATGGATACAGGTAATGTAATCGTACAGGCAGTATGCATTTGATAAAATACTCGGTAATGGAATAGGCCGCAAAAACCACATTCTGGTAAAACGGGTAATACCCTTTGTTGGCAAGCACCCCTTCTCCATTCTGGATCTGTGAATAAAAAGTGATAATAATAAAACAGATGGTGAGACAAAAAAACGGCAGTTTTTCAAACCATACCTTACTGCTCTGCATATTTCGCTTCAGCGTCATATCAATAAGCAACAAACACACAGGCAGTGTTACAGCCTGTTCCTTGGCGCCGAATGATACAATAAAAAGAAAAAGGGTAAGCAGGTAATGTATCCATTTATTACTTTGGAGATATCGAAGGTATGCCTGCAACGACAATAAAAAGAACAAAGCAAACAGGATGCATTTTGACGCCGACATCCAGGAAACCGGCTCAACATGCAACGGATGAACAGCCATTAAAAGCGCTGTAATAAAAGAAATGGTAGTTATGGAAGCCATTTCCACCTTTCCGCTCATCTGCAATATTTTCTTAATAAAAAAGAAAACCAGTAACACACTTGTTATATGAACAAGAAGGCTGGCAGCATGAAACCAGATAGGCGTATAACCGAATAAAGAATACAGTGTGAGGTAATAGAACTCGTTTACAGGCGCATACTGTCCATGATATAATTCGGTAATAATAGCAATGATATTTATCCAGTTCAACCCGCCTTCGGTATAATCATTCATTACCACCCATTGATCGTCCCATCTGTATTGAAAATCATGGGTAAAAACAGGCCAGTATACGAGCAAACAGGCTAATACAAGAGTGGTAATAATTGTTCTTTTTCCTGCGGCACTTAATGTATCCCCGGCATTGCCGGCGACCAAGCTAAATAAAACATTTTGTCTCTTCAGGTCAGGCGAGTTTTGGTTTTTTGAAAACATACTGGATTTACGTTTTTCATTTAATAACAGAAAGCATCCGTAGCATTCAGGTCGCACAGCCTGAATACCAACCATAATCAAAAGCATTTACATAAGTGCAAGAAATCGCAAGACAAGGATAATTTAACTTACCAGCACCTTATCCTTATCAAACAAATATAGATGTGATTAACTAACGGCTACAGTATCCCTAAATTTAAATTTGGATAATCTACAGTTCAGAGCTTATAGCCAAATGGATTTAGAAAACAAGGGAACAGCTTTTAAAGGGTTTAAAATTGGTTACGGATAAATACTGAAAACCTAACTTAAGACATCTTTATAACTGAAACGTACATTTGCAAAATATATTTAGCTGATATTTGATCAATCTTAGATTATTGGTTATGTATAGTTTTTGTAAAATAAATGTATTGCTTCTACATTAAAACGCAACCACCTGTTTTTTTGATATACGCGCAGTTTTGCCAATAGATGTGTTGTTTTGGCCAATAAGTGTGTAGATAAACGTTGCTAAAATGCTAAAACACCCGGATCTATTATGACTGAAAACCTATTTTAAACAGTTTGATTAAATAGGCTTCCAGTGATATACCTTCATAGCCAACCGTATAAAGAGCTGTAGCAGTTAAAACAGGTCGGAAAGCATTTACTTTATCTATCTCCTCTGTATTCGTTTTTTCAACCGATCACCCGTCATCACCGGTTATAAAAAATATCGGGGTTATTACGGGCAGGGAAGTGAAGTCCTTTTTCTGGGATGGGTATGGTCTTAGTATGAATGTTTACGTCCGTCCGTGGAATAACATTACTGAAAGTTTGGAGAAGAATCGCTTTTACATTTTCCCGAAACAATACATTTCATATATCTCTTTAACCCCCAACCAAATGCGAAATTTGTACATTTTTCTTTT
>Ga0307513_10012470_pt1 | contig 10486 bp, 9 predicted proteins | sample 15_EM_MG_FD_202174 | JGI IMG/M metagenome (GOLD analysis project Ga0307513, IMG submission 202174) | Populus trichocarpa ectomycorrhiza microbial communities from riparian zone in the Pacific Northwest, United States - 15_EM | ecosystem: Host-associated > Plants > Roots > Unclassified | place...
TCCTGTGGATGGAAGAAGATCTGCATCATAACTTGACCTGAAATGCTTTGATATCACTCGATTGACATATCTAGAAAAGTGGGGAGCTAGTTTTTTAGTTTGCATTTTAGCGTGATGTAGGGAAATTCGGCACTATCAACACTGCGGGGGATAGTGCTAAGTTACTAGAGTGGACAGTATCGAACGTTCACGATGTTTTGTATGTTGCTGCCTAGTTTCCCCCATGGCCACCCACGTGACCGACAATACGTTATCTCTGAAGTGGGACATGAACCAACTCGCCCGCCGCGAAATCCTTCTCTATTACACCATCACGTGAGGATTCCAAATCGGCAATGTAGAACCCTAACCCTCACTCACTACCGGTACTATCATGTACGTTTTTAATAACCTACCGGCGAATAGGCAATCACGTGGGTGTCGGTATACCCATACTCTCGCCCACAACAACCACCTCCACCGACAACTTATTCAAAGCAAACCACAACGCAGGGAAAAACATGTCCGGCCATAGCACCATTTTCCACAAATCCGGTGAAAAAGGAGAAAAGAAGGAAAAAAACTAGCCACCTCCTCCGAAACGGCGAGTCTCACCGACCACCCTCCCTTAAACTGTCGGAATTTATTTATTAAATTTCATTTATTTTTTTATAAAAAAAACCTAACCATCACGGAAAAATAATTTTCCGCCCGACACCTTCAAAAATCGTAACTCGGGCACGATAAGGAAGCACCGCAAATTGTATATATATTTTTTTCACAAAATCTAGTGGATTATATCCTCGCCATACGACGTGCAGTACAGATTCCAAGAAGTGAAGTGGGCCAGGTGGGCACTTCCTTTGCCTTTGCATTTGCCAACGTATTATACCCACCGTGCTGCGCAATAAGTTGTCCCAGGATAGGTGGTAAATGGTATAAACGTGATGAATTGCCCAGCATTGCGGGAGGTTTAGCCTTACCGGTAGGGGGGGGGGGGAGAAGTAGGAGCGGATGGCCGCTCAGGGCGAATAAAGTAGCAATGGATTCAACTCGATGCCTAGCTCACCCCGTTTGCAGGAGTCTTCATTGAGTAGAGATATCAAATTACTAGCAGTCAGTACTTGCTCATTCCAAAAGTACAAGTATCCGGACGCCTTGGCGCCGAGACATCCATGTTTGCGCCTGAATACGCGAATCAAGGCGCCCAGTTGTCCGGATAGCTCCGCAATGGACAAGTAAACATTCAGAATAATATAATAAGAAAAAGTCCGCAGTACTGTTACCCCCCTTTTCTTCTTCGGCTACATCACCCACCCCCCCAACCCCATCTTCTCAACCACCACTGCCAAAGCCACTGTCTACACCACCCCCCTCCTCCTCCAATACCCGCCTAGTGCCTTCCTCCCCTACCCAACCTTCAATCCTCCCCGCAACATCCCCAACCAGCCTCTCATACACGTCTCCCAAAAAGAAGAGCCCGCAATGCGCACCCACTTCATCCACCCCCGTCATTTCAACCTTCATCCAGCAGGGGTCCGGCGCGCGCGGGGTTATGCAAAATTTCCTCTCGCGCCTTTTCTTTTTCGCCCCTTCACGAACCGGGGCCAGGGATCGTGCAGGCGAGGGAGTTGGCGATGGAGAGGGGGAGATTGATGGGGAAGGGATTGGTACGGAACTTTGTAGGGCGGGAGCGCTCTGTCCAGACGCGCTAGAAATAGGTGGCTCCGGAATGCCTTTTAATCGTCGCTCCTCCCGTTCCATTCTTTCTTTTTCCCGCCGTAGCCTCTCCAACTCACGGTCATGTTGAGTAGCGGATTTCCTCTCATCCTTCTTTGCCTTTTCGCGTTTCTTCCGCTCGTTCTTTTCAATCGCTTTTTCCCAGTCTTTGACCGTTTTTTCGTAATCTTTCACGCTCTTCTCCCATACCTTCATTGCCTTTGCAGCCGCTTTCTCAGCGGCTTTACGCACAGTTGGGTCTGGGATTTTCGAGTAGTCGAATTCCGTCGGTCTTGGTGGCAGCGGTGAGGCTACCGGGGGTGCCGGTGAAGGAGTGGCGGAATCAGTGGGGATAGAAGGGGGAGCATGGTCGGGCATCGGAGGTTCAGACTCTTTCATCTGGGTCGCGATTACAAGTATAGGGGTAGATCTCCCTCTGTCCTGCGTTTCGTAGAACTCCCCGTTACCGGATACAGGATCGGGATCCAGATGCGTCATTTCTCCGCCCTCAGAGGAGATAGTGCTTGTGCTAAGATTCCTGGCATGTGCATTAGGCGTGAGTGGGCCAACTCCAAGGTGCGTCTCCCGAGTCATTTCTTGTAGTGTGCTACCGCCTGGGCCCTCCACTCCCGCATCTGCGAGGTCAAATGAGTGTTCCGGATGGACTGCCGCCGGTGCCGGTTTCTGCGGATCCAGAGAGCGTCCAGTGGAGGATGTGTAGTAGTTTACGAAACGCACCCGTACTGTTTTACCGTCTGGAGTGTGCTCACCAGTTTCGAGCTTCCGAATGGCGTTGTAGCGATTAATCAGTCCCGGGGCATCGGCCAGGCAGCCACTATTCCATTAGTTTAGCGATTTCGGCAAGGAGGGCGGTTAGGATAGGGAACGAACCCGAACTCAAGATGCGACATCAAGTACTGCCCGGTGGCCGCGGTAAGCCGGGAATGGTGCTTATTGATAAAATTTAGCGCCGAATCCAAAGCTCCCTCTAGTACTCACATTAGCACCTCCACCTCCCCGCGGGGATATTATTAGTACTTACCCTGCTTACTCTGCACAATCGTGAAATTCCGCTCAGGCCTCCTATCGAAAAACTCATCCGCCGTGCTACCAGAATGAACCGTTGACAACGAAGCCATACTTGAATTTTCCCCCGCATACACCCCCCCAGCCGAACCCGAACCATCCTCCTCGGCAGGACTCTTCCCCTCTGACCTAAACAAACTCCCCAACCCAGCAGATATAACCCCCGGATGCATCCCTATAAACGGTGAATCAAACGAGACAACCCCCAAGATCCTATGCCTGAATCCCCGCCGCTCATTCTTCAACAGCACCACCTCTGCCGCCAGAATCCCCCCCATAGAGTGTCCAAGCAATATCACATCCGTGTCCGGATTCTCAAATTGCGCAAGCCATTTCGAAAACCCTTCGGTTGCGACGGAGATGTTGTATCTAGTCTTGAACTTTGGATACACCTTTGTGTGAACGTACCAGCCCAAGTCTTCCAAAGTGATCGACAACAGGTTGTGCAGGTGGGCGGGAAAGCTCTGAAAGCTGGTTTCATTCCCCATGAAGCCATGGATGTAGACTAAAAGGAGCTTCCGCTTCCCCCTAGGGATGGAGTCCGGAGGGGGTTTAAGTGGCGCGGGGGTTTGTATCGCTGGATCGTAATCGCCCTGCGAGTAGGAGCCGGAGTACGAATCCTCGGCCGACGGTAATAGAGAGTAGCTTGGTGGTGGAGACGACGGAATAACGAGTTCCCGTGGTGGCAACGGAGGCGGCACACCTGGCGCGGGAAAGTCTGCGATGTAATTATTCTTATCGGCCATCTTTGTTTCGCGTTCGTCAGTTGGTTTGTTCCTTCCCTCGCTCCTCGAGTTGATGTCAAGCTCTGTTGCCTAATGACGTTTAAGGGCTTGGCACAGGGTTTGCCAAGCCTGCAACGCCGCTGACATAGACCACATCCTATGCGATTAGCTCGCTTAATTTAAGCCTCATTCTATTCTATCGGACGCCAATCGGTGACGATGGATTGATGCTCTCACCAAACACCGGCATCACAACAACTTGTTTACGGTCTTGCAGGGTACTTTTATCCACCGTGCTCTATGTCGGGTTCGCCGGAGTGCTGGGCACACTGAATGGACAAAGGTGGGAATGAGACGGCATCGTACGCGCTAATTTAACTGTTTCCACCGATCCAAGCTTGCTTCACCGTGGTTGGAGTGGGGGGTGATTCCCAACCGTTCGATACCCGAGGGCACCAGTTCATACTTATAGCACAAGAAACGGGGAGTCGTGCTCTATTAGGCACCACGCCAGGACCGCACGCGAGTCCTCCCTTGGTTGTATCGGAATTGAGTCTTTCAACACTACGAGACAAATCCCAATGCTCCACCCCACAGACAGGTAGCAGGCACCTGAATCCCGGCAGGAATTGCATAGCATATCGCACCCCGCACTTCACTTGACTCGAGTACGTTTTCCGGACATTTTCTAGAAATAGGCCGGCTAATGATGCCTATAATTAATATAATAATATTATGATAGAGTTGAACCGATGCCTCGAAATAATTGCCCAAAAATGCCCCGATACCAGCGGCCCGTACCACAACCGAGGCCATGACCAGTGCTACAGCAGCCCCGATGTAGCCCTGCGTCCTTTGCTTCCTACTGTACTTCAAAATTGAGATTGGGTAACGGTAGCCGGATGTGCGACCCTAGAACCACACCGGCTGGCAAAGTCTCGGACTATCGCCCTCGCGAAACCTCACCATAACCTTGCTCGCACAGATGATGATGATGAATCCCTTCCTTTTAACTCATGCGATACCATCTCCACCATCAATTAGCCCTGAGCACTGGGGGGCTATCTCACCGGCTCTCGGATGATCTAAGCTTGACCGCCGTGCCCTGCAGCAGTGCGGGCCCTGGGCTCGGGAGTCTCCTCTGTAAGTCACAACCACCACAGTTAGAAAGCACAAAAATGATATTCCTCCCAGCGACTGACGGGAATACTCAGGATAAATCCATTTTCGAGTGATAGTGTATGAACTTGATCAGCCGTCTACGAGTTGGTGATGGACTCGCATACACACGCCAATGAGCTCTGCGGCATCTCTAGTCTCATCTGATGGCTTCATAGCACTAGTTTATTCATCACTAGGAACATGTTAATTGCTCCCTTCGCGGCCCCACCTTGTATTTGTATTGGCGTTCTTGCATCCGACTTCTCGGGCATTCACCCTAAGTTACCCTCTCACCCCCCGGTCCCAAAATTACACCGTTGAGATCTGCGTGTTAGAAAGCATCATCCCACTTGTTTGTGCGGCACGTATTGGCCCCATCCCACCGTTCGGAGGTTTCGTGGCTCGAGATATGGTGGGAGGAGATGCGGCGCGTTATATGATTCCGGGTCAAAATTTAATATGCGATAGACCTGCTATTTTGCAGGAAATTCGCTGGGTTTGTTAAGCCTGGATAATTGATGGATAGTCAAGATGGGCCCTTCGATAAAGGCCGACCCGCAGAGTTCTTTTTTAGCCATAGTCTGTCAAGAGTGCAAAATAATTGGGTGGGCCCTGGGGTTTTTGAAGTTAGGTTGAGTTAGGTTGAACGTGGCTGGTGGCTCACTAGGGGAGGGAAATAACGTGCTGATCCATGGTTGCGACGCGGCTGGATTGTCCGTGGACAAAATTAACCGCGCTCTAAAAATCGATGGCAACGCAACCCTCATCACCAGGCATTTTCAACACCGCCTAAAGAAATTCCTCAAGATTAAATATTGATGCCTAGTATGTCTTCTACTATGTACTTACATGTTTATTTTTTTGGTTTCCATCATACTGGGATCTGTGGGGAGTGCTGCTGTTGTGGCCGCAGTTTTTCCTTCTAGTTGATCCGCGGTTAATTTTGTCCAGGCACAAGATCTTGGCGATCACTCGCTTGGCCTTCCTAGATGCAAGGCACCATACTTACAACGACCCCTAGAATAACACTCTCTTCGGACTGACTTGTTCGTCCGAAAATTTTTCAAAAACGGTTTTCATAAGATGCATCCCTAGTGTGCATAATCCGAGAGCAATCGGATTTATCACCAACTAACCAGTACCACACTCCCAGGGACACCGGCCCCCCGATGCGGATATGGATACATTTTTGGTAAACCAGAAAGGTCGCAAACATGGTATCGCTCCGGTAGACCGGTCGACCATACATATTTCACTTGGAATCTGATTTCCGTTTTCAGTGGCCGCCGGTCTGCACCTGATGCTATGCCGCAGGGTTAGGGTTTCTGACCGCCGCGGTTGACTATTGTGGTGTCGGGTCACCGAAAAGGCTTTGGATGCACCGGACCTTCATCGAAGAGATATAAGTGAGGGAGAGAGTCGAGAACGTGTTCCCTTTGGCTTGTCTTCTTACTGCTACGGCAAGTCCGTTCGTGTGCACGACAGACATTTGGATTCGTGAGTTCATTTATCCTAGTGAGCGCGGAGGTATAGAGCTGATAACTGTTGATAGGTAATATTTGTACACGCCATGTCTAGCCATTACTACGAGCCCGTTGCGGGAAGTCCTGGAATTTTGTCTGGGCGTGTTCCCACTTCCGCTTCTAATGGATATTTCACACCGGTGTCGACTCCCTCTAGCCGCGGCTCCTCCGGCTCCGTCCGAGGAAACTATTCGGCAGGGATCCCAACTCCAAAGAAGGAGTCGCCGTCGACGGCGAGATTCCGTAGGATGGAAGCTTCTTTTCCAACCGCTGGGCATGGAGTATATCCCCCCACTGCTTCACCACCCAGCGCTACCCCAGTATTCAAGAGGGTGGGCACCTTCCCAACCATTATCCACCAAGATTCCCCGCCAGGGAAGCCTCAGACCATAAGGAAGGAAGTAACTCTGCCAGTATATATTCCCAATCTACCACCAACCCCACCATATCCCACACCTTCACGGAGCTCGAAACGAATATCTCAAATTGCTCGCCTCTCACAAGGCTCAACCGGATCGCGAACTCCAGTAAGGATTATTCAAGGTGATAGTCACAGTCTTGTCCGGTCCCCCTCTCCCATAGAAATTGCCATCCCACCGCCCATGGTGAATGAGAAGCCAATATACAGTCCGAGACACTCGTATCGGAAATCAGATGCCTCAATAATTTCTCCTCTGCCGGCAACGGTATACGTCCCCGGGGAAGGAGATGAGGAAGATGAGTTGCTACCGGAGCGAGAGGAGGACCCTTACGAACTACACATGCAACGTCCGAATCCTAACAGAGTATACCACACCTCACCTAAGTCCATTCAGGGCTCGATAGATGCGATGTCAAATTTCCGGGTACCGTCTTCACCAACATCGCACCGCCTGGATACATTAGATGCATTCCTTCCCCCGCGGCGAGCACTTACATACGGTGAACCCACACAAGCAGACTTGGTTGGACTCTGGTCCGCGGCCCAGGGTGCAAAACGCATACCGGGCACACAAAATGGAGCAGGAAAAACATTCGTTCTGAACATGTATCGGTTAGTATTTCATAACCATGAGGCCGATACAGCATTCTAACAACCGCTCAGACAGGCCCCATTAGAACACCCAAACCCTGTCCAACACTCCCTATTCTTCCCTGAGCACTTCACTTTCGGCACCTCCCCAAACAACCCGTTCTACGCGATCTATGCAATGCGTGAAACATCACAAGATGAAAGCTTCAATGAGCTCACACTCCTACGCCGAGACCCCACCACAGGCATGGATATAAGTGTGATAACCTTCGGTCTGGAACCACCCTCCCGCCGAATCTCTCCGGCAGGCGACGGCCTCATCACACTGATATACCCAAAAGAAGCGGTCGTCTCCGCAATGTCCCCTAGTACCCCTCTCACCAGAGACGGCAACACCGGCCTTCTATCCATGGTCGCACAATCAAAAACACAACAAGTCCGTGCTAAAGAGGCCATACAAAAGGCCTACGCAACCGAATGCTGCCGGCTATCGTGGAACGCCCATCGCCGACGATACTACCTCTACCACCCGGGCGTGGCGGAGGGTGGCGATGCATATCTCGTCGACATCACCGGAGAAGTCGGCTTCGACCATCTCGGCGCCAAGGGAAACATCAAACTGATCAACGTGGACACGAACGAAACCATGGTAGAATTGGACTTTGCCCGCAGTTTACTATTTGTCAACACAAGAGCTACGGGGAAAATCCCGAACGATTACATCGTCGATGTGGCGGTATGCGCGGTGCTGACGGTTGCAACGGTGGAAGGACGGCGTATGCGGACTGTCCGCCGCAGTCAGACCAGTAGCTCAACCGTGAGTAGTCCGGGCAAATGGAGTGACGAGGGCAGTGTCGATGAGCGGGAGCGCGGGGGTTGTTGGGGCAGCATGGCTTCCTGGTTTGGAAAGATATTTAAGAAGAAGAGATCGGATTAAATATCAATCCGGTTAGGGTACTCTAGAGATATTTCGTATAGTTTTATGGGTCATTCCTTCCCCTATTGAAGACATCACGTCCAACAGAAATTCCGGGTTATGATAGATTGGATTAGATGTGGTGTTCGGTGGTGTCTGCGGGTTTCTTGAAATCTTTCAACTTTGTGAATGAGATATCATGACGTTACGGCTCAGAGCGATGGGTTTCTTTGGAGTCTGCTTAGAAGGGATTTAGATTAGATTAGATGAGTGATGATTCTAGCCAAGACATCGTGATAGGTGTATGTATTATTATTATTATTATATTATTAAAAATCGAAAACTACCCCTGCTAAATCACGCCCAATGCAATCTGGAGGTCGCAATATCTGGAAAGAGGGCGTATTCTGCGTCATTTTAAAATAATACTTGTCGTGCCATGTGGCGCGCAAGGTTTCCGGTATGATACTGCTCCTCAAGAAGAGTACCGTAAAAACTCGAATAGAAGAAAAATGTGCTGGGACGTCGGAGTTGCCTCTCCTAGTAAGGCGCCTTGTATATTCCTTTTCTTTCGCCCCAACTGGGGGCTGAGTTTGCGGTGTTTTCCCCTCGCGTAGCTCAGAAGGGAAATTCCAACTTCCTAGCCACATTTTTCTTCTATTCGAGTTTTCACGGTAAGTTGCCATTGTCTGCGTCTCTTGTCTGCTAATTGTGCCCCTGATAAGAAACAACTTGTTATGAGCCGAGATTGGCCGGGGTGCAATCCTATTAGAAAACTTCTAGGCAAAAAGTGTGTGAACTTGTTGGGGTAAGTTCCTATGAAATATTTCATGGTCCGATAAGTATTGTTATTGAATTAATGGGAAGTCTATTAGTGCACCATATATGCCACCCGTGATCTAGCAATTAGGCCACCTCCAGACCAGACGGATTGCCTTGCTGCAACTTAATCGCATCCACCACCGCCGTCGTATCCACCACCACTAGAGTCACCACTGCTAAATCCACCACTGCTAAATCCACCACTCACCGAATCCACCGAATCCACCGCTCCCCACATCAGATCCCCCTCCACTATAGGATCCATCTTCCACCGCATCAGATTTCTGTCCACCATGGGATTCGTGCCAGACCTCCTCAGATTTCTGTCCACCATGGGATTCATGCCAGACCTCCTCAGATTTTGATCCAGTTACCCCAATGTCAGGAGGGGGATTACGAGGCCCATGTTCCACACTGGTTAGCGGCCCGCGGGCCCCTGTGTCGGGACACCCGCCACCCATAATGTCGAAACAATCTTCATCAGGAATCCCGAACACCTAGTAAGAATGAGTAGGTTAATATTTTTTCATAATATGGAAATGTTAACAAATAGGATTCATACCCCTCCCGAGGAGACATCAGAGTCTGCCGATCTGCGTTCGCGCCTCCTCCGCTGTTGCCAAAGGCCATTAGTTGACAATTCGGTTATTCTGCGCATGATAACATACCAAGCGATCTTCCTCCTCTTGTGAAGCCAAACGTTCTGCAGCCTTGGTATCACCAGCTGATTGGCTGTTTGCCGCTGCTTTGGGCGTTGCGTGAAAGTTGGCGGCGGGCCCATTGAGTGCAAGAGTTGGAAATCTATAGCGAGGGGGTTGCTTCGCTCTGAGAAAAATGGCCAAACTGAGCGGTTTGGCAAAGAAACGAGACATAGCTGTATCGATAGGATTTGGGCGGTTAGCTGCTAGATTGCGAGCTATTGTAATAGCCAATTGCGACTATTTTATTATCGTCCACCCGAGTGTGGTTTGAAGGACTCGGTTGCTCCTTCCAGGGTGCTGGGAAACTCCTACCTTTTATACCTCCCGCCCAGCATGGCTAAAACCACGTGTTAGTCCCTAGTGTATGACGTAATATTGACAAAATAGGCTGGCGTCTGCAAATAGCTAGCCGTCGGGGTTTCCAGCAATTCTATAGAAACCTAACCCCAAGATAGAACTCGGTGAAAAATCATGTGAAATTGTCTAACTTGTAAAGAGATTCCCCCCCTCCTAAGCCCATCCTTTCCGACCAGTTTTCAGCGTTCGCAAGCGTGCAGGTCGGCTTGAGTTCGGCCAGGCCAGGCCAAAGTGAGACAGACCTAGGCTTCTTAGGCCAGGCTTTGGGGAAGCCTGCCGGTTTCATGGGTGCCCGGTAAAAAGGTTTGAGCTATGATGGTTGAGAGTTTCTTGGGATTCTTATTCTTTTCTGCGTCTCCGGACGTGTCCTATATATACACAATCTTGTCTTTACAGAAAGAACCTTTCTTCCACAACATGCTCCGCTATTCTCTCCTATCTTCCCATACCATCCAACTCCTTAGAAGTTTCCCGAAACTTCTTTC
>Ga0307513_10012471_pt1 | contig 10486 bp, 13 predicted proteins | sample 15_EM_MG_FD_202174 | JGI IMG/M metagenome (GOLD analysis project Ga0307513, IMG submission 202174) | Populus trichocarpa ectomycorrhiza microbial communities from riparian zone in the Pacific Northwest, United States - 15_EM | ecosystem: Host-associated > Plants > Roots > Unclassified | place...
CTGGAAGGCATCTGCAGGAAGACCGGCTATCCGAAGACAATCAGGGTGGACAATGGCAGCGAGTTCATCTCCCGAGACCTCGACCTCTGGGCCTATGCCAACAACGTCACCCTGGACTTCTCACGGCCCGGAAAACCGACCGACAACGGCTTCATCGAGGCCTTCAACAGCAAGCTCCGGGCGGAGTGCCTGAACGCGCACTGGTTCCTGACCCTTGCGGATTCGCGCGAAAAGTTGGAGACTTGGCGCAAATACTACAATGAGGAACGCCCTCACTCGGCGATCGGGTATAACGTCCCGATTGCCATGCATAATCCCGGTGGCGCAACCAGCCCGTCACCGTGATCAAGGCCCGGAAACTCCAATCTCCGGCGGTCCAAACTTCGGTCTCAGAGCAGAAAACCCAAGACTCTCCTGAAAACTGGAGGGAAGATGGGGCTCAGGTCAGTCTGGATGATGTTGAAGCGTGTTCTCCCCGGCTCAACCTGACAGCCTGCCGGAGAGATCGTGTGGTCTGGACTACTGCTGTCGCTCTCTCATGATCTCAAGCATTTCCACATTGTTGCGCGCTGTCTCAGACCCCGCCGTCTTCGTGCAAAATCGTCTGGCGTTGCTCCTCAGCCGACATGCATCCAGTGAGGGTCAGGGCGAGAACCATGGCACCAGAAATAAACAGCGTCGTCCGAGCGATTGGATTCATTTGCAACCTGTTCATTTCAGTTTTCTCATTCCTGCTGATGTTTGTTATTTTGCCGCCTTGACCTCCAGATCGGTCCAATGGGCGGCAAAGGCCCAGAGGTCTGCGAGTTCATCGATGACCTTGTTCATGGGTTTTCCTGCGCCATGGCCGGCGCGCGTCTCGATGCGCACGAGACGGGGTCTCGGGCCAAGACTGGCAGCCTGGAGTGCCGCGACATATTTGAACGTATGGCCCGGCACGACGCGGTCATCCGCATCGGCGGTCGTGGCCAGCACCGCTGGATAGTCCTTGCCCATCTTGATGTTGTGGTAAGGTGAATAGGCAAGCAGGTTATAGAAATCGTCCTCGACAGCAGGATCGCCGAAATCCGTCATCCACAATTGGCCGCCGGTGAATTTGTTATATCGCAGCATGTCCATCACGCCGACACCCGGCAAGGCAGCGGCGAAGAGATCGGGACGCTGGTTGACGACCACCCCGACGAGAAGCCCGCCACCGGATTCACCCTGGATCGCCAAACCGTCCGCAGGCGTTATTCCTTGTGCTTTCAGATATTCGCTAGCGGCGATGAAGTCGTCGAACACGTTCTGCTTTTTATGGAGGCGCCCCGTCTCGTGCCATGTTTTGCCATACTCGCCGCCGCCGCGAATATTGGCGATCGCCATCACTCCGCCCTGCTCTATCCAGGCCATTTGGGCAGGCGAGTAGAAGGGAACCATGCTGATGCCGAAACCGCCGTAACCATACAGAAGCGTCGGAGCAGGCCCGTTTACGTCCTTGCGCCGGACGACGAACATCGGAACCCGGGTGCCGTCTTTTGAGGTGTAGAATTTCTGTTCGACAAGGATCCGATCGAAGTCGAAACCCGCATCCGGTGCGGCCCAGACGCTGCTTGTGTTGGTGGCCACGTCGTAACGATAAACCGTTGTCGGTGCATTGAAGCTGGTAAAGATGAAAAAAACTTCATTGCCTTTTGCATCGCCGCGAAACCCTCCGGCGCTGCCGATACCTGGCAGATCGACAACGCCGTCGGGCGTCCCATCAAGCTGGTAACGGCGGACTTCGGTTTTCACATCGACAAGATAAGTCGCAATCAGCCGCTCACCCAAAAGCCAGGCATTGGTCAGGACCGCCTCCTGTTCAGCCACCAGTTCCTCAAACACCGGGGCGGCCTCAGTGAGATCCAGCGTTACGATCTTCCTGCGCTCGGCATTCTTGCTGGTCATGACGAAGAGCTTCGTCCCGACATTGCCCAGAACGCTCCACTCGGCTTGGAAGTCGTCGATCAGTGTGCGGGGTGTCCAGTCTTCAAGGGAAAGATCGACAACGGAAAGCGCGTTGGTGCCTGCCCCCGGCGTTGAGTAGATCATGGCGTAGCGGCCGTCCTCGCTGACATCGACCAAATTTATAAGGCTGGGCTGGTCCGGTGTCGCGTAAAGCAATCGATCCTGCGATTGGTCCGTGCCGAGGGCGTGAAAATAAATGGCGTGATTGACTACCCCCGCCTGCGACTGGGCGCCGTTCTCTTGATCGGGGTAGCGTGAATAGAAAAAGCCGGAGCCGTCCTTGGCCCAGGAAATCTCGGTGAACCTCGCCCATTCGACCGTGTCATCCAGCACCTTGCCCGACCTCACGTCGAGGATGTTGATCGTACGCCAATCCGTGCCGCCGTCCTGTATGGCATAGGCCAGATGCGAACCATCGCTTGATGCCGACCACTCGGCAAGTGCTGTTGCTCCATCCTCCGCCCAGCCATTCGGATCGATCACGGCGCGTTCCTCCCCGTCGAAACCGTCTCGAACATAGAGAACCGCCTGGTTCTCAAGCCCGGCGTTGCGCGTATAGAAATAGCGCTCACCCCGCTTTTGCGGCGCCGTGACTGTCTCATGGTCAAACAGCGCCGTCAGCCGCGTCTTAAACACATCGCGTCCGGGCAGTGTCTGAAGATACGCGTTGGTGGTCCCTTTCTGGGCCTTGACCCATGCGGCTACATCCGTGTCGCTGCGAACGTCGTTTTCGAGCCAGCGATAGGGATCGGAAATGACGTGACCGAAAAGCGTTTCCACGACGTCGACACGTTTGGTCTCTGGATAGTTGATTTTTGGCATGGTTGGTAAACCCTCCGAATTGGCTGAAGCGAAGCTGGCGAAAACCAGCAGCGGGAGTGCGTAAAGCGGTATGCGCGCTGTCATGGCGTCTCCAATTTTGGACGTGACAAGTCGGGGCCGCGCTGGGCCCGCCTTGGATTGATGGTTTGACCGGTTGGTTTTACGGTTCGACGGGACCGCAAATCGGCAGCGTGCACGCCGTCCGGATTGCTTTTGCGAGTTGATCGATGACCTCGGGAAGAGTGAACGTCCGGGAATGTGTGATGGCGGCGGTGCTGACATCTTCGTCAACCACACGCACGGCCGCCATCACCGAAGCGGCGCACAGGCGGACCTCAAAGTCGCTGGCCGGGCGATGCGCCCGTCGAGCAACGACCGCGATCAGGTGCGCCTCGCCGAGATGACACGACATTAGCCAGGCGGTGCGCAAGGCGGGTTCGTCTGGAATCAATGCGATCAACCGAATGGCGAGCACGTCGTCTTCGATCTCCTGCTGCGTTTGTTCATGAGGCCGGATTGCCGCATGGAGATGAGCTTCGATCGAGGACTCATGGGGCCAACGCCGCAGCACCGAAGCAAACCGCAACGCAGAGACCGCAAAGAGCGGCTCGACACAGGCTTCCTTTGACCGAAAATAGCGCCAGACAGTCCGTTTGGAGAGCCCGGCGGCCTTAGCAATATCGTCTCCGCTGGTTGCGGCCACGCCATGCTCCAGAAACAATCTGGCCGCATGCCGTGATACGGTCAATCGGGCGTCCTCGCGTTCCATGGCTGCAAACATTCCTTTGTCACTTAGTGACACCATAGATATGTCACTAAGTGCCAGACTTCAACCCCTCATCGGACTTTGGCTCGGCAATGTCGCCCGTGGCGCGAATGTCGAACCCCGGGCATTAGCATTCTCACCGGTCATCATTTGTTTAAATGAGCGAGCAAGCGCGGCTCTGGGGACAATCCAACCGGATCTACGTGGCGCAGTGCGCCTTGGAAGAGCGCAGAAAACGTCTCGACTGCCTCTGGCGCCACGCACCAGCACAGCCGCCCGCTTGTCCTGACGGTTCACGAGGCGGCAAACAACACGCCAAGAACCAAGTCCTAGCGCCGAACGAGGGCTCGGAGCCAGAGTACCGCTCATGAGGCCATAAAGAAGATGCTACGCATGCCTCGTTGACCTCATAGCGTTATATCGGACGGACCACCGCCGGTTTTTCGGGGCCCTGGTGCAACGAAGGCAGCGGTAGAAATATGCGGGCAATGTCTTCAGCGATCCGGCGTGGTCGCCGCGTAGAAGCGTCCACGCAGCACCATGAGCTAAGCACCTCTACAGCAAGATCGTCACCGCGTTTGAACAGTGTCGTGAAGGACGCCCTCGATCCGCGTGTTCCGGTTGCCGTGACCAGCGCCGCAACTTTATCCCCGAGGAACAGCGGCATTCGATAGATAATGTTGTGCTGGAGTGCGACCCAGAGAAGCCCGCGTCGCACTGCGGGAGGAGACACCTGTTGCCAATATTGCACGACAGCGTCCTGCACCCATTGAAGGTACACGGTATTGTTGACGTGCCCCATATCATCGATATCTGCTGCCGATATCAGGATCGGATGGTCGAATGTCGGTATTCTGGTCATGGTCATGAAATGGGGCGGGTGGGTCGGAGTTACAACGCGCTTGTCCGCGCCTGGGGTCGCGAAGAAAAATGGAACGATACCGCTTTGAGAGGCTTTCGTCTCAGGCCTGTAGGTTCGGGCGCGATGACGCGTCCCCAACTGCGACAAGCGCTCTAATATTTTCACTTACCGCCATCTAAGGAAAAACATGTCCAACCAATGGAATAAGGCCGTTTCGGTTCGAATCGGAACGGGTATCTCTGATGCCATTAAAGGCCCTGGAGAGGCATTTGAAGCTCTCAACAATCGCTGGCCGGCCGAACACGGCCCACGCTATGACGAAGCGAAGCGATTGTGCAGTATGGCGCTGGGCGGGACGCTGTCAGCCGAAATTGCCAGAGAAGCCTTTATCGGCGCCGCGCTGGAAGCGTCCGTTTTGGCATAGGGTTTTGCCCTATCCTGAGCTGTAAACCCCTCCGCATCTGACAAAACAGAAGGCGGTGATATATCCGGTGGCCTTTGTATCAGGCGGGATCTGCCGCAGCAAAATGGGCTATCTGGTCGCTGTAAGCTTTTAAGAAGGCTGGCCGGGCCGTGGCACGCTTCACATAGGCGCGACAAGCGGGATAGCCCTTCAACCCATCGAACCGATCAACAAGGCGTAGGACATCCGCCATGAGAATGTCGGCTATGGTGAAGGTCTTAACCAGCCACTCGCTTCCTTCCAGGACCGATTCCAAGTGCTTTAGGCGGGCCTCGAGGAAGGAATCAAAGAACTTTCGCATTGGGGTTTCGTCGGCGGCGCCTGAGAACATGAAGAAGGACCACGGCTGGCTCGCGGCCTCGACAGAGGCGAGCGCTGCGAACAGCCATTCCTTGGCGTCGCTGCGGCCGCGCCGATCTGCGGGCATCAGCTTGTCGCTCAGTTCGCCAAGATGGAGCAGGATCGCGCCGCTCTCGAAGATCGACAGGTCGCCATCGGTCAGCCATGGTACCTGGCCAAAGGGCTGATGCTCGAAATGCCCGGACTTACGGTCACGGAAAGGCGTACTCTCGACGCGATAGGTCAAGCCGGCCTCTTCCAGCGCCCAACGCACCCGTAGATCGCGCACGTAGCCGCGCGGCATTTCGGGAACCCAATCGAATGTGGTGAGGATTATTTCGCTCATTCGCAATCTCCAAGAAACGTGGGAAGCTTGTCGAGGAGGCCGTTCCAGCCTTCCTTATAACTAGTGCGGGCCTCTTCATCAGGCAGGTGCTCGTGTATCAGGATCAGCACGGTTCCGCCGTGCGACACCAAGGCCAATTCTGATTAGATGCCTCGTTTAATTTGCTTGTTAGTTCCACGATGCCGTAATATTAAGTGGCTTCGATGAAATAAAATTCCCCGCCTGATTTGAAAATCATAAAGTAATTTATCAAAAATATTTACAAATAACGCGCTGTATTGAGATTTTTATTTCACTTATTACGGCTGATCCCAGAAAATTGGGAGCCGAAACACAGAAATGGCGCCGCTGTATGAGCGATAAATCTATCGAAGTGCGCCGCCTGAGCGTTCTGCGCGCACTAGAACTGGCTTTTGAAGGCGACTTGGGAATCGACCAAATCTGCGCTCTCGCGAGTGATTTGTTCGAGGTACCCATTGCAATGGTAACCCTCCTGGACCAGAAAAATCAGTGGCGCACAGCCTTGGGCAGTGTGGGTGGACATCACCTGTCACGCCACACCGATTTCTGTAATTACGCGATCCTTGAAGATAGCGTGTTCGTCGTTTCAAATGCTGAAAATGACAAGCGTTTCGCTTCGAACGCGCACGTGACAGGGGAACCCCTTATCCAATTCTATGCAGGCGCTGCACTTGTGTGGGAGCCTGGTATCCGGCTGGGTGCATTGTGCGTCATTGATACCAAGCGTCGCACCTTCTCTGAAGTTAACAAACGGCGACTGGTGCGGCTTGCGCTGATGGTCGTTACGCAACTCCGCGTCAATACTGCTAATCTTGAACTCCGGACAAATGCCGCTCAGATAGCGATCCGTCAGTCCGCGCTTGAATGGACAACGACCCACGATGCGCTGACCGGCTTGCCGAACCGGACGCTTTTTCGGGCAACGCTGGAGAAGGCAATCAACGGAATCGAGCATGGCCAGCAAGGTGCCCTGCTGGTTCTGGATCTCGATGAGTTCAAGCGGATCAACGACACATTGGGGCATGAGGCAGGAGACGCCCTCCTCGTTGCCGTCAGCAAAAGCCTGTCCTACCTCGTTCAATCCCCAAATATGGTCGCGCGTCTCGGTGGCGACGAGTTCGGCATCATACTGATGGAGGCCCTAAGCGAAGATGGCCTAAGGTCCTTTGCAGATGCTGTGAACACGGCCCTGCGCACTCCCGTTCAACATGACCGCTTTAGCCTGCGCTGTACGGCGAGTATTGGTCAGGCCACCTTTCCTCAACACGCTACGGCGGCGACGGAAATTCTGAAGTGTGCGGATCTCGCCCTTTATGCCGCGAAGGATGCGGGCGGGAACCGGTCGGCCATGTTCCGCACGGAACTCGGCGATCGATTTCATGCCCGCATTTCCACTCTTGAGCGCGCTCGTAGCGCACTCGACCGCAATGCAATCATTCCTTACTATCAGCCGAAGGTGGCTCTCGGCAGTGGAGAGATTGTCGGGTTTGAGGCCTTGCTGAGATGGTGTGATCCGACCCTTGGCATCCAATCCCCGCTGGCAATCTGGGAAGCGTTCAAAGACCCCGTTCTTTCTGTTGAAATCGGGCAGCGAATGCGCGACCTCGTAATGGCGGACATGGCGCTATGGCGGCAGAACGGCGTCCCGTTCGGCGCTGTCGCGATCAACGTCTCTGCGGCGGAATTCACCCGCGGCGATCTTGCTACCACAATTCTGGAAAGCATGGCGGCATTTCGCTTGCCAGCGACAACGCTGGAACTGGAGGTGACCGAAACGGTTTTCCTCGATGACGGCTCTGACGTGATTGTCAACACACTGAAAAAGCTGAGTGATGACGGCATAGCCATTGCCCTTGATGACTTCGGCACTGGCTATGCGTCCCTGAGCCATCTGCGGCAGTTCCCCGTGCAATACCTCAAGATTGATAAAACCTTCGTCGGCGACATGAATGGGGACCGCGAGTCCGCGGCCATCGTCAACTTGTGCATCGAGCTGGCGAAGAGCTTTGGCATTGGCGTCGTGGCCGAGGGCGTCGAGACGGAAGCACAGGCACAGATGCTGAAAAATTGGAACTGCGACATAGCGCAAGGATATTTGTTCGGAAAGCCGGTCGAGGCCTCACTCGTGCCCTTCCTACTCGCCGGGTGGTCAGCCGAAGATGCAACGTTGTACGCAGCTCGCCAGCAAGCGTAGGCAGTGCGTATGGGCAAGGAACTTCTGTGGTGCAATTGTGGTCGTGCTGTTGGAGCCCTGCCGTCTGGCCAGTTACGGGGCCGCGTAGACCTCAACTGTGGTATTGGCGGCGTCCGCTGCATCATCGGCGCGCCGCGCGACTCCGGATGTGGCGATCTCAACTATATTCAGTTGCGGCTTTAAGGCACGGAACGAAGTTTTCAGGCTCCTCGCAAACGCTTAATGCGCTCGACAAGGTGCTGCGGATGGTAGGGGTGATCGAGTGGCCCGTCTTCGCAAAGTTCACCCGCGATCTTTGCGGTTCGCTCGGCTGAGTGTGTCACCACGACCTTGAGGTCGGGGTGAATTTCTTTGGCCTTGGCAGAAAGCTGAAATCCCGACTCGTCCCGTAAAGCAATGTCGGTCACCAAAACCTCGACGTTTTCATGAGCCAGAACAGTGATTGCCTCTGACGCGCTGGTTGCTTCAATAACGCGGTATCCGCAGTCCCTGAGATACTGACCGACGGTCGAGCGCTGCAGAGGATCGGCATCGACCAGAAGGATCGTTTCGGATGCTGGTGTCTCAGTCATCGAGGCTGCTCGCCAGCGGGGACAACGCCCTCACGACGTCGGAGATAGGCTTTCGCAGAAACAGGTCGAACACGTATCGGTCATCGTCGGATGGTATGTGCTTTCCCGACATAACGGCAACCTTGATATGATGATAGGACTGTTTCACCTTCATGGCCAAGTCCAGCCCCGTGTGGGTACCAGGCGAACGTCGGTCAGCACGAGGTGAAACTGTTGGTCGCGCGCGAGAACGGCAAGTGCATCATCCGCCGTTCCCGCTTCCACGATTTCCCACCCTTGATCACGGAGGGTATCCGCAATGTCCATCCGGATGAGGATTTCATCCTCGGCGAGCAGCACACGTCGCCTTGACGCTGGAGCTTCTGCCAACCTCTCCTTGTATGGTGGAATCACTGTCGCCCCTATTGCTCGCGAGGCTTTCGCTGCCAAAGCAAATAATGCGCCGGCTACAAATTTGTTCCGTCAACGACTGTGCCGCCATTCGTAGCCAAAGCCCCGCCGCCAATTTGCCACCTTCAAAACACGGCACGATCTGCAGATCAACCTTGTTGGTGGAGTGCGATTTTGGCCAACCTGACGAGCAAGGTTCAAGCGCGCGGTTTCACGCAGTGACAGCTCTTGAGTGGTTGCGCATAAGCGTCCAAAACAGGAAAGGGCATACCAGCTGTAGCGGGAACCGCGAAAGCCGTTCGCCTCCCGCAAGACCGGTTAAAGGGGTTGCCGCAGGAGGGTCAGCATAGCGACGGCAACGCCGGGATCCGGGACCGACAGCCCCCGGCGCGCGGGTCCACTCTTAAACCAGCGACCGCCGCACTGGCGCTTTTGAGCAGTCAGATATGAACGCCCTGATGGGAGCCGGAACCGACGACCTGTTAAGTCGGTCTGACGGCGTAAAGACTGATGGAACCTAGACAGAAATTTTAGATCACATTCGGAGTACACGCGAAACGTCCCCAGGCCGTGAGGAAGCGCTCTTTCGATCAGAGGTCGACGATTGTTGTATCGGCAATCGTCTCGGCGAAACCGTGGCCGAACAGACCGGCGGGTGTCTGGAATCCGGGAACCGCTTCGCCTTCCAGCACCCGCCGTCCGGCTTCGGCTGCTGCCATCGCGGTGAAGGTGTAGCCGTTGACCGTGTCGAGAAGCTCGCGGGCCATAGTCCCGTCGGCATCCATCACCTCGACGACCGCCTGATACCGGTTGACCCGTCGCTCTTCCTCGCTCGGACCGTCGGGCAGCGCTGAAAGATCGCCCTTCGGGAAGCCGTCCCCCGTGACGTGAACGAAGGTCTCGATATCAGGTACACCGGTGGCCTTCCAGATCGTGATCAGATCTGGGAGCGTGACAGGAAAGCAATCCAACGCACCTTTGCCGAAACCGAATTGCTGAATATCGCTGACGGCCTTCTCAACCAGCTTGCCATCAACGCGCTGCAAGGTTTCGACGGTGAGGTTTTCGCACGCGCTGATTGCCGATCCACGTGACAGGCCGCCAGCGACATGAAGCGCGATCCTGATCTTCCTGGGATCCCTGACCCTGTTTACAGCGTGCCCGGCCAGGCTTCCCAGCATCGCGACGCTGCCACCACCGCCAGGCAGGAGCATCACGCCCGCCGCAGCTGCCTGGGCATCAAGGACTTCCGCCAGCCGGTAGCTATCGAGTTCCGCAGCCGTGTCGATATAGTGCACGCCGTTGCGGATGCAGGCCTTCATCAGGATTTCTGCCGTCCGATTGAACGGACCGGCACCATTCAGTATCCCCGAGATGTCCGTCAGCATCTGGTCGATGGCTGCGGCTTATCGAGTGCGAACACTCGGTATCGCACACCAAGTTCGGAGGCAAGCGTAGCAAGGGTCGCTTCGTTGCGTCCTGCGAGGACGAGAGGCGTGCCAGCCGCGTGAGCATGCTGGGCGGCCATACGACCGATATAGCCCGTCGCTCCGTAGATCATCAGTTTCTTCATGTCAGTGTTCCAGTTCGGTTCGGCCTACACAGGCCTATTCAAGATCGGCATCGATGCGAGCGATCAGGCCGCCGGGATCGAAAGTGAGATCGAGCCGCCCGATCTCGTGCCCGAAATCGCCTGTGAATTCGACACGGGCACGAACACGGTTC
>Ga0307513_10012472_pt1 | contig 10486 bp, 3 predicted proteins | sample 15_EM_MG_FD_202174 | JGI IMG/M metagenome (GOLD analysis project Ga0307513, IMG submission 202174) | Populus trichocarpa ectomycorrhiza microbial communities from riparian zone in the Pacific Northwest, United States - 15_EM | ecosystem: Host-associated > Plants > Roots > Unclassified | place...
TAATCACATTAGATATGGAAAGTAATGATAAATAATTATTGATTAAAAAGCTGATAACGGTCATTATAACTAATTTTCATGTTCTTCCTAACATCGAATAAAGAAGTAGATTTATTAGTATGCATATTTTGTAAAATTAAATCGATGCAACCTGAGAATACTTGTAATATAATTTTGTAATCAAATTGTTATGCCCAAAACTATGAACATATTATATTTACTTTTTGCCTAACCCACCCCACCCCCCCCCCCCTTTTTTTCTCCATCACCAATATCCAAATTGTGATTCCTAATTGTCCATTCACTTCAACACTAATCTTCATTATCTAAGAGATTAGTTTCTTCAATTACCCATTAACCAGGGCATCAATCACATTCTCCAGGGAAGTAAATTTTATTAATCGCTCACTAACCAGGGTACTAATCTCATTAACCAAAGAGTTAGTTTTTTTAAATTGCCCGTTAAACAAGGCACTAATCCCATTAACAGGGAGTTATTTTTCTCAAATTGCCCATTAAATAGAGCAATAATCTCATTAACTAGAGAGTTAGTTTTCTAAAATTTCTTTTTCTTTCCATTCACAACTCTAGACAAAGATTCAATAGAATAAAACCATTATTCAGAAACTAACTAATTTCCTACAAGGTGTCGAACACCTACCTAACATCTATACATGCGAGCTGGTCCCTGCTGCTGATTAGGTCCCACGGCCTCTACTGTATTAATAAAATCAACATATCATTGGATATTCATCCATCATATCACTCAATTCCTTTTTTTCATATAAATCTTGAATTCTTATTTACGTTGTATCAAGTATTCACATTATAGTCATAAACGATGTCCATTTCCTTTCTTTTAATCATTTCCATTTTTTTTTCTTCATGAATTTAACCGGTTTCCTTTTCTATAATCAAAATAATTTTTCCTCTTGTTTCTTCATGACTAATATTTTTTAAAATTTTCTCTCTTTTACTATTCATCAATATTCACCTAACCTATAATCTTCATCAATCTTAATTAATTTTATTAAAATTTCCAATCACCTAATTTTTTTTCTCCCTTGCCGAAACTAAGCTAATATAAGGGGCATTTATCCTTTCAATTTATTTATTTATTTACGTTAAACCATTACCTATTCTTAATTCATGCCAATAATCATTAACTAATCTCAATAATATTCATTCATTACATAATCAATACAATTTCATCCTCACAAAAGCATAACATTCACAATTCATTAACAAAAACTCAAATCCAATGCAATTAATCTATTTGAAGATATTTCTTACCTTAAATGGATGATTTCTCAAGTGTTGGAAGCTTAGGAAATCAAGCCACCTTCAATTCCCTTTTTTCCCTCTTTTTTTTCCAAAACCCTAACCCTTAATTTACTCTTCAAAGCTCACCCAAAACCCTTAATCTCCCTTTTTTAATTCCTTAGTTGAGCTTTAAACACCCTAATATCTCTTCTTTTGGTTGAGTTTTGCAAGAATTTGGAAGAAAATATCACAATCCCCCCCTTTTCTCATGTAAATTATCGACTAGGCGGAGAAAGAATGGGTATTTATACCCTAATTTTTCATTAATTACACATTGACCCCCCATTTATATTTAATTCTCTTTTGTTCCACCTTATTTAACTCTAATTACTTTATGCTTCGTGACCTTTTCTTTTATCCAATTTTGCCTCTTCATTTATCTAATTTTATTTCATCTGACTTAATCCAATTTATTTCTCGGCTAAAAATAAATTTATTTTTTTTTAGAAAAGATTTAGCCAGGTTTTCACATCCTCTTACTAGTCTTGACCTGCTAGTCTAGGGTCCCGCAGCTAATGCCTCACATAAGGTCTTACATCAAACTTAGTCCTTAAATATTTACAATTTACTTCTTAATATTTAAACAATTTGAATACTTATTACTCATTAAAACTTATGCCCTTACAATATCACATATTAAGCTTTAGATTTCCAATATTTAACTTTTCAACATAAGAAATATTATCATGTAGGCTAATTCCATGCACACACATATTATGTTTTCTTTCACACATAAAAATCACTCATCTTTTCCAAGATAATTAAGTTTTGGGATGCCCAAAATAACCCCCCTTACCTCCCATAATAGGGCTATCATGATAGCCCTATATTAGATTTTTTTTGCCATTAAAGAGTTTTTAAAGTCTTTCTCAATCAAAGCTGCTACTTCAGCTCTTGTTTTTACTAACTTCGGGTGCCAAGACAGGCATCAATTGACAAAATTTAAGCTATTATAGCAGTCCTTATTAGGCTATATGTATATACATTACTTCAGATTAAGTGTTTCAGTCATCATCATTAAACACACTTATTATATTAAATTAAATCAAATAATTTTCATCTCCTTTAAACAAATCTAAAAGAACAAAACAAAACACAAAACCAACTAAAATTAGACAATAGCCAAAACGGTCTAGTCGTTTCTCAAAATGGCTAGTCCATTTCTAGAAGATCTTTTCTTCTTTCTTTCTCTAGCTAAAACCTTCATCCTTAAAATTCTTGAGTTTTCCTTCCAAGATCATTTCATACTCATTCAAGTTACATACTTAACACACCAAATGATGAATTCTTAAAGGACATACACTCAATTACTACAAATCCCTATTTCCCTTGCAAAACTCATTATGGCCAAAACCTCCCGTCTTCCTCCCTAAAGGTTTCTTCTCAATTCTTCCACAAGATTATCCTTAATTCTATTCCATAATCATAAAAATTTATTGTTTCTTATGGAAACATGATTTTCTCCCATATTATTCAAAACCTTAGAATTAAAGAATTCAACTCATTTTTCCATCTAGTTTTCATGCCTAAACTTAAGTTTATCACATCCTTGATGTTTGTACCACAATAATCATGCATAAATTCAAGCAAAGATTACACATAAAGTTTTCCCTAATTGGCCAAACCTAATTAGGGTTTCTACCCTTGAATTTTTCTTTAATTTGTTGTTTATTTCTTCTAAATACTTCTTATTACAATATTATTTCACGAAATCTTTACCAAATCACTAAGGTTTTTCCAATCTACATGAACCCTAATTTTTTAAAAACAAATTGGGGCTTTTCTCTTTCTCTTTAAGTTTAAGAAAAATAAGAGAATAAGAATGTCAAGACGCCTTACCAATGAATCTTAAATATAAAAGATCACTTTCTTGATTTATTTCCCTTCTTCTCCAATTCTTCCTACTTTTCTTTAATTTCTTTGAATTCCTGCTTATGTAATGTTTTTACTACTAATCTCTCTCTATGTTTCTCTCAATTTCCTTTTCTGATTTGTTTGCTCTTAGAATTAAAACGTCACAAAAAGTTCTCCCTTCCCCTTCTCCCTTTTATTTAAAGTGACCGTTTCTCTCTTTACAAGAGAGGTCATTACTTTTTGTTATTCTATTATTATTATTTTTATTTTGTCTCTTATTTTTCTTAAATTCATTTTACTCCCCATTTTAATTTCCATCTCTAACATGCGGCCCTAATCCTCTTTTCTTTAACAATTTCAGTCTTTCTTTCCTTTTATTTTAGACCCTCTAAAAAAATACTATTTATATTGTATTATACTTCTTACAATAAAAGTGTAACAGTCCCGGCAGCGCCTAAAGGAGCAAGATCCAGTTGAGGCCGGGGGAAGAAATGAAGGAGGCGTATAGGAGAAGACTCACCTGCAGCAAAGAAAGAAAGTAAGCAAGTGTAGGGTCAAGATTAGACAAAGAAGAACTTACGTGGATGGCTGAGATGATGAACTCCTGCAGCTGACAGCTGGCAAAGGAGTAAATCCCAAATGCAAAACAGCACAGTTTGAGAGAAGAAAAGGAGTCCAAATACGGCACAGTTTGGGAGAAGGGAAAAAGAGTCCAAATACAACACTGATAAATAAAACAGCTGTCAATTCTATCTATTATCTTGTTATTTCAATTAACCGAGAGTTACAATAAAAGGGAAAGGGAGGAGCAGCAAAAAGGCAGGAAATTGCTTTGAAGCAAATCTCATTCACCCAGGAGGCCCGGGCTACCTCGAAGCTGCCCAGAGATCTAGATTAGGGTTTATCAAAATTGCATTGTTCTTTCAATTCAAGTCTTTAAGATATTTCGTTTTCAGTTGTTATTTCAGTTTCCTCAATTTCTTTTTGTTAGAACCTGTAAGGCTCAGGTCCAAGAAAAGCTATAATAAAAGAAAAAGAAAAATTCCAGATATTCTCCCTTACTTATCAAGTTCATTACAAAAAGCATCGGGTTTTACAGAGTTCTTTGTGTGCAAATCAACATAAGTAGTTCGAACCCTTTTTAAGTAGATTCATCATCACATCTTTATGGTGGAATTTATTATTCTCATACTTCACACATGGACATCTAATTTCATTTGCACTAATATTCTTCATATTAGAAAGTATAAAATTAATAAAACTCTATAAAATTAATAAAACTCTCAACTCCTTGAAGATAATCTTGCGCATACAACCCTTCAGGTAAATCTCGATACATCTAAAAATAATCATTTATTCCTTATGAAATGTATATAGAATAATATTGATTTTATCAATTCCATAAAAAAATCAATTTTCCCTAAATTTCTAACTTAATAATATTTATAAAATGTTTTTGGTGCCCATTAAAATAACCCATCATATTTTCAATTATAACACATCTAAGTTACAAAATCAAATTTAATTTCATCAAATGACATCAAAATTCAATTTATGTCAAGTCTCAAACAAACCCTAACATACAAATTATACTTGAATACAAAATTCTTTAGAAAAACACTGTAAAACACTTATAAAATATATAAGAAAACTACAAATATTTTTTTAAAAAAATCAATAAACTAACATAAAACATAAATAGATTACAAAAAAATAGGTAGATTTTCTTACTTTGTGTATTGAAACTTCACAATTAACAATAGATGTTAACACTACTGATAGATGTTGATCAACACCGACGAGTTAGGGTGGCTGAATTTGTGAGAAAATGAGAGGGCTGATAGTATTATTTTTTGTTTAGCAGGAGAAAGGAGGAGGAGGAGGGAATCGTCAGTTATAACTTATTTACATTTATCGACGGAGTAATTCTGTCAGCAATTTCTTAAGTAAATAATGACGTGTCAACTTTTTGATGAAATTACAGATAAAGTTTTTATTGATTGTTTTATTTTTTTTGTACTTTTTCTTCAATTCCATTGAAAATTACCAACTAAAATGTGTTTTCCAAACTCATTACAAATTTTTGGATTGAGAAATACTGTATTTGAAGATAAAGTTCCAGTTTTTCTTTTTTTTACTCTATTTTTTATCAGAAAAATTTGGAGTATCACAGGGTTTATGAATAGCACCGTAAAATATTGCTTTTTAGGGTTTTTTTATTGACAAGGCATAAGAGATCTTCCAACGGAGACAAAGAAAGAAGCCATTAATTAATTTGGATGATGTTTTCGCTTCCGGTCTACAATTAATAATATCTTCAGGCTTAATCAAGTTCGGATCCATCCTAAACCAAAGAGCGGGGCATAGCAATACAATGTTCATATAATTCTTTTTGCTAAAATCTATTAGGAATCTCAAATTAAAGAATAATATATAGGATGTAATATTGGGGGCTTGCCCGGAATGCAGTGAGCGGCCCGGAGCTATTGAATTATTTCATAACCGCAAGTCAGGTTGAAAGGAGAAGAATACGAGTCTTTAACTACCAGTGTCCTGAACTGAAACGAAACATAGATCATACTTATGAGTGGAATTTCATTGGCATTCCCCGGAAAACGGACTTTTCTCCAACTGCCTTCAGCAAAGCTAAAGCCGACCACCTGTATCAGTCCCCGTTGTCCATGGTTTTCTAGATCAAGAAAGGTCATGGGCTCAATCGAAGCCTCTTCTCTTGAATCAGTCTCCTTCGTCCGAGACAAAGGAACTCTAGAATTTAAGAAAGTTCCGCAGAATGACATGAGTAGCGAACCCTAAGCTCAAGGTGGTCAGTAAGAACAGTTTCTCTGGCATCGCACCACTAAAAGTTCGCCTTCTTCTATTAAAGCGGTAACACCCAAACCAAAATGAATGGTTCTACCTCGTCAATCACCTTAACTAGAGAAAGAGCTTAGCAAACGCTCCTAAAGCTGCTTCTTCTTTTTTTCATTTTCTGCAACATTTTTTTCCCTGAAACCCTTGCCTGACCCCTTCTGCCCTTTCTTTGTTCAAAGCTTCTCGTTAACCAGACTGTATCGCCGACAAAAGGGAGAGAGCTTTTCCCAATTCTATCTATTGACTCGAACTCTACCTCCATGCATTAACAAGAGTCATGCTGTAGTACAGTAAAACCGGTGATGCCAAAAGGCATTGATCGGTGTTATCAATTATGTTAATGCCACTTCTGTTCTTGTTTTATTTTTATGTTTTCCACTAGGAATCTGGGCTTCGTTGGGCTGGACTTTACATAGAAATTATATATTTGTAAGAAAAAAATATATCTAAAAGGAATATATATTTTTTATTATATGAATTTTTATTTTCTTATTAATGTATTTTTTATTTTTACAAAAACACCTTTTTATGAGCATCATTTGTTTTAATTAAAAACTGAATATCATTAAAATATATAATTTGAATTAAGATGAAAAAATATGTCTTTAATCAAAAACTCTTTTTCCTTGTTCATTTGTTTCTTATTGTTTTGAAATGAATCATTACTTTTTAAATATAAACTTTTTATGATTTGAAAATTATGGATCAATAAGACATAGAAAAATATCATGACTAAAGAAAATTAACTTAAAACTATGGTAAAATTAGATATTATTTTAAATATTATTTTAATTATTTTATTCATAGTAAATTTGATTCCCAATATAAAAAAGGAAAAGAAAAAATGAATGGTAATATAAAAAAGGCCATGCACTTTCTTTCTTTCTTTTTTAATGAGCGTGCAATGTATCTTTCATGCAATTTTTTAACCTAAAACACAACAAAATCAGACCGATTCAAGAAAAAAAAAATTCCAAGCTTGGATTTTTTTTTTTATATAAGATAAAAGTTTTAACCTAATTTTGAACTTATTGCTATCAAAATTAGTTTTTTTATTATTAGAATGTGGACAACAAAACATTTTTTTTTTCTTTTCCTTTTCCGGTGACCATTTATCTATCTCTCAATATACTAGGATCAAAGCACAAATAAAATAAAATTTAAGACCTAAACATAAAAATTTTAAACAATAAAGATAAAATATAAAAATGTGAAATTTTAAAACATCAAAGATCAAAACTATAGTTTTCCGCATCTCTTGAACAGTAAAAATAAATCATCTATTTTTTTAATTTTTATCTTTTTATTTTAATTTTTTTCTCAGCAATGAATTAATTTTACTTTATATAAAATTGGTAATTTTTATTTTATATAAAATTGGTCTTCAATTAACTGATAGAACACTCTTAAGCATAGTTTTAAAACTCGGACCGGCCCGGCGGGTCGACCCGGCCGGCCCGGGCCTGGGACCGGTCCGGGTGGAGATAAAAACCCGCTTGGAAGTTGGCCCGGTGAAACCCGGTCGACCCGACAGGTCAACCCGAGACCCGGTCCACCCAGGTAAATCCGGCTGAGACCCGGCTGTTTATATATATATATATATATATATATATATATATATATATATATATATATAAGTAAAACGACGTCGTTTTTTGTTTTAGTTTTTTACTATCAATTAACCAAACTGTTTGCATTGCAACGTGAAGACACACAGAATCACAATTCACAGAATTAGAAAACATAATCTCCACCTTCAAAGCTCATAGTCATATCAGTTGCAGAGGAATTTAAGCTACACGCAAGCCATACTAGGTAAGTCCTTATCTCTCTTCTGGTTAGAATAACAAAAAGAGGCCCTCAGCAAACTCTAAATTTGTTTTTGCAGGGTGTTTGTGTTCTTTTCTTGATTTGGCTCTCTTCAGTTAAGATCTGTAAATCAATGTCAGATGAAGTTGTTGTTACTTGTTTCTCTTTAGTTTTTTGTTTATGAAAGCACTAGTTTGATATAAGATAGTTTTTTGTTTCGCTTCGGTTTTCTTCTCTCTTAGATTTCTGTTCTTCACTGGTTTCATTTCTCTTCATGGATATAAGATAAGTTGTTTAATTCACTGGCTTTTCGTTTATGTAAGATAGATTTTTGTTCCTTACCCTGTTTCCGCCCAGTTTATATGTCAATCCTTTTATGTTCCTTGCCTGTGTTTTGCTTGAATCTAGACTCTGTTTCTTGCCTTGTTCATGTTCTTGTTAACAACAGATTGAGAGAATCTAATCATCTATGATTATAATCAGTTGATGAGTAGATCCAAGTGGGTTTAATCAATGAAAACCAAATAATAAAACTGATGTGATTGTAGATGCCTAATTAACAAGGAAAAATGCATTATCAACTGCATATAACACAAATTAGAAAGGCAGACAGAGAGTGGTAGATGGATGGGTGGATGGATAGAAAGAAAGAAGAATTACAATGATTAAGATTAGCAGCAATAAAAAAATAAATAAAAATTAAGGTTAATAGTAAGAGTAATTAATGGGGAGAGTAAAGGATGGAAAAAAGAGCAGAGACCTTGGTATCAAGCATGACAACAAAAAGGATGTTGGTGTTTTGCATAGAGGGGATTAATTAAGGACAATTATAATATGCATCACTTACGCACCGAGTAAAAGACATTGCTTTGTAATCTTGTCATGTTAGCATTTCTTAAGGGCTGTTGTTAACCAATATTTTAACTAAACTATATGCTTGTTTTATTGTTAATTAGGTGAATATAATATGATGAATATAATATGGATTTTTTTTTTATCAACCCATCTAACCCGTGACCCGATCATTATACTGGGTCGACTACCAGATCGGGTTTAAAAACTATACTCCTAAAAACCTCGCTCTTACAATAGAATGCAAATAAAAGCAGAAAATAATATATAAATCGATACAAACATCAAGCAAGTGCAAGGATGAAATAGCAACAAAAAAAAAAAGTGATGAAAAAAAAACACTGATATAGATAAAGTGTCATCTAGGTTCTGTTTTAGGTTTTTTTTTGTAATTGTAATTTTAATGTAATGCTAATTTTGGCTAATGCCAAATGGTCTTCCAAAAACGAAAAAAACGAATGGTAAAATGTTCGTATCTTTCAGACATAAAAATGAAAAAAGAAATATATTAATATATGACAATAATAAACAAAAGTGAGTTTAAATAACAATGCCCATGTTATCTCTCCCTACTAACACAGTACAGTTAGACTATTTCATTTTGCTGCAGATCATGAACTACAAGAGCTATATCGTAATTACCAACCCATCCTCCTCTTCATTTTGAGTTTTCTGCCTTTTTGTGCTCTTCACATTGGCTCCTCCTTGCAACCGAGTACTGTTCTTGACACCTTCACAATCCTTGCATTTCTTGATCTATGTATCTCAGCAAGAAACAATTAAAACTTTGATTTTCTTTACATGGTAAATTGAAAAGAGAATGCAAGACGTAACTATAGTGACATTATTTTGAGCAATTATATAAAAGAGTTGTGGTTGAAATTGAATATTAGGACTAGTTTTGACAAATCATTATTGCTTTTGCTGCCATATTACCTCATCAGGTTGCAGCTTGGCCAACACCTTTTGGATTGCATCGAATGACCTACTCTCCTTCTTAGTATAATTGAGCACAGAGGGATTTAGGTTTGTTGGAGGAGCTAGGACTCGCAACTTGCTGATCCGTTCCGTTGCCAGTGTCTAAGAGAAATTCAAAAGAAACATGTGAAATCCAAAAAATAACAATTAAGCCTAACTTTTAGTCAATAATACCATTATACCTGCAACAATGGAACACATGCATTCAAGGACACGTAGAATTTGTTCTGACATGCCAACTTGCTTGCTGCTTTTTCTAGAGATATATGTAAATAGTCATATGCAGCCCGTCCCCAAGCATATGAGCCAAAATCATGTAGATTTTCCAGGAATTTGAGCGGCCACCAATATATATATTTGGAAGCGGATGGAAAGAAATATATATTGAACATGTATACAATGGATAGACGAAGGAAGTCCTCAGCTTCCTCTTTTCCACCGACACTCATCAGGTTTAGTTTTTGCAGAAGCAAACTTTCAGGTATCAAAAAGGAACTTTTGATTTCTCCATCATCCTTTTCGTTACTGGCATCTGTTGACTTCTCTTTGATTCTTGCATTTCCATTCACTATTTCAAAGTACCTCCATATAATTTGAGGATCAATATGCCCTCCCAAAATATTCATGTCCACCCTTTTCCCTTCAAAGCTGAGTCCAATGCATTTCTCAATTTCTTTGCCACAGAACTTGAGTGGCTGGCCTGCTACAATAAATGCATCCTTTTCAGAATCATAGCATTCAATAAGAGCTGCTGCCAGATTGCGATTAATGGGGCATCTAGGAATATCAAGGAAGGCAG